>Ga0184623_10000292_pt1 | contig 21216 bp, 22 predicted proteins | sample PLM1_100_b1_FD_133138 | JGI IMG/M metagenome (GOLD analysis project Ga0184623, IMG submission 133138) | Groundwater sediment microbial communities from an aquifer in East River, Colorado, USA - PLM1_100_b1 | ecosystem: Environmental > Terrestrial > Soil > Riparian zone | place: USA: East River... | reverse complement strand
CGATCGCGACGCCTGCCGGCCCTGCTCCGGACCGCGACGCCGAGTTGATCGCGTACTACGAGGCCCGGGCCGGCGAGTACGACGACTGGTATCTGCGCCGCGGCCGCTACGCTCGCGGGCCGATCCACGACGCGGCCTGGGACGCGGAGCTCGACGGCGCTGGAACGTGGCTTGACCGCCTGCCGATCCACGGCGAGATCGTCGAGCTTGCAGGGGGCACCGGATGGTGGTCGCCGCTCCTCGCGTCCAAGGGTGAGCTCTCGATCTACGACGCGGCGGAGGCACCACTCGAGCGCGCCCGCGAGCGGCTCGTCGCCCATCGCCTCCGCGCCCACCTCCACGTCCGCAACGCCTGGGCCGAGCCGGACCGTCAGGTCGATGCCCTGTTCTTCGGCTTCTGGCTGAGCCACGTGGCGCGCGACCGGACCGACGCCTTCCTGGCCCTCGCCCACCGCTGGCTGAAGCCGGACGGGATCCTCGCGTTCATGGACTCGCTCCCCGATCCGCAGTCGGGCGCGGCCGACCACGATCCGCCCGACGCCGATCTCGCGGTCCGCCGCCTGTCGGACGGGCGCGAATTCACGATCGCCAAGGTCTTCCGAGAGCCCGCCGAACTGGAGGACGCACTCGGCATGGCGGGCTTCCGCAGCGTGCGCGTGACGACGACGGGCCGCTTCTTCCTGCTGGGCGAGGCCCGCGCCTAGCCCGCGACTGATACCGCGGCGCGGCGACCGCACCGTGCGATACTCCCTCGATGGCCCCCCTGGCAAACAGAACCATCGCCACCGTCGGCTCAGGCGTCATGGCCGAGGCGATGATCGCCGGCCTGCTCCGGGGCGAGCTCGTCGATCCGGCCCAGGTCGTCGCGAGTCACCCGCGTTCCGAGCGCCGCGACCACCTCGAGCGCGAGTACGGAATCAGGGTCGTCTCAGACAACGTCGCCGCGATCGACGGTGCCGACGTCGTGCTCTTTGCCATCAAGCCCCAGATGCTGGGCCGTGTCGGACGCGAGATCGGACCGCACCTGCGCCGTGGGCAGCTCGTCCTGTCGGTCATCGCCGGCGCCACGACCGCGGCGCTGACCGGGACGCTCGGCCACGACCAGGTCATCCGGGCGATGCCGAACACGCCGGCCAGGCTCGGCAAGGGCATGACCGTCTGGTACCCCACGCCGGAGACGACCCCGGAGCAGCGTGAGCAGGCGGCGACTCTGCTCGGCGCGCTCGGCAAGGAGCTCGAGGTCGACGACGAGAAGTTCGTCGCGATGGCGACCGCCGTCAGCGGCACGGGCCCGACGTATGTCTTCCTGGTCATGGAGGCGCTCATCGACGCGGCCGTCCATCTCGGGTTTCCACGCCACGTCGCGCACGATCTTGTGATCGAGACCCTCGAGGGGAGCACGCTGTTCGCCAAGCAGTCGGGGATGCATCCGGCCGAGCTGCGGAACATGGTCACGTCGCCGGGGGGCACGAGCGCTGCCGCGCTCCACGAGCTGGAATCGGGCCGGTTGCGGACCGTCCTGTCCGAGGCCGTCTGGGCGGCCTTCCGGCGCACCGTCGAGCTCGGCGATCAACTCGAGGCGAGCGTCGGGGAACCGACCGAGGGTCGGAGCGGGGAGCGAATCGTCGCCCGATGAGCGAGGGACCACGGGGACAGAGGGGGCGATGACGGGCAGCGCGACGGCGACCGTAACCGCCGCGGGGCTCGACCTGCGCCGTGCCCCGCTCGCGGACATCCAGGCGATCGACTTCCGGGTTGCGACGCGCGCCTTCTGGGCCGACGAGGCGGCCCTCTGGGACCGGCTCAGGGCCTCGTGGGCCGGGCTCGACGACGCTGCGTGGCGCCTGCCCGGTGCCGCCCCGTCGGATGCTGGTGGGCCGGACTGGTCGCTACTCGACCATGTCGGGCACGTGCTGGACTGGTACGAGCTCGCCGCAGCCTATGTCGAGGAAGCGCTCGAGACCGGCCGATGGCCGACCGATGACGAGTACGACAGCGGCGATTTCGACACGTTCAACGAGCGGCGGCGGTCGCTCTTTGCGGAGCTCCCGCCGGCCGCCCTGAGGACGCGCCTCGACGCGGCTCGCGCGGCCCTGATCGCCGTCGGCGGTCCGTTGCCCCTGGCGACGATCTACAGCGACGCGGCCTGGGGCTGGGTCTACAGCGTCCTTCATGGCCACGCGATCGACCACCTCCGGGTCCTGGAGCCGTGGGCCGGCCGCCTTCGCGCCAGGCAGGAGGAAAACGATCCCTTCGGTCCGGACCCCCAGCCGGTCGCCTCCGAACTCGCCGCCGCCAAGGAGCGGTTCTGGACTGACGAGGCAAGCGTCCTGGCTCAGTTCGATTCGGTCATCCGGGCGCTGCCGCTGGATGCTTGGACCGCCGCCGACGTCACGCCTGGCTGGACCGTCGCCGACCACGTCGGTCACATCGCGGCCTGGTTCGACGAGGCCGCCGAGGCGCTTGAGGAGCACAGCCGATCTGGGACCTGGCGCGAGGTGCCGCCCGAGGGGATCGATGCGTGGAACAACACGCAGGTCCGGGCCACGCGCGGGACGCCGGCGGCCGAACTGCTACGCCGCTACGAGACCGGCCATGCTCGCCTGCGGGCCGCGGCTGCAGAGATGTCGGACGCCGAATGGCTCGATCCGGAAGGGTTCAGCTGGGCCTACGAGGACCTCCATGGCCACGTCCGGACCCACCTCGCGAGCATCGGTCCGTACGCCGCCACGATGGGCTGGCCGCGAGCGTGACCAGCCGACACGCCGCTCCGGACCCGCCGCGTCGGCGTGGGCGGGGATCGATCGGTGGCCTGACGATCGAGCAGATCGTCGCGATGGAATCGCCCCGTGAATTCCGGCTCCAGCCGCGGGATCGCTTCGTCGCCTACACATCAGACGCGGCCGGCGCCCGGCAACTGTTCGTGCTGCCGCTGCGGGGCGGGTACCCCGTCCAGCTGACCGCATCCGAGAAGAATGTCGCCGACCCCCAATGGTCGCCTGACGGCCGTCGGCTGGCCTACGTCCGCGACAACGAGATCCGGGTCATCGAGGCGGATGGGTCGCCGGACGTCGGCGTCACCGGCCATCCGGCCGGCGTGTCGGCTCCGCGCTGGTCGCCGGATGGCCGGCGACTCGCCTTCATCTCGCGCCGGCGTGGCTGGTCGCAGGTATGGGTGGTCGACGCGCCCGTGCCGCGGCGGGGCAGGCCGGCCCGCGATCCCCGTCCGCCGGAGCCGCGCCAGCTCTCAGCGACCGGTATCGACGTCGAGGACCTGAGCTGGTCCGCCGATGGCCGAACGATCGCCATCAGCGCCGAGCGGCCCGACCACTCGGTCGGTGAGATCTATCTCGTCGACGTCGAAACGGCCGACGAACGGCGCATCGCCGGAGGCGGCGACGAGTGGGCCAGCGGCGCTCGGCCGATGCCGGACGGCGGATGGCTCTACGGCTCTGACACGAGCGGCTGGTTCCAGACCGTCCGCCTGTCCGCCGACGGACACGAACTCCGCGTCCTCACGACCGGCGACCGCGAGCATGGTGAGCCGTCCGGTGGCCCGGGCTACGCCGCGCTGCCGTCGCCCGACGGCGGCCGCTTCGTCCACATCGATGTTCACGACGGCCTCATCGATCTCGTCGTCGCGTCGTCGGGCGAGGGGGCGCCGGCCAAGCGCGGGCGCGGCCGACCGCCGAAGAACCCGCCGGCCGTCGTCGCCGCGTCCGCGGGTCAGGTCGTCAACCCGTGGCCGGGCGTCTGGCGTGCTGTGGGTTGGCTGTCCGACGGCGCATGGATCGCCGCGGTCGGAGAGAGCGAGACGGCTCCGCAGGACCTGTGGCTGCTGCCGGTGCCGGGTGTCGCTTCGGTGGACGCGCGACCCCGCCAGGTGACGAACTCGATGCCGGCGGTGGTCGCCGCGTCGCTAGCTGCCGATCGCACCCCCGCCGAGCGGGTCAAGCTCACCGCCCGCGACGGGCTGGCGGTGGAGGGCACACTCTGGCGACCGGCCGAGGCGACGGGCCGGCGCGGATCGAAGAAGGTGCCGGTCGTCCTCCACCCGCATGGCGGCCCGACCGGGCAGGCCTACCGCGGTTTTGCACCGTTCAAGCTGCTGCTCGTCCGCGAGGGCTTCGCGGTCTTCGACGTCGACTTCCGCGGCTCCACCGGCTACGGCCGCGCGTTCCGGATGGCGAACTACGACGAATGGGGTCACGCCGATGCCCACGACATGATCGACGCCGCCCACTGGGCCGCGGAGCAGCCGTGGTCCGACGGGCGCCTGGCGATCTACGGCGGTTCGTACGGCGGCTACCTCGTCCTGTCGGCCCTGGTCGAAGAGCCGGGTCTGTGGCGGGCGGGCGTCGACCTGTACGGCGATTCCGAGATTGCCGAAAGCTTCCGACACGGCGACCGCCCGGGCCGCCTGGACATCCGCCGCCAGATGGGTTCGCCGGACGATCCGGCGCGGGCAGAGGTCTATCGACGCGGCTCACCGGTCTATCGCGCGGAGCGCATCGAGGCCCCGCTGCTGATCCTCCATGGCCGAAAGGACAAACGGGTCGTCCCGCTCATGACCGAGCGGATGGTCGAAGCCCTCGAGATCGAAGGCAAGCACCACGAGGTCCACTGGTACGACGAGGAAGGGCACGGCTGGGAGAAGCGCGAGAACCGGCGCGACGCTTTTGGGCGAATCCTCGCGTTCCTCAAGAAGCACGTGCTCGACGAGACCGAGCCCGGGACGGACCGTTAGACCCGGATGTGGGAGCTGGGTGTCCCGCTGATCGAGATCGTGGTCCGGACCACGATCATCTACCTGGTATTCCTACTCTTGCTCCGACTCTCGGGCAAGCGCCAGCTCGGGCAATTCACGCTCTTCGACATCGCGCTCGTGCTGCTGGCTGCAAACGCCCTCCAGCCGGCGATGACCGGCGCGGACCAGTCGGTCACGGGCGGGGTGATCATCGTCATCACGATCTTCGCGCTGAATCGCCTGGTCGCCGAGGCTCGGGTGCGTATCCCGATCGTCAAGCGGCTGCTGGAGCCAACGCCGACGGTCATCGGACGCGACGGGCAGTGGCTCGCGGAGGCACTCGAGCAGCAGGGCATCGATAAGGAGGATGTTGAAGCCGCACTCCGGGAGCACGGCCTCGAACGGGTCGACCAGATGAAGTTGGCGGTTCTCGAGGAGGACGGCTCGATCAGCATCGTGCCGGCGGACGATGAGGACAATCCCGCGGCCCGTCGACGGCGGCGTCGCTACAAGCGCACTGCCTTCTGAGGTTCTTCCGGGGAATCGAAGAGCCGTCCGATGGGCCTCGGACGGCTCGACGATCGCTTGGCGGACAATGCCGCCGGATCATTGCTGCGTTCTTAGAGCCAGCGCTTGCCGGCTTCGAGAACCAGTGCCGAGCTTGCGAGCGCAGAGAGCGCGAGCGCCGCCCGGAAGGCATGCGACTTCAGAATCTTCATGTTGTCCCTCTCGACCAAACCCCCTTTGAGAGCGATGCCTCTCAGGTGGGGGACAGTACCCCTCGGGGAGACCGGACTGGAATGGCCCATCAGTACTGGTACCCGGGGTCAGTCGTACGAGTTGTCGGCCCGCAACGGCCGGGGAGGCGTTTCTCGGCGGCAAACCGCCGCGGTCAGCCGGTGGCGTCGGCGACGCCGGGTCCCCGCGCGAGGATCTCCTCGAGCTGACGGACATGCTCCTCGAGGTGGCCGACGATGAACCGCTCGACCATGCCTTCGATCGTCATTTCCCCGAGGCGCGTGTGAGTGCCTCGTCGACTTTTCGCGTCGGCGTCGAGGCGCCCCTGGAGCGCCGCCGCGTCCGCCATGCCTCGGTCGATCCGATCGAACAGCTCGCCGGCGGGCAGCGTCCGGTCACGCCCAATCCGGTCGATCCGCTCGGGATCCGTAGCCACCCGGCCGAACGGCACCGCGTCCGCCGGCGCGGCCAGGACAGCTTCGATCTGGCCCAGCCAGTACGGCACCATCTCGGCGACGTGGGCGAGGACCTCCTTGGGCCCCCAATCGGACTCCGGCTCCGCCCCGTAGGCCTGGCTCAGCGGCCACGGCTCGCGCCCCTCGACGGCCTCGCGCAGCCCGACGAGGGCTGCGCGGCTCGCTTCGAGACGGTGTTCGAGCGCCTCGTCCATGGCGGTCAGTGTCGCACGCGAGGCGTAGCATGGGACTCCACATGTCCACGCCGGCACGCCGCGCGTGAAACCGCCTCGAACGGAGGTCGAAACTCATGACCGACACCGTGGCCCGGGGTGCCGCCAACCAGGCCGGTGCCCGGCTGAACAAGGACGCCTACGCCGAGGCGCAGGACTTCCTGCCGCTCAACGGAATCGACCACGTCGAGTTCTGGGTCGGCAACGCCCGCCAGGCATCGGCCTACTACCGGGCCCTGTGGGGTTTCACGCCAGTCGGGTTCTCGGGACTCGAGACCGGCGTCCGCGACCGGGCGAGCTACGTCATGCGGCGCAACGACATCACCTTCGTGTTCACCGCCCCGCTGACGCCCGACGGCGAGATCGCGGAGCACGTTCGCGAGCATGGCGACGGGGTCAAGGACATCGCGTTCGCGGTCGATGACGCCGAGTCGGCCTTCCGCGAGACGACGAGTCGCGGCGCCCGACCGGCGATCGAGCCTGTCGAGCTCGACGGTGGGGAGGACGGCACGCTCCGCCGCTCGGCCGTTTACACGTACGGCGAAGTCCGCCACAGCTTCGTCGACCGGTCCGCCTACCAGGGAGTCTTCGCCCCGGGCTATCGCCGAGTCAAGAACCCCGCCCACGCGGCCGAAGGGCTCAGCCTCCTCGAGGTCGACCACTGCGTCGGCAACGTCGGGCTGGGCGAGATGGACCAGTTCGTCGACTTCTACCGCGACGTCTTCGGCTTCAGCCAGCTCATCCACTACGACGACAAGGTCATCCACACCGACTACAGCGCGCTCATGTCGAAGGTGATGACGAACGGCAACGGCCGGATCAAGTTCCCGATCAACGAGCCGGCGACCGGTAAGAAGAAGAGCCAGATCCAGGAGTACCTCGACTGGTACCGCTCGCCCGGCTGCCAGCACATCGCCCTGCGGACGGAGGACATCGTCACCACGGTCCGCCAGCTCCGCGAGAACGGGGTCGAATTCCTGGGCCTGCCGCACGAGTATTACGCGACGCTGGCGGACCGGGTCGGTGATGTCGGAGTCCCGATCGACACGCTCGAGGAGCTGGGCATCGAGGCCGACCGCGACGAGGAGGGCTACCTCCTCCAGATCTTCACCCGCCCGGTCCAGGATCGCCCGACGTTCTTCTTCGAGATCATCGAGCGGCACGGCTCGCGCGGCTTCGGCGTCGGCAACTTCAAGGCGTTGTTCGAGGCCATCGAACGGGAGCAGGCGAAGCGCGGGAACCTCTAGCCAGCCGCACGAGGAACGCGCCTGATGCCGACAGCAGGTCCGCGCCGACATCGGCCACCGACATCGGTCGCGCATGTAATCGCAGTCGCGCTCGCGATCTGCGTGGTCTCGGCCTGCAGCTCGACCGTTGCGTCGGCCAGCCCACCTGGGTCACCGGTCCTGACACCGGCTCCGATGCCCTCGCCGACTTCGGCAACCACCCCCAGCGCCATCAGCACCCATCGTCAGCCCGTCAGCGTCGCCTGCATGCTCGATCACACTGGATCGGGCACCGGCGTGGGAGGAGACCTTCTACATCAGTGGGACCGGATTTGCGCCGGGGATTGACATCAGGATGACCTTCATCGAGCCCGCCGGGACCACGACCTTCGGCGGCCCGGACGGTGAGGTGCAGGTGCGTCTTCTTCACACGAGCGAGGCTGGATCGTTCGGTCCGTGGGACGTGATGTACACCGAGCCGACGCCGCGAGATTTCGGCAGTTATACGATCACGGCGTCCGACGGCGAGTGCACCGCGAGCGCGGACTTCCAGCTGTCAGCTCCGTAACGCTCGGGCGTATGCTCGCGACGGAGATGGGCGGCGCTGCGAGCCGCCAGTGGTCGCAGGAGAGGGTGCGATGGAGTGGTATCCGTGGGTCGTGTTCGTCCACGTGGCGGCCGCGTTCCTGTTCGTCATGGGCCACGGCGCGTCGATGTGGACCTCCGACCAGATCCGCCGCGAACGGGACCCGGCGAGGATCCGAGCCCTGCTGGAGCTGTCGAGTCGGAGCCTGGGGCTCGTCTACGGCGCGCTGCTGACGCTGCTCATCGCCGGGATCGTCGCCGGGATCATGGGCGGCCACTTCGGCCGCGGCTGGATCTGGGCGGCGATCGCAGTTCTCGTGGCGATTTTGGTCTTGATGTACATCCTGGCGTCGCGCTATTACGGCCGCGTCCGCGAGGCAGTCGGGCTGCGGGGTTACGAGACCCCGAAGGACGCCCCGGATCCAACGCCGGTATCGGCCGATGAGCTCGCCGCCCTGGTCGACTCGCGGCGCCCAGACGTCATCGGCGTGGTCGGGATCGTCGGGTTGCTGATTCTGCTCTGGCTGATGATGTTCAAGCCGTTCTGAGAACGCGGTCGTGCCGATCTACACGACTCGGCGGCACCTGGCCGGCACGCTCTATGCGTACAGTGAGTCTGAGCTCGCCGTGAGGCCTGGCATTCATCACCCCGGATCAGATGGACGAGATCGCAAACAAGGCCGACGACCATGCATTCGCGGGTTTGATGATTGATACCGCGCTCGCGCTGGGGGCAGTCGAGGTCCTGGAGGGCGCGCCGCGCCTACTTGCCCGAAAACGGCGTCGCCTCGCGGACGCGTCGCAAGCGAACAACCTCGTGTTCGCTGCGTGGCCGAACGACTTCTGGGGCACGATCATGGAGCGAACGGCGGGAGACTGAGAGAGCGGCCGGTATCACTCGCCGGAGACGAGTCGCAGTTTCGTGGCCGCCCTTCGCCGGGCGGTCCGGGCCGCTTCCGACGTGGCCGGCGCCTGGACTCGGCGCGTCGCGTCGGCCGCCAGGAACGCCTCTGTGGCGTCGACGCCCATCGGTCGTGAGAACAGGTAGCCCTGGCCCAGCGGGCAGCCGAGGCTGATCAGCCATTCAGCCTGGTCGGGCTGCTCGATCCCCTCCGCGACGACTTTGAGCCCGAGCGTCCGCCCGAGATCGACGATCGCCCGGGCGATTGCGGGACGTTCACCGGTCGCGGTGATGCCGGCAATGAACGAGCGGTCAATCTTCAGGATGTCGACGGGGAAGCGCTCGAGGTAGCTCAGCGAGGAGTAGCCGGTCCCGAAGTCGTCGATCGCGAGATCGATGCCGAGCGAGCGCAGCTCCGCGAGCCGCCCGATCGTGCCGGCCGTCCGCTGCATGAGGCCGCTCTCGGTGATCTCGAGCGTCAGCGTTGAGGCCGGGAGGCCCGTCTCCGCGAGGATCGACCGGACCGATTCGACGAGGTCGTGCTCCTGGAATTGACGGGCGGACAGGTTGACGCTTACCTCGAGGTCTGGCAGCTCGAGCCGGACCTGCCATTCGCGCGTCTGGCGGCAAGCCTCACGGAGGATCCAGCGACCCATTGGGACGATGTCGCCGGTTTCCTCGGCAAGATCGATGAACTGCATCGGCATGAGCAAGGGGCGATCAGGCAGCTGCCACCGGACGAGCGCCTCGAGACCGACGACGGACCCCGTTGCGAGCTCGACGATCGGCTGATAATCGAGGCGCAGCTCGCCGCGCTGGTCGACGCCGCGGAGGAGAGCCGCAAGGTCACTGCGCGCCGCGGCCTCTGCCCGAAGGGCAGAACGGAAGAGCTCGGCCCGACCGCGCGACGACGATTTCGCCGCGTACATCGCGACGTCTGCGTTACGCAGCAGATCGTCGGCGGTCTCGCCGTCCGTGCCGCTGAGCGCGACCCCGATACTCGCGGCGATGACCGGCGAGGCGTCACCGAGGTCGAGTGGCTCGCGCAGCGCATCGGCCAACCGGATGGCGATCGACAGCGCCCGATCCTCGTCGCCGACGTCGTCGAGGAGGACGGCGAACTCGTCGCCTCCGAGGCGCGCGGCAGTGTCGGACGGGCGGAGCGACGCAGCGACCCGCATCGCAGCCGCGACGAGGACGTCGTCGCCGCGCGCATGGCCCAGGGTGTCATTGAGGACCTTGAAGTCGTCGAGGTCGATGAAGAGGATCCCGAACGGCCGGCCGTCACGCCCGCGGCTGCGCTCGAGCGCCTGGATGACCCGGTCGCGGAAGAGGACCCGGTTCGCGAGTCCGGTCAGGCCGTCGTGCAGCGCCTGGTGGCGGATCTCGTCGTAGAGGCGGGCATTCTCGAGCGCCATCGCCGCTTCGCCCGCGAGCATCGTCGCGATGTCGACGTGCCGCGCGTCGAACGCGCCGCTCCGCGCCGATGTCAGCTCCAGTGTCCCGATCGTCGTCCCGGCCGCGATGAGAGGAACGATCGCCATGCTCCGCTGGTCGATCGACTTGAGGTAGGCGACCTCCTTCGGGTCGGCGTTCGGATCGACCGTGTCGATGATCACCGGGCGGGCAAGCTCGAGGACCCGCCTCGTCTCGGGGTAGTCCGCGAGCGAGTACGACGGCTGGAGCGTGCCGCGTCGCTCGGGCGGGAAGTAGCCGAGTGTGACCAGTCGATCGCCGGCATGGTCCCAGTAGCTGAGGGCGCAGTCGGTTGTCCCGACGGCCATCGCGATGTGGCGAGCGATCCGGTCGCCCACGAGCTGCGGGTCCATCGTCCGCGACACGTCGTTCGACATCGCGACGACGCTGCGCAGATCGTCGGCAGTCGACTTCATTCGCCGGCTGACCTCCCACAGGAAGATCAGCAGGAAGCCGTACACGAGGATGAGGGTCAGGGACGCGACGGCTGCGGTGAGGGCTGCCGGCAGCCGATCACCACGCGGCAGAAGCTCGCCGGCGACGACCGAACCGAGTCCGACGATTCCGCCAATGACCAGGACTCGGCCGATGGCCCGGCTGCCGAGGAACGGCAGTACGAGGACGATCGGGAGCAGCGAGGCAATCGCCATGGCAAAGGCGATGGCGGGCTCGAGGATGGCCGCCATCGCGACGAGGACTAGCGTGACGGCGGCGATTCGGCCGATCGTCTCGGCTTGCCGCAAGTCATCGAACCGCTTCGAAACTCCGACCAGCCAGGCCGCGTAGGTAACGGCGCTCAGCCCGAGGACGACCGCACGCGTCTCGCCGTATGCCACTCCGAACAGCGCTTCCAGGCCGCCAACCATCGCACCGGCGATGGCGACGGCACGGATGAGCAGGGCAAGCTGACGCGCTCTCGTGTCGGCCTGGGGCCCGACGAGATCGCCGTCGCCGGAGATGGTGCGGTCGGCGTCAGTTGAGGGCGGCATATGTGAGGGACAGCGTGCGGTGCACGAATAAGCGAGTGCATCCCCCAATTGCGGATTCGAGCGTGACCTTCGGCCGGTGGTGCGATCGGCGAAATCGCTCCAGGTCGCAGCGCGCGGCGCTCTCGCCGCCCACGGTCACGGATACACTCCCGCTCGATGAAGATCGCCCACGTTCGCGAGCTCCATGCGCCGGCCGGGGCGCCGTGGCGGCTGGCCGCGGCGCTCGATCCGGGCGAGCGGCCCGCCCGGTGGCTCGATCTCGAGGTCGCCCGCCGGCGCGCCGTACTGGCCGATGCGGGGCTCGCCCACAACTCCGTCCTCCACCGCACGCCGATCACGACACTCGACGCGCACCTTGCGGCCGGCCTCCGCGTCGAGACGCTCGGGAACCTTGTCGCCTCGTTTGTTCCGCGAGGCGAAGCGGACGAGGACGGGGACGACGACGCTGTCCTAGCCGCCTCCGGGCTCCGATTCGGCCCGCCCATTCTCCAGCCGCCGTCGCTCCGCGACTTCTACGCGTTCGAGGGCCATGTCAAGACGATGTGGGAACGCCGCGGGGGCGAGGTGCCGAAGACCTGGTATCGCCTCCCGATCTTCTATTTCGGCAACGTGTCCGAGATTCGGGGGCCGGACCAGCCGATCTGGTCGCCTGCCGGGTCCAGCGAGCTCGACTACGAGCTCGAGGTCGCGGCTCTCGTGGATACCCCGGCCCGGGATCTCCCGTTGGGACGGGCCGAGGAGGCGATCGGCGGATATACGATCTTCAATGACTGGTCGGCCCGTGACCTCCAGCGCGAGGAGACGACCGTTCGCCTCGGGCCTGCGAAGGGCAAGGACTTCGCATCATCATTCGGGCCATGGCTCGTGACCCCGGACGAGCTGGCAGACGCGCGGAAGACCGGCGCGACCGGTCCCGACCTGGCGATGACGGCGGAGGTAAACGGCACGGAGACGTCGCGGGGCCGCTGGTCCGACGCCCAGTTCAGCTTCGGCGAGATGCTCGCGCGCGCGTCCGCCGACGTCCGCCTCCGACCCGGCGACCTGATCGGGTCGGGCACCGCGGGGACGGGCTGCCTCCTCGAGGTCCGCGATGAGACGCTTGGCCGCTACCTGCAGCCGGGCGACGAGGTCACCTTGCGGGTCGAGCGACTCGGGGAGCTGCGGAACCCGATCGTCGAGCGGCCGCGATGAGCGAGGCGACCGCGCGCCAAACCGAGGACCTGACCTTTCCCGCATTGCCGGCCGGCCTCGATACGCCGTGCCTCATCCTCGATCTCGATCGGGTTGAGTCGAACGCTCGCCGGATGGCGGCGGCCGCCGCCGAGCGCGGCGTGCTCCTCCGGCCCCACGTCAAGACCCACAAGAGCGTGGCCTTCGCCCGAATGCAGCTCGACACCGGCGCCCGCGGGATCACGGTCGGGACGCTCGGCGAGGCCGAAGTCATGGCGGCCGGCGACATCGACGACATCTTCGTCGCCTATCCGGTCTGGGCCGAGGGCCCCAAGGCGGACCGACTGCGGAGCCTTCACGCGCGAACGCCGCTCGTCGTCGGGGTCGACTCCGTGGCCGGCGCGGAGTACCTGGCGGCGGCCGTCGCCGGCCTCCCGACGCCGCTGCGGGTGCTCGTCGAGATCGACTCGGGCGGGCGTCGGACTGGTGTCGCCGACGCGGCGGCCGCGGTCGCCGTCGCGCGGGGAGCGCGCGACGCAGGCCTGGAAGTCATCGGCGTCTTCACCCACGGCGGCCACAGTTACCGCGGACCGGGAGCGCGCGTCGCCGCGGCCGCGGATGAGGTCACGACTCTCGGCGCCGCCGCGGACGCCCTGCGTGGCGATACCTTTGCCATCGAGCGGATCAGCGCGGGTTCGACCCCGACCGCGATCCTTGCGGCCGCGGGCCAGGTGAACGAAATCCGACCTGGAACCTACCTGCTCGGCGATCGAACACAGACCGCTCTGGAGGCGATCCCGGCCGACGCTATCGCCCTCGTCGTTGCCGCGACTGTGGTGAGCACCGCGGTCGCGGGCCAGGTCGTCCTCGATGCGGGGGCGAAGGCGTTGACGAAGGATCGGGCGCCGTTTCTCGAGGGATTCGGATCGATCCCGGCCTACCCCGAGGCAGTCATCGAGCGGCTCTTCGACTACCACGCCGCGGTCGCGATCCCGCCCGGAACCGCCGCACCGAGGCTGGGCGAGGTCGTCGCAATCGTTCCGAACCACGTCTGCCCGGTCGTCGATCTGTACGACTCGTTCCTCGCAGTCCGAGCTGGCGCGCTCGTCGGGCGATGGCCGGTCGATGCGCGGGGACGGAGCGGCTAGATGGGCGATGGGGCCGCGCCCATCCGGATCGAGGAGATGACGCTCGAGGACGGGCCTGCTGTCCTGGAGATCTACATCCAGGGAATCGCGACGGGCAACGCAACCCTCGAGACGTCGGCGCCCGATTGGGCTCGTTGGCACGCGAGCCACCGGCGTGACTGTCGGCTGGTCGCTCGGCTCGGGGATCGAGTCGTCGGCTGGACCGCGCTGGGTCGCTACTCCACCCGCGAGGTCTACGCCGGAGTTGCCTGGGAGAGCGTGTACGTCGACGAGGCGGCGCGCGGTCGCGGCGTCGGGCGCGCGCTGCTTGACGCGCTTGTGCCCGCCTCGGAGGCGGCCGGCGTCTGGACCCTCCTCGCCGGTGTGCTTGCCGAGAACGCGGCCAGCCTCGCCCTCCATGGGCGCGCGGGCTTCCGCCGGATCGGCGTGCAGGAGCGGATCGGGCGCGACATCGCCGGGCAATGGCGCGACGTCGTCTTCCTCGAGCGCCGGAGCGACCGGGTGGGGGTCTAGCGGGCTGAACTGAACGTTCCGGCGATCGCCTCCCGTCATAGTGGGTAGTCCGCGGCTATCACGGCTGCGGCCCACCGGAGGTCGAGGGGTGGATCGAGACCTCGTCGAGCAGGCCCGTCGGGGCGACCGAGAGGCGTTCACCGTCCTGGTGCACCAGGTCAGCGACGTTCTCTACGCGGTCGCGTTTCGGATCCTGCGCGACCCCGGTCTCGCCGAGGACGCGCTGCAGAACGCCCTCGTCCTTGCCTGGCGCCGGATCCCGAAGCTTCGGGACGATGACCGGTTCGAGGCGTGGGTTCATCGCATTCTCGTCCATGCCTGCTACGACGAATCGAAGCGGGCTCGCCGCTGGACGGCGACCGTCCGGGTCCTGCCCGTTAGTGGGCCTTCGACCCCGGACGGCAGCGACGCCGTCGCCAACCGCGACGAACTGGAGCGGGCGTTTGCCCGGCTTCCGATCGACCAGCGGGCGGTTTTCGTCTTGCACCACTACCTCGGGCTGCCCCTCGTGGAGGTCGCCGAACTCCTCGAGATCCCCGCGGGGACAGCCCGATCGCGCCTCCATTACGCCATCGCCGGACTCCGCGACGCCCTGACGGCCGAGCCGGAATCCATCGTCCAGGGAGGGCGACTCGCATGAACGACGACCGTTCAGTCGAACGCACCGCACGCTCGTGGATCGAAACGGGTCCGACTCAGGCCCCGGATCGAGCCGTCGAACGCGCCCTCCTCACCATCGAATCCACACCACAAGAGCGGGATCTCCGGATCCCGCGGAGGTTGACCATGCTCTCAATTCAAGCCCGTGTGGCCGCGGCCGCCGTGATCGGCGTGCTCGTGGTCGGCGGGGCCCTGATCTACCTCGGGAGGGGCGACCAGTCGAATGTCGGAGTCCCCAGCCCGAGCGCTGCGCCACCGTCATCTCCCAACCCAGCGGCGTCGCTCAGCCTGAGCAGCGGCTACGCGAACGTGAAGGGCTGGATCGTCTTCGAACACTTCGGGCAGGCCCCGGACGGCTCAACGACGACGTACGACCACGACCTGCGCCAGATCTGGCTCGTGCACGCCGATGGCACGAACCTCCATGAGTTGGCGTCCGGAAATCCTGTAGGCAAGACGTCGCCCGACCTCTCGCCCGACGGGAAGACCGTGGTTTTTGCGAGCTGGGAGCCGTCATCGCGAATCTGGCAGGCATCCATCGACGGCGGCGACGCCACGCTGATCGACATGCCATGCGATGCGCCGGTAGGCGCCGCCTGCAAGCTGGACGATCCTGCGTATTCGCCCGACGGCGAGAAGATCGCGTTTGTTAGGAACCAGCTCTTGGGCACGAGGATGTCGAGTGAGATCGCCATCTTCGATCCCGCATCCCGCGAGACACGGGTGATCGAGAGCACCCTCGCCACAGACGGCAATCTCGCTCAGCCTTCTTGGTCGCCGGACGGTCTCCAGCTCGCTTACCACCATGACACGCAAGCCGGTCCGGAAGATCGGCCCACGAAGATTCGCATCGAGATCGTCAATGTCGACGGGACTGACCTTCATGAGCTGCCTGCATCCGCCGGCGAGGCGAAGGCGGGCGATCCTGACTGGTCGCCCGACGGCTCGCTCATGGTGTTCTCGACAATGCCCAACCGCGAAGGGGAAGGCGACGAGAACGGCAGCCCCGGAATCTTCACCATCCATCCCGACGGAACCGGCCTGACCGACGTCTGCGGGTCCTGTCTTCAGGGCGGGATCGCACCGTCCTGGACACCAGACGGCGAGCACATCTTGTTCTGGGGATTCCGGACATGGGCCATGATGGACCCCGATGGGAACAACATGGCTCACATCAACCAACAGGAGCTCGTTTGGTTCGGGGAGAAGCTCGGCTACGGCTACGCTGCCTGGCTCCAGCCAACGCCCTGACGCGGCTCTAGACTGGCCTCCTCACCGAGGAGGCCAGTCTCTTCATGTACTACGTCCAGCGCGGCAGCGTCCCCCAGCAGCGCCACACCCAACACCGCGCCCCAGACGGCTCGCTTTATGCCGAGGAGCTGTTCGGCGTTGAAGGCTTCACCGGCCGATCGTCGATCCTGTACCACCTCGTGCCGCCGACGCGGACCCACAAGATCGAGCCGGTCCGGCGGGTCCAGCTGGAGGCGGCCGACGACAACCTCCATCGCCACCGCCTGACGAAGACCGGCGGCGTGGAGCCGCGAGGCGACGCGGTCAGCGGCCGGATCCCCCTCTATTTCAACAACGACGTCATCTTCGGCGTCGTCCGGCCGGCCGAGGCCATGCCGGAGGGCCGCTTCTACCGCAACGGGGTCGCCGACGAGATGCTCTTCGTCCACGAGGGGACCGGCGTCTGCGACACCGTCTTCGGACCGCTGCGGTACGGGCCCGGCGACTACCTCGTCCTGCCGATCGGGACGACGTGGCGGCTCGATCCGGACGCAGGTTCGGGGCAGCGGATGCTCTACCTCGAGGCGCCCTCGGAGATCGAGCCACCGAAGCGCTACCGGAACGACTACGGCCAGCTTCTGGAGCACGCGCCGTACTCGCAGCGCGACCTCCATGCCCCCGACGAGGCCGGACCCAGGGACGAGTCGGGCGACTTCGTCATCGACGTCCGGTCGGCCGATCGGATCACGGCCTACCACTACACGCATCACCCGTTCGATGTCGTCGGCTGGGACGGCTACCTCTGGCCGTTCCGCTTCAACATCGGCGACTTCCAGCCGATCACCGGTCGGGTCCACCAGCCGCCGCCCGTCCACCAGACGTTCCAGGCCCGGAACTTCGTGGTCTGCTCGTTCGTGCCGCGCAAGTTCGACTACCACCCGCTCGCGATCCCGGCGCCCTACAACCACAGCAACATCAACAGCGATGAGGTCATCTACTACGTCGCCGGCAATTTCATGAGCCGGCGCGGGGTAGAGATCGCCTCGTTCACGCTGCATCCAGCAGGTATCCCCCACGGGCCGCACCCTGGGACCGTTGAAGCCTCGATCGGCAAGGAGCGGACCGAAGAGCTGGCAGTTATGGTCGATACCTTCCATCCGCTCCGAATCACTAAGGCGGCGATGGACCTCGACGACGACCGCTACCCGTACTCGTGGCTCCCGTCCGACGACCACGCAAAGGAAGCCTCCGAGCTCGCGGAGCGAGGCCCGGAGGCATTCCCCGACTGATCGGACGGAGTATGGAGCCGGCCGCCGCCGGAAGGTTCAAGCGGTTGTGGAACGTCGCTGCAACGCCATGGTTCCGGCGGTTCTCGCGGAGGTCTCGCCGTCAGGCGGAGGCTTGTTTCGCGCGCCGGCCGACCCCTCGATCCGGCGCGCGTCAGGAGGTACGCGACCATGGCCGAATTGACGGAGAAGAAGCGCGATTCGCTGAAGAAGTCCCAGTTCGGGCTGCCGGAAGAGAGGAAATACCCGATGCCCGACAAGTCTCACGCGCGCAATGCCAAGGCTCGGGCATGGCAGCAGAAGAAGGAGGGGACGATCACGGCGAGCGAGAAGGCCAAGATCGACCGCAAGGCCGACCGGATCCTCGACAAATAGCCCGCTTCGGGCGGGTAGTTGCTCGCCGGACCTGCACGAGTCGCCCGCCGTCGGACGATACTGGCCTCCGCGATCCAAACCGTTGGAGACCCAATGCCCGCCGCATCCGCCGAGCCAGCGTTCCGGAGCCGCGTCCTCGGCGGCGAGACGGTGTTCGGGCTGTTCCTGGACCTCTCGTCACCGGCTTCCGCCGAGCTGTGCGGCCGAGCCGGCTACGACTGGCTGCTCGTCGACCTCGAGCACGGCTCCGGGACGGAGGCCGACCTTCCGGCGATGTTGATGGCCATTGAGTCGACCGGCGCGGCCGCGATGGTCCGGCCGCAGTCCGGCGAGCGGCTGCGGATCGGGCGAGCGCTTGACCTCGGGGCGATGGGGATCATGGTCCCGCGCCTCGAGTCGGCCGACGAGGCGCGCGAGGCGGTGACGTTCCTGCGCTACCCGCCGGGCGGTGTCCGCGGTGTCGCCCTCCGGACACGCGGTGCGGGCCTCGGTACCGTCGCCCACGCCGATGTCGGGCAGATCAACGACCGGATCGTGGGCATCGTCCAGATCGAGTCCGCGGGCGCGCTCCGGGAGGCCGATGCGATCGCGGCGACCGACGGCGTCGACGTCCTATTCGTCGGCCCCGCCGACCTGTCTCATTCGCTAGGCGTCCCCGGTCAGTTCGGGCACAAGAAGTACCTCGCCGCGCTCGACACCGTCGTCGACGCCTGCAACGCGCACGGCAAAGCCGCCGGCATCCTGGTGTACGACCCCGCGATCGTGCCCCGGCTTCTGGAGCTCGGTTTCAGGTTCGTCGGCATCGGCGCCGACGGGGCGCTGGTATCGGCCGGTGCCCACGCCTCCGTGGCCGCCGTCCGCGCTTGACCCCGCGCCGTAAGACCCGCTTGGATCGCCCAGCGTTCCAACCGACGAACGAGCAGTGCCCGGATCGCTGCTTGGCTCGCCCAGCGTTCCAACCGACGAAGGAGGACGGGCCTGATCGCCCCGTGGCTCGCCCAGCGTTCCAACCGACGAAGGAGCCTCGCCCCGATCGCCCGTTGGATCGCCCAGCGTTCAGGCGGCGAGGCGCCAGCACCACGCCTCAGTCGGGCAGGACCGCGACCGCCTCGATCTCGACCAGGAATCGCCCCAGGTTGACCCCCACCGACGACCGCGCCGGCCGCGGCTCCGGGAAATAGGTCTGGTAGACAGTGTCGTACCCCGGGAACAGGGACATGTCGGCCAGGAAGGCCGTGACCTTGACGACGTCGGCCAGGGTCGCCCCACCGGCACCCAGCACCGCCGCGAGGTTGTCGAGGACCTGCGTCGTCTGCTCCTCGATCGTGTCGCCGGCCAGCTCGCCGGTCGCCGGGTCGATTCCCACCTGGCCCGCCGTGAACACGAGCCGCCCGGCCCGGATTCCCTGTGAGTAGCCGCCACCGGGCGGCGGCGCCGCGTCCGTCCGGATCTCCGTCTTCGCCATCGCTTTGGTCTCCTTCTCCCCTATTCGTCGGCCATCCGAACGCCCGGCCGGATCGAACTGAACGTCTCGGGCGGTGCCTGGGCAATCAGCACGCCGACGATGATGAAGGCCCCGCCGAGGAGCTGCGTCGGGCCGAGCGTCTGGCCGAACAGAAGCGCAGCGAGGACGATCGTCCAGATCGGCTCGATCGTGCTGACGAGCGCCGCCTGGGCAGCGCCGATCCGCCGCGCACCGGCGTAGAACGTCTGGATCGCGATGAAGGTCGCAATGACGCCGACGCCGATCAGCCCCGGCCAGGCGGCCGGCGGAATCCGGTCGGGCGTCACGGGCGCTCCGAACACGACTGCCCCGAGCCAGTACGTCCCGGCGGTCGCGGTCATCATCAGCGCGGTTGCGGCCGCCGCGTCTGCGCCATCGCCCGCATCGCGCCCGAGACTCTCCCGTCGTTCCCCGGCCAGTCGCGCCGATAACACGATCCAGATGGAGTAGATGATCGGCGAGGCCACGATCAGGGCCAGCGCGCCGAGCGGCGGTCGCGCGCCCTCCGGAATCCCGCCGACCGCGAGGGCAACACCTACGAGTGCAAGAGCCAGTGCGAACCATGGCCGACGGCCCTCCAGCCTGCGCCCGACCCGCAACGCGATGACCGCGACGATCGCCGGATAGATGTACACGATCAGCGACGCCAGCGAGACAGCCACCTCCTCGAGGCCCGCGTAGTAGGTTCCGGAGTTGGCCGTGTAGAGGATCCCGAGGGCGATGGCGACGAGCGTGGTCCGGCAAACCGCAGCCCGCGCCGCCGATCTGGCCAGGCGAGCACCCACAGCCAGGCCAGCAGAGCGCCGAGACCGAACCGCCAGGCGGATAAAACATGCCACCCGACGCCCTGCTGGTAAACGGGCTGGGCAAAGAGCCCGCCTGAGCCGAAGGCGCAGGCGGAGATCAGAACGAGGACGATGCCGATCGTATGGCGGCGTTGCACCGCCGGAGGCTAGCAGGGAGGGGACCGACTACACTTGCCCCGTGAGTGAACTCACCGAACGCGCCGTGACTGCGCGTGCGCCGTCCGTTGCGGACGAGCGCCTCAAGGTCCTCAGCCGACGTGAACCCGTTACCGTCCCGCCCGGCACGAGTCTCGCGGACTGCGTCGCCGCGATTCGGCGGACAGGGACGGGCGACTCGGTGTTCGTCGCCAACCCCGACGGCACGCTCGCCGGCGTCCTGACCGAGCGCGACATCTTCGCCCGAATCGTCGGCGGCGACGTGGACCTGAATCAGCCCGTCGAGACGATGATGACGACAAAGCCGCACCACCTCCACCTCGAGGAGACGGTCCGCGACGCGATCGAGCTGATGCAGACCGGTCGATACCGGAACGTCCCGCTCCTCGACGACGAGGACCACCTGATGGGCGTCGTTCGGCCGCAGGACATTCTGAAATATCTCGCCGAAGCCTTCCCGGAGGAGCTCCTGAACCTGCCGCCCCGACCCCACCAGCGAATGCGCAAGGCAGAGGGCGGATGACGATCGAAACGAAGCCTCTCGACCCGGAACTCCAGGAGCTCGACCGCGTCACGATCCGCTTTGCCGGCGATTCGGGCGACGGGATGCAGCTCACCGGCACCCAGTTCACCCGAACCGCCGCCGTCTACGGCAACGACATCAGCACCCTGCCGGACTTCCCCGCGGAAATCCGCGCGCCGGCCGGCAGCCTGCCCGGCGTCTCGGGCTTCCAGATCAGCTTCAGCTCGAGCGACATCCACACGCCGGGAGATCAGCCGGACGTCCTCGTCGCGATGAACCCGGCCGCGCTCAAGACGAATGTCGGCGACCTGCCTGCCGGCGGCGCGCTCATCGTCAACAGCGACGCGTTCACCCAGCAGAACCTCAACAAGGCCGGCTACGCGGCCAACCCGCTGACGGACGGCTCGCTCAAGCCCTACACCGTCTTCGAGATCCCCGTCAGCACGCTCAACGCCCGCGCCCTCGAAGGCCTGGAGATGACCTCCAAGCAGGTCG
>Ga0184623_10000291_pt1 | contig 21219 bp, 19 predicted proteins | sample PLM1_100_b1_FD_133138 | JGI IMG/M metagenome (GOLD analysis project Ga0184623, IMG submission 133138) | Groundwater sediment microbial communities from an aquifer in East River, Colorado, USA - PLM1_100_b1 | ecosystem: Environmental > Terrestrial > Soil > Riparian zone | place: USA: East River... | reverse complement strand
TCCGCGCTCGACACCAGCGTCACACCATCTCCCATCGCCAGGCCGATCACCCCGGTAAGCAGCGGATAGTGCGTGCAGCCCAGGACGAGCGTGTCGACCTCGGCACGTTGCAGCGGCTCCAGGTACGCCTGCGCCAGCCCCAGGATCTGCCGCCCGCTGGTTACCCCGCGTTCGACGAACGACACGAACTCCGGGCACGCCACGGACGTGAGCTGTACTTCCGGCGCGGCGTGAAACGCGTCGTCGTACGCCTGCGACGTGACCGTGGCTCGGGTGCCGATGACGCCGATCCGGCCGGTACGGGTGGCCGCGACCGCGCGCCGTACCGCCGGCAGCACGACCTCGACGACCGGCACGTCGTACCGCTCGCGGGCGTCCCGCAGGCACGCCGCCGACGCCGAGTTGCACGCGATGACGAGCATCTTGACGCCCGAGTCGACCAGATGGTCCATCACGTCGAGGGCGTACCGGCGCACCTCGGCGAGCGGCTTCGGCCCGTACGGCACGTGGGCGGTGTCGCCCACGTAGAGGACCTGTTCATGGGGGAGCTGATCGAGGATCGCACGAGCCACGGTGAGCCCGCCGACCCCCGAGTCAAAGATCCCGATGGGCGCATCCGTCACGAACCGAGCGTACGTCCCCCGACGGGGTCGCCGCGTGTCAAGAAGCCGACAAGGTGACCGCCGCCTCTGTGACGATCGTCTCCAAAATGGCACGAAACTCCCGGGGCCTCTGACCAGCGACGGGACCGCGAGAGAGCGCTCCTACCGCACGGTGCTGAGCGACAGCGCGAACCGCCTGTCGGAGTCCGTCCACCAGTCGGAGAGGGCGAATCCGGCGACCTCCAATTCCGCCGTCACGCCCTCACGCTGGAACTTCGCCGATATCTCCGTGCGCATCTCCTCGCCATCGGCAAAGTGGACGTCCAGGTCGAGCCCGGCGACGTACACGTTCTGCGCCCGGCGTGACCGGAGTCGCATCTCGATCCACTCGTGCTCGGCGTCCCACCGGGCCACGTGGTCGAACGCGTCAAGGTCGAAGTCGGCTTTCAGCTCGCGGTTGAGGACGGCGAGCACGTTCTTGTTGAAGGCGGCCGTAACCCCGGCGGCGTCGTCGTAGGCGGGCACCAGGACGTCCGGGCTCTTCACCAGATCGGTGCCGAGCAGCAGCGTGTCGCCGGGCACCAGCGTGCGGCGCAGGTCGGCGAGGAACACTGCACGGTCGGCCGGCACCAGGTTGCCGATCGTGCCACCGAGGAATGCCACCATCCGCCGGCCGCCCGCCGGCAACTGGCCGAGCTGGTGCTCGAAGTCGGCGACGAGCGCGTGCACGGCGAGCCCCGGGTGCTCCGCCCGCAGCGCCTCCGCCGCCTCGGCCAGCGCCGACTCCGACACGTCCACCGGCACGTATCGCTCCAGCGTGTCGTGGCGGCGCATGGCGTCGAGCAGCACCCGGCTCTTCTCCGACGAGCCCGAACCCAGCTCGACGAGCGCGGTGGCGTCGGAGTCGGCGGCGATTTCATCAGCCCTGGTTTCAAGGATCTCCCGCTCGGCCCGGGTCGGGTAGTACTCCGGCAGCCGGGTGATCTCCTCGAAGAGGACGCTGCCGTGCTCGTCGTAGAACCACTTCGGCGGCAGCCACTTCGGGTCGCTCGTGAGGCCACGGCGGGCGTCCGTCCGCAGGGCTTCGCCCAGGAAATCGGGCGGCAGCAGGTTCTCGACGACGAACTCAGGCCTATTCACGGGTTCTCCGTTCGGTCGGGATTAGGCGGGTCGAGCGCGAGCGGCGCCACCGCGACGCCGTCCGGGGTGGCGGTGAGCACGGACCTGTCGGGCACGTCATGCCAGCCCGGCTCGTCGTCGAACGGCTCGGAGGCGACCACCACCCCTCGGGTGTCCGCCCGCCAGGACAGGGTGTCGCCCCAGGCGGTGGCGGCGATCCTGCGCCCATCGGTGGCGAGCAGGTTGAGCCGGCCGCCGCCCGTGGCCGCGGCGAGGCGGACGACGGCGGCGAGCGCCTCGGCGAGGCCACCCGCGGACGCCAGCCGTTGCCGGACCAGCAGCCAGAGCAGCGCCGAGTCGGTGGGCACCTCCAGGGTGAGCAGCTCGGCCGGGGTGAGGCCGGCGGCGAGCGTGGCCACCGACGTCGGCCAGCCAGGGATCGCGCCGTTGTGGCTGAACAGGTGCCGGCCCTCGGCGAACGGTGCGGCGGCGGCCTCCCCGTACGGCATCCCGTCGGTGCCCGAGCGCACCGCCGCGAGCAGCGCCCGGGTACGTACGACCCGGCCGAGGTCACGCACGAACGGGTCCGTCCACATCGGGCGGTCGCTGCGGTACCGCGCCGGCTCCGGATCGCCGTCGGCGTACCAGCCGATACCGAAGCCGTCCGCGTTCACCGTGCCGTACCTCTGCCGGCGCGGCGCCCACGACTGCCGCAGCAACGCGTGCGGCGGATCGACCAGCAACTCCCCGATCGGCGTTGCCGGCCCGAGAAAGGCCAGGTGCCGGCACACGTCAGGCCTCCTCCGGGCCAGCGTCCCGCGCGCACCGGAAGCCGGTGAAGATCTGGCGCCGGATCGGGTAGTCCCAGTTGCGGAAGGTGCCTCGGCAGGCCAGCTTGTCGGTGGCCCACGAACCGCCGCGCAGGATCTGGAACTTCGGCCCGAAGAACACTTCCGAGTACTCGCGGTACGGGAACGCGGCGAACCCCGGGTAGCCGGCGAACGTGGACGATGTCCACTCCCAGACGTCCCCGATCAGCTGCCGTACGCCCAGCGGCGACGCCCCGGCCGGATACGAGCCCACCGGCGCCGGCTGGAGGTGCCGCTGGCCCAGGTTGGCATGGTCTGGCGTCGGATCCTCGTCGCCCCACGGGTAGCGCCGGGACCGCCCACTCGCTGGATCCCAGCGGGCCGCCTTCTCCCACTCGGCCTCCGTCGGCAGGCGCTTGCCGGCCCAGCGCGCGTAGGCCTCGGCCTCATGCGCGCTGACGTGCTGCACCGGCTCGCCGGCGGGCACCCGTTCGGTGACGCCGAACCGCCTGCGCAGCCAGCCATCGCCGTCGCGCTGCCAGAACCCCGGCGCTTCGAGCCCTGCGTCGACACGATGCGCCCAGCCCGGCTCGGACCACCAGCGCTCGTCGTCGTACCCGCCGTCGGCCATGAATACCTGGTAGTCGGCGTTGCTCACCGGCGTGGTGTCGATCCAGTACGCGCCGGTGCGGGCCGGATGCGCTGGGCGCTCGTTATCCAGGGCCCACGGTTCGGTCGAGGTGCCCATCGTGAACTCGCCCGCCGGCACGAGCACCTCAGCCGGCAACGCATCGCCCGGGGCCGGCGGGGGTGGCGGTGCGTGCAACGCCGGCTCGCCGATCCGCAGCTGGTGCGTGGCGACCATCGTCTCGTCGTGCTGCTGTTCGTGCTGCAGGATCATCCCGAACGCAAACCCGGTTTCCACCAGCGGCTGGCCCTCCAGCGGCACGCCTTCGAGGACATCGAAAACCTTGTCGCGCACCGTCGACACGTACCGCCGCGCCTCGGCCGGACCGAGCAGCGGAAGCTGCGGGCGGTCGCCGCGCGGATGGCGGAACGCGTCGTACAGCTCGTCGATGTCCTGGCGTACCGGCTCACGGCCGCCGACGTCGCGTACAAGCCACAGCTCCTCCTGGTTGCCGATGTGGGCGTAGTCCCAGACCAGCGGCGACATCAGCGGCGAGTGCTGGAGCACCAGGTCGTCGTCGTCCACCGACCCGGTCAGGACGGCGCTGCGCTGCCTGGTGCGCTCCAGCTCGCCCGCGATCCGCGACCGCAACTCCTCATCCGACAGGCTGTGCACACTCACTGTGTCTCCCTTTGCTCGCTCCACCGAGGCGCCTTCAGCCGCGATCGACACCGTGCGCCGCGCCTCCGCTCCGCTCACGGCTCGGTCCAGTCGTGGGACGGCGAACGGCCGCGCATGGTGTACCGCTCGGCGAACGTCATCACAGCCGCACGGGCCTCGGCGGGGATCGCCTCGGGCGGCGCCGAGTCGAGCCCGGCGATCGCCGCCGCCATGACGCCACGGCCGGCCCGCGCCAGCTCGGGAGCGTCGAGGCCGGCCTGGGCGGCGTGCAGCCATTCGCCGGCGACGGGTTCGGCGGCGGCGAGCGCGGCGTCCATCGCGGCGGCGTCCGCGCAGAGCGCCCAGAGCACCGCCGACGGCACCACCCAGCCGTCGCCGGGCTGCGCGTCGACGTACCGCACCTCCAGGTGCCCCTGCGCCCGCACCGGCGGGAAGAGCGTGGTCAGGTGATACCGCAGATCGGCGAAGGTGGGCGGGGCGCCGAGCGCGCCGCCGATCCAGTCGGCGAACGTGATGCCCTCAGGCACGCCCCACGGGTGGCCCTCGCAGCGGACGCAAAGCACCGGTGCCTGCAGGGCGTACCGCGCGTAGCTCGCTCGGGGATCGACCGGGCCACCGCCGTTCGCGGTGGCCGGAACGCCACGGACGGCGTCGATGCCCGCCCACGCCACCTGCCGGGCCGAATGCCAGCCCGTCGCGACGCCGGCATGGACCGGCGAGTTCGCGAACATGGCCACCAGCGCCGGGCCTAGGGCGTGCAGGGCGTGCCAGCGCGCGGTGATGCTGTCGGGTTCGGCGCTGTCACCGGTGCCGGCGTCGAGGCTGACCTGGACGGCAGCGGTGGAGCACATCATCGTGCGGCCGGCGGGGCCGTTGCGGTTGAAGAACGTCTCCATCGCGGCGTAACGCGGGAGGTCGAGAACGCGGGCCGGTGTGCGGTACGGATCGATGCCGTAGCCGCTGGCGGTGAGCCCGGCTGTGGCGAGGGCGGTGCGGAGGGTCTCGCTGTCGATCGCGACATCGGCGAGACAGTCACCCAACGTGGCGGCGGGGCGGGAGGAGATCTCCACCTGGCCGCCGGGCTCGACCGTGACGGTGGAGCCGCGGGGTAGGCGCGTGCCGTGCGGCGGGCTTTCGCCCGGCTGTGCGGTGGGGTGCTGGGGTGGATCGGCGGCGGTGCGGGGCTGGTGCGGATGGTCTGGCCGGAGGTGCCGGGGGCCCCACTCCCCGAGCGCGTCAGCAAGCCGGGCCGGGGTGAGCGGAGCCGTGGGGTCGTGGGCTTCGTGGACGAGCCACTCCAGCTCAACCCCCACCAGGCGCGGCGGGCCGATCTTGAAACACACCAGACCGACGTAGTGCTCGGCCTCCTCGCGGGACGCGATCACGTCGCTCTCGGCCGCCGGAAGCTGGACCGAGGCGCCACGATCGGCCGTGTCGGGACGAGTCATCCACTCACTCCTCGCCCGCTCCGAGGAGCGGTGCCAGGCCCGCGCACGGGCATCCGCGGCCGCCGGGGACGGCGGTCGAACTCGGTCATCGTCGGCCCCCATCATTGCCACAAGACCGCAGGATTGGCACCTCCGACCCCGCTGAGCTGGGCGAACACCACCCGCCCCACCCAGCGCGTGCCGGGACCGATCCAGCCGCGATCCTGCCTCCGGGGTACGACAGTTCGTGCGCCGCGACCACGGTTTCCCGACGGTACGCACGACTGTCGTCGGTCCGGTGACGAACGGACGCAGCGGGAGTGCACGGCGGGTTTCCGCGGGGCTACCAACAGGTCGCCTCTTGCCCCTCGACCTTCTTGCCCGCTAACGTCCAGATTGGTCTGGACCAATCGAGGCACCATGGCGACCGGATGCCGTGCCCCGAGGTCCCGGCCGCGCACGCGTCGCGGTGGGGCCTCGCCGGCAGGGGGCAGGCTCCACCGCGGCACCCGGACGCGGTTCGACTCCGCCTCCCCGGGGGAAGCGGAGTCGAACGGCGACGGATGTCAGGCTGGCGCCGGGACAGGTTCCAGTTCCGGACGTCCCACGGGCGGTGCCGCGGGCACGATGTCGGTCGGCTCGGGGCTGAGCAGCGAGTCCATGTCGACCAGGTCAGGGTCGTCCAGGACGGCCTTGAAACGCTCGATGTCAAGGTCGCCCTGCCAGCGGGCGATCACCATCGTCGCCACGCCGTTGCCGATCAGGTTCGTCAGCGCCCGCGCCTCCGACATGAACCGGTCGATACCGACGATGAGCGCGATGCCGACCACCGGGATCGTGTCGCCGAACGCCGCCAGCGAGGCCGCCAGCGTCACCAGCCCGGCGCCCGTCACGCCTGCCGCGCCCTTGCTGGAGATCAGCATGAACAGCAGCAGCCCGATCTGCGTGGCGATCGAGATGTGGGCGCCAGTCGCCTGGGCGATGAAGATCGCGCCCATGGTCAGGTAGATGCAGGTGCCGTCGAGGTTGAACGAGTACCCGGTCGGGATCGTCAGCCCCACCACCGACTTCTCCGCGCCGGCCGACTCCAGCTTGGCCAGCATCCGCGGGAGGACGGTTTCGCTGGAGGACGTGCCCAGCACGATGAACAGCTCATCCTTGATGAACCGAATGAACTTGAAGATGTTGAAGCGGGCCAGCGCCGCGATGCCGCCGAGCACGCCGACGATGAAGATGATGCAGGTCAGATAGAACGTCCCCATCAGGAACGCCAGGCTGCTCAGCACCTTCTCGCCGTACATGCCGACGGTGAACGCCATGCCACCGAACGCACCGATCGGCGCGGCGTACATGATGACCTTGATGACGCCGAACATCACCTGGCCGACGGTGTCGATCGCGGCCACGACCTTCGCGCCACGCGCCCCCATGAACGTAATCGCGACGGCGACCAGGATCGCCACGACCAGCACCTGGATCAGCTGACCGTCGGTGAACGCGCTGACCACCGACGTCGGCACCAGCCCGAGGATGAATCCCGTGATGCCGCCCTCACCCTCGGCGGCCTTGGCGGCGTCGATGGTCTTCGCGGCGACGCCCTCGTCGACAGCGATGTTCAGACCCTCGCCGGGCTTGAAGAGGTTGATCGCGACGAGGCCGATCACCAGGGCGACCACCGTCAGCACGGTGAAGTAACTGATCGTCCGCAGCGCTAGCTTGCCGGCTTTCGCCAGGCTGCCGAGGCCGGCGATACCGACCACGACCGTGCAGAAGATCGTCGGCGCGATCACCATCTTGACGAGCGCGACGAACAGGTCCGCGAGCCACTTCAGCTCGGCCGCCTGCTTCGGGAACGCCAGGCCGACGGCGATACCGAGCCCGATGGCGACGAGAACCCAGAAGTAGAGATGCTGGTAGAGACGCTTCTTCCGCGGCGGGGCTGCGGTGTTGGTGGAGGTCACGGTCACTCCTCGGGCTGGGGGCGGGGTGATGAGTGATCGTCGCCACGGGCCCTACCAGCCCGGAAGTGCGCCGGCCGAAACTTAGGGTCGCGCTTACGTAACCGCCCGGTAATTCAGCGTGGCCCGGACGTACAGGCCGACGTGATCGGACAGGAAGGCGTTTCTCGGGCCAATCGGAACGCGTTCCTCGAACAGCAGGCGGGTCTCGTCGACCGTCATCCGACCGCCCTTGAGCAGCACGTAGTCGATCCGGCTGGGCGAGCTGCCGGGAGGCAGGAATTCGGCGTGGAACGTCGGCCGGTCGTCGCCGTCGAACGCGTCGCGCCACTCCCCGTCAGCCATGAACTCGTCGTGCAGGCCGCTGCCGTTGGCGAGGTTGAAATCGCCGGTGAGGATCGTGGCGTCGAGCCGGCTGCGCAGGATGCTCAGCTGCGCACGGAGCAGCGTGCAGTACCGGTTCGACGGCGACCAGTCCCCGTCCTTGTTGGGGCTCAGGTGCACGTTGGCGACCGTCAGCGGCAGGTCGGGGATGCGCGAAACCAGCACCCCTTTGCTGTACGCGCGCAGCCCGACCAGCGCCGTCCCCAGCCGCGTGCGGCGCATCGTGCGGGCGAAGGAGATGAACTCGCTGGGCTCGATCGGGTACCGGGAAAACGTGACGACACCACCCCTGGGCTGCCGTAACGCTCCGGGCGCGGACGAGACGTACGGCAGCGACGGCAGGTGCGACCGGAGCAGCGCCAACCGCCGGTAGGTGTGCACCTCCTGGAAGTTCACGATGTCGACGGCCAATTCGTCGAGGCGCCGGCTGAACTCGGCCGCCCGCGCGGAGAACGACGGCCGCACGAAAGGCAACCCGCAGGCGTTGAGCGAGACGATCGACACCGCCGTTGTCATGGGGGCAACGTACGCTCGCGGCATGGCCGTTACCCGGCGGGCGTTGCTGCTCGGTTCGGCGGCGCTGTGGATCGCCGGTTGCGACGACAACCCCGCGCCTGCCCCGCGTGAGCTGCGGATCGCCACCGGGCCGCCGGGCGCCGTTTATCGCGAGATCGGCGCCACGCTCGCCCGGGTGCTTGCCGAGCGTTTCCCGTCCGCGAAGGTCCGCACGATCCCCACCGGCGCCTCCGTGGACAACCTGAGGCTCCTGCACGAGCGCGGCACCGATCTGGCCTTCGCCTCGATAGACGCGACGGTCGCCGGGCTGGCGGCGGGCGTGCCGCGGTCGACCACGGCCATCGCGCGGCTCTACGACAGCTTCATCCAGCTGGTCGCCCGCGAGGACGGACCGATCAAAAGCCTCGCCGACCTGCATGGACGGACGGTCTCCGTCGGCGCCGCCGGATCCGGCACCGAGTTCATCACCGCGCGAATCCTCGCGCTGAACCCTGAGATCCGGCCGCACACGATCGTCATGGACCAGGCAACGTCCGCCCGAGAGATCGTCGCGAAGCAGATCGACGCGTTCTTCACGCTCACCGGCATCCCGACGCCGGCCATCACTGGGCTGCTGAGCAAGGTGCGGCTCCTGCTCATCCCCCTCGGCGGCAAACTCGTCGAGCGGATGAACTTGGAGTACGACGAGCTATACGCACCAGCGACGATCGCGTCCTCCGCCTACCCGGGGCTGCCCGCCACCGACACGATGACCGTCGCCAACCTGCTGCTGGTCCAGCCTGACCTGGACGCCGACCTGGTGCAGGCGATCACCTCGACCCTGTTCGCCGAACGGGCCCGGATCGCGCGGGGCCACCAGGAGGCGAACCGGATCAACGTCCGCACGGGCATCGCCACGAGCCCCGTGCCGCTGCACCCCGGAGCTGCGCGCTACTACCGCGCCGTGAAGCGCTGACGGTGGCCGCACTTCACGGACAATTGTCCGTTAATTGTTGACGACTGTCCGCTAACTGCGGACACTCGCAGCACGGCTCAGAGCCGTGCTGCGAACTGCGACTCAACTCGTCGAAGCCGCCGAGAGCGTGGTCAGACCGGGCTAGGCTCGGCCTTCGCCAGCCGGATCCGCACATCGAGCCCGCGCGGTGACGCGGCGAGCAGGTCGAGCTGGCCGCCGGCTGCCTCGACCACTTCGCGGCAGATCGCCAACCCAAGGCCCGTACCGGCGACGTTCTGCTGCTCGCGGCCGCGCCAGAACCGCTCGACGGCCTGCTCTCGCTCAGCCGCGTCCAGGCCTGCGCCGTCGTCGCGGACATGCAGGTCGACCGTGCGCTCGTCAACCGTGGCGACCACGTCCACCCGGGAGCCGCCCGAGAGCCGTGCCGCGTTGCCGACCAGTTCGTCGAGGACGTGCCCGAGCCCGTCCCCCGGCGCGACGACCCAGACGTCCGGCGGCACCTCGACGGCCAGCGCCATCCCGGCGCGCTTCAGGGTGGCCTGCCACGCGGGCACGTGCCCCTCGACGGCCGTCGCGAGCGCCAGCGGTGCCGGCGCCGTGCTGGCACTCTCGACGCGGGTGAGCGCGAGCAGCGAGTCGAGGATCCGCCCCATCTCCTCGGCCTCGTGCACGGCGTCGTCGTGGATCTCGCGCCCACCTGCGGCCACGTACGGCGCGAGGTTGTCGACGGCGAGGCGCAGGCTGAGCAACGGGTTCCGCAGCTGGTGGGAGGCGTCGGAGACGAACGTCCGCTGCCGGCCCAGCGTCCGGACCACCACGTCGGCCATGTCGTTGAACGACGACACCATGCGGCGCAGCTCCGGCGGCCCCCGCAGCGGCCGGGCCCGTGCCTCCAGCCGGCCGGCGCCGATGGCGGTGCTGGCCTCGTCCAGGTCGCGGACCGGCCGTAGCACCCAGCGCGACACCGGCACCGCCACGAACGCCGCGAGCAGCAACGGCACCACGCCGAGACCGCCGAGCAGCAGCCAGCGGCGCAGCACCCCGGAGCGGAGCCGGTCGGTGGGCGAGACGGTGACCACGGCGGCGATCACCGCGCTGTCCCGGCCCACCGGATCGACGATCACCAGCGGGTCGCGCTGCCACGGCCAGACGGTGCGGATCCGGTCGGCGCGGAACCCGGCGAACGCCGTGGTCAGCCCGGCCTTGACCGCGGGGCTGTCCAGGTCGGGCGCCGAGCGGGACGACAGCAGCCGGTCGCCGTTGGGCGCCACGATCGCCACCGCGATCCCGTACAGCTCCTCGTACCGGCGGACCTCGGCTTCCAGCATGCCCGTCCGCTCTGATCGCAGCGCCACGTCGGCGAGCGCGACAAACCGCTCACTGTCGGCGAGGCGATCCAGATAGGTGGCCTGCGTCTCGCGCTGGGCGACGATGCCGGCCAGTGGCAGTCCCAGCGCGACGAGGAGCGCAGCGAACAGCGGCATCAGCACGAGCAGGAGCCGGCGGGACATCGGCGCTCAGCCCTGGAGCCGGTAGCCGACGCCCCGGACGGTCTCGATGGTCACGGCCGGATCGCCGGACAGCTTGCCCCGCAGTGCCGCGATGTGGACGTCCAGCGTGCGCGACGGCGCCTCCCACGATGCCTGCCAAACCTGGTCGAGCAGGTGATCGCGGGTGACGACGACGTTCGGCTTGGCGGCGAGGATCGCCAGCAGGTCGAACTCCTTGCGGGTCAGCGTGAGCGCGGCGCCGCCGAGGGACGCCGTGCGGGCGGCCAGGTCGACGGTGAGCGGCCCGACCCGGTGAGTCACCTGCTCCTCGTCGGCGGCGGCGCGAGCCGGGCGGGTGCGGCGGGCGACGGCTTCGATCCGCGCCAGCAGCTCGCCGATCCCGAACGGCTTCACCACGTAGTCGTCAGCGCCGCTGCGGAGGCCGACGATGCGGTCGCGCTCCTCCGCGCGGGCGGTCACGGCGATCACCGCCACGCTGTCCCGGCGACGGAGCTTGCGGCACACCTCGATGCCGTCCGCGTCGGGGAGGCCCAGATCGAGCAGGACGAGGTCGACCGGGTCGGCGGCGAGGGCATCGGCCGCTGTGGCGACCCGGCGCACGTCGTAGCCGTGCCGGGTGAGCGCCGTGGCCAGGCCACGCGCCACCCGGTCATCGTCCTCGACGATCAGGATCCGCACGTCCGGAGGCTACGCCCGGCCGGCCCCTGCCGCCGCCGACACCGTGTGATGCGCGACGCGCGTCCACGCGGCGTGTCGCATCACACGCCGGCGGCGCGCGGACCGACGCGGACGGACGGCGTTACGCCCAGAGTTGGCCGTCGATGGCGGCTTCGGCCTCGGCGAGCGTGCCGGCGTACGCGCCAGTCGACAGGTACTTCCAGCCGCCGTCGGCCACCACGAAAACGATGTCGGCCCGCTCCCCCGCCTTGGCGGCCTTGTGGGCGCTGGCCAGGGCGGCGTGCAGGATCGCGCCCGTGGAGATGCCGGCGAAGAGGCCTTCGACCTCGATGAGCTGGCGGGTGCGCAGCAGGGCGTCGCGCGGACCGACGGAGAACCGCGTGGTGAGGACGGACGCGTCGTACAGCTCGGGAACGAAGCCCTCGTCGATGTTGCGCAGCCCGTACACGAGCTCGCCGTACCGGGGCTCGGCGGCGATGATCTGGACGTCGGGAACGTTCTCGCGCAGGTAGCGGCCGGTGCCCATGAGCGTGCCGGTGGTGCCGAGGCCGGCGACGAAGTGGGTGATGGTCGGCAAGTCCTTGAGGATTTCGGGGCCGGTCGTCTCGTAGTGCGCACGGGCGTTCGCCGGGTTGCCGTACTGGTAGAGCATGACCCAGTCGGGGTGGTCGGCGGCCAGTTCCTTGGCCATCGCCACCGCCTGGTTCGACCCGCCGGCAGCCGGCGACGAGATGACCTCGGCGCCGTACATCTGGAGCAGCTGGCGGCGCTCGATGGAGGTGTTCTCCGGCATCACGCAGATCAGCCGGTATCCCTTGAGCTTGGCCGCCATCGCCAGCGAGATGCCGGTGTTGCCGCTGGTGGGCTCCAGGATCGTGTCGCCGGGCCGGATCTTTCCCTCGGCCTCGGCCGCCGCGATCATGTACAGCGCCGCGCGATCCTTGATCGACCCGGTGGGATTGCGGTCTTCCAGTTTCGCCCAGATCCGCACATCTTTGCTGGGCGACAACCGAGGCAGCCCCACCAACGGCGTATTACCGAGAGCGTCTAGTAGAGATTCATACCGAGCCATAGCCTTTTGTCCTTAAAGATCTAACCTGGAGCCCGCCCAGGTGCCCGTATCGCAAGGCGGAGGAGAAGCGGATACCGAGTTTGTATCCGCGCCGACGACAATGCCGCGAGACGGGTGCCTGGGCGGGCCGCTCACCCGCCGGCGACTGCGGGGAGGATTGTTACGGAGTCGCCGTCGTTGAGTTTGGTTTCGAGAGCTCCGGTGAAGCGGACGTCCTCGTCGTTGACGTAGACGTTGACGAACCGGTGGAGGGCGCCTTCGTCGGTGACGAGGCGGCCGCGGAGGCCGGGGTGCTTGCCGTCGAGGTCGGCGAAGAGTGCGTCGAGCGTGTCGCCGTCACCCTCCACCGCCTTCTGGCCGCCGGTGTACGTGCGGAGGATGGTCGGGATGCGGACCTCGATCGCCATCGGGGTGTACTCCTTGGGTTCTCAGAACAGGGGTCGTCGCAGGATCAACACGTGGTGCAGCTCGCCGATTCCACCTGTTAGGTGGGTGAGCTCACTGGTTGGGACAGTCGTAGACGACCTCGGCGGGCGAGTGCCCGAAGAGGTACGACTCGACGACCTCGACCGGCTCCTCGCCCACGACGCCGTCGACGATCCGGAATGACCGGAATTCGACGGCTTCCGGGTCGCGGGTCGAGACCAGCACGTAGTGGGCGTCCGGCTCGGACGCGAAGGAGATGTCGGTGCGCGACGGGTAGGCCTCGGTGGCGGTGTGCGAGTGGTAGATCACGACGGGTACTTCGTCCCGGTCGTCCATCTCGCGCCAGACCTTGAGCTGCTCGCCGGAGTCGAACCGGTAGAACGTGGGCGACCGCTCGGCGTTCATCATGGCGATGAACCGGGCGGGCTGATCGCTGCCGGCAGGGCCCGCAACGACACCGCACGCCTCGTCCGGATGGTCGGCTCGGGCGTGCGCGACGATGGCGTCGTAGGTCGCCCGATCGATCGTCAGCACATTGCCAGGGTACCTAACCGGGGCGCCCGCTACTCCGTCAGTGCCCTGGCCAGCGACTCGACCAGGTACGACAGGAGGTCCTGGACGGCGAGGACGAACGCGCGCTCGCCGGATGGGTCGTTCCGCAGCGTCTCCTCGAACTCCGCTTCGAAGTCGGTGTCGGCGGTGATCCCGAGCCATTCGCCGATGGCCAGCCGGGCGTCGTTGAGGGTCATCAGCCAGACGTCGGCTTCCTCGGCGTCGACCCAGATCTCGCCACCGGGGGGCAGCGCGCCGAGAACGGTGCGCGCATTCTGCAGTTTCTGCTCGCGGAGATCACCCTCGGTGAGTTCGCGCAGCTCAGCGGCGGCGGCCGGGTCGTCGCGGTAGCCGTCCGGAAAGAGCCGGACGAGGGCCGGATCCCGGGGCGCACCAACCGCGACCTCGTGCTCGATCAGTCCGGCGACCCTCGTGATCATCAGGGCGATCGCCTGCGCCTCGGCAGGCGTCACCTCGGCAACGAGCTCGTCGCCCCGGCGCCGGAAGCCCCTCATGAGTCGCGCTGCACGGTGGCCCAGAGCCCGTACGCGTGCAGCCGCGCGACGTCCAGCTCCATCTTCTCCCGGCTGCCGGCCGATACCGCCGCGCGTCCTTTGTGGTGCACGTCCAGCATGAGCGCGGTCGCCTTCTCCTGGCTGTAGCCGAAGAGCTTCTGGAAAACATAGGTCACGTAAGTCATGAGGTTGACGGGGTCGTCCCAGACAACGGTGACCCACGGTCGGTCGTCGACCGCACTCGCGTCTGTGGCTTCCGCCGGCGCGACCATCGGAACGGTCATGTCCTCATCGTGCCATCGCCGTGTAGGGACGCAACTCCGGCCCGGCGGGCGCCCGCCCGTAGGCTTGCGTGGTGACCACCGCACTGCTCACCGACCACTACGAGTTGACCATGCTGGCGTCGGCGTTGCGGGACGGATCCGCGGACCGCCGGTGCGTCTTCGAGGTGTTCGCCCGGCGCCTCCCGGACGGCCGCCGGTACGGCGTTGTCGCGGGTTCAAGCCGGCTGGCGGACGCGCTGGAGGAGTTCCGGTTCGAGGCCTCCGAGCTGGACTTTCTCGAGTCGACGGGGGTGATCGACGCCGAAGTCAGAGCGTGGCTGACGGCGTACCGGTTCGGTGGCGACGTGGACGGCTACGCCGAGGGCGAGCTGTACTTTCCCGGCTCGCCGGTACTCAGCGTCATGGGCACGTTCGCCGACGCGGTGGTGGTGGAGACGCTCGTCCTGTCGATCCTCAACTACGACTGCGCGATCGCGTCGGCTGCCGCCCGCATGGTGACCGCCGCCGAGGGGCGCCCGCTCATCGAGATGGGCTCCCGGCGCGCGCACGAACAGGCTGCGGTGGCCGCCGCACGGGCCGCGTACCTGGCCGGCTTCGCCGCCACGTCGAACCTGGAAGCGGGGCGTTCCTTCGGGATCCCCACTCGCGGCACCAGCGCGCACTCGTTCACGCTGCTCCATGACAGCGAGGTGGCAGCGTTCACCGGCCAGGTCGCCACGCACGGCAAGGACACCACGCTGCTCGTAGACACGTACGACATCACCGCCGGTATTCGCACCGCGATCGAGGTGGCCGGCCCCGAGCTGGGCGCCATCCGGATCGACTCCGGTGACCTGGGTGTCCTCGCCCGGCAGGCGCGCGAGCAGCTCGACGCGCTCGGGGCGCGCAGAACCAAGATCGTGGTCTCCGGGGATCTGGACGAGTACGCGATCGCTGCCCTCGCCGCCCGGCCCGTGGACGTGTATGGCGCCGGCACCGCGGTCGTCACCGGCTCCGGCCACCCGACCGCCGGCATGGTCTACAAGCTCGTCGAGGTCGACGGTCGGCCGGTCGCCAAGCGCAGTGAGAACAAGGCGTCCCGGGGTGGTCGCAAGACGGCGGTGCGGCGGCACAAGGCCAGCGGCACCGCGACCGAGGAGATCGTGGTCGCCCAGGGTGAGCCCGAGGCGCACGAGCACGATCGCGCGTTGCAGCGTCCGCTCCTGCGCGGCGGCGCGCGGGTGCCCGACCTGCCGACGCTGGAAGCCTCCCGCGAACACCTGCGCCAGGCCCTGATCAGCATCCCGTGGGAGGGCCTCAAGCTCTCCCAGGGCGACCCTGCCATCCCCGTTGTCTTCCAGGAGGCCACGCGATGACCCGCGCACTCATCCTCGTCGACGTCCAGAACGACTTCTGCGAAGGCGGCTCACTCGCGGTGACGGGTGGTGCCGCGGTGGCCGGCGAGATCAGCGCCGCCCTCGACGCCGACGCCCGGGCCTGGGACCACGTCGTCGCCACCCGCGACCACCACGTCGATCCTGGCGCGCACTTCTCTGACCAGCCCGACTACGTCGACAGCTGGCCGGCGCACTGTGTCGTGGGCACCGCTGGCGTGGAACTGCACCCCAACCTGCGCACCGACCGGGTCGAGGCCATCTTCGACAAGGGCGAGTACGCGGCCGCGTACTCCGGCTTCGAGGGTTCGGCGCCTGGCGGCGCGACGCTCGTGGACTGGCTGCGCGAACGGGGGGTTCAGGAGGTGGACGTGGTCGGCATCGCCACAGACCACTGCGTACGCGCCACCGCGCTCGACGCCGCCGGATACGGCTTCACCACGACCGTCCTACTCGACCTGACCGCCGGCGTGGCGGCCGAGACCACCGAACGGGCGCTCGCCGAACTGAACGCCGCCGGCGTCTCCCTCATCGGCGACCCCGTCGTCGCCAACTAACCCCTGCGTCCAGTTGTGGAGTTTCGAGGGTCGCGGAGGCCGCGGAACCCTCGAAACTCCACAACTCAACGTTGTGTCGGGCCTTCGGCGTCGGCGGCTTCTACGTCGTCACGGCTGACACCGAGGAAGAAGAGGATCGCGTCCAGGTACGGGTGGTTGAGCTCCGTGTCGGCTACCTCGCGCAGGGCCGGCTTGGCGTTGAACGCGATTCCCAGGCCGGCGGCCGTCAGCATGTCGATGTCGTTGGCGCCGTCGCCGACGGCCACGGTCTGGCTCATCGGCACGCCCGCCTCGGCGGCGAAACGGGCGAGCGCCACCGCTTTGCCGGCACGGTCCACGATGTCACCGACGACGCGCCCGGTGAACCGCCCGTCGACGATTTCCAGGGTGTTAGCGGCGGCGAAGTCCAGTTCCAGCATGTCGACCAGGTGGTCGGTGACCTGGGTGAAGCCGCCTGAGACTATGCCGCAGCGGTAGCCCATCCGCTTCAACGTCCGTACCAGCGTCCGCGCGCCCGGCGTGAGCACCAGGTCGGCGCGAACCTTCTCGATCACCGACGCGTCGAGCCCTTCGAGCGTGGCGACCCGGCGCCGCAGCGACTCGGCGAAGTCGAGCTCGCCAGCCATCGCGGCGGCCGTCACCGCGGCGACCTCGGCCTCGCAGCCGGCGTGCGCCGCGAGCATCTCGATGACCTCGCCGGTGATCAGGGTGGAGTCGACGTCGAAGACGACGAGCCGCTTGGCGCGGCGGTGCAGGCCGGCCCGCTCGACGGCGATGTCGACGCCTTCGACGCTCGCCGCCCGGGACAGCGCCGCCCGCAGCGCCTCCTCCTCGGCACCGGAGACGAGCATCTCCAGGCTCGTCAGCGGGTGCTTCGACAGCCGCGTGATCGTGTCGATGTTGCCGCCGAGTTCGGCGATGCGGTCGGCGATGTCCGCCACGGCCGTGGCGCTCAGCGGCCGGCCCAGGACGATCACGTGGTGCCGGCTGCCGCGGCGCACCATCGGCCCGTCAGCGTCGTCCCCGAAGGCCACGTCGAGGTGGACGCCGAGGTCAGCGGCGACCGCGCGGACGGCGTCCCGGAACGGACCGCGCTCGCCGTGCAGCGTGACGAGCACGCCCAGCACCAGCCGGCCCCGGATCACTACCTGCTCGACGTCGCGGACCTCGACGTCGTGGCGGGCGAGCGCCGTGAACAGCGCCGCCGTGATCCCGGGCCTGTCGGCGCCGGTGACGGTCAGGAGAGCTCGAATGTGTTCCATCCGAACTAGGACTGGACCGCGGCCTTCTTCTTGCCCTCGACCTCCTGCGCCCACGGCGCGAGATGCGGGAACTTGAGGTCGAACGCCGGCCGCTCGGAACGGATCCGGGGCAGCTTGACGAAGTTGTGCCGCGGCGGCGGGCAGGAGGTGGCCCACTCGAGCGAGGCGCCGTAGCCCCACGGGTCGTCCACGTCGACGACGCGACCCAGCTTGTACGACTTCCAGACGTTCCACAGGAACGGCAGGGTCGAGGCGCCGAGGATGAACGCGCCGATCGTGGAGACCGTGTTCAGCGTGGCGAAGCCGTCGCCCTCCTGGTAGTCGGCGTAGCGCCGCGGCATGCCTTCGTTGCCGAGCCAGTGCTGCACCAGGAACGTGGTGTGGAAGCCGACGAACGTCATCCAGAAATGGAACTTGCCAAGCCGCTCGTCGAGCATCCGGCCGGTCATCTTCGGGAACCAGAAGTAGATACCGGAGTACGTGGCGAAGACGATCGTGCCGAAGAGCACGTAGTGGAAGTGCGCCACCACGAAGTACGTGTCGGAGACGTGGAAGTCGATCGGCGGCGACGCGAGCAGCACGCCGGAGAGGCCACCGAAGAGGAAGGTCGCGAGGAAGCCGAGCGCGAACAGCATCGGCGTCTCGAACGTGAGCTGGCCGCGCCACATGGTGCCGAGCCAGTTGAAGAACTTCACGCCCGTCGGGACGGCGATGAGGAACGACATGAAGGAGAAGAACGGCAACAGCACGGCGCCGGTGGCGAACATGTGGTGCGCCCACACGGTCATCGACAGCGCGGCGATCAGCAGGGTGGCGCCGACCAGGCCCTTGTAGCCGAACATCGGCTTGCGGCTGAACACCGGGAAGACCTCGGAGACGATGCCGAAGAACGGCAGCGCGACGATGTACACCTCGGGGTGGCCGAAGAACCAGAACAGGTGCTGCCAGAGGATCGCACCACCGGTTTCGGCGTCGTAGATGTGCGATCCGAGATGGCGATCGGCGGTGAGCGCGCAGAGCGCGGCGGCCAGGATCGGGAAGACCATCAGCACGAGCAGGCTGGTGACGAGGATGTTCCAGGTGAAGATCGGCATCCGGAACATCGTCATGCCGGGCGCACGCAGGGTCAGGATCGTGGTGATCATGTTCACTGCGCCGAGGATCGTGCCCAGACCCGAGATGATCAGGCCGACGATCCACATATCGGCGCCGGCACCGGGCGAGTTGATCGCCGAGTTCAGCGGCGCGTAGGCGAACCAGCCGAAGTCGGCGGCGCCACCGGGGGTGGCGAAGCCCAGCACCACGATCGTGCCGCCGAAGGCATAGAGCCAGTAGGCGAACGCGTTGAGGCGCGGGAACGAGACGTCCGGCGAGCCGATCTGCAGCGGGACTATGTAGTTCGCGAACGCGAAGACCAGCGGCGTCGCGAAGAGCAGCAGCATGATCGTGCCGTGCATGGTGAACAGCTGGTTGAACTGCTCGTTCGAGAGGAACTGCAGGTTCGGCTGGGCCAGCTCGGCCCGCATCAACAGCGCCAACGCGCCACCGATCAGGAAGAAGATGAACGACGTGACGAGGTACATCAGGCCGATCGTCTTGTGATCGGTCGTACGGAGGATCCGCGCGAACGCGTTCCCCTTGACCGTCTCCCGCACCGGCCATGGCCGGGTGACGATGGGCTGAGGTGCGATGGTCACCGGGGACCCTCCTGGCTTCTGTTCGTCACGCGGCGCGCTCTGGCCCAGGCCGGGGCGCGCCTCGGCAGCAGAATAGTCCTACAGGCCGTCGGCGGTTGCCGGGGGGCGCGGGCGCGGCGCGCCGCCCACGGCCGTCACCCCGACCTGTTGCCCAGGTCACAGCCCGGACGCCGCCACTTCGGCGAGCACCGCGGCCACCTGGTGGCGTGGCAGCTCGACGAGGGCGGCGTCCAGCAGCTCCGGACGGGCGCTGGCGGCGCGGACCGCGGCGCGGGCCTCGTTCTTCGTCAGCGGCGTCCCCGCGCGGCGGCCGGCGGCGACCAGCCCTTCCCGCCAGACGTTGCCGATCCGCCCGTGAGCCCGGTCGAGCAGGCCCCGGACCAGCCGGTCCGGCGGCTCCAATCCGGCCGGCGGTAGCGCCTCGGCGACGACGACGGCGTGCTCGGAGCCCGGAGTGCTGCGCCGGAACCGCAGCGCGTACTTCGCGGCGACCAGGCCGGCGAGCGCCCGCTGGCTGGCTTCGCTCGCCACGTCCGGGTGGCTGTTCGGGACGAGCAGCGCGAGCCGGTCGGCGTTGGTGGCCAGCAGCGCCCGCAACAGCCACGGGCCCGGGTCGGCGGACAGGTCAAGCGCGACGGCCACCGCACCGCGCACGCTCGCCGCCGGCGGCAGCCCACCGGCCAGCACGGTGTCCAACTTGACCCGCACAGGAGCGCTATCCGCGGGCCAACCGGAGCCGACCACGGCGGTCACCGGGGCGTCGAGCACGGCCGCCGCGACGTCCGGCGCGAGCCTGGCGCCGCGTCCTTCCAACGACTGGGGGCCATGCGTGTAGATGTTCACCGCTGACTCGATCGCGCGGTCGAGCGCCTTCCAGGTCCGCGCGGTGGGCTGGAGCACGTACAGGTCGCTGGCGCTGCCAACCGCCTGCGCACCGGCGTACCTGTTGACCGCCGGCAGGATCGCCTCGCATGCGAGCGCCAGTTCCTGGACGGACTGCTGGACCTTGAGGCCGAGCGCGGGCGTCCGGTCGCTGAACCCGTACGCCATCACAAGCCGGCCGCGCTCCCGGTCGCGCAGCCCCTCGGCACCGCGCGCGAGGAACAGCCGTACCCCCTCGGGCGTGTACGGCGGATCGGTGAACACCAGGTCGGCGCTGCCAGCGGCGCCTACCGGGAGCCCGTGCCGCAGGTCGGCGTACCGGCACCGCACGGCCAGCCCCAGCCGGCGGGCCTCGACGTCGATGAACTCCAGGATCCGCTCGTCCAGGTCGACGACCGTGACGGTCAGCTCCGGGTTGACGAGCGTCGCAGCCAGGGACGTCAGATCATGGTCGCCGACGCAGAGCAGGTGGGCACCGGCGAGGTCGTACCGGGAGTCGAGCCACAGGCCGCGCCAGGCGACGGTTTCCGGCGTGGCCGCGACGTGATCGAGCGCCCGCCGCGCGGCCGGTGCCTCGGCCACGAGCCGGGCCAGTTCGGCGCGCAGCGTCACGGCATCGTCGAGCTGGGCCGCGAGTGGGTCCGGAAGCGCCGTGCGGCGGAGCTGGTCGTAACCGAAGCGGGCGCGGTAGGCGGCACGGCGCTCGGGACGGATCGTCATCGCGTCGCCGAGGTCGTCGCCCAGCGCGTCCAGTACCTCCTCGACCGTGCGGCGCGGCACCGCCGTTGCCGCGACGAGCCCGGCGAGCGTCCACGACCGGTCGGTGAGGGCCGCGATCACCTCCCGTACCGCTCTGGCCTGGGCCCCGTATCCAGCGACCAGCCGTGTCACCGGCTCCGCTACGTCCTCGTCCTGCATGCGGGCAGCCTGCCACTACTGAGCCGGAGATCCAGGCGTCGGCCCGGCAAAGCGGAGCAGGACGGCATGCCGATGTTGCTAGCCCGCTGCCGCTACCGTGTGCGCCAGCGGCAGCGCGGACCCGAGACGGCCGGCGGCGCGCCTTCGGGTACGCCGTGGCCTCTCCGGGGCTACCCCGGGGACGTTTCCGTTGCTCACGCATCGCTTCGCCTGCACCCCCGCGCGCTCCGCGCACCTACGCGCACGCGCGACGGGATGGGTCGGGGCCGCGCTGCCGCATCCGCGACGGGGGTAGGCATGGCTGACGACGAGGAGCCCGCCGGGCCGGAACACACCCGGCGAGGTGCGGATCCGCGCGGCCGTGCACTGCTCCGCGCCGTCCTGGCGCACCTCGGCGGCCTCCCCGATCCACC
>Ga0184623_10000290_pt1 | contig 21380 bp, 22 predicted proteins | sample PLM1_100_b1_FD_133138 | JGI IMG/M metagenome (GOLD analysis project Ga0184623, IMG submission 133138) | Groundwater sediment microbial communities from an aquifer in East River, Colorado, USA - PLM1_100_b1 | ecosystem: Environmental > Terrestrial > Soil > Riparian zone | place: USA: East River... | reverse complement strand
GCGATCCTGGACGAGGCCCGGACCCGGAACCTGCTGCACGTCTCCGTCCACTCCGGCCGCCGGGCGGTGGACTTCTACCTGCGCAACGGCTTCAGCCACCACCGCCAGCTGCTGCTGTGGGAGCCGGCTTAGTATGGCAGTTCATGTTCGCGTCGTGAGGTGCTCGGATTCGATTGTCAATGTAGGTTCCGCAGTTGGTTTATCAACGGCAAGGCCGTGACCTGGGCGTCCGCGGTTGCGGGGCAATGCGGGTCGGATCGGTCGTCCAGGGTTGTGTAGCAATCGGGAGCTAGTGTCCTGTGACTCTGGTTCCTTTATGTCCAAACCGAATAGCGATTCGGTCACGTCGAATGACCCTCAACGCTGAGAAGTGTCGCCTGAACGGCTCTTACAAGTTTTCCGTGCCGTGGGAGGAGGCGGTGCTGGGGGTCGACTCTGGCTAGCGCAGCGGGCCAGCGATGACGCCAGCGCCGTCGAGCAGCCGGGTCGCCGTTCTCCTGGTCAGAAGAGCCTCGCGTGCCACTCCTCGGCCGAGACAATATCGGGCATCGCAGTTGAGGTCATACCCGAACCTACGCCCAGGGCCGCCGACAACTTCCTGGCGGCGACCGAGGCGTCGGCGATACGCTGCGCGGATGCCCGAACTGGTGTCGAAGCGCGCGCAGGTCGCACGCATCCGCAGCACAGCCGTGCGGGCGCTTGCGGACTACCCGGTCGACGAGCCACGCCTGTCGTTCATCGCGCACGGCGAGAACACTACGTTTCGGGTCGACGCCCGCGATGCCCGATTCCTGATGCGCGTACACCGGCCGAACCGGCACGGCCGTGGAGTCGATTCGCGGGTCGCGGTCGGATCGGAGCTGGACTGGCTGGCCGCATTGCAGGCAGACACGGATCTGAGCGTGCCGACGCCGATCCGGGCCCGCAGTGGACAGTGGACCACCGTCGCCGACGGCCGGGTCTGCTCGGTCCTCGGCTGGCAGAACGGACGAATGCAGGCGGCCAATCCGCGGTCCGTGCACTTCCGGCGATTGGGCGGCATCCTCGCCCGTTTGCACGATCACGCTTCGGTGTGGGCTCCGCCATCCGGGTTCGTACGCATGCGGTGGGACTGGGAAACCTTCTTCGGCAACACCATGGAGTACGGCGGCGTGTCCGCAGCCGGGTGCTGGGACCTGCTGCCAGCGCCGGTGCGCGCGCAATTCGATGAGGTCGCGCGCCGGATGCGTACTGTCATGGCGGGTCTTGGATCGAAGCCGGACGCCTTCGGCCTGATCCATGCCGACCTGCATCTGGAGAATGCTCTGTTCGACGGTGACGCGGTGCGGCTGATCGACTTCGACGACTGCGGATTCGGTTACTGGCTCTATGACATCGCGGTACCACTGTGGGAATATCGTGACCGGGCCGACTACACCGCGATCCGTGCGGCGCTTCTCAATGGCTACGGCGAACGCCGCGAGCTGCCCGATCTCACTTACCTGGACGACTTCATCGCCACTCGAGACGTGGCCTTCGGCCTGTGGTTCGCCGGGATGGCTCAGGTCAATCCGGCATTCGCGGCCGACCTGGACAAGGTGATGGACTCCATCCAGCGGTCACTTGATCGAGTGCTGTGACTGTGTCCTCGTTCAGACCCGCAGTTCGGGTGGAAAGCCGGGCCACCATTCCCCGCCGGGTCATCGTACTAATTGCGTGGGCTGTATACGTAAAGCCAGATCTCTCGACCCTCGTCGTCGATCTTGGGCTCACTGGACTCCCGAATGTAGTGGGCATCGACACCGGTGGGGCTATCTCACGGTTGATCGTTTGATGTTCTGGTTGGCCAGGGTGCGGTGCCGCCGGACCGCTGCCCCGCGTGGAGCGAGTTCGTAGCAGGAGGCGGTCCGGCGGCAAGAAAGTGTCAGTGCAAGCAGAACTCGTTGCCTTCCGAGTCACGCATGACGTACGTGAGGGGCCCGCGATCGCTGTGCGTTTCGATCAGTTGTGCGCCGAGGCGCGCGAGCCGTTCGACCTCGGCTTCCCTGCGGTCGGCGTCAACGTGGATGTCGAGGTGTACCCGGTTTTTGACGATCTTTCCTTCGGGCACCCGTTGAAAGTAGAGCCGGGGCTCGACGCCTCCGGGATCGCTGCACGCTGCCATGTCACGGAATGCCGAGCGGTCGCTGACCACAATCCTGTCCTCGGCAGGCATGCGCCCATCAGCAACCAGTTGGTCAACCAGCGCGGAGTGATCTTCCACGGTAGGGCCGAATACCTGCGCCCAGAAAGCAGCCTGAGCATGCGGGTCGGCGCAGTCGAACGTCACCTGGGTTCTCATGGCTCACGATCATGCCGGGGCTTCCGGTCAGCTGACGACCGCATCCGGACAAGCCGTGGAACTTCCTGACTGGCCAGCTGCTCCTGCGGACGTGCGCGAGCGGGTCAATCGGTTCTTGGAGCGCAGCGTGGTGCAACGTGTTTGGAGATCGGATATGTCTAAAGTGCTGCCGCAGGTTACTGGTGAACGGTGAAGATAACCACACGGTCGGCTGCCGCTGCGCGGCGGTAAAAGTCCCGGACCCGCAGGAACCAGTACCAGGTATACGCGCGGTCCTCGTCGTCTAGCTGAACCTGATAGTCAGACGGACCGATATACGTCCATGCCATCGATGCAAGTCGGGCGGATCTCCACACCGTGACCCTATCGGCGTCGGCCCTGGCCGCCGAGCTCGGCGCGATCGGAGGAACAGGACGACGGGCGCCAGCACCAGAAATTCCACCGACAGGGGGCAGCGAGGCCGCCCGCAGGGCGGACGCCGATTCCACTCGCGGCATGTGCGGACGCTGCTTGCTACTGGTCGCCCTCTACGCTGCCAGGATGATCGCTAGTGCGGTGCTGCCAGGTGGGGTCTTACTACGTCCGCTCAACAGCGGCGACGCACCCGCGCTACTCGATGCGTACGTGCGCAATCGCGAGCACCTGCGTCCCTTTGATCCGGAGCGACCCGACTCCTTCTGGACCCTTGATGGCCAGCGCAGGCGGCTTGACTCGCTGATGCAGCAGCAAGAGGAAGGCACGCTGCTGGCGTGCGCGATGCAGCGTGACGATCTGGTGGTGGGATGCGCGTCGCTCAACGCGATTGCGTTCGGTCCGCTGTGCAGCGCCAATCTGGGGTACTGGGTGGATGTCGCTGAGGTCGGACGAGGACTCGCCAGCGCCGCGGTTGGCGCACTCTGCCGTTTCGCCGACCGGGATCTCGGCCTGCACAGGGTCCAAGCAAGCACGAATCGGGCGAACGTTGCCTCGCAGCGGGTGCTGACGAAAAACGGGTTCGAGCATTTCGGGACGGCACGCAACTACTTGTATATCAACGGCAGATGGCAGGACAGCCACCTCTTCGAGCGCATTCTCAACGGTCGGCCACCGACCTCTCGATGAGCTGATGTAAACATCCGCTCATCGACAGGAGAGGATGCCGTTGGGCGATCTCACGAGCGCCGTCGACCAAGGTCGATCAGTTCTTGGTTCCCGAAGGTTGCCCTGGACAACTTCAGTGATTATGTCCGATTCTTACCATTTGACCCCGAGGGGAAAGTTGCTGAACTAAGAACCGGTCGTCGGATGCATCTCGACGTCTAACCTACCGACCTGACCCGTGATGAGGAGGTCGAGCGGCTGAAGGACCTCGGTGCGACTGTGTATGAGGACATCGCAAGCCCGATGGCACGGGTTGGGTGACGATGGCTGACCCGGAGGGCAACCTGTTCTGCGTCGAACGCAGCGCAGCCGAGCGCGTGTAGGTAAGGCCATCCCTAGGCGTTACATCCCGCCGGGGCGGAGGGCGCCTCGGGCGGGATAAGTCCCGAAGCTGCTCGCGGTCGCCCGGCCAATCGCCCGCTGACCTGCCCATCCGTTACCACGTGCAGGTTCCGTCCGTCACCCGGACTCACCGCAGCATGTGTTAATCCTCTCGCCAGCCGTCAGGGGTGTAGTGCACTACTAGTGCACTATGATGCACTTATGGATCAGAGTACCGCGGCCCTGGCGCTGGCGATCGGCGTGCGGGTCAAGCAGGAGCGGCAGTCGCGGCGCTGGACGCTCGATCAACTGGCCGAAGCTGCCGGGGTGAGCCGCCGGATGGTGGTCAACGTGGAGCAGGGGGCCGCCAATCCGAGCGTGGGGACCCTGCTGAGGATCAGCGACGCGCTCGGTATCGGACTGCCTGCGTTGGTCGAGCAACCTCAATCCAAGCCGGTGAAGGTCACCCGCAGTGGTGACGGCGCCGTTCTGTGGAGCGGGGAGTCCGGAGGTCGCGGGGTGTTGGTGGCCGGCACCGAACCACCGGACGTGGTGGAGCTGTGGGACTGGACCCTTGGGCCAGGTGACCAGCATGTGAGCGAGGCCCACACGTCGGGCACCAAGGAGCTCGTGCAGGTCCACCAAGGCACGGTCACGGTCCAGGTCGCAGACCAGCCGGTCACCCTCGATGCCGGTGATGCGGCCGCGTTCCCCGGCGACGTGGCACACTCCTACACCAATCCGGGCACGCGGCCAGCACGTTTCTGCCTGGCCGTCTTCGAACCGGGCGTGGGATCGGGTTCGAGGTCGGAGGCCGTCGATGCCTGACCTCGACCTGCTTCAAGAGTTCCTCGCGGGCGGCCATGTCGACGCCGCGGTGTTCGGACTGCGGCCGGACTATCGCGTCGTGCTGGTGGCGATCGACGGGCTTGTCCCGGGGCCGCGTGATCAGGCCAGCGACGCGCTGCTGCAGGCGGCAGAAGCCGCAGCCTGCGAGGCGTTGCGCGACCGGCCGGTGGAGCAGTTGCCGCACGTGGCGGCGTGGCGGGAGGCCTATCGGGCGTTCGGCGCCAAGCCGCAACGTACCCGCAACAGCCTGGAGGCGCTGCTGCGCCGTGCCGAGTCCGGGCTGCCACGGGTGAACCGGCTCACCGACATCTACAACGCGGTCTCGGTGCTGCACCAGATCCCGCTCGGTGGGGAGGACCTCACCCGTTATACCGGTGCGCCGCGGTTGATCCGCGCGAGCGGCGCGGAACCCTTCGACACCGCGGCCGACGGAGTCGACGTGATCGAGCACGCCGACCCCGGGGAGGTGGTGTGGTGCGACGACACCGGTGTGACCTGCCGCCGCTGGAACTGGCGCCAGGCACGCCGCACCCAGCTGCGCGAAGACACCACCACGGCGCTGTTCATCCTCGACGCGCTCGACCCGATGACCGACGAGGCACTGGCGGCCGCCGCCGACGACCTGGTCGTCCACCTGACCCGGCTCGGACCCAACGTCCGAGCCGGCCGCCGCCTGATCACCGCAGACCACCGTCGTTGAAGGAGACTGAACATGCTCATCCACCCGTGGGATGCCGCCCTCGACCCGGCCGAGTGGCAGGACTGGCTGGCCTCCACCGACCGTTTCGGCTTGCTCGCGGTCAACAACCTCGACCCAGCCCAGGCCCCGATAATGCTGCCCACCCACTTCACCGCCGCAGGCGACGAGCTGCTCATCCACTTGGCCCGCCCCAACCCGGTCTGGCCGCATCTGGAGGTGGCCATCGAGGTACGGCTGGCCGTGATCGGCGACTACGCCTACATCCCAACGCACTGGCGGGCCAAGGCAGGCGGACCAGACGAGGACGGCGTGCCGACTAGCTACTACAGCGCGGTGCAGTTCGTATGCCGACCCACTGTGGTCGACGACCCCCAAAACAAGGCGGAGATCCTCGCCGCCCAGCTCGCCGATTTTCAACCCGAAGGCGGACACGCGAGCGTAGCGGTCGACGCAGAGCCGTACGGGCGGATGCTGCCCGGCATCCGCGGCGTCCGGCTTGCGGTGCTACGAGTCGAGGCCAAGTTCAAATACGACGACCACAACCCCGTCGAACACCGCGAACGCGTCATCGGTCGCCTCGAACAGCGCGGCCACGGGCTCGACCGTGGAGCCGCGAGCCAGCAGCGGCGGCGTCTGGCCGCGATCGGCGACTGGCAGGCCCACCGCGACCGGTCATGAAGCGCTGGAATCCACCACGACCATGACTCTCAGGAAGGTGCATCAATGAACGCCAGGTCGACGGGCCTGCCTCAAGACGGGCTGCGCAGCCGCCCCGACAAGCGCGACTACACCACACTCGACGACGAGTCGTGGGCCGTGCACGGCGGGAACCGCCCGGACGACACCACTGGAGCGATCCGCACCCCCATCGTGATGGCGAACTCCTACCGGCTCCCACACGACCCGACCACACTGGACGACTCCGATCCCGACGCCCTCGTCTACACCCGTGAATCCGGCGCCAATCAGCTCGGCCTGCAGGCAAAATTGGCCATGATGGAGCACGGTGAAGCAGCGGCAGTCTTCGCCACCGGCATGGCCGCCCTGCACGCCGCCTTCTTCACCCTGCTCAACCCCGGCGACCATGCGATCGTCTCGAACGTCGTCTACGGGCGGGTCCGGGGACTCTTCGATTCCCTGCTGCCGGCCAAGCTCGGTATTGAGGTCGACTTCGTCGACATCACCGATCTTGACGCCGTGCGAGCGACCGTACGCGCCAATACCCGACTCGTTCACACGGAGGCCATTGCCAACCCCGATCTCCGTGTCGCCGAGATCGCCCCACTGGCGCACATCGCCCACGCCAGCGGGGCGCGCCTGACGGTCGACTCGACCTTCACACCGCCGCCGTTGTTGCGGCCACTTGACCTCGGCGCAGACCTCGTCATCCACTCGTTGACGAAGTACATCAACGGCCACGGCGATGCGATGGGCGGTGCTGTCATCGGCGCCCGCAGCCTCATCGACGAGATCAAGACTGGGCCGCTGCACCACATCGGCGGAGCCATCACACCGTTCAACGCCTGGCTCATCATGCGCGGCTCCATCACCATGCCCCTGCGGCTGCAACGTCACTGCGACAACGCCCTCGCCGTCGCCACCTTCCTCGCCCAAGACCCCCGAATCGCCTACGTCGCCTACCCCGGTCTACCGGGCGACCCCCAGCACGCCCGCGCAGCCGCCCAGTTCAACGGCACCTACGGAGGAGTCGTCGCCTTCGCCATTGCAGGCAGGCACGAGGACCGTGTCCGGCTCGTCAATGATCTTCGACTCATCACCTCGGCGGTATCCCTCGGACACGACGAAACACCCATCGCCTACGAGCAGTACCCCGACGCGAGAGCAGCCGCCTTCGCAGCCCCATTCCGCGACCACGGACTTATCCGACTCGCGGTCGGCCTTGAGTCAGCAGACGACCTCATCGCCGACCTCGACGCCGCCCTCACCACCGCCTACGGCCCAACCGCCGACCAGTAGAGGGAAGCAGGTTGGTGCTTGCGGGGAAACTGCCTGTCCGCCGAGACGCGCCCCCGAGTAACGACGCCACCAGTTGGCTGAGCAGGGAAAGTAGTCCAGGCAGGGTCGCGATGCCGTCTTCGAGGCGACCCGCGAGTGCGAGGCCTTCGCGCCGGTACGGTTCGGCGGGATCGCCGAAGATGAGTTCACGCAAGTAGTGCGGCCGTTCTCGATTTGCTCGCGCACGCAGGCCACTACGGGGTGGATGAGCGCCAGCACTGCTTCGAGCGGATCGCGACCGGCGACGGCGGTCGCGGCGGCGAGACCGTCGTCGATCGCGGCGGCGCTCACGTTTCGCCTGCTTGGCGCGCTCTCAGCGTCCTTCGGCATGCTCCCGCCGCTCATCGCTACCCCCTTGACAACATTACTGAGTCAAGTCATAATTGAGCGTACTCATAATATGCGGCCGAGACGAGCCGCGGGATAAGGAGCAAGAAGTCATGAAGGCGTTCGTCGTCGACAAGTACAAGGCGCCGCTACAGCTGGCGGAGGTGGCCGAACCCGTCGTTGGCGATCACGATGTGCTCGTGGAGGTGCGGGCCGCAGGCCTCAACCAGCTCGACGAGAAGATCCGCGCAGGCGAGTTCAAGCAGATCCTGCCCTACAAGCTGCCGCTGATCCTCGGCAACGACGTCGCGGGCATCGTCCTGCGGGTCGGGGCGAAGGTCCGCGGGTTCAAGCCGGGCGACGAGGTCTACGGCCGGCCCGACCAGAACCGCATCGGCACGTTCGCCGAGCGCATCGCCGTCGCCGAGGCCGACCTGGCCCTCAAGCCCGCATCGATCAGCATCGAGGAGGCGGGCTCGCTGCCGCTGGTCGCATTGACCGCATGGCAGGCCCTCGTCGAGAAGGGCAACGTGCGGGCTGGGCAGAAGGTGCTCATCCACGCCGGAGCCGGCGGCGTCGGGTCGATCGCGATCCAGCTCGCCAAGCATCTCGGTGCGACCGTCGCCACCACGGCCAGTGGGTCCAACGCGGACTTCGTGCGAGAACTCGGCGCCGACATCGCCATCGACTACCGCACCCAGGACTTCGGACAGCTGCTCTCCGGCTATGACCTGGTGCTGGACAGCCTCGGCGGGACGAACCTCGAGAAGTCCCTGCACGTCCTGCGCCCCGGAGGCAAGGCGATCGGCATCGCCGGACCTCCGGACCCGGCCTTCGCCCGCGAGATCGGCGCGAACCCGGTGCTGCGCCTGGCGGTCACCGGACTCAGCAGCGGCATCCGCCGCCAGGCCCGCAAGCTCGGCGTGAGCTACGAGTTCCTATTCATGCGGGCCAGCGGCGACCAGCTTCGCCAGATCACTGCACTCATCGACAGCGGTGCGCTGCGCCCCGTCGTCGGCAAGGTCGTCTCCTTCGACCAGACCCCCGAGGCTCTGAGAGCACTTGAGAGGGGAGGTATCCGAGGCAAAGCCGTCATCAGCGAACTCTGACCGGTACACACGGCCTCCACTAGCGTCAAAATACAAGGAGCATCATCATGAACACGCAAGACACTTCGAACCAGCACGTCATCACGTCCTACGCCGAAGCGCCGGCCCGTACCGTCACCGCGGGCGACGTCACCTTCGCCTACCGTGAGCTGGGGCCGAAGGGCGGGATTCCGGTCGTCTTCTTCGTTCATCTCGCCGCGACCCTCGACAACTGGGACCCGCGGATCATCGACCCGATAGCGGAGCACCGCCACGTGATCGCCTTCGATCAGCGCGGCGTCGGCGCTTCCACCGGTGAGGTTCCCGACAGCATTGAGGCGATGGCCGACGACGCCGTGGCCTTCATCGAGGCGCTCGGCTACGACAAGATCGACATCTTCTCCTTCTCCCTCGGCGGCATGATCGCCCAGGCGCTCGTGGTCAAGCACCCCGAGCTCGTCAGCAAGCTGATCCTCACCGGCACTGGCCCCAAGGGCGGCAAGGACATCGACAAGGTCGCCGGCATCACCTACTTCGACATGGTGCGGGCGGCGCTGACCCGGTCGGATCCGAAGGAGTTCCTGTTCTTCAACCGCAACGCCGCAGGCAAGCCCGCCGCGAAGGCGTTCGTGAAGCGCCTACAGGAGCGCACCGAGGACCGTGACGCGCCGATCAGGCTGAAGGGGTTCCAGACGCAACTGAAGGCCATCAAGAAGTGGGGGCGTGCCACGCCCGACGACCTGTCGACGATCACCCAGCCGACCCTGATTGCCAACGGCGACAACGACCGCATGGTGCCCTCAATTCTTTCCGAGGACCTGCATCGCCGTATCAAGGGCTCCGAGCTGACCATCTACGCCGACTCCGGCCACGGCGGGATCTTCCAGTTCCACGACGAGTTCGCGCCCGTCGCTGTGAAGTTCCTCGGGCGATGACCGATATTCCAGGAGGTCAGGCAATGGCTTACACGCTGCGTTACGCCAAAAGACGAGGTGAACGTCTTCCGGCGGACCCTGCTCTACGCGGGGCCGCCGAACTCGCCCCGCTGGTACGACGTCGCGGAGCCCGGGGACACGACGGGGGCTCGGGCCGTGATCTACCTCAGGAGGAAGGAGGGCGTCAGCACCGGCGCCTTCCGGAGGTTCATCACCGACAGAGTGGTTCCCGCGCTCGCGAACACCGGCGTGCTAAAGGGGTCCGGACGCAGGTGTTCATGCCTTGGAACCAAAAGCTCTGGGACACGCCCGACGTGGCACACGACAATCCGGTCGACCAGCGTTTCCACGCTTCGCTGATCCTGGGCTTCGCCGACGCCGGCGCCCTCCGGGCGTTTTTCGAAGGCGATGCCGTCGCGAAGTTGTCGGACAGGCTTCCCGAATTCGTCTCGGCAGTGCACGCCTACGAGGTGTCCGAGACGCTCACCTACGTGGAGAGCGGAAGAGTCCTTCCGCACTATCAGCGGTGACCGGCCGTGGTTGCTCTCGACGCCTGCGCCGATCAGCGGCGGGGCGGCAGCGGCGAACGCAGCTCGCCTGCCACCGCCCCGTCACGCAGGTCAGGCGTTCGCGATCTTGAGCTGCGGGTACACCGCCTCGAGTGGGGCGCTAAGCCCGGCCTTGAGCTGCACGGACGTCTCGTCGGCGAGGACCTCGTACTCGCCCGCCTCGACGGCGTCGAACACGATGCGGACCAGGTCCGCGGGGTCCGTCTTCGGATCGGTGGTGTGCGCGGCCATCGCGGTGTCGACGTAGCCGACGTGCACCCCGACGACCTGCACGCCCTCGGGAGCGAGCTCCAGACGCAGCGAGTTCGTCGCCGACCACAGCGCCGCCTTGGTCGCACTGTAGACGCCCGCGACCGCCCACCAGCTCAGCGCAGAGTGAATATCGATGATCGCCGCCTCCTCACTGGAAGCCAGCACCGGCGCGAAGGCGCGGGCGAGGAACAGCGGGCCGAGGAAATTCGTCTCGACGTTGGTGCGGATCTCCTCATCGGTATGGGTGAGGATGCCCGCGCTGGACACCGATGTCCCGGCGTTGTTGATTAGCACCGTCACATCAGGCGCGGCCTCGACCGCCGCCTGGATCGAAGCCGAGTCGGTGACGTCGAGGGCGAGCGGGACGTTGCGGTCGTCATCCCAGGCGCGGGGCTTGCGGGCGGTGGCGTACACCTTGGCAGCACCCCGGGCGAGGGCGTCATGGACGAAGTGGGTGCCGATGCCTCCGTTCGCCCCGGTGACGAGGACGACGGCTCCGTTGAGCGAGGTCATGTTCATCTTCCTTCCGTTGTCGGATCCCGCACCGGTCGATGCGGACGCCACCGCTGCGCGCGACGGAGCTCGACGCTTCCGGACGCCGTGGAAGAATGCACGAGGCACATCCGAGCCCACACAGTAATGACTACGCTCATAACTGAACATAGTCAGATTCTATTCCGGAAGGATACGTGTTATGTCTGCCGCCCCACAGCGGGTCGGACGGCGTGAGCGGAACAAGCAGGAGAAGCTCGACCGCATCACCGCCGCCGCCCGCGAACTCTTCGCCGAGCACGGCATCGACGAGGTCACCACCCAGCAGATCGCCGACAAGGCCGACATCGGCACCGGCACGCTGTTCCTCTACGCCAAGACCAAGGGCGACCTGCTCCTACTCGCGCAGAACGCCACCTACGCCGACGCGCTGGCCAAAGGCAAAGTCGCCGCCGAGGCCGCCCCCGACACGCTCGATGCGGTCATGGCGATCGTCCGCCCGGTCGTGGAATGCAACCGCAAACAGATCGACAACGGCCGGACCTACCTGCGAGAGATGGTGTTCGGGGACCCCGAGGAACCCCACCGCCGCGACGCCCTGCGCCTCGCCCTACAGACCGAAGAGGCGATCGGCGCCGTGCTGCAACGGGACCCGCGCATCGAGCCCAGCGCCGCCCCCGCACTCGCCCACATCGTCTCCGCGATCATGTTCCTCAGCATGGCCGCCACGGTCAACGCCGGCAGCACCGTCGACGACATACTCCGAGAAATCAGCGACCAGGCCCGCGTACTCCTGCCGCGCTGACAACAGCCGCCCTCAACCGGATCGCCATGGCGTGGGCCGCTCAACCCGACCTCGTCCCGGCGGGCGACGACGACGAACGCGACACCTTCATGGCCGCCCGCCGAGCGGCCATCGTGACCGCGATCCAACGCTTGTTTCCCACCACCGCGAGGAACAACACAGAGTCCGAAACCGCTGAGCCGTAGCTGACCACCCTGAACGGCAAGGCTCCAGGCTACGGTGGAAGCCGCTATCTATTCGGCGATTGGGACGAAGACGACGGCGCCAGGCCGGCGTTCGAGCCGAGGGTCGATGTGGCGACGAACCCGCATCCTCCCAGCTCAGGAGCGATGCGGGTTCGCCAAAAATCGAACATTCCTATATAAATATCCCCACGGTGGGGTTGAAGGGACTCGAGCCCACCGGTGCCGGGCACCTCGCTTCAATGCGAAACCAGTGATTGGTCGCAGGCGACACCATCGGTTCTTACTTCTCCAAGGTTGCCCCTCGCCATCAATACCAAGATGTCCGATTCTTGCTTTATGTCGCCGAGGGGAAACCCGATGAACCAAGAACCGGTCCTGGCCTATCGGGGCATGATCGTCGGCGGTGACGTCTGGTCGGGGGGAGCAGATCAAATCTGGGGACGGGGTACGGCCTGGAAATGCTCCTCGGCTGACCGGTTGATGATCGTGGCCGACCTGCTTGTTGCTGGGACGCCGGTCTGTTTCGTGGACTCCCGACGAAAGCGTCCGGCTATGCCGTCAGCCCTGGTCGTCGAAGACGAACCCGAAGTGGTCCAGGACGTACTCGGTACTCGGCGACTGCGCGGTGTCGGTCGTGATCGAGATCGTGAGCTGCCGCGACGCGTCCGGTGAGTGGAACGAGAAGGTGTCGAAGCCGAAGAAGCCGCCGTGTTTTCCCCAGACGGACGAGCCGCTCGGCATGTGGACCCAGACGAGGCCGAGGCCGCTGTCCATCGAGGAACTCACCCAGCGTGTGGGGGTGAGCATCTCCCGCAACTCGGCTTGGCCCAACAGCTCGCCACGCAGCAGGCCCGGCGAAGAACAGGTTGACCTCGTGCGCGGTCGAGACGATGCCGCCGGAAGCCCAGGCCGTAGAGCGGTCGAAGACGCTGACGTCGACCGGCTCGCCGTTCCTGGGCAGGTAGCCGCGCGCATGCGGCCGGGGCAGGTTCGGGTCGTCGTCACGCACGACGGTTCCGGTCAGCTGCAACGGTTCCAGGATCCGCCGCTCGACGCGGTGAACACGTCGGCGACGCGATCGGTGTCGGTGCGCAGCAGACGGTCCTGGATGCCGCCGTACGAGTACACCCACAGCAGGTTCTCAGGCGGCTGCGGCTCGACGAGCCGCCGGAACCGCGAGACCTCCTTGGTGTAGCAGTAGAAGTTGACCTCGGGTCGGGCCCGGCAGATTCGCAGCCAGGCGTTGAGGTAGTCGTCGGAGAACGGTGAAGAAGTCGCCGGCGTCGTGAATGCGGATTCAGGCGCCCTGAAATTTGGCCGCGCCGAGTTCGGTGGTCATCGCCTGCTCCCAGCCTGCGAGGTCGTCGAGGACGTACGCGAGGTTGGCGTGGTGCCTGGCGCGTACGACCGGCCATCGGTAGGTGCCGTTGTACTGGTAGCCCCGGAAGTTAGAACTTGCGGAGTTTCCCTCCCGGCAAGCCCTGCTTCAAGGCAGGCTGATTCTCTCGGCGAGAAACTCCGGGCCTGATCCGGGTCCGTGGCTTCGTCCGCGCCCCCGCAGTACGCAACTGGATCGCGCTGATCTAGCGAACCTCACCTTCACCACCGAGCAGAGCTTCGTCAACGACGTGGTGCTGACGCCGCTCGGCGTACTTCACCGACTCGACGAACCCGGTGCTGTACGTCGTACCGACCGGGTGGGGCGGCGGTAAGGTGCGACGGGCTGCTGCTGGAGGGCCGGACCCTGTACGCCGTGCTCAACCGGCTCAACACGGTGGCGGTGCTGCGGTTGTCGTCCGACGGCCGCTCGGCGCGGATCGTCGGGCGGCTGACCGATCCCCGCTTCGACGTCCCGACCACGGTCGCCTCGTACGGCAACCGGCTCTATCTGCCGAACGCGCGGTGCAACCGGGCGGCGCAGGTACGGGCAAGGTACGGGAATCGATGGAACCACGCGGACTCCTAACGTCCCTGATGTCCGATCAACCGACGGACGAACCAGGGGAGAGTCGAATGTTCACGAACAGACCCGTCCGACCACACCGGTCGCTTCCGGCGATCCTGCTCGCCGTGCTGGTGTTCCTTGCCACCGGCCTTGCCGTGGCCTCTCCGGCTGCGGCCGCTCCGATCAGCAACCCGAGCCTCGAGATCCCGGTGGGCTGCCCTGGCGCTCGCGCCGTCATCCAGGTCGAGTGGGAGGGCACCCGCTCCGCCAGGGTGCACTGGGAACTGAGCGACACCGGCGCGGACGGCAAGTCACCGGTGATGCACATCGTCGCCAGGGACCCATCCGGCTCCGGCACCAGCTGGATCTTCCTGAACGGTACGGCGACGTTCACGATCAGCGGTGGCAAGGGCAGCTCCTTCAGCGGTGGCAGCAACTGGGACCCGGCCGGGATCACCCAGTTCAACCACCTCGAGGTGATGGTCAGCAACGGCACGACTGCCGAGGGGACCGATTGCTCGATAGTGCGGAAGATCTACAACTTCAGCCGGATCGCCTACCAGTACGCCCTCAACCAGGACGAGGATCCCTACGTCTTTGGCGCGGAGGGCCCCGACGCGTTCGACTGCTCCGGCCTCGTCTACTACACCTACAACCAAGTGCAGAACTTTCCCTCGTGGTCGCGCATGTCGTCGGCGCAGCAGTACAGCTGGGCGTGGTCGGCCGACGACGACAACAACGCGGACCTGAGCAACCTCCACAGCCGCGATGCCATCCGGGTCAGCCGCAGTCAGCTGCAGATCGGGGACCTGATCTTCTACGACGGCCATGTCGGCTACTACGCCGGCAGTGGGCTGATGTACTCGGCCTTGAACGAGAGTCTGGGGATCGGCTACACCAGCGTCGACTACACGACCCCGTTGGGCTACTACCGCGTCGTCGGTGTCACCGGCTAGCCCGTGAGCCGTAGTGCCGGCGGGCCCGGGCCGGCCTCGTAGCGGGACGGGTCCGCGAGGGAGTTGTGCGGGCCTACGGTCGTGGAGCGAGAACGTCGAGGATCCACGACCGGAGGCCCGCACAGGGTGCCGCTGAGGGCCCGCGCCTCCGTCGCGAGCATGTCGAACCCCATGTCGCGCGCGACGCATTCGGCCGTGTCGGCCTCGCGCCGCGCCGATCCCACGTCACCTGCCAGCGCCAGGGCACGCGCGAGACCCACCCGCGCCCTCGTCTCCAGATATCGGTAGGAGTGCCGCTCTGCCATGCTGACGCCGTCGCGGAGCACGTCGAGCGCGTGCGCGATGTCGCCGTTCTCCCGGAGCGCGTCCCCGAGCGTGCCAGCGGTCATCGCCTGGGCACGCCGGTCGTACATCTTGATGGCAAGGTCGTGCGCCTGCCGCGCGAGGCTCAAACCCGTGGAGAGGTTTCGCCGGTCGATCTCCAGTCGGCTCATCTCGTCCAGGGTGGAAAGCTCGCCACGTAGGTCCCCGCGCCTTCGGTACCTGTGCAGGACAGTCTCGAGGTGCTCAGCCGCCTCAAGGAGCGCACCCCGCTGACGGAGGGCGCTCGCGAGGTTACCCCGGTTGACCAGCGCGGAACGCTCGTGCCCCGCCGCCTCGTTGATCTCCAGCGCCGCGCTGAGGTTCGTCGCGGCGTCCTGCCACCGTCCACGGTCGAGCATGATCATGCCGAGCCCGTTCAGAGCCGCCGCGCGGATGTGCCCCGAGGGCTCGTTCTGCGTCACGTCGAGAGTTCGTCTGAGCCACGTCTCGGCATCGGCAAGGCGTCCGAGCTCGTAGTACTGCCAGCCCACGTTGTGTGAGAGATAGGCCGCGCCCGGGTCCCAGCCGGTCGCCTGCGCCATGCGCAGCGCGGCGAGCGTGTCGTCAAGACCCTCGATGTCGCGACCGACCAGGCTCCGCGCCTGCCCTCTGGACAGGAGCGTCGCCGCCCGCGCCCGGTCGTCGTCCGAGCGCTCCGCCGCCCGCCAGCCCGCCTCGACAATGCGGTTCCAGCCGTCGACATGACGATTGAGCAGGAAGTAGCCGCGCATCTGGTCGGCGATTCGCCACGCGAAGTCCGAGAGCCGGTCGTCGCCGGCGGCGTGCTCGGCCAAGGACACCAGCGCGGTCGCTTCGGCGTCGAGCCAGGCGGCCGCCCGGTCCTCGTCCGGGAACAGGTTCTCCTTGCGCGGATGGCTGTCGAGCCTGACCGTGTGGGGGAACGCCCAGTCCATCGCGGCGGTCACCCGCTCCGCGTACGACTCCAGCAGTCGCTCAAGGGCGTCCCGCCGGTCCTGGGCGCTCTCTGCCTCGGCCAGCTTCCCGGCGTACAACCCGAGCAGGTCATGGAACCGAAACCGGTGTGCCGAATACTGCAGGAGCATGTTCGCGTCGAGCAGCTCGTCCAGGACCCTCTCGGCCGAGGCGTCGTCCGTACCGAGCAGGGCGCCCGCCACGGCCACCCCGAAGTCCTGCGCCGGGTGGAGCGAGCAGAGCCGGAACGCACGCTGTGCCGGCGCACTGAGGTTGTCGTAGCTGAGTTGGAAGCTGGCCAGGACGCTCGTCGACCCGTCGTCGAGCTGAGCGAGGCGTCCGCCCTCGTCGCGCAGCCGTTGCACGAGGTCGCTGATCGCCCACGACGGGCGGCTCGCCAGTCGCGCAGCCGCGATCCGCAACGCGAGCGGGAGGTTGCCGCAGGCGCTTGCGAGCTCCCGCGCGGTCCGGACGTCGGCGGCGACCCGGTCGTCGCCAGCCACCGCCGCGATCATGTCGAGAGACTCGGCCATCGTCAGGGTCGCGAGCGGCACCGAGGTCGCGACCTCCAGCCCGCGCAGCAGACGCCGGCTCGTCACCAGCACGTCGCTCCGGCCGGAACCCGGCAGCAACGGTCGCACCTGTGCCGCGTCGCTGGCGTTGTCGAGCACGACGAGAATCCGGCGTTCGGCCAACTCCGTGCGCAGCAGGGACGAGGCCTCGATGACGTCGCTTCCGATGCGATGGGCCGGGACACCCAGCGCTCTCAGGAATCGGCCGAGGACCGCCACCGGTGAGGCGGGCTCGCGCGACGCGCCGCCGAGGTCGGCATAGAGCTGGCCGCCGGGATACCGCTGGCTCAGCCGGTGCCCGGCGACGTGCGCCAAGGCCGTCTTTCCGGTTCCGGCGGCGCCGTGTACAAGGACGACCCGCGACGACGCGTGCCGCGTTTCATGATCCGCACGGTCGAGAGCCGCGATGATGCGTGCGAGTTCCGCCTCCCGGCCGACGAACCCGGCCGGGGCGGCCGGCGCCTGCTGGACCACCCGGCGGGATGCCGTCCCGCGCACCCGCCATCGCTGCTGCAGCACGCCGAGCTGGGCGTCGCGCAGCCGCTCCCCTGGATCGAGCCCGAGCTGCTCGCCCAGGTTGGCTTGGATGCGCTCGTACGCCGCGAGCGCCTCTGCCTGTCGCCCGCTGGCAGCCAGCGTGACGATCAGTTCGGTGTGGAGCGGCTCATGGAGCTCCAAGCGACCGGCCAGCTCACGCAACCGCGGCAACGGACGCTCCGGCTCGCCGATGTCTCGCGCGACCTCAGCGAAGCGCCGTAGGAGGGTGGCGTACTCCTCGGTGACGGATGCCAGCAGCGGATCCGCGCTCAGCTCGTCCATGTCGCATCCGCCCCGCCACAGGTCGGCCGCTTGGGCGAGGAGTTCGAGCGCGGACTCGGTTGGCGCGCCGCGCGCTTCGTCGCTCAGACGTCGGAGGCGAGCCAGGTCGAGTTGCTCGGCCGTGGCCACGAGTCGGTAGCCCGACGGCGTGCCGAAGATGAGACGCTCGCCCGAGGGCTCGACCAGCCGACGTAGTCGGGTCACGTGCGCTTGCAGGCGCCTTGTCGCGACGTCCGACGAGTACCGGCCCCGCGCCAGAGGGACGAGCCAGTCGCGGGCGACCGGTTCCGGTGCACCGAGGGCGAGCCTCGCGAGCAACAGGCGCTGGACGGCCGAGCCGATGGTGACGAGATCCTCTCCGCGCCTGAGTTCGAGCGGCCCCAGCACTCGGATCTGCACGGGTTCGCCGGGGTCGGAGACCCGGCCGGCCTCGTGCGTCCGTACCGCTGCGGCGGCTGCGGCGTGCAGTGCGTCCCTGGCCCTGTCATCGAGTCCGAGCGCCGCCGTGATCGCCTCTACCGAAGCGTGTCTCGGCCTCGTGCTCCGACCCTGCTCCAGGTCTCGGAGCGCCGCGATGCTGAGGCCGGCACGGACCGCGAGCTCGCGCTGGGTCATCCCGCTACGCAGACGGTGCGTCCGTAAGAGCCTGCCCACCGTCGGCCGCTGCGGCGGCGTGTTCGGGGCATCCCTTGAGGTCGTGCCGTCCCTCATACCGCGATGCTAGGACATCGCTTGAGGTCAGGTCATGCCAGCTTGGTAACGGCGGCGCCGCCGTTGCTGAGCAACGTGGCGCTATCGGTGCTGGACGAACAAGCGAGTCGCCGGGGGAAATCTCACCCCCCGGCGCTCTCAGAACCGTGCTTAAACCTCTCGGCTTACACGGCTCCCATCGTCCAGCCACCAGGTTTGAGACCGAAGCGCCAATGGGCGAACAGTCGTGGCGATCGCCGTGAGGCTTCCGCCAACCCGACCTGGGATGTCATGAGGACGAGGCATCGACAAGGATTCAATGTCGTTCACCCTTCCGGCCTTCCCCTCACCTGTGACACCCGGTCGGAACAGGCGCCCTTGGGCTTTCCCCTGAGCTCCGCACCCAGCCGTTACCGGCCACGCACGTCAGGGCGGGGACAGGTCTGGAACACTGACCGAGTCACGTCTTCGGCGACACGCCGAACCTCCAATCGACGAAACTTACTCATAACGTGCGACTTCGTGTCGCACCGCACGCTCATGCCGCGATCCGCGCGCCGAACTTCAGATCAGATGTGTACGCACGCCGATCCCCAACGCGGCCGTTGGCGCTTCCTGGGACCACCGCATCGGGATCATGAAGCGCGTCTCAATCGGACCCGCTCAGCGGACATGGCCTGACCGTGTACGCAACGGAACGGTGAGCGGACACCGACTGCTGGCCGCGGTGCTACTCCACGCAGAACTCGTTGCCCTCGGGATCGGCCATTACAGTGAGGTCGTCTCCGACCCGCAGCACGGTGGCGCCCAGCCCGGTCAGGCGGGCGACCTCATCGGTGACCCGCCCCGGCGCCCGCAGATCGAAGTGGATCCGGTTCTTGCTGGTCTTTGGTTCGGCAACCCGGTTGAACCACATGTTCGGGCCACCCCAGCCCGCCGCTTCGACGTATGCCTTGTCGGAAGTGGAGTCCTCGTCGACGTTGGAGCCGAGGGCCGCCGCCCAGAAGCGGGCCGTCACGAGCGCGTCGGCGCAGTCGAAGGTCACCGTCTTGATGAAGCTGTACATGACGTGACCATAGGAGCCTGCGGGCCAGTACCGCGAGTCAGTTTGCCGGCCAGGATCACCTCGATGAGAGTGCGGCGGAACTGCCCGCGAGCGAGCCGCGATCAGCTCACCAACCAAACCTCAGCGGACAACTTCCACGGAGGACCGCCACCGCGTCGTGAAGGTCGTCACCCGCCCATTGGTGCGGCTTGATCGGCCGATCTCCTCGGACCTACCAAGATCGGACGCGTCAACGCACGATTTTGCCGAAGAGAGTGCACCTTTCGGTTGTCGGATAGTGCGTGCCCGTGAGGTCCGCCGTTCTGGATGTCCTACCGCAGGTCGGCGAAGAAGTCGACGAGGTCGTCGGCCAGCAGGTCCGGTTCTTCGATTGCGGCGAAATGGCCACCGCGCGGGAAGACTGTCCAGCGCCGGATCAGGTAGAGCCGCTCGTACCAGGAGCGTGGCGGTTGTCCTTCAGGCATGAACTCGTTGGCGAAGACCGCCATGGCGGTCGGTACGCGCACGGCATCGGCCGGTCCGATCGGCGTGCCGTGCCAGCGGTTGTCGTAGTAGTCCCGCATTGATGACGTGATCGACCCGGACGCCCACCAGATGGTCAACATCGTCAGGAGGGCATCGCGGCCGAACCGGGCGTCAAGGTCGCCGCCGCTGTCCGACCATGAGCGCCACTTGTCCAGTACCCACGCGGCTAGCCCGGCCGGAGAGTCGTTGAGTGCGTACCCCAAGGTCTGCGGCCGGGTGGACTGGACGGCGCTGTAGCCGCGCTCAGTCTCGTCCCACCGGTTGACGTGGTCGACGTAGACCTGTTCCTCGGCCGACAGCGGCGGTGCGCCCGGCCCGGTGTACGGCCACATCTCCGGCGTGCTGAGGTGGATGCCGATCATCCGGTCGGGTTGTGTCAGCGCCATCTGGGTGGCGATGCCGGCGCCGAAGTCGCCGCCGTACGCGCCGTACCGCTGGTACCCGAGTCCCTGCATGAGCTGGTGCCAGAGGCGGGCGACAAACGCCCGGTCAACGCCTGTGCGCTGCGGGCGCTGCGAGAACGCGTAACCCGGAAGGGAGGGTACGACCAGGTCGAACCGGTCGCCGAGGCGGTCGACAAGCCCGAGCATCTCCGCGAACGTGCTGGGCCAACCGTGGGTGAGAACTAGTGGCACTCCACCGCCGGGCGCCTGGTGGTGGATGAAGTGAAGGCGTACGCCTTCTACCTCGGCGACGTGGTGCTCGTAGCGGTTGAGCTGGCGCTCCTGCGCCCGCCAGTCGAAGCCGTCGGCCCAGTAGGCCAGCAATCCGAACAGGTAATCTAGGTCAGTGCCCTGGCTCCAGGGTTCTCCGGGCGCCGGGTCGGGCCAGCGGGTACGCCGGATGCGCTCTCGCAGGTCTTCCAAGACCGCCTCCGGCACCGCGACGGTGTACGGCTCGACGCGCATCTGCCAATGGTAACGGCGGCAGCCCGCTACTCCTGGCCCCGACGCTGCGCACGATATCTCCGCCCCGATGATGCCCCATTCCGCCGCGATCCGGCCGTTACACACCGTCATGTGGGTCGCCAGCCTCCGGACACCCCGATGACAGTGTGCCTCGTGCGGCGACCACGAACGTTTGCCGGTTCTAGGTCAGGCTGCCTTCGATAATTGGCGGCCTAAGCGTTGTTGGCGTTGCGCCGCGACCGCGACTATCCGATGTGGATTGCTAACACCTCGTTGTCGTGCAGCGCCGCTATAAACCGGTGCAGCAGGATGAGCCCATCGTCGATGGCCTGCTGCATCTTCTCGAAGCCGTCTCCGTCGAAGTACTGTGCGGCCGCTGCGCGGTCCAGCCGCGCCGGGTCAAGTTCGGCAAGGTGACGCTTGTCGGCCGACGTGATCAGGTACGTCAGGCCGTGCACCGCGTTGACAGCCTCCATCTCGGCACGGTATTCGGCCTCCCCAAGCGGTGTGCTCGTCCCTCCAGAAGGAGCATCAGGTCCATCAGCGCGTAGCCGGACCAGTCGAACGATCCGCCCGATACACCTAGGTCGTTTCCTGGAGGTAG
>Ga0184623_10000289_pt1 | contig 21413 bp, 16 predicted proteins | sample PLM1_100_b1_FD_133138 | JGI IMG/M metagenome (GOLD analysis project Ga0184623, IMG submission 133138) | Groundwater sediment microbial communities from an aquifer in East River, Colorado, USA - PLM1_100_b1 | ecosystem: Environmental > Terrestrial > Soil > Riparian zone | place: USA: East River... | reverse complement strand
GGAATCACCCCGCGGTACCGGAGGCCCGAAGAAATGACCAGTGCGTCGTCGACGGTGGTCGAGACCTATCGCGCCATGCATCCCAAGTCCGCCGCGCTCTACGATCGCGCGCGGGCCATCATCCCCGGCGGCGTCACGCACGACGGGCGGCACATGAAGCCGTTCCCGGTCTACGTGGAGCGCGCGCTCGGCTCGCACAAGTGGGACGTGGACGGTCACGACTACGTGGACTACTGGATGGGTCACGGCGCGCTCTTCCTGGGCCACTGCCACCCGAAGGTGGTGCAGGCCATTCAGGAGCAGGCCGCGAAGGGCACGCACTTCGGCGCCAGCCACGAGCTCGAGGTGCGCTGGGCCGAGCTGATCACCAAGCTGATCCCGTCGGCCGAGATGGTGCGCTTCGCGATGTCGGGCACCGAGGCCACGCACCTGGCCCTGCGCATCGCGCGCGCCTTCACCGGGCGCAACAAGGTCGTGAAGTTCCAGGGCCACTTCCACGGCTGGCACGACGGTGTCGTGGCCGCGGTGAACCCGCCGTACGACGTGCCGATGTCGGCCGGCGTCCCGACCTCGGTGCTCGATCAGCTCCTCGTGTGTCCGCCCAACGACATCAAGTCGGTGGACACGATGCTCGAGCGCGGCGACGTCGCGGCGGTGATCCTCGAGCCGGCGGGGGGCCAGTCCGGCACCACGCCCACGATCCCGGGCTACCTCCAGGAGCTGCGCAGCCTCACCACGCGGCACAACGTGGTGCTGATCTTCGACGAGGTGATCACCGGCTTCCGTTACGCACCCGGCGGCGCCCAGGCCTACTTCGGCGTGACGCCCGACATGACCACGCTGGCCAAGATCGTGGCGGGCGGCATGCCCGGCGCCGCGGTCGTCGGCAAGAAGGAGCTCTTGTCCATGATGGCCCACCGCGGTGAGCCGGTCTTCGACCGGAGCCAGCGGGTGGCCCAGAACGGCACGTTCAACTCCAACCCGGTCTGCTCGGCCGCGGCCATCGCCACGCTCGAGATGGTTGCCGACGGCTCGCTCCACGCGCGCGCCAACAAGCTGGGCGACGAGCTGCGCTCCGGCCTCTCCGATGCCATGAAGCGCGCGGGCGTCCCCGGCACCACCTTCGGCGAGGCCTCGATCTTCCACGTCTCGTTCGAGGGCAAGCCCGGCCTCGCCGGCTTCGACCGCCCCCGCCGCGGGGATCTCTACCACCTGCTGCGCTGCGCCCTGCTCAACAACGGCGTGGACTGCGCGAGCCACCACGGCTGGATCTCCGCCGTGCACAGCGACGCCGACATCGAGCGCACCATCGCGGCCCACGAGAAGGCCTTCCGCGAGATGGCGGCCGACGGTGCGTTCAAGGGCTTCTAACCCTCTCCCCTCTGGGGAGAGGGCAGGGTGAGGGGGCATGTAGTGGACGAGGCGCAGCGCCGCGCCAAGCTCCAGGAGCTCTACGATCTGGCCCAGGGCTCCGAGGAGTTCGACGGCGGCATCACCTGGGAGCCCGAGACCGAAGCCCTGGTGGTGGGCAACTGGGCCTTCTTCGCCATCGACGAGATCGGCGACCTGGCCCTGTCCTTTCACCTCGACTCGCACCCGGTCGCGGTGGCGAAGCTGACGCGCTTCCTGGTCCAGCACGAGGTGCTTTTCGTGCTGCACGAGGCCTTCACGGTGGACGACGACGACCGCATCGTCTTCGAGTCCGACACCGGCACCGAGTTCGACGAGCGCGGCAAGCCCCAGGCTTAGCTTAAATCCCCCTCTCCCCTCAGGGGAGAGGGCAGGGTGAGGGGCCGTTTTAGGCAGTCTCCGTAGACACTTCCACCCCGTTCTGCTATCCTCGAAAACTCGTGGTGGGCTGGTAGCTCAGTTGGTAGAGCACAGGACTGAAAATCCTGGTGTCGGCGGTTCAATCCCGTCCCAGCCCACCATTCATTTCAAAGAGTTGCCCATCAGAGAATTTCTCCCGATCTGACTTTGTGCCCAGATTTGTGCCCATCTCAGGCACACTCCAGCGCATTTCAGAGCACTTGGGCTGCCCTTCGGCGCCAGCATAGAGGTGAACTACCATGGGTTGCACCGTGGAGACGGCCGACTTAATGACCCCCCGGGTCCTAGTTGTCTCGGGGCTGTCCAATGCCGGCAAGTCCACATACTGTGACTGGTTGAAGCGGGAAAAGGGATTTGAACACGTCGATACGGACAGGGGCGGAATAGATCGTTTTGGGCTTCGGTCTGATTGGGACAAGCTCGAGTGCCAATACTCTGCCAGTCCTTTGATTGAACAGGCGACGCAGCGCGGCCGACGAATCGCCATTGACTGGAGTTATCCTCCAAACGGCCATTGCCTTAAAATGATCCGGGCACTTGGAAATGCAGGAGCCTCAACATGGTTCTTATACGCGGACCCAGCAGCCGCTAGGACGTCGTTCATAGCGCGGAAGGAAGGCCTTTTGGCTGACTTTGATCGGCAGGCGGCTCAGATCGCTCAGCGCCTAGAGTCAATAAGAGTCATCTACGGATCTCGATTTGTGAAGACTCTTGGGAGCGATGGAAGTCGGATGTCCCCGAGTAGGATATTCGAGCGAATGTATCCCGATCTCACCAAGAGACCAGATGATCGCTGATAGCAGATTCAGGGAGGAGAGTTGTCCGACCGCAGCTGCTCTTGTCAGGCACTTGAAGGACGAGTGGACTCCGCCAGGCTCCGTGAAGTCAGAGAAGATACTAGACGCAGAGATTCTGTCCGAGGTGCGGCGCTGGATAAGGGGAAGAATACCAGAGATCTCAGGACCTGAAGTGAAGGGGTGGGTCGCCGGGCATGAGGAGGAGAGGTCTGAGAAGAAGTCGTGGACTCAGTCCAAGCAGCATCAGGTCGTGTGTCTCTGGGGCGCGGGGAAGACAAGTGATCTGTTCATCTACCATCCGGAGGGCTCTTTCGGTCTACCGCGCCGAGGTATTTCCTTGGAGATCAAGTATGTCTCTTTAAATGAGAAGACTGGTAAGGCCGCGTCCTATGCTGGAGCCATCGCAACGACAGCCGGACAACTGTTGGCCTACTCTATTCGGCACGAGTGGACGATTGGCTTCGTGTGGATTGACGGTCCTCGGCGTCAATCCGCTCAAGGGAGCGAGGCACATGTCGAGCGCAGTGAAGAACTGGTGAAGCGCTTGCCCCCAAATGCGACTTTGATTGTACGATTCCGAGAATGAGTGCGGCGGTTCAATCCCGTCCCAGCCCACCATTCATTTCAAACAGTTGCCCACCAGAGAATTGCTCCCGATCTGAATTTGTGCCCAGATTTGTGCCCAACTCGGGCACACTCCAGCGCACTCCTGGCTAATGTCGCTGAGTGAGATAGCTTACTGACGAACCGTGATGAAGTGTGGGTAGGGAAGAGCGGTATGACGTGCTCGGTGCCAGTGGTTTGTCAAGCTGGCGGCATCACGGCGGTGATTTTAATGGGATCGCGAGCGTAACCGTTCGAACGTCGCTCACCGCATGTAGTCGCGATAAGCGGAACAGATCACCTCGAATTGTGCTTATTGCGTGCGATCTCTTGACAACGACTTCTTGGCAGTCATACCGTCGTGATCGATTCATTACTCGGTCCCCGGTGACCGAACTGCGTCGAGGGCCGCGACCTCGTCCTCACGTACTCCGGCGCTGACGCCGGACCCGACCGTCTGCCGGGTCTGAAAGCGAAGGCGGACGTCATCGATCCCGGCCCCTGACCCAGAAGCGGTTTTATGTTTCCTACGCCCTTTGTCGTGGCACTCATCGGGTACGCTGCGATTGAAGGACGTCTCGTCCGTGATGACGCTCCAGCTATTGTCCCCATGCGGGGGTACGCCATACATGCCAGCTCGTGCCCCGAGTTCAGGAACTCCTTCATCCTTTCGTGGCATTCGTCGGGTACATTGCGGTTGAAAGAATGTCTGGTCGGTGATGATGGTCCATCTGTCGCCGCCACGAGGCGGGCACGCGACCCATAGGAGCTCGAGCCCGCCGGCCGAGCACTCCCCATGCTCCATCTTCTCTCGAAGGGCGAACTGAAGCCCTCCGCAGCTAGTCAGGCGTCTGTACGGTAGAGGGCGGCCTGGGGCAGGGCTAGTAGTTTGTTGCTCCATCCTTGTCGTCTGTTGCCGGCGGGGATCTCACGCCATCGGGTCACTGGGTACACGCTCGGACATCCGAGGGAAAGGATGCGGACCAACCCTACGCCAGCATTCTCCCGCTCGCGTGGCTTGACACATCGAACCCGGACGCCCACGATGGGCCCCCGGAGAGGCGTATGGTACGGGACCAAGTTTTGGTCGTCGAGGATGACCTGTCTGTTCAGGAAGTGATCGCCCTGTCCCTGAGTGACAAGTATGAGGTGAAGCAAGCCGCGACCGGGGCCGAGGCTCTCAGCATCCTACGCCGCGATCCCGTCGCCGCGGTCGTGCTCGACTATCGCCTCCCGGATCGCACCGGGCTCGAGGTGCTGACCGACATCAGGGTCGCTCGTCCCCGCCTGCCCGTGATCATGATAACGGGATACGGATCCGAGGGCGTGTGCGCCTCAGCGCTCAAGCTCGGGATCCGAGACTACTTCCCGAAACCGCTCGACGTGTTCGACCTCTCACGGTCGGTGCGCCGGTTGCTTTCGGCCGAACGCGCGCCGGGAGAGGGAGCGCCGGAAGACCGCTTCGTGGAAGCCCGGGCGCCTGCGCCGTCTGCGTGTCAGTACGACTTGGCCATCCAGAGGACCGCGTTGTTGATCCAGCGGCGCTACTGGGACCAGCTGACCCTGTCCGGTTTGGCGCACGAGGTCGGGATGAGCAAGTGCTGGCTCTCCCGCCGATTCAAGCAAGACATGGGCATCACCCTCCGAAGCTACCTGCTCGCGGTGCGACTCGAGAGAGCCAAGGAGCTCCTTGCCGCCAGGCAAACCTCCATCACACAGGTAGCGCTCACGGTGGGCTTCAGCGATTTGCCTCGCTTCGACAAGCTATTCAAGCGCTACACGGGTCTCACTCCCTCGGCCTACCGCTCTTTGGCTCTTAGTCGTAGCAATAAGTGACAAGCATTTGGCAAGAAACTACTAGTCGCTACTGAGCCAGCGCACTAGCTTTTGCGAGAGGTAAATCGCAACAAGCGCGCCAGTGGTGGCAGTTCGACGCCAAATTGCATGGCTGGAGGGAGCATGAGCGATGGAACCTCCGCGCATAGCGAGTCCGACGCGTTCGGCGCCCTCCGGCAGTACCAGATGTGCGTCGCCGTACTGCACCGTGAGCTCGGCGTGGAGCCCGAGGAGGAGACCAAGCGGCGCTACCAGGACATCCTCCGCGTGCGGCTCTTGCCTCCTCCGGCCGCCGCGGAACCAGATGAGTTCGGCGGGGATTCGCTTACCTGTTGCGAGGCAGGCACGGTCCGTGATCCCCGGTGATCCCCGGAGGGGTAGATCATGATGCAAGACAAGAAGCTCGATGCGAATGGCGTTGAGTTGTGCCTGGCTCCAGCGGGGGTGCGGCGCGCGGGCGTGCGGGGCTGGGGGCCTGACGGCCTGGGAAAGGGGGCGCAGGCGCGGGGGAGCGAGGGCGCGGAGGGTGTTTATGGTGACTACGCTCCATCCCGCGACGCGGAGGAGGTTGGTCGGTGGGCGCGAAGTTCGGCGAGGCTGTGCATGCACACGTGCCCTCGCTGCGGGCCCTGGCAATGCGGCTGTGCCGCAGCGCGCCGGATGCCGACGACCTCATCCAGGATACGCTTGAGTGGGCGCTCCGGCGCTTCGATGGGTTGGCCCCGACAGCAACGTGCGGGGCTGGCTCCTCAGCGTCCTACACCATCGGTTCATCGATCTGTACCGGCGGCGGGCGCGGCAACCGGGAGAGTCCCCGCTCGAGGAGCACGACCCGCCGGCCCCGCCTCCGGACAAACCGCCCATCCGGGCGAACATCACCGAGGACAACGTACGCGCGGCGGTCGCCCATCTGCCGGCCGACCTGCGCCTGGCCTATGAGCTTCGCATCCACGGGAAGCGTACCCACGAGGACATAGCGCGCATCCTGGGGATCGCGACCATGACCGTGGGCACGCAGGTCGGATGCAGTGCTGCTGCTCCGACAATGACCGAAGGAGGGTCCCATGCCTTTCAGAACCTACGATGCGAACTTCATCTCCGTGCTGCCCAAGATGCGAGCGAGCGAAAGTATTCTCGCCGATATAACTCTTGCCGGTTCGGGCCGTGCCACCGACATCCATAAAGCTAACGTCGCCAAGATCGAAATGTTGGTCAAAACCGGCGACGCCATGTACCGCCGGCGACAGTACGAACCCGCTCTCGATCAGTTCCGCCGGGCGCGCGGAGAGATTTACGCCATTTTGTACCCGGGCTTCGACGCCAGCGCGCTCCTGCTCCAGAGGGACATCGCACTTCCCGTATCCAAGGCCTTGGAGAACGGATTGCTCACCGTCTCCGGCACGCTCGCAAACGCAATCCGGCCCACCGAGATCGAACCGAGGACCCGATTGCGGACCAACCCTGGTGACACACTGCCTGACACGCTCGCACGTTTCACACAGACGGGCTTCCGGGAATCCGTCACGGGAGACGAATTGCTGCAAGCCGCCGCCGCCGAGGGAGTGGCGCTGCTCAACGACAACAAGCCTGAGTCCGCCATCGAAGTCATGCTCGACGCCCTCGGGCAGCCCGGCTCCACCAACCAGCGTCCCGATGCCGCTTTGACCTCCGCTCTCTACCTCAATCTCTCGACCGCGTATCTACAAACATCCGACGTGACGCGGGCCAATGAGATGGCCACCGCCGCGCTGAAGGCGTTCCGCGCGTCCAAGGACATTATCGGCCAGGCGCAGGCGTTGCACGCCTCGGCCATCGCGACACAGCGTGGGGGAGACGCCGCCGAAGCCAAGCGGCTCTTTACCCAGGCCGCGGAAACGCTCAAGCAGGCCAATGGCGCCGGTTCCCCGCCCCAAACTCCGGATGGAGTTGCGCCTGAAACGGGCCGGTCCTCTCGCTCGCGCTCTACGTCGGGCTCTGGAGCGGGGGCTGCCGTGGCGCCAGCTCGCATCGCTACAGCCAGTGTCGAGTCCGCGGTTCGCTTCGACGTGGCGCTCGCTGCCACGGCTCTCGCGACGCGCGATACGAAGGTTCTGCTGCCAATCGCCAACATGGATGCGAGGACTCTCACCATGCGTGTGCCGGGCCGCGCCGACGGCTGGGCCGCCGTTCCCGCTCTCGATGATCTGCAGAAACAACAACAGACGAAGTCCTGGAGTGTGGGCGTCCCCATCGGAGAGGCGGTCGCGACGTTCAAAGTGGGGAGCACTTCAATCCCGACCGCGGACGATCTCACCACCAGCCTGTACAAAACCCGTGTTACCGCTGCCACCGCCGCCGTGCTGAACTGGCCGGCCCTCAACACCGTGACCATCACGTTCTATCTCACGCAGCTCTATGCCTATGCGCTGCCCGTCAAGATCGCCGATTGTTACAACCAGATGGGCCAGTTTGCAAAGGCCGAAGAGTACTATCAGCTTGCGTCCAATTACTCGTATCTCAACCTTGAAGTCGAAGCTACTTCACTGTGGATCCGGATGGCGCGTAACGCCGTCGAGTGGGGCGATTCACTCTACAAGCTCGAAAATCTCGATGGGGCGAAGGCACAGTATTCGAAACTGATCCTCGCGGATGCGACGGCCCCGAATTCGTTTCTCTACACCACCGCATCGCTCGCCAAACCCGCCGCCGCGGCCAAGTCGCTGATTCAGAACATCGCTACGCGCCCGTTGCCGGCGGTCAATTGGGAGATCGCATACATGGTTCTTACGGCGTTCGGACGGCTCCAGCAGATTGCCGAAGGGTTGGATTTCTTCGGCTTGTTGCTCAGTCCGATCCACACCTTTGAATACCTGCAAAGCGTCGCCCGCGCGTTCGCGCAAGAGGCCATTCAGGCCGAACGTGAATTCGTCAATTTCAAGAGCCGCCAGGAAACCGAAGAGACCACGCGGCGGGATCTCGAGATGGCCCAGGCCATGGCCCAGGCCGAGGCCGACGGCCGCTACCAGCTCTATCTCTCCGCCCAGGAGGATGAGGCTGCTGCCGAGGCGGCACGCAAGCTCGCTATCAAGCGACGCGACGACGCCGTGACTCAACGCGGTCAGTATGCGGCGGCGAGTTCAGCGCAGATCTGGTCCCAGGCCGCCGCTCAGGCCCAGGGGATGGGCGAGGACTCCTGGTATGGCGAGATCAGCGAGCTGGCTGACAAGCTGGCCCGCGGCGAGAGCATCTCCGGCCCGCGCGGCAAGCTCGCTGCGGCATACACCCTCTATGCCGGACGTAAGACGCGCGACTACGAGCTCAAGAAGATGCAGGATAACATCGACGAGCTCACCCAGGGCATCACCATCGCCACCGACCAGCACGATGCTGCCGTCAAGCGGACGTTGGCCGCCGAACTCGCCTGGGAAGCAGCCAAACAGCGCGCGCAGATGACATCGGCCTCGCTCGATGCGTTTGACGCCGAGTTCTTCACGCCTGAGACGTGGGGCAAGATGGCCGACGTCATGCGCGACATCGCAGGCAACTACCTGTATCGCGCCATTCGCATCGGCAAGCTCATGGAACGCGCCTACAACTTCGAGAATGACACCGAGCTGCACGTAATCAAGAGCGAGTACGGCCAGGGCGTCGCCACGCCCGCTCCCGGCCGCGACGTCAAGCTGCTCGGAGGAGACAGCCTTCTCCAGGACATCGAGTCGTTTACGTATACGGCAATTACGACGAAAACGCGAAAGAACAGTCGCATTAAGGACGCCATCTCCCTCGCTTCCACGTTCCCCGCTCAGTTCGAGCAATTCCGCGACACCGGCCTGCTCGCTTTCGAGACCGACCTCTACGAATTCGACCGGCTCCATCCCGGATTCTACGGACAGCGCATCGAAGCCGTGGAGATGGAGATCATCGGCCTGCTCCCGGAGACCGGACTGAATGGCACGTTGTCCGCGGGCGGCGTCACGGCTTTCCGCAAGAAGGACAACACCGCGGGACGCCGCGTGAACCAGGTCGACACCATGGCGCTCTCCAGCTTCCTTCTCCGCAACGACATGTTCCTCTACGGCACGGATACCGGTGTCCGGGGCCTGTTCCAGGGCATCGGCTTGGCCACCACATGGCAACTTCATCTGCCCAAGCGGAGCAACGACTTCGACTTCCGCCGCATCTTCGATGTGAACCTGATTGTCTACTACAACGCGAAATACGACCTGGCCCTTCGCACCACCGTACTCGCGTTGCCACCGCGTCCCGGTGAGATGGCGCTGCTCAGAAACTTCGCTCTGCGTCAGGACTTCCCCGACGCGTGGTACGGCTTCTACCGAAATGGCGTTGCGGACTTCCAGTTCGGGCGTAGCCGCCTGCCCGCAAACCAGATCGATTTCACGGTGAAAGCCATGAACTTCCGCGTGATGACGCGGCGCGAAATCTCAAACGAGAACATCCAGGTCCGGATCACCGGGCCAAGCGGAGCCAACGGTACTGCAACCACCGACGCGATGGGCGTGGTCTCCACCGAACTGCCCGCGCTGACGGCGCTCGCCGGCATCGACCCGGTCGGCGCGTGGAAGGTCGAGGTCCTTGCTGGCGCGTCCCTCATGGATGGAGGCACGCTGAAGTTCGACCGCGTGTACAACCTGCAGGTTGGCCTCGAGTATAACTTCGACTACGTACCTGAGGTGCTGTAGCCATGCGCGAAGAATCTGGAGTTTCGCCCGGGCTGGCCTCCCTGCCCTCGGGTGGAGGCGGAATCTCGCCGCTCGGCGAACGCTTCCAGCCCGATCTCGTGAAGGGGAGCGGCAGCTATGCCGTTCCCATCAATCTCCCCAAGGGGCCGAACGAGCTTCGGCCCTCGCTCAGCCTCACTTATTCGACCGGCTCCGGCAACGGGCCTTTCGGCCTCGGTTGGCGCCTCACGTCCATGCGCATCGAGCGCCGGACCGATCGCGGCATTCCTACCTACACCGACGACGACACCTTCGTGATCGGTGACGCCGAAGTGCTCGTCCCGGTCGGCGGGAATCGCTATCGCCCCAAGACGGACGGCCAGCATTGGTTCATTGAGCGCATTGCAGACCACTGGCGCATCCGGACCGGCGATGGCCGCACGCTTCTATTTGGCCAGTCTGAAGCCAGCCGCGAAGTCAACGGCGGGCTGGTCTTCGCTTGGCATCTCGATCAGGAACTGGATCCCGCCGGTAACTCCATCAACTATACGTACCGGCGCAGTGACGCACGCCTGTTCCTCGATGAGATCCAATACAGCATCTTCAGGGTGCGGGTGCAGTACGAGCCCAGGCCGGACATCCTGCGCACCGGAGTCGCCGGATTCGAGCGTCGCACTTCGGTGCGCGCCACCTCCATCGAGCTTCATTGCGATCGGCTCGCACCCACCCTCATGCGTTCATATTCGCTCATGTATACGCGGGCAGCAAACGGAGCATCGGTCCTGCAAGGCGTCACGCTCTCGGCCACCGAAGACGGACAAACGGCGAGCTTCCCTCCGCTGCGGTTCGACTACTCGCAGGCCGACTTCACATCCTGGCGAGTCCATCAAATCGAATCGACAATCGCGCCGCCCGGGTTGGGCGATGCCGGCACACAGCTTGTCGACATGACGGGCGACGGACTGCCCGATGTTCTCCAGACCGGCGGCTCACGCATGTATCTGTGGCGCAACGCTGGCGAAGGCCGCCTGGAGGGGCCCACCGCCATTTCCGGCATGCCCTCCACAGTCTCGCTCGACCGCGGCAACGTCGCCTTGGCCGACCTCGACGGCAACGGACGTGTCGATCTCTTCGCCGTCGATCAGCCGCTGCAACTTGTCTTTGAAACCGACGGCAAAGGCGGTTTCAACCCTGAGCCCGTGGTGCTTTCGTCGCGGCCGGACGTGCGTCTCTCCATGGGCGACTCGCGCCTCATGGACATCGATAATGACGGTGTCACGGATGTCATCAGTACGGGCCGCACTAATTTCCTGCTCTATCGCCATCGCTCGAGAGTCGGGTTCGAAGAGCCGGTCGCCATCCAACGAATCGCCGATCTCGACCAATTCCCCGATGTCCGCTTCGGAGATCGGGGCGTCCGTCTCGCCGATATGAGCGGCGACGGGCTGCAGGATTTCGTCGCCGTCGAAAGCGGCAACGTCTCCTACTGGCCCTACTTCGGCAACGGGCGATGGGGGGCGAGAGTCGAGATGGAGTTGCCGCCCCGCTTCCCCGAGGGTTATCGTGACGACCGCGTGCTCCTTGCCGATATCGATGGCGACGGCTGCACCGACGTCATCTACGCCGACTACGATCGCACGCTCATCTGGATCAACCAGAGCGGCACCGGCTTCGCAGCTCCCATCGAAATCCCGGTAACCCTCGGCATCGCGGGCTCACGAATTCTCCCCTGCGATTTCTTCGGCGACGGCAGGGTGGGCTTTGCGTGGAGCGCGCCCGGAGCGACCTATCGCTTCCTCTGCTTCGACGAGGGCCGCAAGCCCTACATCATGTCGCGCATCAACAACGGTATGGGTGGAGAGTTCGAGATGGACTACTCCACGTCCACAGTCATGCGCATCCAGGATCGCAGCGACGGCGCCGACTGGCTCGGCGAGTTGCCCTTTGTAGTGCACGTAGTCCGCAGCATCACGGAGCGCGACACGATCACCGGCCGTGAAACGCGGCTCATCATGCGCTACCACGACGGCGTCTACGATGGCCCGCAACGCGAGTTCCGGGGCTTCACTCGAGTCACCGTGGACAATCTGGGCGACGATTCCGTGCCGACGTCACGCCAGATGCTCACGTTCTTTCAGGGCAGCCCGGAGACTGTCGATCTCGTCGAACGGGATCGCCAACGCGCACTGGCAGGCTCATTGCAGAGCACCCGCACATTGGAATTGGTAGGGACAGACTACATTCTGCGCTCGGAATCGGCCCAAACCTGGGACGCACGGCTCGAATTCTCCAGCTCCGCGGGTACCGTTCACTTTCCGTTCGTCACGGCGATCGACGCGCGGGAACTGGGTACGGACGGCGAGCCTGATCGCATCGAACGAACACGGCTCTTCGACTACGACGGGAACGGCAACGCCGCTCGCCGGGTTCGCGAGAGCCTCGCTCAGGGCGCCTTGCCTGCAGAGACCATACGCTCCGAGGAGCGCTACGCCTACACGAACGATGCCGCCAAGTGGCTGATCAAACTCCCATTGCGTCTCGAACTTCGTGATGGCGCTGGCGTGCCGCTCGCCGCAAAGATCAGCACCTATGATTCCAACGGCCTCCTGACCAGTGCACAGGAGTTGAAGCTCCTGGAGTCGCGCCTGCCCGTCGGTTACGTGGGAACGCGCGACTTTGCGGCGATAGGCTATACGCTCCTGGGGGCGGATGATACGCGCGGCTATTTTGCCACCACCCTCTCCTACGTCAGGGACGCCCGCGGCAACATCGCCGAACGCCGCGATGCCTCCGGAGCGGCCACCACATTCGTCTACGACGCCGATAGCGTGTACCCAACCAGTTCCACTGACCCGCGCGGGTCTGTTACTCAGTTCGTCTTTGCGCCGAAGTCCGGCGAGCCGGCGTCCGTCTCGTTCGGCGACGGCCGGCGCGTCCGGTACGAATACGACCCCATCGGCCGCCTCGCCGCCAGTTTTGAAACCGACGACGCGGGCATCGAGCAACTCACCAAGGCGTGGATCACCGATGTGACAACCTCGCCGGCATCCATCACGTCCGTCGCGCCCGTGGCCGGGGGCCGCACGCGCGCTGAGTTTGCACCCGGAACGGACTTCGGCGCCGTCGCGGGAGCATCGATCTCACGCGTCTACTACGACGCCTTCGGCAAGGAACTGCTTCAGATCTCGAGCGCTCCTGAACAGAACGGCACGCCACGATTCGTCACCGGTAAACGTGCCGTAATGAACCCGCGTGCCCTTGTCCGTGCGCAGTTCCCGGAGCAGTTTGCCGCCACCCTGGATTACACCCCCTCCCCCGACCCTGGGCCTGCCCCCATGCGCATGCGCTACGACGTGCAGGGCAATGTCACCGAGACCTCCGGCCCCGGTCCAGAGAGCTTCCGCGTGACCCGCAACAGTTTCTCGATTACACATTTCGAGGGCGTTTCCATCACGCCATCGCGGATCGAGCGCTTCGACGCGCGCGGCCGGCTTCTCCGCATTGAGGAAGCTAAGGGCGATGGCACTTCTATCGCAACGTCCTACGATCTCACCCTGGACGGACGCATTGAGGTCATCCGTGACAATGCAGCGGCCGAGTCCGCCCGATACACTTTCGCCGGCGCCAGCGAACCCATCGCCATCAGCCAGCGCGACGCCGGCGCTCGTACGTACTACCGCGACGCCGCGGGCCGAATGAGGGAGCGCATCAATGCCGATGGCGGGACCCTGTTCTACAGCTACGACGGCATCGGACGCCTGACGCGCATAGAGTCACGGCCTCCCGGCGGCGGCGCGCGCCAGCTTGTCCGCGAGATCTTCTATGACAACGATCCGTTCCAGCCTTCCGCCGGACGCTTCCTCGATGGGCGAATCGCCGTCGTGCGCGAAAGCGGAAACGAGATTCGCTTCTCTTACAACAGCGCCGGCAAGCCCCTGCGCGAAGAAGTCACAGCCGCGGGCGTCACGCTCGTCACCGCCCGCGAGTATGACCTGCAGGGCCGCATGACAGCCACCGTGTACCCGGACGGAAGACGGGTCGCGTATGACCTCGGAGTCAGTGGCGTTGTGAAGCAGATCCCCGGCGTAGCGACTGAGGTTCGCTATGCAGCCGATGGCAATCTCGAGAGTTACACCCTCGCCAACGGCGTGCTGGTCTCCCTGCCGCGCGACGCCGTCTCGCGCCGGCTCAACGAAGTCTCAGGCGTCCTCGGCGGCACCGTGCTTCGCCGGTTGCGCTACGGCTACGACACCACCGGCGGCATTACCTCCATCCTCGACGACATGGACGGCGGCACCACCGAGCACAGCGCGTACGCTTACGACGGTCTCCATCGCCTGGTGTCGTTCGAGATCCGCCAGAACAACGCGATGGGCGCAATCCTGAAGAGCGGCGTTTACGATTACGACCCGGCCGGTAACCTGCTGCGCTTCGAGGAAGACCACCCACTGACGCTCAACTACGGCGACGCTGCGCACCCCAGTCGCCTCACCGGCGTGACTGCGGGCGCGGTAACGCGCATGGTTGCATACGACGGGCGCAACCACATGCAGTCCTTCGGCGAGCTTACGGCGATCGAGTACGACGCCATGGACCGCCTCTCTCGCGCCGTCAAGGCCGATGGCACCGAGTTGCGCTTCTCCTACGATCCGCAGAGCCGCCGCATCTTCAAGGAGGTCACCAGCGGAGGCGTCACCACGCGCGTTCACTACGCTACCGGCCTCTATGAGCGGCACTCCACGCACTCGCTCCGTCACATCTATCTCGGCACGATGATGATCGCCACGGAGAAGGTGGAAGTCGCGGTAACGTCCGCAGCGTACTATCTCGCCGATCACCACGGCACCATCCTGATGTCCACCGATGCTGCCGGCGCGGTCATTCATAACCAGCGCTACACCGCCTTCGGTTCCACGCGCAATCCCGCCGCCGCGCTCGACCGCTACGTCGGTCGCGAGTTGGACGTGGAGACCGGGTTGCTGCACCTCGGCGCGCGCTACTACGCTCCCACGCTCGGTCGCTTCATCTCGCCGGACTGGTGGGTGCTCGAAAATCCCAACAAGCCGGCTCGGATGCCGCAGGGCTTCAATGTCTACGGCTACGCGCTGAACAACCCGCTGGTCTTCAAAGACCCGTCAGGCATGTGGTTCGGCATCGACGATCTCATCGTCGCCGCCGTGGGCTTCGTTGTCGGGTTTGTCACCGGGCTCGTGTACGGACTCGTCAACGGCCAGGGTTGGGACAGCCTGATGACGGCCCTCGAAACCGGACTGACCACGGCCGCCGGCGCGTGGCTGGGCTGGACCGTGGCGGGACCGTTTGGCGCTCTTATGGGCGGGATGAACGGCCTGTTCAGCGGCGTGCATGGCATCTACGATTGGGGCAGCGTGGATGGCTGGTTCGCCTTCCTGTCCGACTCCACGTGGGGCCTGATCGGCACGACGCTCGGCAACGTGGTCCACGTGATTAACCTCTTCGGCAACACAGGCTACCGCGAGGATCTCAGCCGCCGTCAGAACCGCCATGTATATGAAGGCGGCTTCTACTTGAAGGAAGGGTTTACCTTCACTCAGGGCAACGTCATCAGCAACGCGGGCCAAAACGGCGCCGGCATCAATGTAAGCTTCATCGCCAACCACGAGGAACTGCACGTCTGGCAGCAGCGCTTCTTCGGCCCGTTGTTCCAGATCACCTACGTTGTTTGGGGCATTGGTGGACTGATCGTGGGCTCCATCGTCTGGCTCACCGACACCAGCAAGAGTTGGGGCAGCCTCGTGGAGACCGCCGCTTATTACGACAACCCGTTCGAATACTGGGCCTACAACAACGACAACAACTGGCCCCCGTCCGGCGCCGACCCTTCATTGCGCTGGGCGTAACCGAAGGCTAACTGCCAGAGACGCAAACGTAACACCATTCCTCTAGCAGGTTGTTGGCGAACCAATCGTAGCGAATGAGATCCCGTCTGGATTGCCCTCATCGGGCGCCCGTCGTGCCGGCGCCGCGGGGCGTCATTGGTGCTGATCCGGCCGGCCCACTTGCCGGTTGACGACGAGGGTGTGCCGGCCTCGGATGCCGCTGAGCTGGGCTGGCGCGGTCGGCGCGCCAGGAAGCTAATGTGCGCTGTGCCTGCGGCGCTCCACCGGGGCTGCGGCGTGCGGGGCTGGGGGCCTGACGGCCTGGAAAAGGGGGCGCAGGCGCGGGGGAGCGAGGGCGCGGAGGGCGGCTTCTATGTTGGCCTGCTTGACGGCAGCTGGTCGCGAGCATCGTACCCGTACCCGCTCGCGGCCAGCCAGATGCCGAGGGTCCGGCGCAGATCAAGAATGCGGACGTCGTTCGTGCTCACGCTCCCGGATGCGCTGCGGTGCTATCGGTTGATCCTTCGGCCGCCGGACGGGATTGCGGAGAGCGGCGCGTGCATGTGTCCGCGCGGCGCCCGTGAGGATAGTCGACATGAACGCCCTCCGGCGGCGGTCGCCCCGTCCGTGGCCCCCGTCACCCTGACGTAACCTCCCAGACTCGGACGCTGGCCGCCCCAGGAGCTCGATCCACAGCCTGCCTAGCCCGTGTGCCCTCGCTCGAGATCCGCCTTGTCACAGCCCAACGCACCACCCAATCGGAAGGGGACTCCACCGCGACGTGCAGCGTCATCCGCAGAAAGTCACTCGGGTACGGGGATCCTGCCCACAACCTCGACGCCCGGCTCCTTGCCAAGCTTAGGTCTGACCACCACGGTCTCTGCCTGGCCCGGCATGATACCGACCAGTGCTTGAACCGTTAGAGCGTGAGTCACCACCACGAGCGTGCCCGGGCCGCGCCAGTTGGCCAACATCTGCCTCAACGCGGCGAGCTGCTCCGGGCTCTTGTCGGACGCCGCCACGGCCCATGTGCCGTCGACTGGACCCAGCACCATCAGCCGCGCCGTCTCCAGGCACCGGCACCAGGGCGAGGAGAGAATCTTGTCGGCGCGGACACCGTGTTGACGGAAGGCCTCGCCGAGCGCCCTGGCTTGCGCCCGTCCTTTCTCATCCAGATTTCGCTGGGTCGCGCAGTCGTCGATCTTGAAACCGGGCGGGTCGCCATAGCCGGGCGGCGCGTTGCCATGGCGGATCAGCGCGACATGACTGCCAGTGACGAGTGCGGCCCAGGCTTCCTGGGAATCATCGGCAGCCGCTACTGGCGCGGCGAGCAGCCAAATGGCAAGAGCGGCGAGCACGAGCCGCCTCATATGCGCCGTGTCCTTTAGACCGCTCACATGTAGACCGCTCACATGCTCGCATCGGCCGCCGCACGTGTCCCGGCAGCGGCGACGACCAGACGAGACACGCGGTCCCGCTGCCGAGCAAATCGACGACCGTCGCCGACGAGGCAGTGTCGACCGACGGGAAATGCGTCAGCGTACGGCGCGCGCATACCCGTTGCCGGACTGGTTGAAATACAGATCGACGGCGCCGCGGCTGGCGAAGTAGACGATGTCGGACGTGCCGGTGCCGTCGATGTCCGCCAGGTGGATGCGGTGGCCGTCGAACAGCTCCTCGCGATCGAAGCGCGGCGACCCATCCATGACGATCTTCGCGCCGAAGCGCCCGTACCCGAGGTTCGGCCAGTAGCACACCTCGCCGTTCCGCACGCGCACCAGATCGACGAGGCCGTCGCCTGACATGTCGGCGACGAAGATCGATTCGGTGCCGTCGGAGAAGAGCACGCGCGGACCCTTGTCGTCGTCGAGCGGCTGCGCGACGCGCTGCTCGCGATCGAAGCCGGCCTCGCCGAGCGATCCGTGCCAGTGGAACGCGTCGTCTTCGGTGATCAGCAGATCGCGCAGGCCGTCGCCGGTGAGATCGAGGAACCGCAGGTTCGGGTTGTTCCAGTCGACGTTCGGGAGCGATCAAAACGACTGGAACGGACCCAGGTGCCGTCGGGCGTGCGCTGGATCGGCCGTGTTGCGCCAGCGTTCGATGCGCGCGAACAGGCCTTCGACGCGCGGCCGGTAGCGGTGAATCGCGTATTGGTGCCCGTAGACCGTTCGCGTGACGACGTCGCGCGTCCACGCGCCGCCGGCTTCGACGAGCGAGGGTGCGAGGTCCTCTGCACCGGACAGGATGAAGACGTCCGATTCGTCGTCGTCGGCGTACTGGGGCAGCCCTTTGTCTGTCTTGCGGCTAATCGCGAGCGACCAGCCGAAACCGAACGGCCCGTTGCCGGCGCCCGAGTCGTAGGTGATGGACAGCTGCGGCGCGAATCCGCCCCGGCCGGCGCTCGTCGCGATCGGAACCGTGCTCGATCCGGTGCCGGTGACCGGATTGAGGCCGAACTTCTCCGCGATCGCGCGGAGCGCACCGCCGCCTTTCGGAAGCGTCAGCTGCGGCGCTTCGACGCGAAAGGGCATGTCCTGTTGTTTGGGAGAGTCCGACTGGTTTTGAACGCGTTCCGCCACGCTTCCTCCCGGGCTCGGCGATCGAGTCAGGCGTTCGCGCGGGGGAGTTGCGAAGGCGAGCGTGACCTAAGCACAGCGAGACCGTAGTCAACATCAACGCCCTCCGCGCCCTCGCTCCCCCGCGCCTGCGCCCCCTTTTCCAGGCCGTCAGGCCCCCAGCCCCGCACGCCGCAGCCCCGCTGGAGCGCCGCAGGCACAGCAAAGGCTAGAGCGCCGCTTCAGCTGCGGCTAGTAGTTCCTTGCCCAATCTTTGTTGCTTCTTGCTAAGAGTATGGGCTAAAGAGCGGTAGGCCGGGGTATTGCTCGAGCGCTCGCGTTCGCGGGCACGCACTTCACCGAGTCAATTACGCTGTCCGAGATAGCCCGTGAGGCGTCGTTGAGCAGCCAAGGACCCAGCGAAAGGGGCGAGGCGTAAGAAGGGCGAGAGGAACGACATCATGAGCCGGGCTAGACGCGCCAGCTTCATCGTCAGGACAGTCATGGACAGGGGCATGGTCAGCGGCGTGATCGAGCGGCTGGCGACGGGCGCCAAGGAGGCGTTTCAGGATATCGAGGCGATCGGCCTGGTGATCGCACGAATGGTGGAGCGCGAGGCTACCGGCTCGCCCGCCAACGCGGCGACTCCGCCCCCTCGTGGCTCCAAGCCCTGCCTTCATCGGGGGCGCCCTCCGCGCGGATGATCCCGACGCTGACCCGAGATCGGCGCGGACGGGACGGGCGTGGGGTGAAGTGCTCCACGAGGAGAAGAAGATGACGGAGACCTGGTAGCGCTGCCCGGAACCGCTCAAGGAAGGGCACATATGCCACGAACAGGGCGCTGTCGCCTGTCGCGTCGGTAGTGACGCACGGATGCCCCTCGCGGGCAGCGGCTCGGCGGCGGGGCCGAGGTGAGCGCCGACTTGAGGACGGCATGACTGGACAGCGGAAAGGCGTCCGTCGCCGGCGGCCCGGCCGGGCGAAGCGGTCGCGGTCACGGTGCCGCGGGAGGCTCCCTGCGGCCGACTGAGGCTTCCCGCTCACCGGAGATTTGCCCGGTCGGGTCCCGAATCGCCCAGCGCCCGATCGGGGAGGGCGCTTGCAAGTACCTGTTTCGGCGCCGGTGCGTCGATGGCCTGTCCGATGCATTTCCACGCGGCGTCCAGATCGCTCGCACGTCCACCATCGGGATGGGAGGACACCATGAGCGCTCTCGTGATCCTGGCCGGCAGCCTTCTGGTATTGCTGTACACCTGGCACCGATTCAGCGAGCCCTCGGGGAATCGGGCGTCCACCACCGCGATTCGCTACTACCTGGCCGCGGCATTCTACTGCCTCTGGTGCTTGTTCATCTACGCCACCTTGATCATCGTCTTGGCTGCCTCGCCAGAGCCTGCCAGGCAGGCAGTGGAGGGGCTGATACCCGGCGAGCTCAAGAGCTTCGGCCTTCCGCTGCCAATCCTAGTGGCCCTGCTCCTGACGGCGTTGCTGCCCAAGGTACCTGTGATCGCCTACGCAGACGGCTGGGTCCGGGAGCAGATCGAGTACATGGCCTCGATTCCGTACGAAGTTCGCCGTCTCGCCGCCGAGCTCGAGCGCTCGGACGCGCCGGGTTCGGGCGTGACGTTTTCGCTGACGCCAGCGGTCCAGGAACGCGTACGGCAGCGGCTGCAAACGCAGGAACTCGCCTCCACGCACATCCAGTTCGCCGGGAGTGATCTGGCGGCGCTGTGGACGAAAGCGTCCGCGCTGGTCCTCGCCATGGCGGAATGGCGCGCCGACTCGAAGCTCGCCAGCGTCTGCGACACGTGCGCGGTCTCGGTGAACGAAGTCATCCAGCTCCACGAGGAGATGGTGCCTCGGGTGCGGCGCTGCCTCCGCGCCCTGAGCGCGGTGCACCACGAGTCGGGCGACTCCGAGGCGCGCGCCATCCTCTCCGAGTACACCGGTGAGGTCGAGCGGCAGGTTAAAGCGCTGCTGGGCAAGCTCTACCGCGCAGTGGCCGCGGCCACCCTGCGGTGCGAGCTCACCCACCGGGACCGGATGGCTCGGCTCACGAGGCTGGGCTTCCGCTTCGACGAGGGGCTCAGTTCGGCTCCCATCACGGTGGCCCACCGCCTCGCCGCGCTGTACGCGGGCCTGGCCGCCGGCTTCCTCACGCTGAAGGTCTCCCTGGCACAGCTGGGGATCGGGTGGTGGCCCGGCTACCCGTTCGTGATGGCACTGGCGGCCGCCGTCCCGCTCACCTACGTAATCGCGGTGCTGTGGGCCATCTTCCTGAAGCGGAGCTGGGGCGGCACCACCCGACCCCGCGGAGAGGCGCGGCCGTTCCTGGCCTATCTCCTCTCCGGCTTGCTCGCGGCCGCCTCGAATCTGCCGATCGCCCTCGGACTGGCCGTCCTGAAGAATACCGGAGACGTGGACATGACGGACGCGCTCGCGAAGTCGCTGGTGTGGATGCTGCTGTCCTTCACGACCGCGGCGACGACTGCCTTTCTGATCGACGACCAGCCCGGCTCGATCGCTCGGCGCTGGGGCGGGCGCTGGTCGGAAGGGGCCGTACAAGCCCTCCTGACCGCGGGGATCGCGTTCCTTGTCGGGCATATCCTAGTCGAGGCCGACCTGGACTCCACCCTGAATCCGTCGCAGCTGGCCCCAGTGGCGGGCGCTATCGGATTCGTCATCGGCGCCTGCGTTCCGACCTGGTACCGGACGCCGATGCCGCGCCAGACCCGACAGGCGAAAGACGGGACGCGGCGGCGCCGGCGGGCGCGTCGCCCGCATCGCTTGGTCGTGGTCGACCGGCCCGCGCTGCCGTCGCAGACGGCTGCCGGCGCACAGCACTGACGGCCAAGGGCATACAGGTCAAGGCGGAATCGAAACCGGGCCCGGGCCACCTTTGAATCGGAGGTCGGAGCCGGGACCTTCGTTGAGAGCGGGCGCATCAGCTACGGCAAGGCCGGCGGGGTGACGTTCAAGACGGCGGGCCATGGAGTGTGCATGGGCAAGCGGGGTGGACGGCCTTCAGCGGGGCGCGGTGACCTGGGAAGTCACCGAAGGGCGCGGCCAGTTCGCAGGGGCCACGGGGCTCATTACCTCCAACTTCACGGTCGGGTCCAAGGGCGAGGTCGTGGACAATCACTACGTTCGCCTATTCTTGCCCGCGTGACGGGCTGCAGGACGGAGTTGGTTCTCAACCTCAAGACCGCGAAGGCTCTCGGTCTGACGATCCCCCAGGCGCTCCTGCTGCGCGCCGATCAGGTGATTCAATGATCG
>Ga0184623_10000288_pt1 | contig 21445 bp, 22 predicted proteins | sample PLM1_100_b1_FD_133138 | JGI IMG/M metagenome (GOLD analysis project Ga0184623, IMG submission 133138) | Groundwater sediment microbial communities from an aquifer in East River, Colorado, USA - PLM1_100_b1 | ecosystem: Environmental > Terrestrial > Soil > Riparian zone | place: USA: East River... | reverse complement strand
TTGCTCGCATCCGGCTGGCCATCTTGTGCCGGCTCGAGGCAGCTGCCCAGCCGGCATCACGGTCCGCTGCGTGAAGTCGCGTGTGGACCTCGCGCAGCTCCCCGATCAGCTGCGCGGCCTCCCGCTGGTCCGTCGCGTCCAATTCCGGAATGCGATCCAGGACATGCGCGAGGTCGTCCGTGCTGGTCGACGGGGGACGCAGGCCGGTGACGAGGACGCCCGCGTTCACCAGGTCGGCGACCATGGCATCAAGCGCCGCCACGGACGCGTCGCTGTACTCGGCGGCAAGCTTCGCGACCAGGTCACCGGCAAGAATGGGGCTGGCCGCCAGTTGCAGGGCTATCTGCACGACCGGGCTGTGCCGTATCGAGACTTCGTCCGCCGAGTCACGTCCGGCCGCTGGCTGCCACGTCACCACTAGCCTGTCGTTCCGAGCCACCGCCTGGTCGTTCACCACGACCGGCAGTTGGCTGCGCAGCGCATCGCAGGATTCGAGCCGACCAATCACCGACGCCATCCACGCGCTGTCGGCCCTGGTCCGCGTCTGATGGTCGTCACTCCAGTGCGCGGAGACGTCCGAGCCGAAACGCAGCGTGGCCACGCCCGCGAACATCCCGAACGGCGTGGCCCGACCGCGCATACGGACCAGATACCGGGCCAGAGCCGTCGCGAGGCGACGTGTCCGAGCGGCGCTGGTTGGTAGCCCTGCGCACACCGCTTCCACGCGGTCCGCCATCGCTGGACTCGCCAGCGCGACGGCCTCCGCCACGGCTGGCTGGGTCCAGGCCGAGGTAAGCCAGGCAGACCACGCCTCGGTGTCGGCGTCATCGTCCGGGTCGGGCCAGGGTTGGGGAGGTACCTGGCTCGTGTGAGTACTTGCGCGCAGCAGCGCGGCGTCCAGGGGTCGGTACCGCGGTGCACGGTCTCGTGTCTTCACCTGGCCCCTCTCCCCGTTCACCGCATCGCTAGTGGTCGAGACGACGGTGGTCGTCTCCTGCGGGTAAGCCCCGCTGGAGACGACCACCAGCGCACGTCAGCAGTCGCTGCCCCGTACGGTGTTGCATCCGTCATCGGTGCTGCTCAGCAGCGCCGCGTCCACGGGTCCGGCGGTAACGATCCGAATGTCGAGATCGAGGTCGGCGGTGCGGGCGGCCGCTGGCCGCTCCATCGTTTCGGTAGTCATGGCGATGCCTTCCGACTGTGGCGAGTAGCAAATTGGCCAACGGCATTCAATGAACGCCGAAGTCCGCATGGCTCAACGCCGTTGAGATGACCGTGTGCGTTCCTATGAACGATCGACGGTGAGAGACTCGGCGTCGAGAGGGCCCATGCGGACATACGCGTTGTCCGCATACAACTGTCCGCGTACCCTCTCGGCACATACCGTCACGGTCGTACGCACGATCGCTGACGCAGTGCCGACGTATCGGGGAGTGCGTGGTGGCCCAGCTCGCTCGTCAGCTGACACCAGATCTGTCGGAGTTCCACCGATTCGGGGCCGCGCTGCGTCGCTGCAGAGAGCGCCAGCAGCTGTCGCAGCGAGCGTTGGGGCAGCTTGTTCACGCCAGCGGTGACCTGATCGGCAAGGTCGAGAAGGCCGAACGGCGGCCGACCGCAGCACTAATCAAGGCGTGCGATGAAGTGCTACACGCCAACGGCGAGCTGCTCTCCTACGGTGCAGCGCTGGAGCGTGCCTCCCAAATGCCCAGTGGCGTACCGACTGGCGATACGCCGCTATACAGGGGGTCGGGCGTCGAGATCGCAGACCTCGGCGAGCATCGGGAGCTCCTTGATGGCTGGTACGACCTGCTGGCCAGCCTGTCCGCCTCCGGCAACAGCACCGGCTACACCGGCATGGCGCTGACTGCCCGCGTCCAAGTCCGAGCTGCTGAAGGGCTCAGCAGCCGCACGACCGGAGCCACACGTCGCGACCTGTTCAAAGCCCAGGCCCTCTGGTCGGAGTTTCTGAGCTGGATCGACGACCAGAACGCCACCACGAATGCCGCGACGTGGCTTCAACGAGCGCACGACGACGCCGTCCAAGCGGAAGCCCCGATGCTCGTCGGCTACGTCCTGATGCGACAAAGCCAGCAGGCGGTTGAACAAGCCAACCCAATCCGAGCATTGGCGCTAGCCAACGAGGCGCTCCAACAAGGGCGCCTACCCGCACGGATCCAGGCGCTCATCTTGATCAGGCAGGCCCAGGCGTACGCCCTCGGTGGGGATGAGCTCGCCTGTGCGACCAAGATCGGGCTGGCCCACCGGCTCGCCGGACGCTCAGACCCGGATGCCGGATCGCCGATCGACATCGGGGCACACTGCACCCCGGCCTACGTCGTCGCACACGAGGCCCAATGCCGCCTCCTGCTCGGCCAATCGGAGACCGCAGTTAGCCTCTATGAGAGCCTGCTGCGGCATTGGCCCGACTGCTGGCGCGTTGACGAGGCACTGTGGCGGGCCAGCCTCGCTGCAGCCCATGCCGCTAACGGTGACCCGGAGCAGGCCGCCGCCGAAGCCGGTCGCGCGCTGACGATCGCGGTCGACACCCGTTCGGCGCGTGCCATCAGATCGCTGAGCAGCACCGCGATCGCCTTGCGCCGCCACCAGGCGATTCCTGACGCCGTCGACTTCCTTGCCGCTTACCGCGGCGCAACCCTCGGAGCGTGCAAGGATTGACCCGTGGACCTGATCACCACCGCAACGAGTTCTGACGAGGCAACCCGCAACGCGTCCATCGCGGTATTGCCCGTCGGCAGCTTCGAGCAGCATGGTGCGCACCTCCCGCTTCTCACCGATACGATCGTTGCCAGCGCGATCGCCAAGGCCGTCGCCGAGGAACATCGGCTCTTTTTGCTGCCACCGATCACTATCTCCTGCTCCCACGAACATGCCGCCTGGGCAGGAACCGTGAGCATCAGCGCCGCCACGCTTATCGCTGTGATCACTGATATCGCCGCCTCGCTTGAGCAAGCAGGCATCCACAAGCTCGCCCTCGTCAACGGCCACGGGGGCAACTACGTTCTGTCCAACATTGCGCAGCAGGCAAACATCAACGGCCCTCGGATGACTCTGTTCCCCACCGGAACGGACTGGCGCACCGCCCGCGATGCGGCAGGACTGCACAGCACCGGACACCAAGACATGCACGCTGGGGAACTTGAGGTCTCACTCCTGCTGCACGCTGCCCCGGAAACCCTCCGTCCCGGCTACGAACACACCGATCACGAAGCCAACCATCGGCCCCATCTCCTGGTCGGCGGCATGACCCGGTATACCGCCACCGGTGTCATCGGCTTTCCGTCGCATGGTACGGCCGAGAAGGGGAAGGCCATCCTCGAGAGCCTGGCCGACTCCTTCACCGAGCACCGCGATGCCTTGGTACGTCCCGACGACCGACCCAAATAGCCGCTTCCAATCGACACAATGGCAACTCAATCAGCGGAAGCGGCAGCGCCGGCCGATTCTCGACGCCGCCGTTCGGCCTCCAGGTCGAGTCAAATCCGGGTGTGAAAGACTCAAACGTCTCAGCATTGTTCTGTCCCTTGGCCGTGTTCGCGCCTATGGAGCCCCAGAATGTATGGCGTGGTACTCCGATCCAGTCCACCCAATCCCCGAACTCGCGCGTGTCGTCAAGCAACGTCTCGCCAGCATCTAGGCTCTCAGCGCCCGCATGCACCCACTACAGCGCCGACCGCTTGTCCGCGTAAATGAATCCGACGCCCAGCTTACGTCGCACCGATCGGACCCACTGTGGCGATGCGGACAATCTAATATGTCCGCATCGACGGTATGGCTCGATTGTCTTGACATCGCAATCGTAGACGACATCGGGCCCCGGCTGGACGTGACTGAGTCTCCGTCCGGCTGGGCCGCCCGACCATCGAGCGGGGGCGGCTTTTGCTCACCTGCCGTGGGGCGGTCATGATCAAGCGGCGCGGAGCCCGCACGGACGACTACCTCTCCGCGGGGAAGGGGCTCGGCGCGTGCAGGCAGAACAGGCGCTCGCGGCGGCAACGCGAGCTGCAAGTAAGTCTGGCCATGATGTGAGCGGGGCCCGGGTGCTGCGGGTTGGTGAGAACGGTGTCGTGGTGCTGCCCGCGGCCGGTCTCCTGGCGAAGGTGGTCCCGGGAGCAGATCAGCACGACGCCGTTACCCGAGAACTGTCGGTCGCGGCTTGGCTGAGTACTGCGCAGGTTCCGGTAGCGTCCCCCCGGTATGAGCGACCACTCATTGTGGATGACTTCATCGTGTCGCTCTGGGAGTATCTCTCCGGCGCCGCGTCGGCGGACCTCGTGACGCTCGCAGGCTGTCTGCGACGCCTGCACAACGTGCCGCAGCCAGCATCCGGACTACTGCGGCCGGTGGATCCGTTCTCACGCTTCGCTCAGCGGCTGGCGCCCGCCGCCGCGCTGACAAGCGAGGACCGGCGGTTCCTTACCGAGTATCGTGACGATCTCGCCAAGCAATGGGACGACGTCGTCTTTGACCTTCCAGCTGCGGTGATTCATGGCGACGCGCACATGGACAACCTCCTCGTTACCCCGGGCGGGCGAGCGGCCTTTGTGGATCTGGAGAACGTAAGCGTCGGTCCGCCGGAGTGGGATCTAACGCTCACTGCGCTGTACCGAGAGTGTGGCTGGTTCACCGCCGGAGAGTACGAACAGTTCATCACCGCGTACGGCTTCGACGTACGAGCGGCCAACACGTGGCCGGTGCTACGAGGTATCCGGATGCTCCGGATGACGTTGTGGCTGGCGCAGAGCGCTGCCGATCATCCGGAACGGCAGTGCCAGCTCCGCCACCGCATCAGTAGTTTGCGAGACGATTCGGCTCCGAACGGCTGGACGGGCTACTGAGCAGCCAGACTCTTGGGGTTTGCCCGCAGAGACCGTGCGGTTGGTTGCTGGCACGCTGATCGGCGGTACGGATTGCGGGCCGCTGGTGCCCTCGGCCACCCGTCATCCGCTGGTAGTCAGCCGCCTGACGTTCTGACGGATCTGGGTAGTCCGATCGCGCAGCTCTGGATCGGGTATGCCAGCGAGCACCTGATCGAGCTGGCAGAGATCGTCGTGAACTCGCCGCGACCACACCTGGCCGGCATCGGCGACGGCCTGTTCGGCGGCTGAACATGCTACGGCTGGATCGCCGTGGCGCGCCTCCAGGCAGGCCACGCGGATCATGGTGAGTGCTTTGGATCGGCCCGCTTCGCAGGGGTGGGTGACGTAGGCGGCCCGCAGCCGAGCGACGGTTCCGCGGGCTTGCTGTGCATCGTCGTTGTGCATGGCGAGGTCGAATAGGGCGTGGCCGGCGTCACCGAGGATCTGGCCCTCGTCGGCGTAGTAGCCCCAGGTGTCGTCGATGTCGTTTGGATCGTTGATGGCGAACGCTTGATCGCAGGCGTCGACGGCGCGTAGGCAGCCCTCTGCGTCGCCGACTCGCGCGTAGGCGCGGGCCTCGACGATGCCGATGACCGCTCGGCCAAGCGGCGGGAGGCTACGCCAGCCGAGCCGCGCGAGGTCGGCCACGGCCATCGCGTCATCGGTCTGGCCGATGTAGGTCATCTGTCTGCTCAGCGACGTAGCCGTGTGGGTACGTTGTTGCACGTCGCCGGCTTCGCCTGCCAGCTGGAGTCCCGCGAGGAAGTACCGCCGCGCGGGGTTGGCCTGGCCGGCGTCGAAGTATGCCCAACCGACGAGGTCGCCGAGGCGGGCAGCAGCGGACTGCCATGCGCGCTGGACGGGAGCCGCCATGGAGGCGGTTCGGGCGACCCGGCAAGCCCACTCCATCTGGCCGCCCATCGCGGCGCGGGCAACGCCGCCGCCGTATTGGTGGTCCCACTGCTCAAAGACATTCATGCTTTCGCGGAGTGCGTGGACGTGAGGCCACTCGATCTTCGACGGAAGCTGTGACGGTGCCCAACCCGCTGCGGGAAGACCAACCAGTGTGTCGGGAACCATGCCGAACCAGGCCGCCCCTGCGATTCGGCTGACGTCATCGAACACCAGCGATGGCGAGCTCAGGGTGCCAATCGGACTCGTTTGGGGCGGTCCACCGGCTGTTCCTTGGCCGGTTTTCGCTGTTTCCAGGGCGCGCTCTTGATGAAGCGCTCCGACCAGGCGTGACAGCATGCCGCCAGTGGACAGAACCTCGTCGCACAACCTGGCGAGGTCCGGGCTCGGGCGCCGCATACCCTTCTCGATCTTGCCGATCAGGTCACCGCTGACGAACACCTTCTGGCCAAGATCGACCTGTGACATTCCGGCCAGCGTCCGCAGGCGACGGAGCTCCGCGCCGAAGAAGTGATGCAGCGAGATTTCCGGATTCAACACCCGAGGCTTCTGCCCCACCGACTTCCCCCGTCACTCGATCAAGGGCTCTTGATCAACCGCCCGCAGGGCTGCGATGTAACCGCGATGCAGGCGGCGACCGTCAGGTATTCCCTACGGCCGCACGCCTATTGGTTGGAACTCAACCATCAAGTCACCCGGCATGACGATACGTGGGCACACCGTACGGGGACGGCTGCATGCGGACAAGTCGCTTGTCCGCATCGCCTGTATCGACCCGGATCGCAGCGGACGGCAAGGTCGTCCATGCAAACGACGGATCACACCAGGACGCGCTCCTACGGGCGGATTGCCAGCGGAGGTACCCGCCAATTCCCAGTAGCGCACCCGATTGAGAGGTGAGAGGGCATGCCCGTCACCACCTCTTCCGTTGGTCAGTTTCATCGGCGCCGCAGCGCGCAGGCGGTCCGCGGCTGGCTGATCCACACACCGGCTCCCTGGCGGCGATCCGGCGGCCGGTTCCCCGTCCGGTCGCCGTGTGGTCGGCGCCAGGGAGCCCTCTCTCCGAGGGCGACTTCGATGATGGCTTGGAGGCGTTGACGCGATGAAGCTCGGTTTGGACCGAGGTTCACTCTTTCGAGTTCGCGGAGTGCTTACTCGTCGCAGGGCCCAGCTGATGGCGAACCTCGACGTGCTGCTCGAGACGGACGAAGGGATCCTCGACCGGATCTGGGACGACGTGCCCGGCTGGGTCCGCGAACTACGACGGCCGCACCGCAGCCACAGCGTCGAGGTCCTTCGCTGCCAGCTCAACCTTAGGGATCAAGCGTGCTGACGCAGGCGGCCTTCGACGTAGCGGACTGCTCCCGCATCGACCCGCCCGTCGACCAGCTGCTCGCGGCAATGACCGCCACCGCCGCCCTGCTGGGCTGCACCGTGCGCCAGCGCATAGCCGATGAGTTCCAGCCGCACGGCGCGACCTGCGTCCTGATCCTGGCCGAGTCGCACCTGACCGTCAGGACCTGGCCGGAGTACCAGTACGCGTCGATCGACCTCTGCACCCTCCGCGCCGACGTCGACCCGGTCACAAGCATCGATCCGATCCTGCGCGCGCTCGGGGGCACCCTCATCCACGCCGTTGAACTGTCCCGCTTCGACCCACGCCCTAAGGCAGCTCCCACCACGGCACCTCGGGCTGAGTTGTCGCAAGGATCGCGATCCCTCGCCGGTCGCTGCGGCGTGACCGACGGCCGGCGCTGAGTTGAGGACCCCCACGATGCGACCAAGCACAGCTCCGACACAGACCCGGCCCAACCGCCAGGTACCCGTCGCGGACCCGCCGGACGCAGGCCGCTTGCTCGCCGGCCTGGTGCACGCGAACTGGCTCGCCGGGCGACCGGACGCCGAGAACCGGACCGCTCGGAGACCGCGATGAACGGTCATCGTGAGCGCCGACCAGATGGAGCACCGTTGGGCCACCGCAGGCCTCGACCGACGCGGCAGCGTCGGTGGCGTGTGCGGGATTGGCGGGTGCGCCGCAAGCTCGCGGTGATCGTCGTGGTGCCCACAGCGGCGTTGTTGATCGCGGCCGCCGTGGGCGTCAACGGGCAGGCCGAGCGGGCAGGGCAAGCCAGCGCGGTCGAGAACCTCGCCGATGTCGGGCGGCAGGTCACCACACTGGTCCACCAGCTGCAGCGGGAGCGAGACCTGACCGCCGGCTGGGTCGCGCGCGGGCGCACGAGCGAGCCGGCCGACATCGTGGCGCAGCGCGCCTCCGTAGATCTTGCGGCCCAGGCTTATGCCGGCGCGGTGGACCAGCTCGGCGAGTTGGGTGGGCAGGCGAGCCGGCTGGTCGCCAACGCGGACACGCGCCTGGCCAGCCTGCCGGTGCTGCGCGCAGCGATGGCCGAGACGGCGCTGCCCGGGGAGGCCGGGTTCGCGGTGTACAGCTCGATCGTCACCGACCTGCTGGCGTTGATCGACGAGATCGGTCGGGCCACCGCCGACCGGGCCCTCGCTGAGCCAGTCCGTGCCTTGGACGCGTTGGCGCGGGCGAAGGAGTTCGCGTCGCAGCAACGCGGCGTGTTGTACGCCGTGCTGGCCACGACCGCGCCGCGCCCGGAACAGCTCCAGGATTTCCAGTCGGCGGCGAACCAGGAACGCGGAGCACTGACCGAGTTCCGGTCGGTCGCCTCCCCGTCGCAGCGCCGCCGGTTCGAGGACACGGTGACTGGCCCGGAGGTAGATCAGACCGAACAGGTCAAAGCCGCCGCGGTGGCCGGCCAGGCGACCAGGACACTCGGCGGCGCGGACGCCTGGCTGAAGACCTCGACGACCAAATTGGACCTGATGGCCGGCGTCGAGTCCGCGTTGCTTCAGGAACTCGCCCAGGCCAGCGGTGCCGCGCGGGACCGCACCGTCCGCGACGTGATCGGCACGGTCGCCCTTGTGCTGCTTGCGATGCTGATTGCGTTCGCCGCGATGCTGCTGGGCGCCCGGTCACTCAGCCGGCGGCTGGACGCGCTCCGCGACGGCGCGCTGACCGTGGCGCACCAGCGGCTCCCCGAGGTCGTGGCGACGCTGCGCGACGGCGCGTCCGCGTCGGCCCCGATCGAGGTGGCGCCGATCGAGGTGACCGGCGCGGACGAGGTCGGCGAGGTAGCGCGGTCCTTCGACGCGGTGCACCGCGAGGCCACCCGGCTGGCCGGCGAGCAGGCGCAGCTGCGGCGCGACGTCAACGCGGTGTTCAAAAACCTGGCCCGCCGCAGCCAAACGTTGGTGCAGCGGCAGCTGACGGTCCTGGACGAGTTGGAGCGGGCCGAGGAAGACCCGGACCGGCTGGGCCAGATGTTCACCGTCGATCACCTCGCCACCCGGATGCGCCGCCACGGCGAATCGTTACTCGTGCTGGCCGGAGACGACAGCCCCCGCGCGCTGTCCGGGCCGGCCCCGCTCGACGACGTGCTACGAGCCGCCGCCCAAGAGGTCGAGCAGTACACCCGGATCGACGTCGCCGACACCGCCGACGTCTACGTCGTCGGGCACGCCTTCACCGACCTGGTGCACCTGCTGGCCGAACTGCTGGAGAACGCGACCACGTTCTCTTCGCCGGCGACCAGGGTCACCGTCGCCGGGCAGCGCATGCCGAAGGACCTCGGCGTGCTGATCGAGATCGAAGACGTGGGCGTTGGCATGAACTGGGCGCAATTGGCTGACGCGAACGCCCGGTTGAGCGCGCCGCCCAGCATCGACGCCGCCGCGTTGAACTCGATGGGCCTGTACGTGGTGGGTGCGCTGGCAGTCAGGCACGGCATCGACGTCCGGATGCGCGCCTCCCAAGCCGGCGGTGTCCTGGCGATCGTGCAGGTACCACTGCGCCTGCTCGCCCAAGCGCCGCACGACGCGGTCCGCGCGGTGACCGGTATCGCGCTCGCGACACCCACCCAACCCCCCGCCGACCACACCGTGGAACTGCCCGCACTGGGCCAGGCCCCGACGGCACCAGGATCGGCCCTTGCGGCGCGACTCCACTCGCATCTACCCGTCGTCCCGGCAGACGACGACACCTGGCGCTCGAACGCCTCCGTCGATCACGGCTGGCGCGCCGCCGCGGCCAGCGCGAAACCCAGTGCCGATGGCATCACCGCGTCAGGACTCCCTCGACGCGCCCCACAGGCGAACGCGGTGCCCGGCTCGGTCGGTCGGCATGCCGTACCCGAGCCCCTGCCGCGAGATCGCGCGAGGTTCGGCGCCCTCGCCGCCTTTCAACAGGCGGTTGACGCCGGACGCGGCGACCCCGGGTGAGATCCGGCACCAGCCCGCTGGGCGAAGCCACATCAGCGACCACCGACAACGCCTGCCACCAGGAGACCACCGACGTGAACGGGGACACGATGCAGGAGCAAGGCCACGCCGCCGACGAGCGACCGCTGCAGGCGGACCTCGGCTGGGTCATCGACCAGCTGACCACCGCGGTGCCGGGCATCGCGCACGTGCTCGTCGCGACCGCCGATGGCCGCACGATGGCCGCGTCGCCGACGTTGCCGGCCGAGCGGGCCGAGCAGTTCGCCTCCATTACCTGCGGACTGTCCAGCCTCGCAGGCAGCGCCGCAGGCGCCATGAACATGGGCGTGGCCAAGCAGGCCGTGGTGGAGATGGCCAGCGGCTACCTCATCGTGATGGCGATCAGTGACGGCTCGTGCCTCGCGGTCCTCGCCGCCCGGCACGTCGACCAGGTCCCGGTCGACATCAGCGTCATCGGTTTCCAGATGGGCCGGCTGGTGACCCGCCTCGGCGGTGTGCTCACCCCGGCACTGCGCGCCGCACTCGCGAGCAACCGATGAGCACCGGCACTACGCCCGAGCGGCTGCTGCTAGCCGGCGGCACTGTGTGGGACGGCACCAGCGCCACCGCCGAACCCGCGCCGGCCGATGTTGTCATCCAGGACGGCCGGATCGTGGCGATCGGCACCGGGCTCGACGGCGACCGGGAGATCGACTGTCGAGGCCAGTTGGTGCTGCCGGGCCTGATTGATTGCCACGTCCACCTGGCCGTCTCCACCCTGGACCTCGCGACCCAGCTGCGGGCCCCGTTCAGCCTCCCGTTCTACCAAGCGGCCCGCAACGCCGCGCTCACCCTCGCCGCCGGAGTAACCACGGTCCGGGACGCCGGCGGCGCCGATCTCGGCATGAAGACGGCCCAGCAACAGGGGCTGTTCGCCGGGCCCAGGATGCAGATCGCGATCTCCATCCTGTCCCAGACCGGCGGCCACGCCGACGGCTGGCAACCGTCGGGCTGCGACCTGCCGTTCCTATTCACGACGCACCCGGGCCGACCCTCCGGCGTGGCCGACGGGCCGGACGAGGTGCGCAGAAAGGTTCGTGAGGTCCTGCGCGCGGGCGCTGACGTGATCAAGGTCGCCACCACCGGCGGCGTGCTGTCGCCGCGGGATGACCCGAACCACGCGCATTTCCGCAGTGACGAGCTCGTCGAGATCTTCAAGGAGGCACGCGCGGCCGGCGTCCCGATCATGGCGCACGCCCACACGCCCGGGGGCATCCGGGATGCCGTCCGGACCGGGGCCCGGTCGGTCGAGCACGGCACCGTACTCGACGCGGAGACCGTCGAGGTCATGGCAGCGAACGGCACCTGGCTGGTGCCGACCCTCGCGGCCGGCCACGCCGTCCTGGATTCGGAAGGGATCGGCGCGGCCCTCTCAGCCGATCAGCTGGAGCAGGGTCGCCGCCTGGCCGCCGGTCACCTGGAGAGCCTGCGGTGCGCGATCGACGCCGGGGTGCCGATCGCGATGGGCACCGACGCCGGCGTCTCCCCGCACGGCGACAACCCGTTCGAGCTGGAGCTGCTCGTCGAGGCCGGTCTCACCCCGGCGCACGCGCTGTTCGCCGCGACCGGCTCCGCCGCGCGGCTCCTCGGACTGCTCGACGACCTCGGCACCGTCGAGGAAGGCAAACGCGCTGACCTGCTCCTCGTCGCCACCGGCGACGACCTCGACCTGACAGGTCTCGCCCGCCGCATCACCGCCGTGTTCCAGGACGGCCGGCTTGCCCACAGCCCCGACTCGCTGGTCTGCGGCACCGCTCATCCCCAGTGACCCGCCCACCGCACCAACCCGCTTGTGCACCCCAACCGGGAGGAACCCCGTGAACGAACACGCCAACCCGCACCTGTCGCCGCCTGCCCGTCCCCGGCGTCACCGAGTCAACGTCGTGCTGGCCGCCGCGCTAGCACTCGTGCTCGCGTTCAGCCTGGCGGGCTGCGGTTCGGACAACGACGACACACCCGGCGCCGGGCTGGAGACCACCCGGCTGACCATCGCCGCCGGGCCGGTGGCCGACATGGCGCCGATCCACCTCGCCCTGAAGCAGGGCGTGTTCAAGGCCGAGGGCCTCGATGTTCAACTCAAGACCTTCGCCGGCGGGGCCGCCGCGGCCGCCGCCCTGGTCGGCGGCCAGATCGACATTTCGTTCGGGAACTACGGCAGCCTGTTCTTGGCCCGCCAAGGCGGGCAGGACCTGCGGATCGTCGGCGAGGCCTCCATCGGCGCCACCACCGCGACCGGCGCCGCCGGCACGATCAGCGTCATCGCGCTGCCCAAATCCAAGGTGCAGACCGCGAAGGATCTCGCGGGCAAGCGGATCTGCGTCACCAGCTTGAAAGGCACCCCGACCGCGATCGTCTCCGCCGCGCTGCGCAACGCCGGGGTCGACCCGAAGACCGTCAAGTACTCCGAGATGCCGCTGCCAAATGTCGGCGCGGCCCTGACCGGCGGCACCGTCGACGCCGCCTACGTCCTGGAGCCCTACGTCACCAAGCTTGGCACCACGCTCGGCACCCGGGTCGTGCTCGATCCCCTCGGCGGGCAGAACGCCGGCCTCGCCCTCAACGGCTACTCCGTCACGGGCAAGTTCGCCGACGCCCACCCCAAAACCATCGCGGCGTTCCAACGCGCCCTGGCCAAGGCGCAGGGCCTCGCGACCAGGGCCGCGGTCCAGCAGATTCTGCCCACCTACATCAAGGGCATGGACGACAAGACCGCCAAGCTCATGGCGCTCCCGGACTTCCCGCAGGGCGTCAACCCAACCCGGATCCAGCGGGTCGCCGACCTGATGGTCACCGACGGCCAGCTGAAGAAGCCCCTCAAGGTCGCCGACTTCACGATCGTCCCCAAGACCCGGACCAGCGGCACGTGACCACCAGCACCAGCACGGTTCAGCCGGGCCGCCACCTGGCGGGCCGCCTGAACCGCCGCGCCACAACATCCGGGAAGGTGCGCGGCGCGGCCGGCACGCTGCTGACCCTGGCAGGCTGGGAAGCCGCTGCTCGGACTGGCCTCGTCGACTCCCGGTTCCTGCCGCCCCCCAGCGGCGTCCTGCCCCGCGCCGCCGCGCTTCTCACCGACCAGCTGTTCCTCCGCGAGGCGCTCGCCGCCACCGTCCTGGCCTGGCTGGCCGGCCTCGCCGCCGCCGCCGCGATCGCGATCCCGCTCGGCGCCGTCCTCGGCGCGGCGCCCGCCGTCGAGCGCGCGGTGCGACCGGTCATCGAGGTGCTGCGCCCCATCCCGGCCGTCGCGCTCCTGCCGGTGGTGATCCTGGCGTTCGGCATCGACGCCCGCGCCCGCACCGTGCTGGTCGCCTTCGCCGCCACCTGGCCGATCCTGCTCAACACCATCGCCGGGGTCCGCGCCTGCGAACCCGAGCTACTCGACATCGCCCGCGTCCACGGCCACAGCCGCGCCTCGATCCTGACCCGGGTGCGGCTACCCGCCGCCGCGCCGCTCATCGCCACCGGCCTGCGGATCTCCGCGTCCATCGCCCTGATCGCCACGATCAGCCTCGAACTCGTCACCGGCACCGACGACGGCCTCGGCGGCTACCTCTACCTGGTCGCCGCCGGCGGCGACTCCACCGACACCGCCCTCGCCGTCGCGGTCCTCGCCGGGCTCCTCGGCCTCACCATCAACACCGCCGCCACCGCCACCGAACGCGCCGCGTTCTCCTGGCACCCCAGCCAACACCGGAGCCGGTCATGACCGCGCCCGCGCCGCCCCGACCCCGCGCCACAGCCCCGCGAGGTGATGCCGCCACCATCACCCCGCGCCCGGCCGGCACGACCGCCCGCAGGTGCCGCGACGCCGCGATCCGGATCGCCGTCCTGGGCGCCGCGGCAGCCGGCTGGGAAGCCGCCGCCCGTCGAGCCGACAACCTGTTCTTTCCCGCGCCGACGACCATCGCCGCCTGGATGCGGGACCACTGGCTCAGCGGCCCACGCTCCCACCTCTTCCTCAGCAACGATCTCCTGTACAACGCCGGCGCCTCCCTCGGACGGATGCTCACCGGCTTCGCCGGCGCCGCCATCCTCGGAATCGTGCTTGGCCTGCTGCTCGGCCGGTCCAGCCTCGCCCACGACCTCACCAACCCGCTCGTCCAGTTCGGCCGCAGCGTCCCCCCGGTCGTCCTGATCCCCGTGTACTTCCTGCTGTTCCCGCCCGGGGCACCCACCCAGATCGCGCTCATCATCACCGGCGCCGTCTGGCCCGTCCTGCTCAACACCATCGCCGGCGTCCGCGCGATCGACCCGGGGCTGCTCGACGCCGTCCGCGTCCTGAAAGTCAGCCGTGCCCGCCGCATCGCTCAGGTGCTAGCGCCCGCCGCCGCACCGGCAGTCCTGGTCGGCCTGCGGATCAGCTTCTCCATCGGGCTGATTTTGATGGTCGTGTCCGAGCTCTACGCCGCCACCGACGGCATCGGCCACGCCCTCATCAGCGCCCAACAGAGTTTCGACCTGCCCGCCATGTGGGCCTGGATCGTGCTCCTCGCGGTGCTCGGCAACGCAGGCAACGCCGCCCTCGCCACCGCCACCCGGCGTGTCCTCGCCCGGCACGGCCACCCCGAACACCAGGAGCTGCAGCGCTGATGCTCACCCTCGACGCACTCGGCCACACCTACCCCGCCCACCGGCGCGGCCCGGCCCACCACGCCCTCGACACTGTCAGCTTCACCATCGCGCCCGGAGAACTGGCCTGTTTGGTCGGGCCGTCCGGCTGCGGCAAAACCACCCTGCTCCGCGCCGTCGCCGGGCTGCTGCGCCCCACTACCGGGACGATCACCCTCGACGGCACGCCCATCGCCGGCGTTCCTAGCGGCATCGCCCTGGTCGCCCAGAACTACAGCACCTCGCTGCTGCCCTGGCTAACCGCGACCCGCAACGTCGCGTTCGGGCTCACGCCACAGCGGCTGTCCAAGGCCGAACGGATCCGGCGAGCGGCCGAGGCGCTGGCCGCGGTCGGGCTCGCGGACGCAGGCCGCAAACACCCGTGGCAGCTCTCCGGCGGCATGCAGCAACGCGTCGCGATCGCCCGCGCGATCGCCCGCCGCCCCCGCCTGCTGCTCATGGACGAGCCGTTCGCCTCGGTGGATGCCCAAACCCGCGCCGACCTCGAAGACCTGATGCTCACGGTGCAGCGCGACCACGACATCACCGTCCTGCTCGTGACCCACGACATCGACGAAGCCGTGTACCTCGGGCACCGCGTCCTCGTCCTCGGCCGCGGACCGTCCCACGTGCTCGCCGACCTCACCGTGAACCTTCCGCCCGGCCGGGATCAGATCACCACCCGTGAAGACCGCGAGTTCGTGCGGCTCCGCGCTGAAGTCGCGCGCCTCGTCCGCACCTCGGCGTCGGCACTTTCCCCGCTAGCCGCCGAGGAACGGAGTCCGGCCCGATGAAGACCACCGATTGCATCGCCGCGCCGGTACAGGCGCAGGAAAGGAACCAGTTGCGGCGGCGCGACGCGGATCTGGCCGTCGTCATGAGGTGGCTCCGCGACTACGTCAGCGAGCCGTCTCCGCGGCTCGGCCGGAACGGCCCGGTCTGCCCTTTCGTCCCCCCGGCCCTGAGCCAGGACGCGATCCGGTTCCGCTTTCGCTACGCGGTGGACGGCCGGGATCCCGGGCAGCTCACTGCCGCGCTGGCCGCGGAGATGACCGCGTTCCGCGACACCGTCGAACGGCCCGGGCGATCCGGGGCCTCGCTGGCGAGCCTGCTGGTGGTGCTTCCCGACACCGGCCCGGCCGGCTGGGCGACATTGGACCGCGTCTACGCGGAGCTCAAGGACACCGCGGTCGACCAAGGGCTGATGATCGGCCAGTTCCACCCACGCTGCGACGAACGCGGCGTCCGCAATGCCGCGTTCCCGGTGTCGCGCGCCCCGATCGCGCTCGTTGCGATTCGGCATATGGCGCCCCACGACCTCCTCTTCCTGCATGACCGGCGGGACTGGTTCGCCGCTTACCGGGGCCAGTTCGCCGAGCTCGTTGACGCCGGACGGCTCCGGGACCCGCTGCTGCGCGAGCTCTATGCCTCGGCGGTCCTCCGCCACGGCCTCGACGCGCCCCGCCGTGGAGGGTGGTGTGATGGTGCGCTCTGGATTGGGGACTGACCGCAGCCGCACTGACGCCTTACTCAGGTACCTCGAGCAGCTTGGCTGGTCCCAGCGTGGCTTTGCCCTCCGCGTGTACGACCGGTGTAAGGCCATGGGGCTACCGAACACCGTCAGCCCGAGCACGGTTACACGGTGGTGCTCGAAGGAAACGACCCCAAGCGCCGCACTCGCAGCCGCGGCATGCCATGTACTGTCCTCCGGCCTGCGTCAGCCGATGACGCCAGCAAGCCTTGGCTGGCCGGTGGACACGACCGATGTCGCGGCCGAATCACTCGAGTACAGGGACGTAGCCCACGCCGTCAAAATGCTCACGATGCTCTGGGAGCTGGACGCCGTTCAGCGCCGGACCTTCGTCAAGAACACCTTTCTCGCGGGCATATTCGGACGCGCATCGCGCGAGGCGCTTGTCATGCCACCCGACGTCAAGATCTCAGGGCTGGGCACACGTTCAGTCGCTCCCGCCGACATCGACCTGATCAAAGAACAGACCCGGCTCTATACCAAGCTGGACGCGCAGCACGGCGGCGGAAAGTTCCGCTCCGTCTTCGCCGCCTTCCTCGATACGCACGCCACTCCGCTTCTCAACGGGTCATTCACGACGAAGTTGGGTCGGCGACTCTATGGCAGCGTGGCGGACGCCTCGATGGCCGTAGCGTTTATGGCATACGACGATCACCTGCCCGGGCTCGCCCAGCGGTACGCCCTGCAAGCGATGCGGCTCGCCCAGGCGATCGGCGATCGCTCGCGTATAGCCCGCGTTCACATCCACCAGGCGAGGCTGGCCGCGGCGCAGGGCGACAGGCGGGATGTGGTCACGCACGCCCGCACCGCCATGCTCGCGTCCGAGGGCGCACCACCTCTGGTGAAGGCCTATGCCGCCGTCACCGAGGCGAGGGCGTGGGCATTCAGCGCCAGCCCAGACCTGACGCTGGACGCGGTGGATCGGGCTCGTGCCGCGTTTGACCGGGCCGGACCCGAGCCGGAGCCTGACTGGCTCTTGTGGTTTGACTGGCACGAACTTGAGGGGCAGGCCGCGTGGGCTTTCGCAGTGGCCGGACTGGACGAGCCTGGCGTGCAGGCGTTGAAGGCCGCCAAGGGCAAGCCTGCCGTTCTCACACGCGACAACGTGGGGCTGGTGATCACTGCCGCTGAACTGGCGCGCCTTCGAGGGGATCTAGACGAGCATGCAGCCCTCGCGAAGCATGCCGCCGAGAGCTCAAGACACGTGATGAGTAGACGGCTAGCGGCGCGGATATCGCGGCTCACCGCAGGTCAGCCACTGGACGACTTCTAGGACCATCGGTGGTGGCGCTCTGGGGCAAATGGCCGTGCTCTCCGGCCTCACCGACGCTCTGGAGGGCGAGCGTCCGCCGCTCGCGCAGCCCCTCCTCGTCCGTCTGCTCGATCCGCTTCATCGCGACCCGCAGGATCGGCGGCGCCATCAGCGGGGTGAGGATCGCGATCAGCACGATGATGCTGTACATCGCGGTGGTGAGCAGGCCGAGGCGGACTCCCACGACTGCGATCACCACCTGGATGACCCCCCGCGCGTTGATGCCGGCACCCAGTGCCAGCGCCTCCCAGCGGCTGAGCCGACTGAAGGCGCTGCCGACGAAGGCCCCGAGGAACTTGCCGGCCACGGCGATGCCCAGCGCGGCCAGTCCCCAGAGCGCGATCTCGGTGTCGGCCAGCGATGTCAGGTCGATCCGCAGCCCAGCGAGCGCGAAGAACAGCGGTGACAGGAAAGACAGGACGGTGACGTTAAGCGGTTCCAGTTGCCGCACCTGGGTGTCCGTGCGGTGGGCGCCGATGACAGTGCCGCACAAGAAGGCGCCGAACACCGCCTCGAAGCCCAGGGCATGGGCTCCTGCGCTGGCCAGGACAAGCAGGATCACGGTCGTCGCGATGGTGGCACCGCGAGAGCCGGAGCGGCCGGCCCAGTTCATCACCCAGCGGACGATCCAGCGCCCGCCGGTGAACATCCCGAGAAGGAGCACGGCCAGGTGCCACAGCGGGCTGGCGATTTCGTGGGCGCCGACTCCGGTGGTGGCCAACGCCGTCACGACGGACAGCAGCAGCCAGCCGACTACGTCGTCGATGGTGGCGGCGACCAGAATCATCTGGCCGACAGTGCGGTGGATCAGCTTCATGTCGAGGAGCACCCGTCCGATGATCGGTATCGAGCTGACGCACATGGCGATGCCGATGAACCAGGCGAACACCGTCGTGTCGACAGTGTCGGGCTTGAGTTCGTGGGGCAGCGCGTAGCCCAGCCAGATGCCGAGAGCCAGGGGTAGCAACAGGGCGGCGGCGCTGACCCGCGCCGCGGTGCGGCCATGCTTGCGGGCCAGTTTAAGATCCAGGTGCATGCCCGTGAAGCCGACCAGGAGCAGGACGCCGAGCTGTCCAACGGCGTCTAGGAGGTGCATCTGTCCCGGATCCTGCGGGAAGAGCCACCCGGAGAGGCCCGGTGCGGCTTGGGTCAGTAGGGAGGGGCCGAGCAGGACGCCTGCGGCCAACTCGCCGACGACGCTCGGCATACCGAGCCGCTGGGCCAGCCGACCCATTGCCAAAGCGAGCGCCAGCAGGGCGCCTATCTGGAGGAGGAACACCAGCAGCGTGTGCGGCGGGACAGGTGCGACGGTGTCGGTGGCCAGGCTCGTTAGGCTCATTGGACAGCTCCTCGCTGGCGCACAGCCGGCACAGTGGCTGGCACTTGGGGGTGAGATCCTCCAGCGCTCGCGACGACGACATATCGACGCTGGTGCAGGTGGCGTGGGCGCGGGTTCGGCTGCTCGGTGTGGCTGTGAAGGCTGCAGTTGGTCACGCGCGGTGTAGTGGCAGGGTGCTGCAACGGATGGACCCCGGCACTTTGGTGACCTCGGAGTAGTCGACAGGGATCACGTCGATGCCCCTCGTGGTCAGCTCAGCGGATATGCGATTGCTGCCCTGGGCGACGACGACGGTGTCCGGCGCGATGGCCAGGACGTTGGCCTGGACGGCCAGTGCTTCCTCATCGGTTACGTCGATCAGGTCGAAGTGATTCTCGAACCATCGGATCTGGGAGTGGGGAAAGACCGACCGGTGGATGAGCGCAATCTGCGGCGAGACGATGTTGAAGTGGTCGTCCAGGTGGACGATGCCGCCGCCGCTGAACGGGATCGGCACCACCTCGCGCTCGATGCCTAGCTGGTTGACCTTGTTCCGAAGGGCCTCGAGACCGGCCCGGGATGTCTCCTCGCTGAGGCCGACCAGGACGGAGTCCGTGTGGAGCATGACGTCGCCGCCCTCGATGGTGCCGGCCCCAAGGTGTGCAACGTTCGGCAGCCGGGTTGTGAGCGTGAGAAGGGCGTCGAGTTCTGGTTGCCGATGCTCGGAGTTCAGCCGGGCAACAAAGAACGTGTCGTCGACGACGAAGCCGAGGTCGCGGGTGTAGTGCTGGCATGAACACCCAGCGGCTGGATCAAGAAGGATCACCTCGGCGCCGTGGCTTGTGAGCAGGTTGATCAACGCGTCCTGCTGAGCGTGAACCTTGAGTGTGGAGAACGGCGCCCATTGGCTCGTGGCCATCTGCCGCGTGAGAACGGGGTGGATTCCCGGGCCTTCGAGGTCTCGGTTGAACGTGCCGGCGTAGCGCATCACAACGGTGTGCAGGTGGTCGAATTCGCTCGATGCCTTGGGGGCGAACACGTCAGCCTCCGTCAGTTCTGCCTGGATGGAAGGGCGGTTAGCACCTACTGACCGCGCCTCGTGCTCGACAACAGGCCGGCGCCGGCGCCGTTGCTGTCCTCCAGGCGGGAGCCCGGACGGTGGGTGGCGCCGTGTGATGCCGCCCACCGTCCGGCCCTGGAGGTTCAGGGGCTGGTGCTGTGCTGGGTATCCGGGATCTGGGGCAGCCAGCTGACTGCGTCGCCGCGGAAGCTCTGGTTGACCGGGACGAGGTCGCTCGGGTCATCCAGCGCGAAGAAGGTCAGCGCGATGCTGTCGGCGCCGTCGTCCTGGGCGCACAGCTGGCTTCCGCAACTCGGGCAGAACCCGCGCTTGGAGTCTGGCCACGTGTAGTGCCACGACGGCTCGCCGTTCGGGCCAGTCCACTTGAAACCGTTCAGGTTGAAGGACACCCAGGTCATCATCGGAGCGCCCGACAGCGCCTTGCAGTGCGGGCAGCTGCACGTGTGGGGATAGTCCGGATCGCCAGCCACTTCGAACTGGATCTTCCGGCACAGGCAGCCGCCGGTGCGGACGGCGCTATTGGGGGTTGTGCTCATTGATCATCTCCCGGGAACGGACCGCCAATTGGGTCCACCAGTGTGTCATTCCCTCCATGATTTGCAGGAAGCCGTCGAGCGCCTGCGGAAGGTTGATGCCGAAGGTCTCGCTGTTTCGGATGAACTGCGCGATGCCCTCGATGTGGGCTGCCTCGACGCTCAACCCGTCGACCCCGGCGGCGACGTGGTCGTCGTCGAGGTGGAGCCGGTAGTAGAAGTCGAGGTTCTTCAGCCCGCTCCCGGTGGCCTCGCTCGTCAGCTCGCCGTAGCGGTCGGTGATGTCCCGCAGAATCTCGGTCTCGGCGATGGCGACGCCCTCGGTGGCGTAGTAGCCGCCGCAGATGATGCTGGGCGCGTGGGAGGTGACCATCAGGTCGTGCAGGGTGAGCAGGACGTGCGTCTCAGGCGCGGGGACGTGGCCGTTGACGAGCACACCGAGGTCACTCAGCAGCGCGTTGGTGTAGAGCACGTAGTGAGCCGGGATCTTGCCGCGGTCACCACCCTCTTCGAGGTGGTTGCGGCGCAGTTCCTGGGCGAGCTCGAAGCAGAAGCCCTCGACGGAGGCAGCGGCCTGCTTGAGGAACTGGGCGTTGTAGCGGGCGAAGACGCTGAGCTCCTCGATGTACATCAGCGCCTGGGCCGCGGTGAGCTCCTTGGGCGCCACCATGTCCGCGATCTTCCCGTACACCCAGTCGATCATCGGCTTGAGGTTCTTGTCGACGAGGTCATCGCCTGAGGTGAAGGTGCCCTGCAAGGTGCCGTACACCACGGCGCGGGACTCGGGGAACGCCTTGAAATAGGCGTGGACCAGTGAGTTGGCGGGGTTCATGCGACGTCCTCCGATTCGGTCGAGCTGGCGGCGACGTCGATGCCGCCGGTGGCGCCGAGAGCACGGATGGAGCTGAGGACTGCGTCGTCCTGTGGCAGCG
>Ga0184623_10000287_pt1 | contig 21453 bp, 32 predicted proteins | sample PLM1_100_b1_FD_133138 | JGI IMG/M metagenome (GOLD analysis project Ga0184623, IMG submission 133138) | Groundwater sediment microbial communities from an aquifer in East River, Colorado, USA - PLM1_100_b1 | ecosystem: Environmental > Terrestrial > Soil > Riparian zone | place: USA: East River... | reverse complement strand
CGCGCAGTCTCAGGGGACGATGAACAATCTTCTCATCGGCGGCCGCTGGCGGGGACGGGCGTTCTCGTACTACGAGACGATTGCGGGCGGGGAGGGCGGGCTCCCCTACCGGGACGGCATGGATGGCGTCCACACCCACATGACGAACACCCGGAACACGCCCGTGGAGGCGTTGGAGCTCGCGTATCCGTTGCGGGTGGAGGAGTACAGGCTCGTCCCCGGCTCGGGGGGCCGCGGGCGCTTCCGTGGCGGGGACGGTATCCGCAAGTCGATCCGCTTCCAGGCCCCGGGGGGTACGGTCTCGATCGTCTCGGACCGTCGCAAACGCCGGCCCGCCGGATTGCGGGGCGGTGAACCTGGGCACTCGGGCACGAACGCCCTCCTATCCGCGGGGCGTCGTCAATCCCTCGGCGGCAAGATCACGAGGCGCGTGAGGCGGGGGGATGTCGTGGTGATCGTGACCCCGGGCGGAGGCGGCTGGGGCGCTACGGGAGGGTCGCATAGCCGATGACGTTCGCGTCGTCTCGGATTGAGAGCCGGCTGCCGTACTGATACCTGAGCCCGTCGATGACCAGGTGGTCCCCCGTCTCGATTTCACGAATCGATGGGTTCACCTTCTCATACACAACGTGGAACGTGTCCCAGTGTGCAGGGGTCAGGCGCGCAAAGGACGTGGCCGCGAGTGTGATCGCTCCGTTCTGATCGCTGATCTCGACATAGGTTGTATCGGGGAATCTCCCGGGAAGAACGGGGCCAAATTCGACAGACCAATCGGCGCCGACCTCGCGGACACACAAGCCCATGAAGTGAGGTTGGCCGAACCCGTCGCAGTCGAAGCAGTCTGTGAGGAGGAGCATCGCAACCGCGACCACGGGGGTGGCCATCGCGACCGCGATGCCGGCCAACCGGAGCGGGACGTTCCTCGGAGGTGAAGGTGTCCGGACCGATGTCCTCGAAGGACGTATTCTCCAGGATTGCAGACTCGAGCCTCAACCCGGTTGAGACGACCGAGTCCGCATGTCCGTTCCCAGATCGTTCGTCTCTTGGCTAACCCGCTCTCAGTCCTCCGCCTCCCCCTAGGAGTGACGGACACCATCGGAGAAGGTACGCTACGTGTAGCCGCCACGTACAATGTGGAGTCGGAGATCCTTCGAACCGCCTTGGAGCCGGTCGCACTCTTCCTGGCGGTCCTTCTCTTCACCCTCCTCGGCCTCGCCGCGGGGGTCGGGACGGGCCTCGCGCCGGGCCTCCATGTGAACAACGTCGCCCTCCTTCTCCTCGCCTCCCGCGCCGCCTTCGAGGCCCTGGTCCTCCTCGCGTTCCCGTCGGCGGGTCCGGAGGACCTGATCGCGATCCTCTCGAGCTTCGTGATGGGCACCGTGATCGGCCACAGCTTCCTCGACTTCGTGCCCTCCGTGTACCTCGGAGCGCCGGAGGAGGAGACCGCGCTCTCCGTCCTCCCGGGCCACCGTCTCCTCCTCGCCGGGGAAGGCCACGTCGCCTGCCGCCTCGCCGCGAGGGGGGCGATCGCGGGCGTCGCCGCGGCGCTCGTCCTCCTGCTCCCGCTCCGTCTCTTCCTCGGCTCCCCGATCGAGGCGTATGAGCGGGCGAAGGGCGGGATCGCGTACGTCCTGATCGGGATCGCCGCGCTCCTCATCCTCTCCGAGAAGGGACGGCGAGAGAAGGGAGAGAGCGGTGTCGGCCGCCGGATCGCCTCCCGCGCCCGCCAGTGGGGGATCGCGTTCCTCGTCCTCCTCGGGTCCGGCGCGCTCGGCGTCGCCCTCCTCGACACCTCCCTGCTCTCCGGTTGGAACTGGTTCCCGTTCGGGCCGCTGTCCGAAGACCTCGGGACGCTGATTCTCTTCCCACTGTTCACAGGCCTCTTCGGGTTCTCGACCCTCGTCCTGAGCACGCGGAGCCGCTCTGTGATTCCGCCCCAGGACCTTTCCGCGGACGCGAGGGTCCCGGGCCGCCGGCTCGCGCGAGGGATCCTCTCCGGCTCCGTGGCGGGCGCGCTCGTCTCGTGGATGCCCGCCCTGAGCTCCGGGGCCGCGACCGCGCTCGCACAGCTCCTCTCCCGGGGGCGGGGGGACGAGGCGTCCCCCGAGTCCCTGCGGGAGTTCATGGTCGCCCTGGGCGCGGTGAGCACGGCGACGTCCGTGTTCACGGTCTCCGTCCTCTTCATCATCGACCGCGCGCGGAGCGGGGCCGCCGTCGCGATCCGGGAACTGAACGCGAGCCCTCTCGCCCCGTGGGAGCCCGCCACACAGGTCCCCCTCCTGCTCGCGACCCTCCTCCTCTCCGCGGCCCTCGCGGCGATCGTTGCATACCCGCTCACGATCGGGTTCAGCCGCCTCGCGGCGCGCCGGATCCACCGCGTCCGCTACGACCTCCTCGCGAGGGCGATCCTCGGCGTCCTCGCCGTTCTGATCCTCGTCCTCGCGGGGGCTGCGGGCGTCATGGTCGCGGTGATCGCCGGGGTCCTCGGCCTCGTCCCGCCGTTGGCGGGGGTGAAGCGGGTGCACCTGATGGGGTGCCTGATCGTGCCCGTCGTGCTCCTGTACCTCGGGGTCGCGTAACAGGCGAGTTATTCCTCAGAATTCTCGCGCGTGCCGTACGGCGTGCTGTACTTGTACGTCTCCTTGATCCGCTGGACGCCGTCGATCTCCTTGATGTACGCGACGACGGAGGGCGGCACTAGGCTCTCCCAGTCCCCGTCCTTGTACATCCGCCTCCGGACCTCCGTCCCGTTGAGCTCCTCCCGCTCGACCATCGGGAGGGAGACGACTTGGATCCCCCGCTCCTTGAACAGCCGGATCACGAGGGGCGAGTTCGTGTACACCGCATCGAACTTCGGCACGAGGGAAAGCAGGTGGCCCACCCACACGCTGTGGACGTGGGTGTCCGGGATCGGGATGATGTGGTACCGCCGAATCCCCTCCCCGTCGAGGGCCCGGTGGATCATCTCGAACCGCTCCGCGGCCGTGAAGGGGTTCTCCCCCGTGTGGCTGTACTGCGCGGACCCGATCCCGATGATCAGCTCGTCGTGCTTCGCGACAATCCGTGTCGCCATCGCGAGGTGGCCCTTGTGGAACGGCTGGAAGCGGCCGATGAACAGGGCGCGGCTATCCGTCATCCCCGTCCTCCCCGAGGAACTGGTCCAGGTACTCGCATTGGACCGTGAGGTACTTCCGGCAGTGCACGCACCGCGTGTCGTCCATCTCCGGGTCGAGGGCCCCGTTGAACTCGAAGCAGGGGTAGCCGATGAAGTCGTCGTCGGACGTCTCGTCCTCCATGCGCCCCACCCCCCGTCTAGTGCGGAGACGCGCCCGAGACGCCGGGTCCCGGGACCCCGGGGAAGGAGGGCGGCTTCGGGACGATCGCGGCGAGCTTCGCGATGAGGCCCTGCTTCTTCGGCCCACCCACGAGGGCGTGCTCGAGGACCTCCTGCAGGTTCTCGACGGGCACGATCTCGATCTTCCCGATGTACCGGTCCTCCAGGAGGACGTCCTTCATGTTCGCCTTAGGGATCAGGACCTTCAGGATTCCCATCTCCGCGGCGGCCTCGATTTTCGCGGTCACGCCGCCGACGGGGAGCACCTGCCCGCGGACGCTGAGGGACCCCGTCATCGCGACGCTCTGGTCCACCTCGACGCCCTCCAGGGCGCTGATCACCGCGGTGGCGACGGAGATCGACGCGCTGTCCCCCTCGGTGCCCTCCCGGCTCCCGACGAACTGGACGTGGATGTCGTGGTTCGAGATGTCCTCGCCCGTGTACTTCTTGATCAGGGCGGCGACGTTCTCGACGGCCTCCTTTGCGATGTCCCCGAGGCGGCCCGTCGCGATGATCTTCCCGCCGTTCCTCACCTGTGCGGGCGTGACCTCGGCCGCGATCGGCAGGACGATCCCGCTGAACTCCGCCATCGTGGAATCCCCGCTGTACACCGCGAGCCCGTTCACGACGCCCGCGACGGCACCCTCCGTGACGAACGTCTTGTACTCCTTCCCGCGCTCGATGATCCGGTCCGCGACCTGCTGCTCGAGGGACCGCGCGATTTTCTTCGCCCCGACGACGTGGGCCGCGGTCACGAGGGGCGCGCCCTGCTCCTGGGCGATGTCCCCCGCCACCCGGATCAGCCCGCCGAGCTCCCGGAGTCGGAGGGTGAGCTGCCCGCGGCGGCCCGCCCGGCGCTGCGCCTCCCGCAGGATCTCCAGGACCGCGCCGCGGTCGAAGTGCGGGATCTTCTTGTCCTTCGAGACCTCCTGGGCGACGAAGCGGATCAGCCTCACGCGGTTCTCCTGGGAGTCCGGCATCGTGGCTTTCATGTAGATCTCATAGCCGTACCCGCGGACCCGTGAGCGGAGCGCGGGGTGCATCCCCGCGACCGCGTCGAGGTTCCCCGCCGCGACGAGGATGAAGTCGCACGGGACCGCCTCCGTCTTCACCATCGCGCCGCTGGACCGCTCGCTCTGCCCGACGATCGAGAACCGCTTCTCCTGGAGCGCGGTGAGGAGGCTCTGCTGGCTCTCGATGCGGAGCAGGTTGATCTCATCGATGAACAAGACGCCCTTGTGGGCCTTGTGGATCGCGCCCGCCTCGACCCGCTCGTGGGCCGGCGTCTCGAGGCCGCCGCTCTGGAACGGGTCGTGCTTCACATCCCCGAGGAGGGCCCCCGCGTGGCACCCCGTCGCATCGATGAACGGCGGGAACTCGTCGGGACTGTGGGTCACGAGGAGCTTCGGGACCATGATGTTCTCCTGCCGGTGGCCCGTGTACCGGGTCGCCATCCAGATGATTCCCGCAACGAGGATCCCGAAGAGGAGGACCATCGGCTCGAACGTCGGGGGCGGGCCCCACCGAATCGAAAGGAGGACGCTGAGCCCGACGATGAAGAACAGGATCGTCATCATCATGGAGGCCTTCTGCTCCCGCCGCTGCATCGCCTCCGCCTTCTGCGCGTTCACGATCTCCCGGCCCTTCCCCGCCGGGACGACGCGGATCTTCGGCTCGTTCGGGTCCTCCGCGTTGTGGTAGACGATGAGGTCCTGGAGCTCGTCCCGCGGGATCATCTCCGTCATCGACCGCGCGAGCATCGACTTCCCCGTGCCGGGGTCGCCGATCAGGAGGACGTGCCGCTTCTGCTCGGAGGCCTTCCGGACGACCTCGACGGCGGACTCCTGTCCGATGACCTGGTCCACGAGCCGCTCGGGGATCTTGATCTCCGCCGTGCTGCGGAAATCCTGTCCGCGGATCCAGCGGTCGATGCCCTCCGATTCGTCCGGTCCAGAAAGCGGTTCCGCCATCGATTCCGGCTCCCACAAGCCCTTCTTAGACAATGATTACGGGCGTCCGCCAATTAAACCTTTTCGCCATGAACGTCCGTACAGGAAAAGGGTCGCGGGAGGCGCGGGCGGGAGAGTTCATGCGGACCGGGCCGCGATCATCTCCGCGAGCTTCATGAAGCCCACCTCGACGTTCTCGCCCGTCTTCGCGCTCGTGAACAGGAACGAGGACTTGTGGCTGTCCGCGAGCTGCTTCACGTCGACCTCCGTGACCTTCGCCTGGTCCTTCAGGTCCGCCTTGTTCGCGAGGAACTGGACGGGGATGTTTCCCGTGACGCGGTTCACCGCCGCGATCCAGTCGTTCAGCTCGTGAAGCGTGTCCTTGCGGGTGATGTCGCAGACCGCGAGGATCCCCTGGGCCCCGTGGAAGTACGCCTCCTTGAGGAGCTCCCGGAACCCCTTCTCTCCCATGATGTCCCAGATCGTCATGTCGATTGAGATCTCGCCGCTCGACTTCGGGTTCCCGACGACGACCTCCTTCTTCGAGACCTTCGCGCCGAGTGTCGAGATGTATCGGTCGTCGAACTGGTCGTGGATGAACCGGCGGATCAGGCACGTCTTCCCCACGGCGCCTTCCCCGACGAGGCACACCTTGACCTTCATTTTTTGGCGCTCGACCATGCGAATTCTCTCCCTATGAGGCTCGAGTTCGAACGAACCGCCGGACCCTATAAGAGGGTATCCGTGTCATTATCCTTTCGGAGAACAGCCCGCGCAACGGGAGCATTTCACAGGTCCCCGTTGTGCCGCTCCGCGATCGCGGAGGCGAGCGCGCGGAACGCGCCCTCGACGCCCTCTCCCGTCTTCGCGCTCGTCATCAGGAACGGCGAGGAGTGGATTCCACCGAGCCGTGCGAGCTCCTCCGGCGTCACCTCGGCGCGGTCCTGGAGGTCGGCCTTGTTCCCGATGAAGACCATCGGGACGTTCCCGACCTGCTTCTTCGTGAGTTGGATCCAGTTGTTCAGGTCGTACAGCGTGTCCTTCCGGGTGACGTTGCACACGGCGAGGACGCCCTGGCACCCCTCGAAGTACGCTTCCTTCAGGAGGGCGCGGAAGCCCTTCTCGCCCATGATGTCCCAGACCATCAGGTCCATCCGGGCGGGGAGGCCTCGCCACATCACGGGGACCGTCTTCTTCGTGACCTTCGTCCCCACGGTCGCGACGTAGCGGTCGTCGAACGTGTCGAGGACGAAGCGCTTCACGAGGGACGTCTTCCCGACGGCGACCTCGCCGACGAGGGTGATCTTCGCCTTGATGTGCTTCTCGGGCGAGATCATGCCCTGCATCACCCCCGTGAGATGCGGCGGGCGTGTTTATAGACTTGCGCCTACCGTATCGATAGTGATAAGCTCCGGGGGCGGGGCGTCACTCGTCGTTCGGAGCCTTCGTGAGCCGCTCCTTCGCGACCCGCTCCGCGAGGCTCTGGAACCCGGACTCCACGTTCTCCCCCGTCTTCGCGGAGGTGAACGCACACGGGGAGTCGTACGCCCGGGTCGCCTGCTGGATCTCCGTCTCTGCGAACTCCGCGCGGTCCCGGAGGTCCCACTTGTTCGCGAGGAACTGGATCGGGACCTTCCCCGTGACGCTGTACACGCCCTCGATCCAGTCGTCGATATCGTCGAGGGTGGACTTGCGGGTCACGTCGCAGACCGCGATGATCCCCTTCGCCCCGTAGAAGTACGCTTCCTTGAGGAGTTCCCGGAACCCCTTCTGGCCCATGATGTCCCAGATCGTCATGTCGACCTTCAGCTCCCCCTCGCCGTAGGGGTGGGACATCGTGAGCTCCTTCTTCGAGACCTTCGTCCCGAGGGTCTGGATGTACTTGTCGTCGAAATCGTCCAGGACGAAGCGACGAATCAGAGAGGTCTTCCCGACCGCGGCCTCGCCCACGAGGCAGACCTTGATCTTCATTCGACGGACGTCCATGGGACCGCCGTTGCGCAACGGGCGTTCACTCGGGGTGGCCGCATATAAACGTGCCGGGGACGTTATCAGGCCTGAAAGCTCTCCACGTTGATTCGCGGACACGATGCCGCAGAATCCTCCTTCGTCCACGACGATCCCCGCCACCGAACTCGATTTATCCGGGGACCGCGATGGGGGTCGCGGCGAGATCGATGTGCGACGAAGTGTGGGAGAAGGAACTCGCGAAGCGGTGGAAGCTCCTTGCATCGGAGGACGAGATGAAGTGGCTGCCCGTGCTCGAGGAGGACCGCCTCGAGGACCGGATCGAGCCCGTCGTCCTCCCCCAGGCGCCCGTCGTCGAGGAGAAGAAGCGATCACCGCGGCTCCTCGTGCGGTAGTTCCTTCCCGGATCGAAGATCACGAGCCCGGAGCGAGCGCACTGGCTCCGTCTACGAAGGATTAAATAGGCTCCGTTCATAGCGAGGGCCCGCACCTCGACCAGACGCGTCTGGGCTCTCCCTATGGAACCCAAGAATGCGGGCCTGAATCGTTCTGGCCCCGCAGGCCGCGTCACGGCCGGGATGCGCAGAGCGCGGGGGACCGCGCTCGACACGAAGGAGGCCCTCATTGGAGGACCGAACCGATGCCGAAGGAGCACCGACCACGTCATGGTTCCATGGGCTTTTCGCCCCGCAAGAGGAGCGCAAGCCCCATCCCGCACTTCGCGAGCTGGCCTGAGATCGACGGCGCCCCCAAGCTCCAGGGCTTCGCAGGGTACAAGGCGGGGATGACCCACGCGTTCGTCGTGGACTACCGCCCGACGTCGACGACCTCCGGGCAGGAGGTCCAGATCCCCGTCACCGTGATCGAGACGCCACCGATGAAGGTCGCCGCGATCCGCGTCTACCGCCAGAGCCACAACGGCCTGCAGGTCGCGGGGGAGGCGTGGGCGAAGAACCTGGACAAGGAGCTCCGGCGGGTGTTCCCGATCCCGAAGGACGCGGACGCGGAGAAGGCCCTCGGGAAGATCGACGCCGCGACCCTCGAGGACGTCCGCCTGATCACGTACACGCAGCCCGCCCTCCTCACGGGGGTCCCGAAGAAGGCCCCGGACCTGATGGAGCAGCGGATCGGGGGCGGCACCCTCCCGGAGCGGTTCGCGTACGCGCGGTCCCTCCTCGGGAAGGAGGTCCGCGTCTCCGACTTCTGCCGCGAGGGGTCCATGGTGGACATCGCGGCGATCACGAAGGGGAAGGGGTGGCAGGGCCACCACACTCGATGGCACACCAAGCTCCTCAGCCACAAGAACTCGAAGCACCGCCGGAACATCGGCACCCTCGGGAACTTCATGCCCGGGTACGTCCGGAACACGGTCCCCCAGGCCGGCCAGTTCGGGTACCACCAGCGCACGGAGTACAACAAGCGGGTCCTCCGGATCGGAGATGACGGGAAGGACATCACGCCGAACGGCGGGTTCCTCCACTACGGGACGATCCGGACCCAGTACGTGCTCGTTCACGGGTCGATCCCGGGCCCCACGAAGCGGTTGATCCGGCTCCGGGACGCCTCCCGCGCGGGCTTCGTGAAGCTCGAGAAGGCCCCCGAGCTCACGTACATCTCGAAGGAGTCGAAGCAAGGGGCGTGAGGATGGCGAAGCGGAAGCTCGAGGAGCCGACGACCCCCTTCGAGGAGGAGAAGGGCGCGGAGGCCCCGAAGGAGACGCCCGCGGCCGCCAAGGAAGCGGCCGCAGAACCGAAGAAGGCTCCCCGCGCGAAGAAGGCCGCGAAGGAGGAGTCGAAGCGGGCGGAGAAGAAGCCGAAGCCCGCGCGCGCGGCCATCGCCGCGAACCAGGTCCACGTATACTCCCTCGAAGGCGACGTCGTGAAGACGATCGACCTCCCCTCCGTATTCCAGTCCCCCGTCCGGATCGACCTGATCCGCCGCGCGGTGCGGGCGTTCCAGGCGAACCGGCGGCAGCGGTACGGGCCGAACCGGAAGGCGGGGATGCGGCACTCCGTCCGCTGGTCCGGGAAGGGCCACGGCGTCTCGCGGGCCCCGAGGATCCGCGGCACGATGATCGGCGCGCAGGCCCCGGGGACCGTCGGCGGGCGGAAGGGCCACGGGCCGAAGCCCTGGGCGGACTGGTCGATAAAGATCAACCACAAGGAGCGCTTGAAGGCGCGGAACGCGGCGCTCGCGGCCCTGCACGAGGCGGAGACCGTGTCGCGGCGGGGCCACCGGTTCGAATCCGACCGCACGCTCCCGATCGTCGTCGAGAACGAACTCGAGGCGCTCTGGGAGGACCTCGCGGACAAGAAGGGCGAGGACCGGATCAAGGCGACGAAGCGGGGCGCAGAGGTCCTGAAGGCCCTCGGGGTGTACGGGGACATCGAGCGGGCGACCGCGGGGATCCACATCCGCGCGGGCCGCGGGAAGCTGCGGGGCCGGCAGTACCGCACCCCGACGTCCGTCCTCCTCGTCGCGACGAAGCTCGACGGGGTCGCGCGGGTGTTCCGGAACTTCCCGGGCGTCGAGGTCGTCGGCCCCTCGGGCCTGAACGCGGAGATCCTCGCGCCCGGCGGGGACCCGGGCCGTCTCACGATCTTCACGGAGGGCGCGCTCGACGCGCTGCGGGGGTGGGCCGCGTGACCGTGGACCCGCACGCGATCCTCCTCCATCCGTACGTGACGGAGAAGACCATGAACTTCCTCGAGGGCACGCCCGCGTTGAAACAGACGGACGGGAACCGCCTCGAGTTCATCGTCCGCAGGACCGCGACGAAGACGCAGATCAGGGAGGCGTTCGAGACCCTCTTCGAGGTGAAGGTGGAGAAGGTGAACACGCGCATCCAGCGGGACGGCAAGCACGCGATCATCAAGCTCCGCAAGGAGTTCCGCGCGGATGACGTCGCGATGAGGATCGGGGTGTACTGATGGGAAAGCACCTTCCGCAGCAGCGCCGGGGCCGGGGGACATCACCCACGTACCGGTCCCCGAGCCACCGCCACCCCGGGATTCCCATGCACCCGAAGCTCACGGGGGAGGGCACGGTCACCTCGATCGAGCACTCCCCGGGCCGCACGGCTCCGATCGCGCGTGTCAAATATGGACGGCTCGAAGTGCTGATGATCGCGCCGGACGGGCTCCAGGTCGGGCAGGTCGTGTCCGTCGGCGGCTACAACATCGACCGCGGGAACACGCTCCCGCTCGGCTCGATCCCGGAGGGCACCCTCGTGTACAACGTCGAGTCGCACCCGGGCGACGGCGGGAAGTTCGTCCGCGCCGCGGGCACGACCGCGATCGTCGTGAGCCAGGCGGAGAAGACCGTCCTCCAGCTCCCGAGCGGGCAGTTCCACCCGTTCGATCCGAAGTGCCGCGCGACGATCGGCGTCGTTGCGGGCGCGGGCCGGCCCGAGCGTCCGTTCGCGAAGGCGGGGAAGAAGGTCCTCGCGTACCGGTCCTTCAGCAAGCCCCCGCTGTGGGTCCGGGGGGTCGCGATGAACCCCGTCGACCACCCCCACGGGGGCGGCGCGCACCAGCACGTCGGACGGCCGTCCACGGTCTCCTGGCACGCGTCCCCGGGCCGGAAGGTCGGACGGCTCTCACCGGTCCCGAAGCGGATCAAGGAAAAGCGGCGCAGGTGGTAGGCGATGGCGAAGAAGATGGGCGGGCTCGCGAAGGCGGCGCGGAGGAAGCTGCGGAAGCGGGCAGCCGGGGTCGAGGTCCGCCGGAAGCGGGAGTTCACGTACCGCGGCTACACGCTCGACGAGATGAAAGCGATGACGCTCCAGGAGATCATCGAGCTCCTCCCCGCGCGGCCGCGGCGGACGTACCGGCGGGGCCTGGACGAGCAGCAGTCGATCTTCGTGGAGCGGTTCCGGGCGGCGGAGTGGCACGAGAAGGGGCTCCGGACGCACTGCCGGGACGTCCCGATCCTCCCGGACTTCGTCGGGAAGAAGGTCTCGATCCACAACGGGAAGGCGTTCGAGACCGTCGAGATCAAGCCCGAGATGATCGGGCACTACATGGGGGAATTCGCGATGACCCGGAAGCCCGTGAGGCACAGCGGGCCGGGCGTCGGTGCGACGCGGTCGTCGAAGTTCATGCCGCTGAAGTAGGTGGGACATGGCGAAGCTCGGCTACACGGTGGAATTCAAGATCGAGTCGAGCGCGCGCGCGTACGGGCGCGAGCTCCCGATCCCGTGGAAGAAGGCGGTCGAGCTCGCCCACGCGCTGCGGGGGAAGAAGGTCGAGAAGGCGCTGGAATACCTCGAGGCCGTCATCGCCCTGAAGCAGGCGGTCCCGTTCCGCAGGTACAACCGGTGGGTCGCGCACAAGAGCGGGCTCGGCCCCGCGCGGTACCCCGTGAAGGCGGCGGGCTACTTCAAACGGGTGCTCGAGTCCGCGGTGTCGAACGCGGAGTTCCTCGGCCGGGAGGACCCCGACGCGATGGTGATCCAGACGATCAATGCCCACAAGGGTCGGACGAGAAAGGGCATCACCCGGCGGGCGCACGGACGGAGCACGCCCTGGAACCAGGACACCGTGAATCTCGAAGTGATCATCGAGGAGCTCGAATAGGATGGCGGGCGAGAAGCAAGTGCAGCGGAAGGACCGGCGGATCGTGATCGAGAACGTCCGCAGGATGCTCCTCCAGGAGTACCTGATGAAGCAGACGCAGCGGGCGGGCTTCGGCGGCCTCGACATCCAGCGGACGCCGATGGGGACCCGCGTGACCCTGATCGCGGAGCGTCCCGGTCTCGTGATCGGCCGGAAGGGCGGGGCGATCAAGGCCCTCACGGAGGCCGTCGAGCGGCAGTTCAATTTCGACAATCCGCAGATCGAGGTCCAGGAGGTCACGAACCCCGCGCTGAACGCGCAGATCATGGCGGCGAAGCTAGGGAACGCCCTCGAGCGGGGATGGCACTTCCGCCGCGCGGGCCACTCCACGGTCCGCCGGATCATGGAGGCGGGCGCGAAGGGCTGCCTGATCGTGATCGCGGGGAAGCTCACGGGGAAGCGGCACCGTCGCGCGAAGTTCAAGGCGGGCCACATCAAGTACTGCGGCGAGCCCCGGAACACGTGGATGCGGAAGGGCTTCGCGGTCGCGAAGTTGAAGCCCGGCGTGATCGGGGTCACGGTCCAGATCATGGACCCGGATGCGAAGCTGCCGGACGAGATCGAGATCAAACCCCCCACGCCGGAATCGATCGCGGCGGCGGAGGCGGCGCGGGCGGAGGCCGCCGCGGCGGCGGAGAGGATCCTCGAGGAAGGTCCCGCCGCGGAGCCGGGGCCGGGCGTCCCCGCCACGGAAGAAACGGGCGAGCCCCTCATCGACCTTCCCGTCGACGAGAAGCCCGCGGAGCCCGTGAAGACCTCGAAGCTGGCGGGCAAGAGGCTGAAGAAGGTCCTGAAGGAAGTCCAGGCGCTCGGGGGCGAGGCCGACGTCGGGATCGACGTGACGGGGGACAAGACGTAGATGGCGCTGCTCCGGACGAAGGAGATCCGGTCCATGGATGACAAGGCCCGGGCGGACAAGCTGAAGGAGCTCCGCAACGAGCTGCTCCACGAGCGCGGGGTCGCCGCGATGGGCGGCGCCCCCCACTCCCCCGGAAGGATCCGCGCGATCCGGCGGAGCATCGCCCGGATGCTGACGATCATGCGGGCGGAGGAGCTCGCGAAGGCGCGCGCCCCCGCTCCGAAGGAGACGACGAAGCCGGAGGAGGGCGCATGAACGTGCGGAAGCACGAGCTCATCGGCCTCCAGGTCGCGATCCTCCGGTCCCCGGACCCGAGCCTCGTCGGGGTCCGAGGCCTCGTGGTGGACGAGACCCGCAACACGCTCGTCGTCGAGGCGGGCGGACGGGAGAAGAGGGTCCCGAAGGAGGGCGCCCGCTTCCGGTTCGAGGTCCAGGGCGGCGTCGAGGTGGACGGGGACGAGATCCTCTTCCGCCCCGAGGACCGCACGAAGAAGGCGAGGTGAGGGGACACGGCGAAGAAGGAACCCGAAGCGAAAGTGCCCGCGACCCCCGCCCCGGCCGCGCGCGTTCCGAAGCCAAAGAAGGTCGCCGCGCCGGCCGCCCCGAAGCCGGCACGGAAGGCGCCCGCGAAGGCCCGGGACATCGGGATCGACGTCCCCCTCCCGAAGAAGACGTGCGAGGACCAGCACTGTCCGTTCCACGGGAAGCTCAGCGTCCGGGGCCAGTCCCTCAGCGCCGTCGTCGTGGCGACCCGGATGCAGCGCACGGTCGTCGTCGAGCGGTCGTCCTCGCGGTACATCCAGAAGTACGAGCGGTACGAGAAGCGGACGCGCCGGATGCTCGCGCACGCGCCGGAATGCCTAGACCTCCAGCCGGGCCACGTCGTGACCCTGATGGAGTGCCGGCCCCTCAGCAAGACGGTCTCCTTCGTTGTGATCCAGACCCAGGGGGCGGGGCCGTGAAGGGCCTCCCCGGCCGCCAGATGCGGGGGCTCCCGACGGGCGCCCGCTTGGAGTGCATCGACAACACGGGCGCGAAGATCGTCGAGATCATCTCCGTAAAGACGTACAAAGGAGTCCGCCGGAGACTGGCCTCCGCGGGGATCGGCGACCTCCTCGTCGTCACCGTGAAGAAGGGGAGCCCTGAGATGCGGAAGCAGGTCGTGAACGCGGTGATCGTGCGGCAGCGCCGCCCGTTCCGGCGCCCCGATGGCACGATGGTCCGGTTCGAGGACAACGCGTGCGTCCTGACGACGCCGGAGGGGGAGACGAAGGGGTCCGACATCAAGGGCCCCGTCGCGCGGGAGGCCGCGGAGCGGTGGCCCCGGATCGCCGCGACGGCGAGCATGATCGTGTGAGGTTCCAACGATGGTGAGCGCACAACCCAGGAAGCAGAGGAAGAGGAAGGCGGAGGCGAACTGGCAGCAGCGCCACCGGAACCTCGCGGCCCACGTCGACCCCGCGCTCCGGAAGAAGCACGACTGGAAGATCCCGAGGGCCGTCCCCCTCCGGAAGGGGGACGAGGTGTTCATCGCCCGCGGGAAGTTCCGCGGCCGGAAGGGGAAGATCATTGGGGTGGACTCGTCGAAGGGGACGGTCACCGTCGAGGGGATCAAGATCAAGAAGACGGACGACAAGGAGGTCGCGAGGCCCCTGCACCCCTCGAACCTGATCCTGACGTCTCTCGACGAGACGGACCCGCGCCGGCGGGACAAGCTGCTGGGAGGCTGAGACCACGGCGAAGAAACACCTGAAGCGGCTGCCGGCCCCGCGGTCCTGGAAGATCGAGCGGAAGACCGCGGTCTGGACGATGAAGCCGTCCCCCGGCCCCCACGGCATCGAGGAGTCCGTGCCCGTGGGCCTCGTGCTCCGGGACATGCTCGGGTACGCGGACACCGCGCGGGAGGCCCGGGCGATCCTGGGCACCCGAGGCGTCCTCGTGGACGGGCGGATCGTCACGGACCCGAAGCTCGGGATCGGCGTGATGGACGTCGTCGCCCTCCCCGCGACGAAGGAGCACTTCCGGATGCTCGTGGACACGATTGGCCGCCTACGACTCGTCCCGATCGACGCGGAGCAGGCCCAGTGGAAGTTCTGCCGCATCGAGGGGAAGACGACCCAGAAGGGCGGGACGATCCAGGTGAACCTCCATGACGGGAGGAACCTCCTCCTCCCGAAGAACGAGTACGCGACGGGGACGACCCTCAAGGTCGCGGTCCCGAAGCAGACCGTCCTCGGGACGTACCCGATGGAGCCGGGCGCGACCGTGCTCCTGATCGGGGGCCAGCACGTCGGCGAGATCGGCCACGTGGAGCGGGTCGAGCAGACCCGGAACCCCCGCGCGAACGTCGTCCACTTCAAGGAAGGGTTCTCGACGGACGTCACGAAGGTGTTCGTGATCGGCCGGGCCACCCCGGAGATCCCGATCCCCGAGGCCCCCGCGATCGAGGTGAGGGCGTGACCTCCCCGAACCCGATGCGGGCGATCTCCGTGGAGAAGGTCGTCGTGAACATCGGCGTCGGCGAGGCGGGGGACAAGCTCCTGAAGGCGGTGAAGGTCCTTGAGCTCGTCACGGGGCAGAAGCCCGTCCAGACCCTGAGTAAGAGCACGATCCGGGACTGGGGGATCCGCCGGAACATGCCGATCGGCGCCCGGGTGACCTTGCGGGGCCCGAAGGCGGACGAGTTCCTCCGAAAGGCGCTCTCGATCCGGAGCAACCGGCTCGCGGCGTACAGCTTCGACCCGCGCGGAAACGTCTCCTTCGGGGTGCCGGACTACACGGACTTCGAGGGGATGAAGTACGACCCGGAGATCGGCGTGTTCGGGATGGACATCGCGGTCGTTCTGGAGCGGCCCGGGTTCCGGATCGCCCGCCGCAAGATCGCGCGCCGGCGGATCCCGAAGGCGCACCGGATCTCGAAGGACGAGGGGATGGAGTTCGTCCGTTCATCGTTCAAGGTGGAGGTCGTCGAGTGAAGCCGCGGAAGGAGTTCGGCCGGAAGAAGGGCTGCCTGCGGTGCGGCCGGAAGCGGGGGATTGTCCGCCGCTACGGGATGCACCTCTGCCGCCAGTGCTTCCGGGAGGTCGCGTACGAGCTCGGCTTCCGGAAGTACAGCTAGGTGAGGCCATGCTTCAGGATCCACTCAACGACGCAATGTCGGTGATCAAGAACGCGGAGGTCGCCGGGAAGGGCGAGTGCACCCTCCGCCCCGCATCGAAGCTCGTCGGCCGCGTCCTCGACGTGATGAAGCAGGCGGACTACATCGCGGGGTTCGAGCGGGTGGAGGACGGCCGCGGCGGGTTCTACCACGTGCAGCTCAAGGGGAGCATCAACAACTGCGGCGTGATCAAGCCGCGAGCGGCGGTCCGCCGCACGGAGCTCGACAAGTGGGAGGCCCGGTACCTCCCCGCCCAGGACTTCGGGCTCCTGATCCTGACGACGACGCAGGGCGTGATCTCCCAGGGCCGGGCGAAGGAGATGGGCGTCGGCGGCAAGTTGATCGCATTCGTGTACTGAGGTGGACGATGGCGCGAACCGGATTCACGGAAGAACGCTTGGTGGCCCCGACCGGGGTCACCCTCCAGCTCCGGGGAGACGAGGTCCTCGTCTCCGGGAAGCTCGGGGCCCTCCGCCGGCGGCTCACGCACCCGCGGGTCGGCCTCGCCCTCGATGGCACGGAGCTCCGGATCCGCTCCGACCTCCCGAGCCGACGGGAGAAGGCGGTCGTCGGCACGTTCGCGGCCCACGTCCGGAACATGATCGTCGGCGTGACGAAGGGCTTCACGTACAAGATGAAGATCGTGTACGCGCACTTCCCCATGAAGGCGAGCGTGAAGGGGAGCGAGTTCGTGATCGAGAACTTCCTCGGGGAGAAGGCCCCGCGCCGCACGCGGATCATCGGGGACACGAAGGTCACGGTCCAGGGGGACCAGGTCGAGGTTACGGGACTGAACGTGGAGGACGTCGGGCAGACCGCGGCGAACATCGAACAGGCGACGAAGATCCGGGGCTTCGACCCCCGCGTGTTCCAGGACGGCATCTACATCACGGACAAGGCGGAGGAGGCGTAGGGGATGGCGGACGAGAAGCCGAAGAAGACGGAGGAGGCCGCACCGAAGCCCGTGCGCAGGGTGAAGAAGGTCCTCCCCGACGAGGCGCCCGCGGCCCCCGCATCGGAAGGAGCGCCGAAGGCGGCGCCGAAACCCGCCCCCAAGCCGGCGACGAAGACCACCCGCGCGAAGGCGCCCTCCAAGCCCGCCGCGAAGAAGCCCGCACCGAAGCCCGCCGCGAAGCCGAAACCCGCCGCGAAGGCGCCCGAGACGAAGCCGGAGCCCGAGAAGCCCGCCCCCGCGCCCGAGGCCGAGGGGAAGGCGCCGGAGAAGAAGCCCGCCAAGAAGCCGAAGAAGGCTCCCGCCCGCGAGAAGAAACCCGCGAAGAAGGAGAAGAAGCCGGCGAAGAAGGGCGAGAAGGCCGAGGAAGAGGCGGAGGAGGCCGAGGAAGAAGAGGAGGAGCACGAGGCCCGGAAGAAGCCCGAGCTCACGGAGGCGATCCGCGCGGCCCTGCGGGTCCGGCGGGAGATCGCTCGGCGGCGCCCCACGTTCTACCGCCAGGAATGGTTCCGGTACAAGCGGCTCGGCCTGAAGTGGAGGAAGCCCCAGGGCGAACACTCGAAGCTCCGCCGCCACCTGGGGTACCGGATCAACGTCGTCTCGATCGGGTTCCGCGGCCCGCGGCCCACGCGGGGCCTCCACCCGAGCGGCTTCCAGGAGGTCCTCGTCCACACCGTCGCGGAGCTGAAGGGGATCGACCCGAAGACGCAGGCCATCCGGATCGGGGGCGGCGTCGGGGGGCGGAAGCGCCACGCGATCCAGGAGGAGGCCGACGGGCTCGGCGTCCGGATCCTGAACCGGAGGGAGGAGTGATGGACCTGAAGATCGTGCGGCGGATGGCCGCGGCCATCATGAAGTGCGGGGAGAACCGGGTCGCGATCAGCAACGACCCCGCCCGCCAGGAGAAGCTCGAGGACGCGATCACGCGGGAGGCCGTCCGGGGCCTGATCGATGAGGGCACGGTCCAGAAGCGGCCCGCGATCGGCGTCTCCCGCGGTCGCGCGAGGGCCCGCGCCGCGCAGCGGGCGAAGGGGCGCCGCCGCGGGGTCGGGAGCCGCGAGGGCGCGACGAACGCCCGCTTCCCGAGGAAGCGCCGGTGGATCCTCCGCATCCGCGCGATCCGGGTCCGCCTGCGAGAGCTGAAGGCGGCGGGCCGGATAGACGTCTCCACGTACCGCAAGTTCTACCGCCAGGCCAAGGGCGGGATGTTCCACAGCCGCGCGCACCTCGAGCAGCAGCTCCGCGCCGCGGGATATCTGAAGGAAGGGACGCCATGAAGCGCCACGGTCCCCACTATCGCGTCCCGTTCCGCCGGAGACGGGAGGGCCGCACGGACTACCGCAGGCGGCTCCATCTCCTCCGAGGGGACGCCCCGCGGGCCGTCGTCCGGAAGACGAACGGGGGGGTCATCGTCCAGGTGTGCGAGTACTCCGACCGCGGGGACCGGATCCTCGCGGGCGCCGTCGGCCGCGAGCTGAAGAAGCTCGGGTGGACAGGGTCCACGGGGAACCTGCCCGCCGCGTACCTCACGGGCTTTCTCGCCGGGAAGCGGGCCGCCGCGAAGGGCGTGACGACGGCGGTTCTCGACCTCGGGCGGCAGCATCCGACGAAGGGCGGGCGCCTGTTCGCGGTCCTGAAGGGGCTCCTCGACGCGGGACTCCAGATTCCCCACGACGAGGGCGTGCTCCCGGATCCGGAGCGGGTCCAGGGCGCGCACCTCGGCGGCGACGCGGCGGAGCGGTTCCGGGCGACGAAGTCGAAGGTGGAGGCGGGCTGAGATGGGAGGCCGGGATCGCAGGGAGCGCGCGCCGCGGTCGTTCGTGGACTGGAAGCCGAAGACGAAGCTCGGACGCCTCGTCCTGAAGGGCGACATCACGACGTTCGACGACGCGCTCTCCACCGGGTTCCCGGTCCGGGAGCCCGAGATCGTCGACATCCTCCTCCCGGAGCTCGAGGACGAGGTCCTCGACGTGAACATGGTCCAGCGGATGACGGACTCCGGCCGGCGGGTGAACTTCGCGATCACGTGCGTCGTCGGGAACCGGGACGGGTTCGTGGGCCTCGGGCGGGCCCGCGGGAAGGAGGTCGGCCCCGCAATCCGGAAGGCGATCGACAATGCGAAGATTAACATGATCCGCGTGAAGCGGGGATGCGGCTCTTGGGAGTGCGGGTGCTTCCGGTCCCACAGCCTCCCGTTCAAGGCGATCGGCCACAGCGGCTCCGTGGACGTCACGGTGAAGCCCGCGCCCCAGGGCGTCGGGCTCGCGGTCGGGGACATCGCGAAGTCGATCCTCCGGCTCGCGGGGATCACGGACGCGTGGGGGTTCACGAAGGGCCACACGAAGACGACCGTGAACTTCGCGCTCGCGACGTTCGACGCCCTCCGGAAGACGTCCCTCCTGAAGGTCCGCGCGGAGCAGGCGGAGCGGCTCAAGATCCGGTCCGGCCCGGAGAAGGTGTTCGTCCACGCGGCGGGCGCCCCGCCGGAGACCCCTGCGGAGCCCGCGGGCGAGCTACCCGCGGAGGTCCCCGTCGAGGGGGAGCACGTGGCGGGGGACGCCGCGGAGGCCCCGAAGGAAGGGGGCCAGGACGCGAAGGAGGAAGGGAAATGACGTGGGCGATCGTCCGGATCCGCGGGAAGGTGCGGAGGTCCGCCCACGTCGCGGACACCCTCCGGATGCTCCGGCTCACCCGCCAGAACCACTGCGTGATCGTCCCGGAGACCCCCGCATACCGCGGGATGGTCAAGAAGGTGAAGGACTTCGTGACGTGGGGCGAGGTCACCCCGGAGATCGTCGCGAAGCTCCTCCTGAAGCGGGGCGGCCTCACGGACGCCGCGGTGAAGGCGAACTCCCGGTTCAAGAGCGTCTGGGACTTCTCCCAGGCCCTCGCGAAGGGCGAGGCCACCGTCGCGGACGTGAAGGGCCTCCGGCCCGTCCTCCGCCTCCACCCGCCGCGGGGCGGGTTCGTGGCGATCAAGCGGCCCTTCCGGGACCGCGGCGACCTCGGGTACCGGGGGACGGACATCAACGCGCTGCTCGAGCGGATGATCTTCGAGGAGGCGGTGTAGATGCCACGGCGGACCAAGAGGTTCCGGGGCTCCCGCACGCACGGCCGGGGGAAGAAGCACGGCCGCGGGAAGGGAGGCCGGGGCGGGGCCGGGAACGCGGGGCTGCACAAGCACAAGTTCAAGTGGATGCTGATCTACGACCCGGACCACTTCGGGTCCCACGGCTTCTTCCGCCACGCGCAGGGCACGGAGCCCGAGACGACGATCAACCTGGAGATCCTGATCGAGCAGCTCCCCGCCCTCGAGGCCTCCGGGATCGCTGCCCGATCCGGGACCGGCTACACCGTGGACCTCACGAAGGCGGGCGTCGACAAGCTCCTGGGTTCGGGGCGCGTCCCAATACCTTTAACCATCCAGGTCGCCTCCGCGAGCGAGAAGGCCATTGCGAAGGTGGCCGGGGCCGGGGGCGCGGTGAACCTCCCGGGCAAGAAGTGAGGTCGGGCCTCCCATGGCGATGGAGGAGAAGAGGAAGAGTCGCCTGTACCGGCTCAAGCCCCTCACGGACCGCCTCCCCGCGGTCTCCAGGCCGGAGGGCCACGTCCACTTCCGCACGAAGCTGTTCTGGCTCTTGTTCATCCTGATCCTGTACTTCGTGATGACGAACGTCTTCCTGTACGGGCTCGACAAGTCCCAGACCCTGGACTTCTTCGCGAGCCTCCGGGCGATCCTCGCGGGGGCGCAGGGGTCCCTGATGCACCTCGGGATCGGGCCGATCGTCACGGGCTCGATCATCATGCAGCTCTTCGCGGGCGCGAAGATCATCAACCTGAACCTCAAGGACGACGAGGACAAGTCCGTGTACCAGGGGACCCAGAAGCTCCTCGTGATCATCATGATCCTCGTGGAGGCGATCCCGCAGGTGTTCGGGTTCCTCCACCCGAGCTCGAGCTTCGTCTCGAACCTGAACGGGTGGTCGATCCCGTACCTGGTGCCCACGGGGAGCGGGGACGGCTGGGCCCGCTTCTTCCTCGTGCTCCAGCTGTTCGGCGGCAGCTACCTCGTGTTCCTGATGGACGAGGTCGTCTCGAAGTGGGGGATCGGGTCCGGGATCTCCCTGTTCATCGCGGCGGGGGTCGCGCAGCAGATCTTCACGGGGACGTTCAACTGGGAGCCGACGACCCAGGGGATCCCGTCCGGGGCGATCCCGAAGACGGTCTACTACCTCCAGAACCTGTCCTCGGGCCAGCTCGCGAGCGGGGGTCTGGAGCAGGCGATGCTCGCCCCGCCGAACGCCCTCGTCGCGCTGATCGGGACGATCTTGATCTTCTTCCTCGTCGCGTACATCGAGTCGACGCGGATCGAGCTCCCCCTCGCCCACGGGACCGCCCGCGGGGCCCGGGGCCGGTACCCGATCCGGCTCCTGTACGCGTCGAACATCCCGGTGATCCTGATCGCCGCGGTCCTCGCGAACGTCTCGATGTTCAGCCTCCTGTTCTGGCAGCATCCGGAGTGGCCGATCCTCGGCCATAATTGGTACCTCGGCGCGTACGCGAGCGCGAGCGATCCACGGGTGCTCGACGGCACGATCCAGCAGACGACGCCGATCGG
>Ga0184623_10000286_pt1 | contig 21513 bp, 27 predicted proteins | sample PLM1_100_b1_FD_133138 | JGI IMG/M metagenome (GOLD analysis project Ga0184623, IMG submission 133138) | Groundwater sediment microbial communities from an aquifer in East River, Colorado, USA - PLM1_100_b1 | ecosystem: Environmental > Terrestrial > Soil > Riparian zone | place: USA: East River... | reverse complement strand
TCCCCTCGAAGACGGTCGAGGACATCCGGGCGTACCTCCGGACGATCCAGGACGAGCGGCAGCAGTTCCTGAAGCAAATCGGCCGGCGGCTCGCGCGGGATGTCCCCGCGGGGGAGAACTGGGTGAGGCTCACGTCCCTGGGCGGGTACCGGCAGGTCGGCCGGTCCGCGACCCTCATCAGCACGAGGGAGTCCAAGATCCTCGTCGACTGCGGGGTCCTAATCTCGGAGGACAACGGGTCGCCGTACCTGAACGCGCCCGAGGTCACGCCACTCAGCTCGATCGACGCCGTCGTCGTGACCCACGCCCACCTGGACCACTGCGGGCTGATCCCCGCCCTGTACAAGTACGGGTACGACGGCCCCGTGTACGCGACCCCGCCGACGCGGGACCTGATGTCCCTCCTCCAGCTGGACTTCATCAAGGTCGCGATGGGGGAGGCCCGGAAGTCCGCGTACGAGTCCAGTAACATCCGCCAGGAGGTCGCGAAGACGATCACCCTGAAGTACGGGGAGACGACGGACATCGCGCCGGACGTCCGCCTCACATTCCAGAACGCGGGGCACATCCTCGGGTCCGGGACCGCGCACTTCCACATCGGGGACGGGCTGTACAACATCGCGATGAGCGGGGACATCAAGTTCGAGAAGACGTGGCTCTTCAACCCGGCGGTGAACAAGTTCCCCCGCCTCGAGACCCTCGTCCTCGAGTCCACGTACGGCGGGTTCCACGACATCCAGCCCTCCCGCCACGACGCCGCGGCCCAGTTCAAGAACGTCCTCGGCCGGGTCCTGAGCCGGAAGGGGAAGGTCCTCGTCCCCGTCTTCGCGGTCGGCCGCTCCCAGGAGGTGATGCTCGTCCTGGAGGAGGCGATGCGGACGGGTCAGATCCCGACGGCCCCCGTGTACCTGGACGGGATGATCTGGGAGGCAACCGCGATCCACACCGCGTACCCGGAGTACTTGAACTCCCAGCTCCGAACGCAGATCTTCCAAACCGGGGAGAACCCGTTCCTCGCCCCGATGTTCAAGCGGGTTGAGACCTCCGACATGCGGGCGAACATCATCGACGACGTGGAGCCGTGCATCGTCCTGGCGACGAGCGGGATGATGAGCGGGGGGCCCGTGCTCGAGTACTTCAAGGGGTGGGCGGACAACCCGCTCCACGCCCTCCTGTTCGTCGGGTTTCAGTCCGAGGCCTCCCTCGGACGACGGATCCAGCGGGAGGCCCGGGAGATCACCCTGAACGACCGGGGGAACCCGCTGACGCTGCAAATCAAGATGGACGTCGAGACGATTGACGGCTTCTCCGGGCACTCGGACCGGCTCCAGCTCCTGAATTACGTCGGCACGATGGAGCCCCGCCCTGAGCGCGTGATCGTGAACCACGGCGAGGAGTACAAATGCGCCGATCTCGCCTCGAGCCTGTACAAAAAGTTCGGGATCGAGACGCGGGCTCCGATGAACCTCGAGACGATCCGGCTGAAGTGACAGCGTTCATGAGGCCTTGAATTGGCCCCACAGATTGATGGCGGGGGACGCCTCTTACTTCGTGGGAGTCCATTGCGGATCCCGTGGGCGTTGCGCCGGCAGCCGTTCATCATTGTGGTCGCCTCGTTCCTCGTGGCTGCAACGTCGTTCCTTCCTGGCTTGTTCTTGTTGTGTTGGGAAGGGGGCGTGAAGCTTGGGTTTCCCTTTCTCTACTCTCTTCAGTGCTACGAGGGTGGCCCTCCCTTGTTCTCCCCGCGCAGTGGTATGTCGCCGGCTTGATTGGGGACATCGTCGTGTGGTATCTGGTCGCCTTCTTCATCGTTACCGTCTACCGGGACAGAGCGCACAAAGCCTCGGGCGAGAAACGTTTTCCGCTGCCGCCTCATTAGGGAGTCGTGACCTCGCGCCATCATAAGCGAGTTCAGGACAGGATCTCACCCTCAGAGTTCGAAGGGAAAGTCCGCGGGAAGATAGAGGAATGGGGCGGCCTCCTGGACGGAGATGCGGCGTCCCTGCTCGTCCTCGATGAGATGGGGGTCGACGTCGCGGAGTGGACGCCGATCGCGAACCTTGAGGAGAACGCGGAGGTCTCGATCCGCGGGGAGGTCGTTGCGCTCACGCCGGTGCGGGAGTTCACCCGGCAGGATGGGACGAGAGGTCGCGTCGTGAACGTGACTGTGAAGGACGCCTCGGGCGCGTGCCGCGTCGTCCTGTGGGACGATGACGTCGAACTCGTCGCGGGGGCGCGCCTAAAGGTCGGCGGCGTGCTCCGATGTCTGGACTGCTTCGTCCGCCGGACGAACTTCGGGCTCGAGGTGGGCCGCGGGAAGTTCGGGGCCCTGCTGCCGGAGTGAGCGGGGACTACATCCCCATTCCGGGAGGCATGCCACCCATGCCACCCATGCCGCCGCCGCGCTCGTGGCCGCCGCCGCCACCGCCGCCCTCGCCGCCGCTCAGCTTCTTCGCGGCGATGACGTCGTCGATGCGGAGGATCATGTTCGCGACCTCGGACGCGGACTCGATCGCCTGGCGCTTCACCCGCAGGGGCTCGATCACCTTCGCCTCGATCATGTCCCCGGGGCCGCCCTTCTCGAGGTCGACGCCGACGTTCTTGCCGCGCTTCCCCTCGTGCTTCGTGCGGAGCTGGATCAGGAGGTCGATCGCGTCCAGGCCCGCGTTCTCCGCGAGGGTCCACGGGATGATCTCCAGGGCCTCCGAGAACGCCTCGATCGCGAGCTGCTCGCGCCCTCCGACGGAGGGCCCGTAGTCCCTGAGGCGCAGGGAGAGCTCGATGTCCGCCGCCCCGCCGCCGGGGAGGGCCTTGCCGTCCTCGATCGCGACCCCGACGACCCGCAGGGCATCGTGCATGGTCCGCTCGACCTCGTCGACGACGTGCTCCGTGCCTCCGCGGATCAGGATCGAGACCGCCTTCGCCTTCGTGCAGCCCGTGACGAACGTCATCTCGTCCTCGCCGATCTTCCGCTCCTCGACGAGGTCCGCGTGGCCCAGGTCCTTCGAGGAGAGGTCCCCGAGGTCGACGACGAGCTTCCCGCCCGTCGCCTTCGCGAGCTTCTTCATGTCGCTCTCCTTCGCGCGCCGGACCGCGTAGATGCCCTCCTTCGCGAGGTAGTGCTGGACGAGGTCGTCGATCCCCTTCTGGCAGACGACGACGTTCGCGCCCGCCTTCTTGATCGCGTCGACGTACGCCTTCAGCGTGGCCTCCTCCTGGGAGAGGAACGCCTGCATCTTGCCCGCCTCGTGGATCCGGATCTCCGAGGAGAACTCCGTCTTCTTGATTTCGAGGGCGCGGTTCAGGAGCGCGATCTTCGCGTCCCGGACGAACTTCGGCATCCTCGGGTGGACCCGCTCCTTGTCCAGGATGATTCCGTCGACGAGCTGGGTGTCCGTGAGGGCGCCGCCGTGCTTCTTCACGACGAGGATGTTGTCCACGTCCGCGACCGTCTTCCCCGCGACGTCCTCCGTGATCGACTTCACGGCCTTCACGGCGATCCCCGCGAGGAAGTCCCGCGAGGTCCCGACGCTCCGCCCGCTCATCGCGGTGGAGGCGATCTCCTTCAGGAGTTCCGTGTCCGCGAGCTTCACAGGGAACGCGAGGTCGTCGAGGAGCTCGATCGCCTTCGCGGCCGCGATCTTGTAGCCGTTCACGATGATCGTGGGGTGGACGTTTTGCTCCACGAGGGTCTCCGCCTTCTTCAGGAGCTCGCCCGCGAGGATCACCGCGGTCGTCGTCCCGTCGCCGACCTCGTCGTCCTGCGTCTTCGCGACCTCGACGAGCATCTTCGCGGCGGGGTGCTCGACCTCGATCTCCTTGAGGATCGTGACGCCGTCGTTCGTGATCGTCACGTCGCCCATCGAGTCGACGAGCATCTTGTCCATCCCCTTCGGGCCGAGGGTGGACCGCACCGCGTCCGCGACGGCCCGTGCCGCCGCGATGTTGTTCATCTGCGCGCCTTTCCCCTTCGACCGCTCCGTCCCCTCTTTGAGAATGATGATGGGTTGGCCCTGCATCATGTGGAATCCCGCGCTTCTAAGTGAGGGCTTCTATATAAGCGTTCCCTAGGCCGGGGCTGCGTTCCACGGCCCCAGCCCTAACTCCGGTCGTGGAACAATCTGCTACGGCCGTGGAACAGGGGGCGCCGCCTTGGGTCGGTAGTCGTTGAATGGCGCGAAGCCAGGGCATTGCTTCCAAGACGTGACCGGACGAAATCGATAAAGCGCCGGTGCCGATCGCCCGGCATGGCCAAGCCCAAGACGGCGAAGAAATCCGCGCCCGCTCGCCGCCAAGCGCCGACGAAGGTGCCGGACGGCGACGCGGCCGTGAAGGCCTACATCGCGGCGCTGCCGGGTTGGAAGAAGGCGGTCGCCAAGCGGGTCGATGACTTGATCGAGCGCGAGGTGCTGAACGTGCGGCGTGCCATCAAGTGGAATATGCCGTTCTACGGCATCGAGGGGCAGGGCTGGTTCGTCCGGTTCGCGGCGTACTCCAAGCACGTGAACCTGAGGTTCTTCCGGGGCACGTCGCTCAAGCCGGTGCCTCCCGTTGGGCTAAAGGACGTCCGCGGCCTCCACCTGAGGGAGGACGACGACGTGGACGAGAAGCAGCTCGCGTCCTGGGTCCGCCAGGCTGCCGCGATTCCCGGCTTCCTCGCCGAATGAATCCCGCCTCCCCGCCTCCCCTAGGCCGGGTTCCGTTGCTCCAAGGTTGGTGGCATTTCAGTGGCGAGGCCTGTTGCATTCGTGTTGGTGGACGACGGCAAGCACGAACTGGCGGCGAAAAGTCTCCTCATAATGGGGGGCGAGTGCACGGTCCACCACAACTTCATCCGGGCGCACGAGGCCCTAGACGGGGAGACCCCCGCCCGGAAGGTGGGGATCGTCCTCCCGTTCGAGGACGGGTGGGGAGATTTGATTCGTTGGAGCCTCTACTTCGAGCGGCGTCGTGGCCTCAAGTAGTGCCGGGCAAGGCGAAGGTTTTTTCGTTATCCCTTTGCATCATGAGACGCACCGAGTTCATGTGGGGAGGAGGGGTCGTGGTCGTGGAAATGCCTCATATGTGGGAAGGATGTGGGCGAGGGTTGCGATTCTGTCAACGTCTTTCTGCTCCCCGCGGGCGAAACGAAACAGGACTACGACTCCGCCGGAGGCAGCCGCTTCGTCCTCAGCATCGCACCCTGTTGCGGGGATTCCGCTTGCGTCGAGACCGCATGGAAGCAGGCGAAGATGGCGTCGATCGGGAGGATCGAAGAGGGGCCATTCCAGACACCCCCCGCTGCTTGGGGGTTAGCCAGACGTCCGAGGAAGTATTCACCGGCGGAGCGGGCATTCTTGGACTCGGACCCCGCGCAGCTTGGCCCTACTTTCATCGCGTGGGCGGCACGCAAGGGCACGGACCCCCACGGCATCCGCGATTTGCTCGCGGCGTTCCTCGTGGAGTCGTGCGGGCTGTCCCAAGAGGTTGCCGAGGGACTCGCTCTCGAACCGTTCTCCATCTTCGTGACGGATCGGCTGGGCAAGAAGGCCTCCCAGTTGTATCATGAAGTGAAGCGACTAATCGAAGCCCGTGACATGGAGGTTGCTGAAAAGCTGGTCGCCGAGTGCGTGCAATGGGCTCGGCAACATGGGCTGAAAGCGATTCTACACTCTGATGTCAGGGTTTTCTGTCGCGAGAAGGGCGTCCACCTCGAATCCGTAGCCGAGAGGGTCCTCTTCGAGACGGCGAAGTTGAAAGCCCGAGCGCGAGCAGGATAAAGGTGGCTTGGCCGACTAACCGACGGGAGGCACCAACAACGTCGCAACGGAACCTCATGGACAGCGGTTCCATCCGGAGGGCGAAATCGTCCCCCAGGCCGCTTCCGCGCCACCCTCTGGTTCGTGGTCAGGCAGGTCCGCGATCGATCTCCTGGAGCCACCGGCGGACCTCGTCCACCGCCCCCGGGTCCTCGAGGGTCGTCGTGTCCCCGATCTCCTGCCCGGAGACGAGGGAGCGGATCACCCGTCGCATGATCTTCCCGCTGCGGGTCTTCGGGAGCTTCTCCGTGATGAACACGTCGTCCGGGACCGCGATCGCCCCGATCGCCTCGCGCACGTGCTTCTGGAGGTCCCGCTTGAGAGCGTCGGACCCCTTCTCCCCCCGCTTGAGGACGACATACGCGACGAGGGACTGCCCCTTCACGGGGTGCGGCCTGCCGACGACGGCGGCCTCCGCGACCTTCCCGTGGCTCACGAGGGCGGACTCGATCTCCATCGTGCCGATCCGGTGGCCCGCGACGTTGATCACGTCGTCGATTCGGCCCATGAGCCAGAGGTACCCGTCCTCGTCGACCCGCGCCCCGTCCCCCGTGAAGTACTTCCCGGGGACCTGGGACCAGTATACCTCCCGGTACCGCTCCGGATCCTTGTAGAGGGTCTGGAGCATCGCGGGCCACGGCTTCGTGATCACGAGGTACCCGCCCTTATTCACGGGGACCCGCCGGCCGTGCTCGTCCACGACCTCCGCCTCGACCCCCGGGAACGGCCGGGTCGCGGACCCGGGCTTCGTCGTCGTCGTCCCCGGGAGGGGCGTGATCAGGATCATCCCCGTCTCCGTCTGCCACCACGTGTCGACGACGGGGCACCGGCCTCCGCCGATCGTGCGGTGGTACCACCGCCACACCTCCGGGTTGATCGGCTCCCCGACGGTCCCGAGGAGGCGGAGGCTCGAGAGGTCGTGCCGCCTCGGGTGCTCGTCCCCCCACCGCATGAACGCCCGGATCGCGGTCGGGGCCGTGTACAGGATCGTGACGTCGCGCTCCTCGATGATCCGCCACCACCGGTCGGGCTCCGGCCAGTCCGGGGCGCCCTCGTACATGAAGACGGACGCGCCGTTCGCGAGGGGCCCGTACACGATGTACGAGTGCCCGGTCACCCACCCGCAGTCCGCGGTGCACCAGTACAGGTCGTCGTCCCTCAGGTCGAAGACGTACTTCGTCGTCGTCGCGACGCCGACGAGGTATCCTCCCGTGGAATGCTGGATCCCCTTCGGCTTCCCCGTCGTCCCGGACGTGTACAGGATGAACAGCGGGTCCGTCGCGTCCATCGCGTCGGGCTCGCACACGTCCTCCGCCCGCTCCATGAGCTCGTGCCACCAATGGTCCCGGCCCTCCCGCATCGCGACGTCGACCCCGGACCGGCGGAACACGACGACGTGCTCGACGAGGTCGAGGCCCGCGATCCCCTCGTCGACGGTCCTCTTCAGCGGGATCGGATTCCCCCGCCGGAAGCTTGCGTCCGCGGTCACGAGCACGCGGGACTCCGCGTCCTCCATCCGGTCCCGGACCGACCGGGCGCTGAAGCCCCCGAAGATCACGCTGTGGACGGCCCCGATCCTCGCGCAGGCGAGCATCGCGACGGGGAGCTCCGGGATCATCGGAAGGTACAGGGTGACCCGGTCCCCCCGCTTCACGCCGAGTCCCTTCAGGACGTTCGCGAACCGGTTCACCTCCCGCCACAGGTCGTGGTATGTGAGCGTGCGGCGGTCCCCGGGCTCCCCCTCCCACACGATCGCGGCCTGGTTCCGCCGGGCCGTCGCGACGTGGCGGTCGAGGCAGTTCGACGAGACGTTCAGCTGGCCGCCGACGAACCACTTCGCGAACGGCAGCTCCCACTCCAGGACCTTCGTCCACGGGCGGATCCATTGGAGGGTCCTCGCCTCCTCCGCCCAGAACCCCTCCGGGTCCTTTCGCGCGGATTCGTAGAGGGCGTCGTCGCGGAGGCGGGCCCGCTGGCGGAACGCGTCCGAGGGCGGGTACTGCTCCTTCTCCCGGAGGAGGCTGTCGATTGTCGCACCCGAGACGACCATGGGATCTCACCCGACCGCACGACGCGGGGGTTCCCGCGGTCCCCCGGCGTTCCACGGTAGACACGCCGACCGTATTTATCTCATTGCGGGAGGGTCCGTACGGCGGGATCGACGGCGTGTTCGCGATGCGCGAGGGGAGCTTAGGTTTATATCGCGCGGGCCGGTTGTAAACCGCGCGGGGTGCGCAGCTCATGGTCCAAGACCAGCCGACCCAGAACAAGCCGATCCAGGAGAAGCCGACCCAGGAAGTGCACGTCCAGGGGCCGCCCCTCCACGACAAGCCGATCCACATCACGGACGACGACTTCGACAAGGTGATTAAGGAGAACCGGTACGTCGTCGTCGACTTCTGGGCGGAGTGGTGCCGCCCGTGCCACGCGATCGCCCCGACGATCGAGGAGCTCGCGAGGAAGTACGAGGGCAAGGTCGTGTTCGCGAAGATCAACAGTGACGAGAACCAGAGGAAGTTCCAGGAGTACGGCGTGATGGGGATCCCCACGCTCCTGTTCTTCAAGGACGGCAAGCTCGTCGACCAGGTGATCGGGGCGATGCCGAGGGCGCAGCTCGAGCAGCGAGTGCTGAAGCACCTCGGGTGATTCGGGGACCGTCACGTACAAGTATGGAACGCCGGATGTCGTGGTGCCATGGAGACGATGATGGAGCGGCTCGCGAAGAAGGAGGCGGCGGCTCCGCCCGCGGAACTCACGGTCCTCCCCCTCTTGAAGAAGGAGCACGAGCACCAGGGATCGTGCGGTGAGGGGTGCGGCTGCGGCAGCGAGGGAAGCGGCTGCTGCGGCGGCTGATTAGGACATTTCGCTATTTGGGAATCACCCGACATAATCACGGGATGTCTGTCTTATAGTCCGCCGGACGCTAGATGCTCTCAAGAGGAGGCGTCTGATGGATCCCCTTGAAGCGTCGAGACTTGTGACAGACGAGTACTCGGCGAAGATCCTCGTGGCCACGTTCAAGCGGCCACGGTCCGCAATCGACCTGAGCCGTGAGTACGGCATCCCGATCGCCGCCTGCTACCGCCGGATCCACGCCCTCGAGAAGGCGGGGCTCGTGCGGTGCACGGAGCGCGCGCTCACGCAGAAGGGCAAGCGGATCTCCCTGTACATGTCCCAGCTCAAGAACGCGTACATCTTCTTCGAGAACGGGAAGCTGCGCGTCCGGTTCCAGCTGGCGACGGGTGTCACGCGCGACTTCGGCGGGGACTGGATGGCCGTCGAGGTCGAGGAGCCTCTACACCAAGATTTCCTATAACCCCTCCTCCACAACCCATAGGCAGGTCGAGTTCCCCTCGACCCGCCTCTTTTATTTTCCCTCTCACCCCTCCTCAACCCATGGGCCCCGGGCTCCCCGCCCTGGGCCCAACGTTTCTTTCCCCCGGGTCCGGGGGACGTCATTCTCAAGCCGCGGACCGTTGACAATTTCGTTTTATAGGGCGAACCCCCTCGAAGGGGCTCACCATGCAGCCGGGCCAGAGGGACCGGATGAAGTACCTGTTCCGCGAGATCCTCGGCGTCGACGTGGACCAGATCGTGAAGCAGGTCGTCGCGAAGGTGAGCGTGGAGCGGGCGAAGCAGGTCCAGAGGAACTCCAAGGACTGGAAGAAGTACATGTCCGCGGAAGGCGGGATCGTCCTGCTCCCGGAGAACTTCGCGGGCGTCGGCCGGAAGGCGCCGAAGCCGTAGCCTCGTGCCGCGCGGCGCACATTTATCTACACCGTCCTTTCTCCGATTCCCGATGGCCTCGTGGAAGGGCCGGGACATCCTCTCGATCCGCGACTTCTCCCGCGGAGACATCGAGGTGATCCTGAAGTACGCGCGGAAGATGGCCCCGATCGCGGAGGGGCAGAAGTCCTCCCGCAGCCTCGATGGCCGGATCCTCGCGTCCCTGTTCTTCGAGCCGTCGACCCGCACCCGCCTGAGCTTCGAGAGCGCGATGATCCGCCTCGGCGGGAAGGTCCTCGGCTTCTCGAGCGTCGAGGGGACCTCCGTCCAGAAGGGCGAGACGCTCGCGGACACAGTCCGGATGGTCGAGGGGTACGCGGACGTGATCGTCCTCCGGCACCCGCACGAGGGGGCCGCGCGGCTCGCGGCGGAGTTCACGGAGCGGCCCGTGATCAACGCCGGGGACGGGGCCGGCCAGCACCCGACGCAGACCCTCCAGGACCTGTACACGATCTGGGACGAGAAGGGGAAGATCGAAGGTCAGAGCATCGCCCTCGTCGGGGACCTGAAGTACGGCCGCACGGTCCACTCGATTGCGACCGCGCTCGCGAATTTCGGGGCCTCCCTGACGCTGGTCTCCCCGCCGGGCCTCGAGATGCCCTGGGAGATCATCGAGGAGGTGAAGGCCATGGGGGTCCCGGTGTCCACGACGCACCGCCTCGAGGACGTCGTCCCGACCGCGGACGTCCTCTACGTCACCCGGATCCAGAAGGAGCGGTTCCCGGACCCCCAGGAGTACGAGAAGGTCGCGGGCTCGTACCGCGTGGACCTGCCGCTCCTCCGGGAGGCGAAGAAGGATTTGATCGTGCTCCACCCGCTGCCCCGAGTCACGGAGATCGACCCGGCGGTGGACCGCACGCCCCACGCGAAGTACTTCCGACAGGCGTTCAACGCGGTCCCCGTGCGGATGGCCCTCCTGGAGATGGTCCTGGGGGTGGGCGGGTGAGGGAGCTCCGGGTCACGCCGATCAAGAACGGTACCGTGATCGACCACATCCCCGCGGGGATGGCCCTGAAGGTCCTCAAGATCCTCGGGATCGACGAGGGCGTCTCCTCCACGGTGACCGTCGCGATGCACGTCCCGTCGAAGGCGATGAGCTGGAAGGACATCGTGAAGGTGGAGGACCGGGAGCTCAGCCCGCGGGAGGTCGACAAGATCGCGCTGATCGCCCCGAAGGCGAGCGTGAACGTGATCCGGAACTACAACGTCGCGGAGAAGCACGTCGTACGGCTCCCGGACCGGGCCGTGGGGATCCTGAAGTGCGGGAACCCGAACTGCATCACGAACCTCCGGGAGCCCGTGGAGACGGACTTCTTCGTGAAGGGGGGAGACCCGCCGCGCGCCGCGTGCCGGTATTGCGATCGCGTCGTGGAGGACATCCCCGCCGCGATCGTGTGACGACTCCGGCGGGAGTTCGCCGAGGCCTCACGTGTTGTACGCGAGCCACTGGATGAACGAGTCGTCGGACCACAGGAGATAGAACCTGTACATGGTCGACGCCAGCAGACCCCCGGTCAACGTCACGCGGAACCGGTCGCCCGCGTTCAAGAGTCCCTTCCCCCCGAAGTCCGTCCAGGTGATCGAATAGGTCTGTCCTCCGACGACGAGGCTCATGCTCGCCGCAAGCGGGACGGGGGTGCCCGTCGAAGAATTCGCCTCCAAGTTGACCTTGTAGTTCCCGGGGCCGAGGGCGCGCGAGGCGCCGGCGACGGGGAGCTCGAATCCGTCGGTGACGGCGATCGGGCTTCCGAAGGTGATCACAGGCTTGGCCACGGTCGTCGTCGTGTACACCGCGGTCTGGACGACGCTGGCGTCGGACCACAGCAGGGAGAAGGTGAGCACGGCCGGCACGGGCAGTCCACCCGGTCGGGTCACCTCGAACCGGTCGCTTGCGTTCACCGTCCCCTCGCCTCCGGCGTCGACCCACGTGATCGTGTAGGCCGAGCCGTTGACCGTCAGCACGACGTTCGCGGCCAGGGCTGCGGGCGTCCCCGCCGTGGAATTCACGGTGAGGTTCACCTTGAAGTTCCCCGGGCCGAGCGCTCTCGACACGTTCGTGACCGTGACCTGGAACCCGTTCGTGATCGGGGACGGGGTTCCGAAGGTCGCGGAGATTTTCTGGGGTCCGGGGTTCGGCGGAGGGCCCGAGAATACCCCATAGAGAATCTGCGCGAGGACTGCGGTAATCAGAACGATTGAGATGACCGAGGCACCAGCGACCACGGCGAGGGTTCGCTTCTTCCGTGTGGGGTCGTGCCCCGGAGATGACGAGGCTTGCGCCATCCTCCCCGCCATCATGGGCCTGAAGAAAAGGGTATGCGGGGAATGTAGTACTTTGGCGACCCGGCCGGAATCGCAGAGCCTACGTGGTCCAGCTCAGGAACCCTACCGGGGAGAGGTCCGACCAGAGGAGTTCGAACTGGTACGTCATCCCCGGTTGCCATCCGCCGGCCGCGGAGATCCGGAACCGGTCCCCGGCGTTCAGGAGCCCATCCCCGTTCAGGTCGAAGAAGCTCCCCGTGAAGGTGTCGGGGCCGACGGCGATCGTGAAACTGCTTCCCAAGGGTTGCGGGGTGCCCACCGTGGTGTTCACGAAGAGATTGACGCTGTAGAGCCCGGAGGAGACGCTCCGGCTCGCGCCCGCCACGGCGAACGTGACCTCCACGCCGGAGACGCTCGGCGCCCCGAGGGTCACGACGGGGCGCTGGTTCGTGCCGTCCGTGATCAGGCCCGCCATCATGACGTACAGGACCGCGGCGAGGACGACGGTGGCGAGCACGACGACGATGACGACCACGACGACGACCACGATGACGCTCGACGTCTTCTGCGGCGGTGGGTAATACACATGGCCGGGCGGACCGTACGGCGGGGGATACGGAGGAGGATACGGAGGCGTCGGTGGCTGGATGGGGGGCGGCGCGGGCTGCGCCATCGGCCCGCCATGGAGGGCGGAGGGAAAAGGGTGTCGCGGGGATGCCCCGCGACGCGGTCTCCGGGAGGGACCGAAGATTTCATATCGCGGGTGCCGAATACGCCAGCAGGGATGGTGATCGCACGCTAGAAGAGATTTCTGAGATCGTCGGCCTCCAGGTCTACACGAACCAGGGCGTGTTCCTGGGGAACGTGAACAACCTCATCGTGGACGTGGAGATCGGCGCCGTGGACGGCCTGTTCGTCGGGGAGACGAACCCCCTCCTCGTGGAGGGAGGGCGCGCGGTGTCCGTGCCGTACCGCTGGATTCAGAGCGTCGGGGACATCGTGATCCTCCGGTACTTTCCGAAGCGGGTCTCCCTGAAGAAGCCCGCCGCGGCGGTACCCGCAATGGTGCCCGGGAAGTAGGGGCACGACGCTTTTATTCCCTCAGGCCGTTTCCAGCGCCCGATGCCGAGGGCGCGTGCGTCCGGGGCGCTGCGGTTGCAGGCGTCCCTCGAGGTCCTGGACATCCGGATTCCGAAGCCCCACGAGCAGACGCGGCCGGACCTCCTCTCCCAGCTCATCGAGGAGATCGAGAGGGACGGCGTGCTGAAGGTCCCCGTCCTCCTGGAGCGGGAGCACCATGTGATCCTGGACGGCCACCACCGATGGGAGGCCCTCCGCCGACTCGGATGCAAGAGGATCCCCGCGTACGTCGTCGACTACTCCTCCGAGGAGATCTCCCTCACGACGTGGCCCGGGGCGATCGTGGCGACGGTGACGAAGGAGGAGGTCGTCGCCCACGGCGTCAAGGGGGACCTGTTCCCGCCGAAGACGACCCGGCATCTGTTGAAGGAGAAGGTCCCGGAGTCCCCGGTGCCCCTCAAGGACCTGATGTAGGGGGCTCCCGGAGGCTCGGGGGCGTGTACTCCCGCTCCCGGCGGCGGCGCCTCGCGGTCCACAGCGCGAGGAGCGCGACCGCGACGGCGATCGCGACGCCCGCGACGGCGATCGGGACGAGGGAGGGCTGCGTCTCCCCCGCGCGGTACCGGTACGCGACGAGATCCGTCCGGGTGACCTCCGCCCCGGTGGAGTTGAACGTCTGCGTCCGCGCGTTGTTCCCCGCCACGGGGGCGTAGTCGAACCGCTCCGTGCCTCCGTCCGGCCACGACTCCCGGACGACGTACGTTTCGAACGTGCCCGCAGGGACCGCCGCCGTCGACCTCGAGGCCAGGAACACCGTGAACGTGACCTCCGTGTCCACGAGGGCGCTCGTGTTCAGGGGCGGGTTCGTGCCGAACTGGAGGAAGACGTCCTCCGCCATCGAGGCGTTCAGGGTGACGTTCCCGGAGAAGCCCACAGGGACGGGGAACGTCCACTCGTCCCGAACGACGCGGCTCGATGTGGAGTTGATCCATAGGAGGGTGAACGGCAGGTCCAGGATCCCCACCTGGCCCTGGGCGGCGATGCTGATCAGCGTCATCACGACCTTCCGGGAGGCCCTCGCGAACTGCTGCTCGCCCGTGAGGTTCCACGAGCCCGTGGCGGGTAGGTCGCCGAGCGGCGTCGGGAAGACCCCCTCGAGGGTTCCCGACCCCCCGGTGTCCACGACGAAGACGTCCTGCGGGACCCCGCGGACGGTGACGTTCGCGATCCGCTGGACCTCCGCCCGCAGCGTTCCGTTCAGGAAGACGGAGCGTTCGAACGTGGAGTTGAAGCGGTACAGCCAGAAGTCCCCGGGGGACCACGCAGGGGCGTCCATCGCATCCGGCAGCGGGGCCCGCACGGTCCCCGGCACGAGCAGCAGCGCAGCGGCGAGGACCGCGAGGAACGCCCGCATCCCGTGACGGATTCGCGGGGACGGGATAAGACTTCGCCGCGGCCCGAAGATCACGGTCCGGTGGTCTCCACGGTCTTCCCGCGCTTCGACGGGACGATCCGCATCCTCCCGTGGAACGCGCGGCGGAGGCCCTCCCCCTGGAGGAGGCGGTCGAGGAACACGGCGAGGGCCGCGACCTCGGAGTGGGGCTGGTTCCCGACGGAGACGTTGAACGTCGCGAGGTCGAAGACCGCGCGCGGGACCTTCTCCGCCCCCACGACGACGAGGAGGTCCGCGTCCCGGGGAATCCGCGGGAGCACGACCTCGAGCGGCTCCCCGTACATCGTGAGGTGGACGATGGGGCCCCGCCACCCCCGGAGGGTCTCCCGCCACGGGACCCCGGTCCGGACCTCGAACGGCCCGCCGAACCGCGCGGTCACAGAGCGCAGGCTCCGCTCGAGCCCCGCGTCCTTCGTCGAGACGAGGACCGCGTCCGCCCCGAACGCCCGGGCGGTGAGCGCGACGTGGGTCGTCACCCGCTTGTCCCGCGCGGGCCGGTGGCCCAGCCGGAGGACGGCGATCGTCATCGGGGCCTACTCTTCCCAGAGCATCGAGTACAGGAACAGGGCGACGGAGGCCTGCGTGACGGCGAGGACGACCACGGAGAGGATGATGAGGAAGAGGTTCTCCGCCGCAAGGGTAAAGAGCCCGAACAGGACGATCGCGAGGACGCCGATCAGCGGCCCCGCGATGAACCGCGCGTGGCTCTTCCGGAGGGACCGGGGCCGGATCCGGAGGTCGTCCAGCATCCAGAGGTACGGGATGATCACGGCGAGGACGAGGCCCAGGGCGACGACGCCGACGAACGCGAGGGCCCCCGAGGGGACCGTGGCGGCGAGGCTCCAGACGCCGAGGACGAGGAGGAGGGCGACGACGAAGAACCCCAGGCCGGAGAGCATCGCGAGGACGCTCTTGTCCGGGCGCGCGACGGCCCGCCTCGGCTCCCCCACCGCTCGGGGCGGCTCCTCCTCTTCATACGCCGCCTCCGGCTCGGCCTCCGCGGGCTCCTCCTCGTAGGCGTCCTCTGTCTCCGCGTCGGGCTCCTCGGCGACCTCCTCCCATTCGCCTTCGGCGCCCATCCCCTATTCCTCGAAGCGCATCACCCGGTGGCCCCGGAAGTCGAGCCTCGAGGACCGCTTCACGAGGGCCTTCAGCATCGTCTGGGACACGCCGAGGGCCTCCGCGACGTCCCCCGCGAACTTCCCCTCCTCCCCCACCATGTCGTAGATCTGCTTCTCGAGCTTCGCGTACTCCTTCTCCGGCATCATCGCCGCGTACAGGACGTCGGAGATCTCCGTGACGGGCGCGGTCGCGTTGATGTGGAAGCTGGAGTAGAACGCGTGGTACGCCTTCTCCGGCTGCATCGATGCGGACGTCTGCCACTTCGTCTCGACGACCTTCATCTTCTCGAAGAACTTGAGCGCCTCCACCCCTTCCCGACCGAACTTGTCCTCGATCTGCTTCGCGGTCCGCCAGTCCGTCGTGACCTCCCTGAACACCTCCCGTTTCACGGGCGAGTCCACGGTGCGGAGCATCGGGACGAGCTCCGCGGGGTCGCTCACGACCTTGATTCTGTTCATTCCAGGCCCCTGCCATATGGACTGGGCGCGATAAATAATTATTTGGTAGCGTGAAAGAAATTAGCACGCCGGGTCCTGACGGGCCCGTCGTCCAGAGGAAACGGGCCCGTTTCCGGAGGGTCGCGGACCACTGCCTCAGAGGGTGTCCGCGGTCTCCCCGACTCCCTTGCGGGCGATCTCCTCGTACACTTCCTTGTGCTTCCGGAACTTCCAGATCTTCGCGTCGTCGAGGGCCATCAGCTTGATGACCTCCTCGACGCTCGTGTCCCAGGTATCCTCGACCTCGAGCCGCTGTTCGAGGTCCTTCACGCGGGTCACGAGGTACGCGAGCGCCTCCGCCTGCCGGTTCAGGATCTTCCGGATCTCGTCGACGTTCGAATTCTCCGCCTGCTTCAGGTCCCGGAACTCGTTGTCAATCCGCTGGAAGATGTTCTCCAGGTTCTGCATCGGTGCATCCCGCCTCGCCCATCGCGGGCCCGGGATATAAAACGTGGGGCGTCCCGCCGCGGTCCCGATCCCGGTACGGAATGTTTATCTCGATTTCCGGGATGGAGCGCCGGATGAAGGTGAAGGACCTCCGGCCGGAGAGCAAGGTGGACGTGATCGACCTCACCGTGACGTCGAAGGGGGACGTGCGGGAGTTCACGAGCCGCTCCGGCAGCGTCGGGAAGGTGTGCGACTGCAAAGCGAAGGACGAGGACGGGGGGGAGGTCCAGATCACCCTGTGGAACGAGGAGATCGAGCGCGTCCACGCGAACGACAAGGTCCGGATCTCGAACGGCTGGGTCCGGGAGTGGCGCGGGAACATGCAGGTGAGCGCGGGCCGGTACGGCCGCCTCGAGATCCTAAAGTAGCGCGGTGATCGGGGCGAGCAGCGGCCACAGGGCGATCAGCGAGACGATCGTCATCAGGAAGTCGTCGTCCACGACGCGGACGTCCGGGTACTCCGCGAGGAGGGCGACCGGGGTCGCGATCGCCGTGAGGGCCGCGATCTCGAGCGGGTTCAGACCGCTCCCCGGGATCCCGAGGAGGGACGCGAACACGGCCCCGTACCCGATCGCGGGGACCCAGGGGTAGCGCCCCGTCCTGCGGGCCCACGCGCACAGCGGGTCGATCCACGCCATCCCGCAGAACGCGGGGATCACGAGGACGGGGGGGAAGAACGCGAACCCGAGGGCGAGGCCGAGGGTCCCCCACGCGTACGCGGACACCCGCCCCGCCTCGTACTTCCTCAGCCCGAACACGGGGATCCGGAGGGCGATCCGCGCGACGTCGACCGCGAGGACGGTCCCCACGGCGAGGAGGAGGAGGGCCTCCCGCCGGATGCCTGTGCTCCCCAGGTCCTCCGGGATCCAGTAGTACAGGAGGAACACCGGGGATGCGAGGTGGAACAGCCGCCGGAACAGGTGCGGGGCCGGGACCTCTTCGACCACGACGGCTCACTCCGTGAAGGACGCGTGGCCCCACTTCCCCTCGATCCCCCGGTACAGGGTGAGGGTCGCCGCGGCGAGGACCGCGAGGACGAGGGAGATCCCCGCGATCGTGAAGACGGGGTCCCGGTCCACGGTGAACGAGAGGATCGTGAGCCCGAGGTCCGGGAGCATCGCGAGGACGCTGAACCGCGCGAGGACGCCGGGGTCGAACAGGAACGAGTTCGTCCGGAGGCCCGTGAGGTACGCGGTCATCACGACCATGTACACGGAGGTGATGAACATCACGGGGAGGGCGAGCCACAGGAGGCGGAGGTCCCCGTTCAGGGCGCTCACGCCGACGACGAAGACCGTGCTGATCCCCGTCGTGAGGACGAGGAACGCGGGGAGCTTCGAGCGGATCACGGTCGGCACGCCGACGGGGAGGGTCGCGTAGTAGTCGATCGCGTCCACGTTGGTTAGCCAGTTGTACAGGAGGACGCCGAAGAAGCCGACCATCCCCGCGTAGAAGACGGAGTTGAAGCCCACGGGGGCGCGGAGGCCGTACCGCACGAACCACACCGTGAAGCTCAGGAAGATCAGCGGGGTGACGAAGGAGAAGAACATCTTCGCGACGGTCCCGCTGCGCTTCAGGTCCACGAACTCCTTCGCGAGGAGGATCCGGTACGAACGCGCGAGACCGAGGCGGGCGTCGACCCGCGGGAGCTCCTCCCGCGCGGGGCTCGACCGGGGCTCGTACTGGTCCGGGACCACGAGGAGCGCGCCCGCGACGCACGCCGCGATCAGGCCCGCGCCCGCGAGGCCCGCGACGAGGGCCGCCTCTCCCGGAGGGGCGAACGGCGGGAGCCCGTAGTGCATCGCGAGTCCCGGGAGGATCGATTCCACGGGGATCAGTCGGAACAGCGCGTACGCGGCGAAGGCGGCGGAGATCAGCGCGACCGCGACCCCGAACGCGATGCGGCTCCGGATGTACAGGGTGGAGACGAAGAAGCTCAGGCTCATCCCCAGGAGGAAGGAGAGGAGGGCGGCGAGGAACAGGAACCCGATGCTCGTCAGGCGGAACCCCGTGACCGGGACGGAGGCGGTGAGGCCGAGGGTCATCGGGACGAGGACGAGGGCGATGTAGAACAGCGCGTCGCGGACGTACATCCCGAGGAACGTGCGGCGGAACGACATCGGGAGGAGGGCGGGCATCGCGACGATGTAGTTCCGGTCCCCGTGGCGGCGCTCGAGATACTGCGCGCCGAGGAACCCGAACGCGCCCACGCCGAGGCCGTACAGGAACGCGGAGAGGTGGAAGGACAGGATCGCGTCCGCGAGGGGGGTGACCTCGAGGAGCCGCTGGGACGTGACCCCGATGCCGAAAGAGAAGACCCCCACGATCACGGGGAACGCGAGGAACATCCTCCGGCTGGAGTAGTGCGCGTGCATCCGGTACTCCTCCTTCAGCATCAGCCGGAGGAGGACGCTCATCGCCGCTCCCCGACGAGCCGGAGGAACGCGGACTCTAGGTCCTTCTCCTCCCGCCGCACCTCCGCGACGGAGCCCTGCGCGATCACGCGCCCGCCGTCGATCACCGCGACGCGGTCGCACAGCTTCTCCGCGATTTCGAGGAGGTGGGAGCACATGAACACCGTGTGGCCCGCCGCGCCGTACCCGAGGAGGTAGTCCTTCAGCCGCCGCTGGTAAATCGGGTCGAGGTTGATGAACGGCTCGTCCAGGAAGAGGAGGTCCGGGCCGTGGAGGAACGCGGCGGCGAGCATCAGCTTCTGGCGGGTGCCCTTCGAGAGGTCCCGGCAGATCGTGCCCCGCGTCTCCTCGAGGTCGAAGAACGCGATCCAGCGGTCGATCGCCTCCGCAAGCTTCGGCACCTCCCGCACGCGGCCGACGAAGTACAGGTACTCCGCGGCGGTCAGGTACGAGGGCGGGGATTCTACCTCCGGCACGATCCCGATCGCGGCCTTCACCTTCAGCGGTTCCTTCGCGGGGTCGATCCCGAGGACGCGTGCGGACCCCGCCGTCGGCGCGAGCTGGCCTGTCAGGATCCGGAGGAGGGTCGTCTTGCCCGCGCCGTTCGGACCGAAGAGGCCGAAGAACTCCCCCGACTCCACCTCGAGGTCCACGCCCTCGAGCGCGGTGACGGAACCGTATCGCTTCCGGAGACCGCGCGCGACGATCGCCTTCACGGAGCGCGCGAGTCTGACCCCGTTATTTGACCGTATCGGGGCGGTTATCGGAGGTCCCCCTGCGACGGCCTTATCTCCGCCGACGCCTTGACCCGCCCCGTGCCCACCGTCCTCTTCGTCTGCGTCAAGAACTTCTTCCGCAGCGTGATGGCGGAGGCCCTGTTCAACGCGATCGCCCCGCCGGGATGGCGGGCCCACAGCGCGGGGGTCGACGCGGAGGGGAAGGCGATCAACCCGCTCGCGTTCTCCCTGATGGAGGAGGTCGGCATCGTCGTCACGAAGACGCACCCGCGGCAGGTCACCCCGGAGATGATCCGGGAGGCCTGGCGGGTCGTGACGTTCGGGTGCCTGGACCGCTGCCCCACGGGGGCGGCGGGGAAGAACGAGGACTGGCCCGTCCCCGGCTCCACGGGGAAGACGGACGCCGAGTTGCGGGAGATCCGGACGGACCTGCAGGGCCGCGTGGAGGACCTGATCCGGCGCCTCCCAAAGTGAAGGAGGCCGTAGCGGGGATGGCGTCGCGCACGCGGGGCGGGTCTCCGATCCTCGTGACCCACTGCGGGGCGGGCTCCTCCCTGGAGGTCGTGGACGGCGCGGAGGAGGCGGGCCGCATCGGACTCAAGGTCCTGGAGCGGGGCGGGCCGGCCATCGACGCGGTGACGGACGCGATCGTCGCCCTCGAGGACGACCCCCGCATGAACGGGGGCACGGGCTCCCGACTCCGGATCGACGGGCGCGCGCAGATGGACGCGTCGATCATGACGGACGACCTCGAGTGCGGGGCCGTCGCGGCGATCGAACTCGTGAAGAACCCGATCCTCGTCGCGCGCAAGGTGATGGAGACGCCGCACGTCCTCCTCGTCGGGCCGGACGCGGTCCGATTCGCGCGAAGGATGGGGTTCCGGAGATACGACCCCGTCACCCCGGAGTCCATCGCGCGGTGGAAGGAGTCCCTCGACCGGGTCCGGAAGGGCGACCTCCCCCCGTACGCGAGGAAGTGGAAGGCGTTCCGGGACCTGATCGGGACCGTAGGCGCGGTCGCGCGGGACTCCGCGGGCCGGTTCTGCGCGGGGAGTTCGACGGGGGGCACCGCGTTCATGATGCCGGGGCGGGTCGGCGATTCGCCGATCGTCGGGGCCGGGATCTACTGCGGGCCCGCGGGCGCGGTGTCCGTGACGGGGGTCGGGGAGGAGATCATCCGGAGGGTCCTCTCGAAGTTCGTGTACGACCGGATGTCGGGAGGCAGGAGGACGCAGGCTGGATGCGACGACGGACTCCGCCTCTTCAAGAGGTCCGTGCCGATCGGGATCATCGCGGTGGGGAAGGACGGCGCCGGCGAGGCGTGCAACCGCGCGATGGCGTGGTGGACGAACGCGTCCCCGAAATCCGTGCGGGGCCACCGCATCGCTTAAATCTACACGCGTTATCATGCCCCATGCTACTGCGTGCAAGGGGGAGTTTTCCTGTCGCGGAAGTCCGTTCTCACGAGCAAGATCGAGGTCGAGGTCAAGCTCCTGGAGCGCCACGTCCAGATGCTGAAGGCGATCAACGAGAACCAGCCGATCGGGATCATCCGGCTCAGCGAGATGCTGAACGTCCCCCAGCACAAGGTCCGGTATAGTCTGCGGATCCTGGAACAGGAAGGACTGATCAAGCCTTCTCCGGAGGGCGCGGTGACGACGGACCGGCTCGAGGAGTTCCTCGATTATCTGAAGGGCGTCCTGGACGTGATGTCGAACACGGTCCAGGAGCTGCGGAAGTCCCTCGGGTGAGCGGCCCCTCCTGTGCCCAACTGGGCACAATCGGTCAGGGAGTCGCGTGGGTTTTCACCGCGGCATCTTTATCCCGCGCTCCTCGGTAGCCGACGGCGATGCAGGGTCCCGCCCCCGCCTTCGTGATCGAGAACCTGTGGAAGCGGTACGACGGGAAGCCCGCGGT
>Ga0184623_10000284_pt1 | contig 21624 bp, 19 predicted proteins | sample PLM1_100_b1_FD_133138 | JGI IMG/M metagenome (GOLD analysis project Ga0184623, IMG submission 133138) | Groundwater sediment microbial communities from an aquifer in East River, Colorado, USA - PLM1_100_b1 | ecosystem: Environmental > Terrestrial > Soil > Riparian zone | place: USA: East River... | reverse complement strand
CGCCGACGCCGACCCCGACACCCGCGCCGACCCCGACACCCACCCCCTCGGGTACGCCGACGCCGACGCCGCCTGCCGGTGCGGTCAATCACGCGCCGACTTTCGTCGCCGGCCCCGTCCTCGAGGAACAACTCAGCCGCGGCGATTCGCCGCCTGCCCTCAGCGCCGTTGATCCCGACGACGACGCGCTGGTCTACACCCTGATTGATAGCGACCTGCCGGCAGGCCTGACGCTCAATGCCGACGGCACGTGGTCGGGCGACGCCCAGGAGACCGGGACGTTCGTCGTCAGCCTCGAGTCCTGCGATCCCTTTGGGGCGTGCGCGGAAGAGCTCCTGACGATCACCGTTACGGACATCGCGCTACCGGCAACGGACGCGGCACGTCTGTTCGATGCAGACGGATACTTCGCCCAACTGCGGATCATCGTCGGCCTCGCGCTGGCCTTGCTCGGCGTCGCCGCAGGGTTCTCGCGGCGACCGCGGGCGAGCATTGTCCGGAGTGACCATCACCGCGGCTAAGGCCACGAACCCGCAACAATCACACATCGAATGGACCACGAAGACCACGTCCGCCTGATCCGCGACGGCGTCGAACGGGCTGGCCGGCGGTGGCTGGAGCTCGGGGCTGGGCGCGGCGCGTTCACGCTCGCGCTCGCTGACCTGCTGGGGCCCGGCGGCGAGATCGTCGCGGTCGATCGGAACCCGGGCGACCTCCGGCAGCTGGCATCGACGATGGCCGCGCGTTTTCCTGCCACGAGACTCCGCACGGTGAACGCGGACTTCACCGCGCCGATGTCAACCGACGGGCCTCCGTTCGACGGGCTACTTGCGGCGAACGCGCTCCACTTCGTCCGCGACCCGGCCGCCGTCATCGATCGGCTCCGACCAATCCTCGGGCCCGCGGCTCGCGTCATCGTGGTCGAGTACGACAGCGACAGCGGCAACCCGTGGGTCCCGCACCCGTTCTCGTACGGGCGTTGGGAGTCGATGGCGTCTGCCGTCGGCCTGGCCGATACGAGGCTCATCGGAAGCGTCCCGAGCCGCTTTCTCGGGGCAATCTACGCGGCGGCGAGCGAAGTGCCCGCCGCGGCGACGCTCCGGGAAAACGAGGATGGTCAGGCCGGGTCGCCCTGACCGCGGCAGCTCACCTTCGGGTTCCAGTCGTTGAACATCCCGCTCGGGTTCGGCCGCCACAGCCACAAGTGGAGCTGATAGAACGGATCCAGGCCGTAGCGATTGCCCGCCCCCACGAGCGCGAAGTTTCGGCCGAACAGCGAGGGCGGCGCGCCATGCGTCGCATCCCACGCATCTTTGAACGTGACGTGGTCGACGCCGACAAGGCGGTACCCGCCGTGTCGCTTCGGCTCGTAGATCAGGGCCGCAGGAGCGAGCGCATCGACCGCGGGATCTTCGCCGCGGCGTTGACGGCACATTGGCGTCGGGGGCGTCTTCGGTCATCGGTCATCCGACCGATGAACGGGCCGGGTCCGGGCCTAAACTTGGCCGCGTGGATGGCCCAGGATCGCCGCCTGGACCGCGTCGAGGCCCGTGCTACACTCCCGGCCTCACGGCGAGGACCGGGAGGAGTAGCGCTTCCACGGCCACTTAGCGAGCGCGGGACGGTGCGAGCCGCGCGGGACCGGCAGCGTGAACGTCACCCGCGAGCCGAGACGGCCGGCGCCCGATAGCGCGCCGAGAGGGCGCCGGAACCGGCCGGCCGCGATGAGCGGCTCGACCCCGTCGCCGAACCAGCAGGTGGTACCACGACCCGTTCGTCCGCTGGACGAGCGGGTTCGTTGATTCATTGGGACCGAGAAGGATGACCGACACGACCGACACGACGGGGACGACGACGAAGCAGCTGCCGAAGGCCTATCGGCCGGCTGACTTCGAGGCTGCGATCTACGAGCGGTGGCTGGCGGCCGACGTCTTCGCGCCCGACGGCAGGGGGTCCCGGGCCGACCCCGATGCGGAGCCCTTCACGATCATCCAGCCGCCACCGAATATCACGGGCTCGCTCCATCTCGGTCACGCCCAGCGGACCGCGGTCGAGGACCTGATGATCAGGCACGCCCGCATGCTGGGCCGGCCGGCGCTGCTCCTGCCCGGCCTCGATCACGCCTCGATCGCCGCCCAGTACGTCCTTGACCGGATCATCGCCGCCGAAGGGGAGACCCGCCAGTCGCTGGGACGCGAGCGGTACCTCGAGCGGATGTGGCGATTCATCAACGAGACACGCGAGGTCATGCTCGGCCAGCAGCGGCGGGTCGGCGGATCGTTCGACTGGTCGCGTCTCCGATTCACGATGGACGAGGTCTCGAGCAGGGCGGTCCGCGAGGCGTTCTTCCGGCTGCACCGTGACGGCCTCGCGTACCGAGCCGAGGCCCTCGTCAATTGGTGCCCGGGCTGCCGGACGAGCGTGTCGGATCTCGAGGTGATTCCCACGCCGGAGACGGGCACCATCTGGACGATCCGCTACCACGTCGTCGACGAAGCCACCGGGCAGCCCGATCCCAACGCGACGATCGCGATCGCCACGACACGCCCGGAGACGATCCTGGGCGACACCGCCGTCGCGGTCCACCCGGACGATCCACGCTTCCGGGTCCTCGTGGGCCGCAAGGTCCGGATTCCGTTCGTCGAGCGCGACGTGCCGGTGATCACCGACGAGGCCGTCGAACGCGAGTTCGGGACCGGCGCGTTGAAGATCACGCCGGCCCACGACAACGACGATTACGCGATCGGCCGCCGCCACGACCTGCCGATGATCACCGTCCTCGACGACGCCGCGGCGATCGCCGGGACCGGGACGCCGTATGACGGCCTGGATCGCTACGCGGCGCGAGAGCGAGTTCTCGCCGATCTGGAGGCGAGGGGCGATCTCCTGAGCTCACGGCCGCACGAGATGCTGATCGGGCGCTGCCAGCGCTCCAACGACGTCATCGAGCCCCGGCTCAAGACGCAGTGGTTCATCCGGACCGCCCCGCTCGCGGAGCGGGCACTGGCGGCCACCCGGACCGGCCGCACCCGGATCCTTCCCGAGCGGTTCGTCAAGGTCTGGGAGCACTGGCTGACGAACATCCGCGACTGGAACGTCTCCCGCCAGCTCTGGTGGGGCCACCGGATCCCGGCCTGGTACTGCCCGGACGGGCACGTGACGGTCTCCTCGGCCGAGGGCGGCCCGTCGGCCTGCGATGTCTGCGGGCGGCCGGCGTCTGATCTGACGCAGGATCCCGACATCTTCGACACCTGGTTCAGCTCCGGCCTGTGGCCGTTCTCGACGCTTGGCTGGCCCGACGACACGCCCGACTATCGGCGCTTCTACCCGACGTCGGTCATGGAGACCGCCCACGAGATCCTCTTCTTCTGGGTCGCCCGGATGATGATGCTGGGACTCCACCTGACCGACCGCGAGCCCTTCCACGCCGTCTACCTGTCGGGCCTGATCCGCGACGCCGAGGGCCTGAAGATGTCGAAGTCGAAGGGCAACGTCGTCGACCCGCTCTCGGTGATGGAGGAGTCGGGCGCCGACGCACTTCGCTTCGCGCTCATCCACGGCGCGACGCCCGGGCTCGACCAGAAGTTCGGACCGCAGAAGCTCGAAAGCGCGCGGAACTTCGCCAACAAGCTCTGGAATGCGACCCGGTTCGTCGTCGGGGCGCGGCCGGCGAGCATAGATGCTGCTTCGCCCCGACTCTCGCCCGATCCTGCCCATCTCGGCGCGGCGGAGCGGTGGATCCTCTCGCGGGTGGCGGCGACGACGGCCGAAGTCGACCGGGCGATGGCCGACTATGCCTTCGGCGAGGTCACTCGCGAGCTCTACGACGGCATCTGGTCCGAGTTCTGCGACTGGGGACTCGAGCTCGCGAAGGTCCGGCTCGCCGACGAGGCGCTCCCGGCCGAAGTCCGCGAGGCGACGTGGTGGGCGCTCGTCGAGGCACTCGACACGTACCTGCGCCTGCTCCATCCCGTCATGCCATTCGTCACGGAGCAGCTCTGGGGGGCGCTGCCGCACCGCGCCTCGGATCCGGAGCTGCTGATCGTCGCCCGATGGCCGGGGGTTGGGGACCGCGACCTCGCCGCGGAGGCCCAGGTCGACGCGCTGGTCGAGCTGGTCCGGGGGCTGCGCAACGCCCGAGCCGAGGCTCGTGTCGAGCCGTCCAGCTGGCTGCCCGTCGGGGTCGCCGTGCCCGAAGCGCTAGGGCCTGCCTTCGAGGCGCTCCGTCCGGCGATCGAGCGGCTCGCGCACGCCCGCCCGCTCGAGCGTTACCTGACGCGGGACGCGCTGCACGGGGCGATGTCCGAGGGTGGCCTGGCGGTGATCGCCGGCGAGATCGAGGCATTGATCGGCGCCGCGGGAGACAAGGGCGCCTCGGCCGACGCGGATCGGGCGCGGCTCGAGAAGGAGCTCGCCGACGCGGAGGGATTCCTCGACGCGGCCCGCGCCCGGCTCGCGAGCGACGCCTTCACATCCAAGGCTCCGCCTCGCGTCGTCGACGGCGCCCGCACCCGCGAAGCCGAGCTGGCCGACCAGGTCGAGCGGTTACGCGAGCGCCTCGGCGCTGACTCACGGCCGCGATGACGGGCGGACCCAAAGGGATCCGCCCGTCCAATTACGGTTAGCCCTTGACAGCTCCGCCGGTGATTCCACGGACGAAGTACCGCTGCAGCGCAAGGAAGACGACGAGTGGCAGGGCCATCGTCAGGAACGCCGCCGCGGTGAGGAAGTGGGTCTCCCCGCCGAGCGAGCTGACGAGGTTGGAGACGACGACCGTCATTGGCAGGTTCTCGGACCGGGTCGGCCCGATGTAGATGAGCGATACGAGCAGGTCGTTCCAAACGAAGAGGAACTGGAAGATCGCCAGAGACGCGATCACCGGCACGCTCATCGGCAACGCCAGTCGGAAGAAAGCGGTGGCCGGGTTGGCGCCGTCGATCGACGCCGACTCGAAGACCTCCTTCGGCAGGCCGCCCATGTAGTTCCGGAGCAGGTACACGGCGAATGGCAGGCCGTACCCCGTGTGGGCGAGCCAGACGGCCACGAACTCCCCGGCGATGCCCGCGCCGGCGAGGAGCCGGAGGACCGGGATCAGGGTGGACTGGAGCGGGATGACGAGGAGCCCGACGATCGCGACGAAGATCGCGTTCTTGAACGGAAAGTCCATCCAGGCGAACGCGTAACCCGCGAAGGCAGCGACCATGACCGGGATAACCGTGGACGGGATCGTGATGAACAGGCTGTTGATGAACGCGTCGCCGAGATTGTTCTGGCTGAGCACGTGCTCGTAGTTGTCGAACGTGAATTCCCATGGCGGGAAGAGCGACGTCCACCAGCCTGAGCCGGCGACATCGGACGCGGGCCTGAACGAATTGATGAGCAGGCCGATCGTCGGAATGAGCCAGATGGCCATCAGCACGATGACGATGGCGTGGAGCGCGATTCGGCCGGTCCGTCCGCGACTCTGGCGCTTCTCGACCGCGGCTTTCTTCGCGCCGATCGGCTCCGACGCGGCGGTCATCGGAGTGCCTCCTGCTCACGGAAGCGACGGATGTTGACCGCCATGAACGGGATGATCGCGACCAGGAGCACGATCGCGACGGCACTCGCCCGCCCGAAATGTTGAGTCGTGAACATCTCGAACACCATCTTCCGCGCGATGACGTCCGTGCCGAAGGCGCCGTTCGTCAGGGTGTAGACGATGTCGAACGACTTGAGGGCCGTGATCACGATCGTCGTTCCGACGACGAAGATGGTCGGCATCAACAGGGGGAGGATGATCCCTCTGAACACCTGCCATTCATTCGCGCCGTCCACGCGTGCAGCCTCCAGGAGCTCTGAGCTGATGCCCTTGAGACCGGCAGACAGGATGACCATGGCAAAGCCGGTCCACATCCAGACCCCGATGAAGATCAGGGCGAAGTTGTCGATCAGGAACGAGCGCTCGCGTATCCAGTCGACGGGCCCCAGCCCGACCAGCCCGACGAGGGCGTTGATCGTCCCGATCTGAGGCGTCCCCGGCGGCCGGTACTCGTACATGAACTTCCAGATGATCGCCGCCGCCACGAAGCTGATGGCGAGCGGGATGAAGATCGCCGTCTTGGCCAAGGGCTCATACCGGACGCGGTCGACGAGGATCGCGACGAGCAGCCCGAGACCCACGACCCCGGCAGTCATGAAGATCACCCAAAGGACGCTGTTGCGAAGGGCTTCGAGCGTCGTCGCATCGCCGAAGAACCAGGCGTAATTGGCGAGGCCAACGAAGTTCCTCGACGACGCATCCTGGAACGACAGGGCGAAGGTGTTCAGGGTGGGATAGATCAGGAAGACGATCAGGAACGCCAGCGCGGGCGCGATCCAGAACCATGGCCGGAGGCGACCCTGACGTCGCTCAGGGAAGACCTGGATCAGCCTCTCGGTGAGAAGGATGTAGCCGACAAGCGCCGCTGGCACTCCTATGACGACGATCGCCGCGGTGATGAGTTGGTCGTCCACCGACACCTCCTAGCGGGAAGGGGCGGGGGAGCCTTAACGGCTCCCCCGAGAGCTGGACGCTTACGGTGCGGGCGCGTATGCCGTCGCCTGCACCTCGTCGAGGCTGGCCAGGACCGTGTCGAGGTTCGCCGGTGTCTCCGCGTAGTCGACCATCGCCCGGAAGAACGCCGCCTTCATGGCAGCTGGCATCAGGTCGCCGCCGTCGAAGCGGAAGACTGTCGCGTTCTTGATTGCATCGGCCGATTTCTGGCCGACGTCGTCCGGATAGGTGGTCACCTTGGTGTTGGCCGAGACAAAGCCGCCCCGGTCGGCCCAGATCTGCTGGGCTTCAGCGGTGACCAGATACTTCAACAGGTCCTTGGCGGCTGCCTTCTCCGAGAAGAGCCCGAACAGGTCGCCACCGCCGGTCAGGGCGCCGGCGTTGGCGGGATCGATCTCCGGCATCACGAAGAAGTCGAACTCACCGTCGGCCGCTCCGCCCTGCTCCTTGAAGAAGTCGGTGATGAAGCTGGCCTGGTGGTGGAACAGGCAGCCCGGCGGCTCGGTGAACAGTGGGTTGCCACCACTGCCGAAATTCGTGCTGTTGACGAAGGTCGCGCCACCGAACGAGCCTTCGAGCACCTCGCCGAAGGCCTCGAAGGCCTCCTTGATCGCGGGATCCGTCCACTTCGTCGTGCCGGCAACCCACGAGTCATACACGGTGGAACCCGACTGGCGGATGACGAAGTCCTCGACCCAGTCGGTGCCCGGCCAGCCGGAGTCAGCCCCCGACTCGAGGCCCACGCACCACAGGGATTCGGCCGGAGCCGGACTGGTCGCCATGACGGCGTCCCAGTTGGCCGGCGCCGTGCCCGTGAAGACGGTCTTGTTGTACCAGATGAAGCCCTTCACGGAACTCTTGATGAAGACGGCTACGATCTTGCCGTCGACCGTCCCGAGGTCTACGAGAGCCGGCACTGTGTCGGCCTTGTAGGTGTTGAGATCGAGGACGCTATCGAGCGGCTTGAGCGAGCCGCCCGCGGCGAACTGGGCCATCTCACCCGGGCCGGGCAAGCCGGCCAGGTCGGGCAGCGTCCCGGACGCGACGGCCGTCGTGAGGTAGGCGCCGAGCCCGCGGGAACCGGTGTACTTGACCTTGTTCCCGGTTCGGGTCTCCCACGGCGCCACCATGGCCAGGAACGACTCCTGCTCAGATCCACCCCAGGATCCGACGACGCTGACCTCCTTCTCAGCCCCGCCGGTTGTCCCGCCGCCCGTGCAGGCCGCGATGACGAGCATCGTCGCCCCGAGGAGCGCCGCAACCCGGCGCCATGTCCGATTCCGCTGCTGCATCCAAAGTCTCCTTTCCGGACCGCGGATTCCTCGCCGCGGCCCATCTCCTCCAAGAACGCCCACGTCAGAATCTCCGTCAAGGTCCCGGGCCGAGCGCCTCCTTCTTGATCGCCGGGGCGGTCGAGGACCGCACGATGAGCTCGGTTGAGAGTAGCGTCCGGTCGGGGACCGGCCGGCCTGCGACTCGATCGAGCAGGGCCGTGCCCGCAGCGACACCGAGGTTGTAGGCGGGCAGGTGAACGGTAGTCAGTGGCGGATCGAAGAACGCGGCAAGGGCGATGTCGTCGAAGCCGACGATCGATATGTCATCCGGCACGCGCAGGCCGGCTTCGCGGATCGCGGCGATCGCTCCGAAGGCTACGACGTCGCTGGCAACGAAAACGGCCTCGACCGCGCGCTGGGAGAGGAGCAAAGCCATCGCCCGGTGGCCGCTGCCGGCATCGAAGGCGGCATGAGCGACCAGCCGCTCGTCGAACCGCAGCCCCGCGGCCTCGAGGGCAGCGCGATATCCGTCCAGGCGCTGCTGGGCGGCCGTATACGTCAGTGGGGCATTCGTGATGCAGGCGATCCGCCGCCAACCGAGGCCGATCAGGTGCTCGACGGCCCGCATCGCACCGCCGACGTTGTCGATATCGACGCTCGGTGCCTCGATCCCAGGCAGCCAGCCCTGGAGCACGATCGGGAATCCGTCATGAGCGAGCTTCAGCAGGCCGTCGTCGTCGAAACGCGGACCGGAGACGACGATGCCATCTGCGTGTTGGGCTCGCAGCAGCGAATCGTAGGAGCCATGGACCGGGTCGAGCGGCTCGACCATCACTCGGAAGCCGGCCGTCCGGGCAGCCGACGCCAGTCCGCTGAGGGTCTCGGCCAGGGCGGCGTCACCAGCGACCTGCTCCGCCGACTGGCGGAGAACGAAGCCCAGGATGTGGCTCATGCCGCCGGCCAGACCCCGAGCCGACGCGTGGGGGTGATAGCCCAGCTCGGCCGCGGCCTCGAGCACGCGCTCTCGCGTCGTCACGCTGATGTTCGCCCCCGGTCGGTCGTTGAGGACGAAGGAAACGGTCGTGCGCGACACGCCCGCCCGAGCCGCCACATCAGCACTCGTGGGTCTCCTGCGTGAGATCGCCATTCAGCTCCGAGACCGGGCGGGGTCGTCTCGGAGCCCTTTGGCAAGGCCTCACACCGAGCGACCACCAGGGGGAACTAACTCGCGTTAGTGACGCGTATTAGTACTCCGATCGGAAGGCTCCCGTCAACCCTTTCGGCGTGTTTCGCCATGGGACGACGACGGGGGCGATGCCGTAGGCTGGCCCTACCGCGAGACGTCCTTGCGCCCATCCTGCCAACCCGACATTGGTGCGCGATGTCCGACAGCCCTCAGCCGAACACATCGCCTCGAGAAGCAACCAAGCGCGCCGCCCCAAAGTCCCGCCGCCGCACTTCCGAGATCCCGACCGTGCCCACGAGTTCGGCGCCGCGCAACCATCCCGTGCTCGGCGCGGCTTTCGGCCGCGATTGGTGGCAGCGCGGCGTCGTCTACCAGGTGTATCCACGGTCCTTCGCAGACTCGAACGGCGATGGCATCGGTGACCTGCCCGGGCTGATCGACAAACTCGACTACCTCAACGACGGCACGGAGCGGTCCCTCGGGGTCGACGCCATCTGGCTGTCGCCGATCCATCCCTCGCCCGGGTTCGACGTCGGTTACGACGTCTCCGACTACGACGCGATCGATCCCGTCTTCGGGACCCTGGACGACTTCGACCGGCTGATCGCGGAGGCTCACCGGCGGGGGATCCGGGTGATGCTCGACCTCGTGATGAACCACACGAGCTCCGCCCACCGCTGGTTCGAGGAGTCGCGTCGCGATCCGAGCGGCCCGTACGGCGACTGGTATCTGTGGCGCGACGGGAAGCCGGCCCGCTTCGGCCGACAGGCCCGGCCCAACAACTGGCGATCGTTCTTCGGCGGCTCGGCCTGGACGTGGGACGAGGTCCGCGGCCAGTTCTACATGCACACGTTCCTGCCGGAGCAGCCCGACCTCAACTGGCGCAATCCCGCCGTCCGCGAGGCAATGCTGACGATGGTTCGGAGCTGGCTCGATCGAGGCGTGGACGGCTTTCGCCTCGACGTCTTCAATGCGTTCTTCAAGCACGCCGAGTTGTTGTCGAACCCGCGCCGCATGCTAGGTCGCCGGCCGTACGACCGGCAGGTCCACCTGCACGACAAGGACCAGCCGGAACTGATCGATTTCCTGGCCGAGTTCCGAGCGCTGCTGGATTCGTATCCTGAGCGGATGTCGGTAGGCGAGCTCTTCGCGTCCGAGCCGATGGGCGCCGTCCGTCTGAGCGCCCCCGGCCACATGGTGTTCGACTGGCACCTCATCGAGCTGCCGTGGAGCGCCAAGGAGTTCGCGGAGGCGAGCGAGAAGCACGAGCGGATGTTCGGGTCGGATGTCTGGCCGACCCTCGTCATGTCGAATCACGATCAGCCGCGACAGGCAAGCCGCCTCGCGCCGGACGCCGACGCCGCGACGAGCGATGCCGTGGCGCGCGCCGCCGGCGCCCTGATGCTGACCCTTCGTGGTACCCCGTTCGTCTATTACGGCGAAGAGATCGGGGCCCGCAGCGTCCCGGTGCCGTGGGACGAGATCATCGACCCGCCGGCCCGCCGCGGGGGACGGCTGATCCGGCGCCTCGTTCCGTGGTGGAACCGCGACCAGGCACGCTCGCCGATGCCATGGGGCGGCGGCCAGAACGGCGGCTTCTCGACGGGCCGGCCATGGATCCGGATGGGGCCGGACGTCGAGACCCGGACCGTCGCGATCCAGGACGCCGATCCATCGTCGGTCCTCAACGCCTATCGCAGGCTGCTCTGGCTGCGACGGCGGCACCCAGCACTCCAGGTTGGGGCCTACCGCCGGCTTCCGAGCCGATCCGACGACGTCTTCGCCTTCGAGCGCTCGACCGACGGCGAGACGATCATCGTTGCGGTGAACTGTTCGGCGACGCCGCGAAGTCTCCGGATTCGCACCGCGAAGCGCTGGAAGACCCTGTTCGATACGCACGAGCCGGCCCAGGCGGGGGTCGTGGGTGGCGACGAGTTGACCCTCCGGCCCTATGAAGGCGTCATCCTCAATGCCAGCTGAGCAGGGTCCTGCCATCGCCCGCCGTTTGGCCTCTGGCCGCCGGGTGCGGCGCTGATACGATAAGGCCCACCCACCGATCGATCCGGAGGCGTCCATGCCGCTCGAGTTCCTGAAGCGAAAGAATGCGGCCGAACCGACCCCCGCGGCGCCGGCCAGGCCGTCGACGCCGTCGATCACCCTGCCCGAAGAGGTTATCGCGCAGGAGTACCAGCTCAAGCTCTACTACGCCGGCAAGAGCAGCGAGGGCGTCCGGATGCGGACCGGCCCGAACGCGATGGCCGAGCTGCCGTCGATGCTCCACGGCCTCGCCAAGAGCGAGATCGAGATGGTCGAGCCGCTGCCGATCGAGTTCAGCCAGGCGACACCGGTCATCAGCCGGCCGTCCGAGGCGATGCAATGGCTGAACGCCCACCACGTGCACTCCCCCGTGACCCGCCACGCGCTCGTCGTCCTCGAGTCGATCGACGCGATCGACCTCGCGTTCGACACCTTCGTCTGCGCGCTCCTCGACGGCGACGTCGATACGTCCGGCTATCCCGAGTACAGCGCCGTTGTTGGCGGTGTCGCATCCCACTGGGATGAATCGACCGGCGACATGATCGTTCGCGCGGTCGTGGGCTGGGGGGGCAAGGGCGTCCGAGGCGACACGGATCGCATCGGCTCCAAGCTCGTGTCTGGCATCCTCACGAATGTGCTCGCGAACCAATTCGCCCTGGGCCTGACCGCGATCGAACGACCCGTGCCGGCTGCCGGGCGGGGCGGGCTCGTCTGCGCGCACTGCGGATTCGCGTCCGCCCACGATCGGGCCTTCTACTGCCCGAAGTGCGGGATGCGGCTGCTCCGCGGCTGAGCGCGAGCAGCCACGGATGCCGATCTACGACTACACCTGCTCGAAATGCCGCCGGGTCACGGAGGTCATCCACGGGATCAATGATCACGGCCCGAAGTTCTGCCCCGAGTGCGGCGCTGAGGGGACCATGACGAAAGCGTTCGTCGCTCCCACCGTTCATTTCAAGGGCAGCGGTTGGGCGAAGAAGGATCGTTCGACGGCCCGCGCGTCAAGGACGAAGGACGACGGCGGTTCCGCAGCGTCCGCCGACGACACCAAGTCATCGGGCGAAGGCTCTGGCTCGGCTTCCGGCGGGTCGGCCACCGAGTCGAAGAAGACCGAAGCCGGAACGTCGGGCGACTCCAAGGAAAGCTCGAGCTCGTCATCCGGCCCGTCATCGAGCTCCTCGGACTGACGCGACCGATGGCCGGTTCGGCGACCGACTGGATCACGCTGGCGGAGGCGTCCGAGATCCTCGCCGCGTCGAACATCGAATTCCGACCGGCCACGATCGGTGGCTGGGCCCGCGCAGGCAAGCTCCAGAGCATCAAGCTCGGTGGGCGGCGGTTCGTGCGGCGCGGGGAGGTACGTGCGCTCGTCTCCGCGCCTCGGCGGGTCCGCGCCGAAGAACTGCAACCGGCGCTGTTCGAGGACCTCCGACGCTGACCGCGGCGCCGCCCAGTCGGACGACACCGCCCTGGGTGGAGCGCCTTCAAAAGGTCGCCCTGCCGATCTTCGGAAGCGGTCGCGTCGTCAGAGCGCGCGCGGTCTTCGACCGCTACAACGCGCGCGGGGGCGGGCTGTTGGCCGCCGGCATCGCCTACAACACGCTGTTTGCAATCATCCCGCTGGCCCTGTTCGGTGGCGCAGTGCTCGGGTTCTTCGTGACCGATCCCGCTGGGCTCGCGAACGTCAAGTCGGCCCTGGTGGAATGGGCGCCACCGCTGGCGAGCGTGGTGGACGAGATCCTCGGCGGACTCGCGTCCGCGTCACCGTCGCTCTCGATCATCGGCCTGGTCGGGATGGCATGGGGGGCCACGCGCCTCTTTTCGTCCCTCGAGATGGGGATCGGGGCAATGTTCGCGGAGGCACCGCAGCGCGGGATCGTCGAGCGGACCCTCCGGCGGGTCGCGTCGGTCCTGGTCGTGGCCGGCATCGTCGTTGCGGTCTTCCTCTCGACCTCGGTCGCGTCATTCGTCTCCGAGCTCGGGCTGATTGGGGCCGACGCAGCCGGGTTCGGGGTGGTCGTGCTGCTACTGGGACTCCCGATGGTCGTCAGCTCGCTGGCTCTCGCGATCGTCTATCGGGTCCTGCCGCCGGTTCGACCGAGGGTCTCGGATTTCCTCAAGCCGGCGGTGACGATCGGCGTCGGCCTGGTGATCCTCACCCGGTTGTTCGCGGTGATTGCGCCACGGGCCCTTGGGGCGAACTTCGTGTACGGAACGCTGGGGGCAATCTTCGTCGCGCTCGCTTGGCTCGGGCTGACCTATTCGATGATCCTCATCGGGGCGGCCTGGGCCCGCGAGCGGATGCTGGCGGTCGAGGAAACGGCTCGGGTCGCCTGAGGCGACGAGCGACGTGTGTCAGGCGCCCTGACGGGATCCGCAGCGGCGACAGAATCGAGCCGTCGCCGAGAGTGACAGGCCGCAGCTGCTGCACGACTGGACGCCTCCGCTCGTGGTCTGGGCGACGACATCGCGCGCGGAGGCTGCCCACAGGGCTTCGTTGGCAGCGGTGGTGGATGTCCGGCGATTGGCCAGGAGTGATGCGTTCGGCGGCGCAACCGGCCACTGGGGATTGACGGGCCACTCCGGCTCGGACGGGGTGGGCGGGATCGGCGACGTCGAGGCGACTGCCGGGAGACCTTCGTCCGCAGGCCCGTGGCCGTTTGTCGGGACGGCCGGAACGTCCGGAGCAACGGTGCGCCAGGTGGGCTGCTCGACGCGGTCTGCGCGAACTGGCTCCGGCGCGGGCGCCGTGTATTCGCGCGTCGGCTCGACGGGTGCTTCGGCGGCGACCTCGACGGGTGCTGCGGCGGCGACTTCCTCTGGCAGCTCGGCGGCGATCTCCGCCGGAGCCTCCTCGATCGGCGCCGCGGCCTCGGCGGCCACCGGCTCCTCGACCGGAGCAGCGAACGCAATTGCGGCGACGGGCTCAGGCTCGGGCTCTGGGGCGGCCGCGACGACCTCGGGTTCGACCCAGTCGGGTTCCGCGGCGGCCTCAATCGGCTCGGCGACCTGTTCGGGCATGGGTGCCTCGACTGCCGGCTCCGCGGTGATCGAGGCCTCGTAGGCCGCGAGTTCGGCGTCGATGTTCTGTCCGGGGCGGAACTTGGACAGGAGCGCGGAAGTGCGGCGGGACGCTGCGGCCGCTCGCTCGTCGACGCCCGCCGGAAGCTCCTCGGCGGCCGGCTGTGCCTCAACGGCTTCCACGGCCTGGACCGCCTCGACCGGCGGTGCCTCGGCCTCGACAACGGGAACGACCGGCGGCGCCTCGGCCACGGTCTCGGCGCTGACCTCGATCGGCCATTCCTCGACCTCGGCCAGCTCGGCCTCGGCCGTGGCATCTACGCTCTCGAGCGTTTCCGCGACCTCGAGCCCGGGCTCGGTAGCCATCGGCCACGCGCCCGCAGGCTCCTCCTCAGCCTGTAAGGGGGGCACGGCCGGGGGCGCTACCGCCTTGGGGATCTCCTGTCCGGAGATTCGAGCCAGCCGGGCCGCGAGGATCTGGTCGAGATCGGGCGGCGGCGTGAGGGCGTCCGGCGCATCGTGGGCCACGTCGGTCATCGGCCAGGCGGTAGCCTCGACGTGGACGGGCTGGCCGTGCATCGGGGTCAGGTCCGGGAAAGGCGCAGGCATGATCTCGTGACCGAGGTGCGGCGCGCACGTCAGGCAGCGTCCTTCGGCCTGGTTCCAGCAATTGCCGCACGTGTACTGGCGGCAGGTCATGCAGAAATTGAAGGTCGCGTGGAAGGCGTCGAGCTGGTGCGAGGTCACCTCGCGCTCTTCGTCGCTCCGAGCGGCCGCCATGGCCTCGTCCATCGACGAATCGTCGCTGAGGACGTAGTTCTTGAGGCCCTTCGAGATGGTCTTGAACCGACCGAGCTTCTTCGCCCTCGTGGGCGCGGCGGTCTCGAACGTGTAGCGGGTGCCACAGCGTTCGCAGAACGACTCGGTAAGGATCTCGGGCATCGTGCCCCCGGTATGCGTTGGACACGTCGGTGCGGGACGGGCCGACCGAACGGGGCAACACTATATCGCAGCCGTCTTCACCGTCCCCAACCGCAGGTACCACGAATCAGGGACGATGGTCCCTCGAACGTACTCCCCGCGGGCCCGGGACTCCCGAGACTGTTAGAGTCGCCACCGATCATGGGACCCCTGGCCGCCCTTGAGCGGTTCTTCGAACGCCTTTTCGAACGGCAGACGGCGCGGCTCTTCCGGACGAAGCTCCAGCCGATCCAGCTGCAGCGGCGGGTGGAGCGGGCGATGGAGTCCCAGCGGGTTCGCGACGGCGATCGGACGCTCGTCCCGAATCGCTACGCCATCCACATCGCCCCGCCTGACCTCGCCGCCCTGCGGGAGGCCCATCCGTCGCTGGCGGCGGATCTCGCGGACGCCGCCCTCGGATTTGCCCGCGGCCATGGCTACCACCTCGCCGATCGGCCGACGGTCGCGCTCATCGCGGACTCGAGGATTGAGGCCGGCGACGTTCGCGTGGCGGCCAGCCTCGATTCGACCGCCAGGCCTTCGCCCGGCGCGTCCGCCACGGGCCCGAGCCAAGCAGCCGAGCCCGGCGAGGGCGGCCCGACCGACGACGACGCGAGCTCGAGGCCTCGCGTCGACCAGACCGCGGTCTTCGTCGTCCCCGCGGTCGATTCGCCGCGGGCGACGCTACGCGAGGTCCGGCCGGACGGCTCGACCCAGTCCTTTGTCGTCGACGGCCGGCCGCTGACGATCGGTCGTGGCCCTGACAACGGACTCGTCCTCCAGGATAGTCGCGCCTCGCGCCACCACGCCCGGATCTACGGCCGCCAGGGCGCCCTTCTCCTGGCCGATCTCGGGAGCACCAACGGCTCGTGGGTCAACGACCGCCGCGTCCAGGAGATCGCGCTGGGTGAGGGCGACCAGATCCGCATCGGCGACACGGTGCTCATCGTTGAGTCGGTCGAGGAGGCGTGATGGACGGTTTCACCGTCACGATCTGGGTCGTCCGCCTGCTGTTCCTCGCGCTGCTCTATCTGTTCCTCTTCGGAATCGCCCGGGCGCTCCTTCGCGACCTGAGCGCGGCTTCACGCGAGCCCACGACGGAGCTCGGCCGACTCGTCGTCGTGGCGTCGCCCGCCGGTGAGCCCGCGCCGGGGAGCACGCTCGCCCTTGACGCGATCACGACCCTCGGCCGCGACGTCAACAACGCGATCGTCGTCGACGACCAGTTCGCTTCTGCGCGGCACGCCGTCCTGACGTTCCGCGGCAGGAGCTGGTACGTCGAGGACCTCGAAAGCACGAACGGAACGTTCGTCAACGGGCATCCCGTCGAGGGCGCGATCCCGATCGGCTACGGCGACGAGATCCAGCTTGGCCAGGTCCGGTTCCGGCTGGAGCGGCCGCGCCGGTGACGGCGAGCGCTCCGCCGCTCCCCCGGATTCTCGGCCAGATCAAGCCCCGGCCACGATGGCGTGAGGCGCGTCTGCTCGCGATCGTCGCGGCCGCGATCCTCGCCGGCAGCGTTTCGCTGGAACTCGCCAGGCACAGCGACGAGACGGCGGCGACCGCGGGTTTCTCGCCGGCCGAGCCGCTCCATCTCGCGATCTATCTCGGGGTACTGGTAGCAGCTCACATCGCCCAGGTCCTCACCGGGCGACGGACCGACCAGGTGCTGCTGCCCGCGGTCGGGCTGCTCGGCGGGATCAGCCTGCTGCTCATGGAACGGCTGCCGCAGGATCTCGTCGTCCAGCGCTTCTTCGGCGCGGAGCTCGGGCTGGCCGACGTCCAGCTCGTCTGGCTCGTCCTGTCGATCAGCATCGCGACCACCCTGTCGATCGTCGTCCGCTCCGATCGCTGGCTGCGCCTCTACAAGTACACCTGGGCGGCAGCCGGGGTCGCGCTCTTGCTCCTGACATTCGTCCTCGGGACGGAGATCAACGGTCAGCGCTTGACGCTCTCCCTCGGGCCGATCAGCGGCCAGCCCTCCGAGCTGCTGAAAGTGATCCTCGTCGTGTTCCTCGCGGGCTACCTCTCGGAGAACCGGTCGTTGCTCGTGGAGGAATCGACCCGGATCGGGCCGATCGCACTCCCGCCGCTGCCGTACCTCGCGCCGATGGTCGCGATGTGGGCGATCGCCCTCGGCATCGTTGTCGTCCAGCGGGACCTCGGCGCGGCGCTCCTCTTCTTCGCCGTGTTCCTGCTGCTGCTCTACACGGCGACCGCGCGGCCCGGCTACGTCGTGCTGGGCATCCTCCTGTTCCTCGCGGGCGGGTTCGTCATGTACCAGCTCATTCCGCACGTCCAGACGAGGGTCGACATCTGGATCGACCCGTTCACGGACCCGGCGGTCACCGGCTACCAGATCATCCAGGCGCTCTACGCCTTCGCCCGGGGCGGCCTCGTCGGGACGGGGCTGGGCGGCGGCATACCGACGACGATCCCGGCCGTCGAGACCGACTTCCCGTTCGCCGCGCTGGGCGAGGAGCTCGGGCTCGTGGGGATCATGGCGATCCTCGGGCTCTACCTCGTCGTCATCGAGCGCGGCTTGCGGATCGGGGCGGCGGCGGGTGACGAATTCCGGGCACTGCTCGCGACCGGGCTCGCCCTGGTCGTCGGCGTCCAGGCGTTCATCATCGCGGCCGGCAATCTCAAGCTCATCCCGCTGACCGGCATCACGCTGCCGTTCATCAGCTACGGCGGCTCCTCGATGCTCGTCAACGGAATCGTCGTCGGCCTACTGCTTGCCCTGTCGGACAAGGGGGTCGAGCCGCCTCCGGCACCGAAGCAGCCCGGGCGGCTGGCGCGGCTGACCAGGCGGGGGGCCTGATGGCGCAACGCTCCGTTGCCCGCAGCATCGCCCATGTCGGCCTCGCGCTGACGCTCGCTTTTGGCGTACTCGCTGCAGGGGCCGGCTACTGGCAGGTCGTCCGGTCGGAGGAGCTGTCAACAGCGCCGGAGAACCCCGCGGTCGCCGTCGCCGCCGCGACCGTGGTCCGCGGCGAGATCATCGATCGCCACGGGAACATCCTCGCGAGGAACGAGAAATACTCGAAGGGCGGGTTCTACCGTGCCTACCTCGACCGATCCATCGCGCCGGTCGTGGGCTACGCGAGCCGCGGTCATGGTTCGGCGGGCCTCGAGAGATCGTTCGGTCCGGAGCTGACTGGCCTGAGCGATCTCGACCCGATCCGGAATGCCCTGCGCAAGTTCCAGGCCGATCCGTACGACCCGCAGACCCTGACGCTCTCCCTCTCCCTGACCCTCCAGCGGGCCGCCATCCGCGGCCTGGGGGAGGAGAGTGGCGCGGTCGTCATGCTCGATCCGCGAACCGGAGAAGTCCTCGTCCTCGCCTCGATGCCGTTCTACGACGCTTCCGCGATCGCGAACCCGGCCACCGAAACCGACGGCTGGAACGCGGTCGCCGACAACCCGGCCTTGCCGCTCCTGACGCGACCGACGCAGGGCCGCTACGTGCCCGGCTCGATCTTCAAGGTCGTCACCTCGATCGCCGGCCTGGGCTCGGGCGGGATCGAGCCGACGACGACATTTCCGAACCAGGCGGCCGCCGAGAAGGACGGCCTGGTCGTCAGCGGCTTCCGGATCAACGAGCACCCGGGCGTTCCGGCGCGGACCTTCAACCTGGTAAGCGCAATGGAGGTCTCGTCGAACATCTGGTTCGCCCTCGCGGGCCTCGAGACCGGCGGCGAGAACCTCGTCGACTACGCGGAGCGGCTCGGGTTCGGCGCCCCGCTGCCGTTCGACCTGCCGACGGCCGTCTCCCAGGTAACGGATGGCAACGGTTCGGCGCCGGGCGGCTTCAAGGACGATGTCGAGCTCGCCAGCGCCGCCTTCGGCCAGGGCAAGACGTTCGTGACGCCGCTCCAGATGGCGCTCGTGGCGGCGACGGTCGCGAACAATGGCGAGCTGATGCGGCCGCGGCTCGTCACCGCGCTGACCGGCAAGGAGGGAACCCGCAGCATTGCACCCGAAACGATCCGTCGGGTCATCTCGGCGGCCGACGCCGACGCGATCACGGCGGCGATGCTGGAGGCAGTCGAAGGCGATCTCGGCCGCCAGTTCACGTCCGGCGCCAAGGTGCGCGGCATCCCGACGGCCGGCAAATCCGGCACGGCGGAGCTTGGCGGCTCCGGCGAACCGCACTCGTGGTTCATCGGGTTCGCCCCGGCGAACGACCCGCAGATCGCGATCGCGGTCCTCGTCGAGCGCGGGGGTAGGGGAGGGGCGAGGGCGGCACCCCTCGCGGGCTCGCTCATGAAGGTATATTTCGATACCGTGGCGCCACCATGAGCGACCAGCGCCGCGGCGAGCCGATCGCCGACCGACCCGACGACGAGGACTACGACGCCGAGAGCCTGACCGACGTGGGTCCGGCGGCGGTCGAGCGGGAGCGACGGACAGCCCTCGAGCGGATCGGGCTGGCGGCCGTTGCCGTCGTCATGGCCGCCCTGTTCGCGGCAGTAGCCGTCGCCGCGTTCGTCGGCGGTGAGTTCTTCCTCGCCGCGATGGGCCTCGTCGGCTGCATGATGACCCTCGCCGTCGGCGGAGTCACGCTCCTCCGGGGTTAAGGCTCGTATCTGCGGGAGCGGGCAAGCGGCCGGCCCACCGAGGTCCAAGGCTGAGCTCCGCGAGGCCATTGGTCCGCGGTTCCGGCACATTCCGAACCCATTTGGCCTCTCCGGCGTACTATCAGTCGAGACCCCTGTGCGAGCCCGATAGCGGCATCGCGATTCCCCGAGGAGCCTGATGACCAACCTTGAGCAGACCGGCGAGAAGGTCCTCGCCAACGTCGAGCGCGTGATCGTTGGCAAGCACCACGAAGTCCGGCTGGCTCTCGTCGCGCTGCTTTGTCGCGGCCACCTCCTGATCGAGGACGTGCCGGGCACCGGCAAGACCGTCCTCGCCAAGGCGATTGCCCGGAGCCTCGGCTGCAGCTTCCGGCGGATCCAGTTCACGCCAGACCTGCTGCCATCCGACGTCACCGGCCTGTCGATCTATAACCAGAAGAACCAGGAGTTCGAATTCCGCCCGGGGCCGATCATGGCCCAGGTGGTCCTGGCCGATGAGATCAACCGGGCGACCCCGAAGACCCAGTCGGCCCTCCTCGAGTGCATGGAGGAGCGGCAGGCAACGATCGACGGCACGACCTACGCAATGCCGGACCCGTTCCTCGTCATCGCCACCCAGAACCCGATCGAGTACGAGGGCACATTCGCCCTGCCGGAGGCCCAGCTCGACCGCTTCATGCTCCGGATCCGGCTCGGCTATCCCCAGCCGATCGAGGAGGTCGTGATCCTCGACGAACAGAAGCGAACCCACCCGCTCGAGGACATCGAGGTCGTCTGTTCCGTCGACGAGCTGCGCGGCATGCAGACGGCCGTCCGCGACGTCTACGTCGACTCCACGGTGGCTGAGTACATCGTCCGGTTGGTCAATGGGACGCGGAACCATCCCGACGTCTACCTCGGTGCGTCGCCGCGCGGATCGATTGCCCTGTACCGGGCCGGCCAGGCGCTCGCCGGGCTTCTCGGCCGCGACTACGTGATCCCGGATGACATCAAGGCCGTCGCGGAGCCCGCCCTGGCCCATCGCCTGATCATCAAGACGAGCGCGTCGATCCACGACGTCCAGTCGGCGAACGTCGTCCGCGAGCTCCTCGACGCCACGCCGATCGACGGCATCCGGCCGACCGGCGGCCCCGACGGCCCCCGAGCCATCCGCCCGGCCGGCCAGGGCGCGGCGAGCGCCTAGGCCGAGCGAGACGAGCAGACCGGCCCGCGAATCGATCGATTGATGCGCCGACTCCAACTCATCCTGATCGCGGCGATCCTCCTCATCGCCGCGTTCTCGACCGGCCTCGAGTTCCTCTTCTACCTCGTCTACCTCGCGATCATCGTCATCGGCGGCTCCTACATCGTCACCCGGCTCGGTCTGTCCGACCTCGAGGCCGGCTACGCGGTGAGCCAGCTGAACGGCCATGTCGGCGACAAGATCCGCGTCACCTATACGCTCCGTAACACGAGCCGGATCCCGAAACCGTGGCTCGAGGTCCACAACCCGACGACGCTGCCCGGCGGCCTGCCGGGCCGGGCGATCCCGCTGGGTCCCAGGGGCGAGCGGTCGTGGCTCGTCCGAGTCCCGCTCGTCCGCCGCGGCCACTTCCGCATCGAGCCGCTCCAGATCCGGACGGGCGACCCCTTCGGCTTCTTCGAGGCGTCGGCGTCGGTTGGGCAGGGCGTCGCCGTCGTTGTCTATCCCCGGATCGAGTCGATTCCGCTGTGGCGCCTTCCGGCCGCGTATCTCGAGGGAACGAACGCATCGCCTGAGCGAACCCTCCAGACGACGCCGCTGGCGACGACCGTCCGGCCGTGGGCACCGGGCGACAGCTTCAACCGGATCCACTGGCGGGCGACGGCCCGTCACGGCGAGATCCAGGTCAAGGAATTCGAGCTCGAGCAGACCGCCGACGCGTGGATCATCCTCGACCTCGAGCGCGCGATCCAGACCGGCCGAGGCGACGAATCGACGGTCGAGGCGGCCGTCCGGGTCGCGGCCTCAGTCGCCGACAAGGCAATCCGCGACAACCGCGCCGTCGG
>Ga0184623_10000283_pt1 | contig 21639 bp, 20 predicted proteins | sample PLM1_100_b1_FD_133138 | JGI IMG/M metagenome (GOLD analysis project Ga0184623, IMG submission 133138) | Groundwater sediment microbial communities from an aquifer in East River, Colorado, USA - PLM1_100_b1 | ecosystem: Environmental > Terrestrial > Soil > Riparian zone | place: USA: East River... | reverse complement strand
GGCCCGAAACCCCGAAGACGATGTCCGTGAGCTGGGAGAGCCGGCATGACGGGTGGGGAGACCGTTGTCTTCTGGCTGCTGGCGCCGCTTGCCGTGCTCGGGGCGCTCGGCATGGTGTTCAGCCGCAAGGCCGTGCACTCGGCGCTGTGGCTGGCGCTGACGATGATCGTGCTCGCGGTGTTCTTCGGCGTGCAGGGCGCGATTTTCCTCGGCGTCGTCCAGGTCGTCGTCTACACCGGCGCGGTGATGATGCTGTTCCTGTTCGTGCTGATGCTGGTCGGCGTCGACGCGTCCGACTCGCTCGTGGAAACCATTCGGGGGCAGCGGTTCGCGTCGCTGGTGGCCTTCCTGGCGTTCGCGCTGCTGCTCGTCGGTGGCATCTCCCGGGTGGCGTTCGACGAGCCGGCCGGTCTCGCGGCGGCCAACGCGCGCGGCAATGTCGAGGGCGTGGCGGAGCTCGTCTTCACCCGTTACGTCTGGGCGTTCGAGGTCACCAGCGCGCTGCTCATCACGGCGGCGCTCGCCGCGATGGTGCTCGCCCACCGGGAGCGCACCGAGCCACGGGCCAGCCAGCGCGAGCTGGCGGCGTTGCGGTTCCGCGGCCGGCGGCCCAGCCAGCTGCCGCCGCCCGGCGTCTACGCCCGCCACAACGCCGTCGACACGCCCGCGCTGCTGCCCGACGGTTCCCCGGCCGAGGAGTCGGTGTCGCAGGTGCTCAAGGCGCGCGGCGACCTCCACGAGCGGCGCCCGGCCGAGATCGCCGAGCCGGCCGAGATCAGTCGCGCCGCCGAGGTCGCCGAGGGGAGGACAAGGGACTGATGAGCGAGCGGAGCGAGCGAATCAACAAGCACCGCGTTCAGGCTCATGACGACGCCGAGCGCAGCGAGGCCGCCACATGAGTCCAACCGCGTACCTGTATTTGTCGGGGCTGCTGTTCTCCATCGGCGCGGGCGGCGTGCTGCTGCGCCGCAACGCGATCGTCGTGTTCATGTGCATCGAGCTGATGCTCAACGCGACGAACCTCGCGTTCGTGACGTTCTCTCGGATGAACGGCAATCTCGACGGCCAGATCATCGCGTTCTTCGTCATGGTGGTCGCGGCGGCTGAGGTCGTCGTCGGCCTGGCGATCATCGTGACGATCTTCCGCACGCGACGCTCGGCCTCGGTCGACGACGCCAACCTCCTCAAGTACTGACGGGAGACGACGTTGTTTCTCACCCAGGAGGGTGCGCCGGAGGTCGCCGCCGCCACCGGCGTGTTCACGTGGAGTTGGCTGCTCATCGCGCTGCCGCTGGCCAGCGCCGCCGTGCTGCTGCTCGGTGGGCGCCGCACGAACCGCTGGGGCCACCTGCTCGGCTGCGCGACGCCGATCGCGTCGTTCTTCATCGCGGTGGCGATCTTCTTCGCGTTGCTCGGGAGAGACGCCGAGGCGCGGCACGTGGGCCAGCAGGTCTACACGTTCATCTCGGTCGGCCGTTTCGAAGTCGACTTCGGGACGCTGATCGACCCGCTGTCGATCAGCTTCGCGCTGCTGATCACCGGCGTGGGGTCGGTCATCCACGTCTATTCCATCGGCTACATGGCGCGCGACCCGGACCGGCGGCGGTTCTTCGGCTACCTCAACCTGTTCATCGCCGCGATGCTGCTGCTCGTTCTCGGCAACGACTACGTCACGCTGTACGTCGGCTGGGAGGGTGTCGGCCTCGCGTCGTACCTCCTGATCGGCTTCTGGTACCACAAGCCGAGCGCCGCCGCGGCCGCCAAGAAGGCGTTCGTCGTAAACCGGGTCGGCGACCTCGGGCTGTCGATCGCCATCATGCTGATGTTCGCGACGTTCGGCCGCACGTCCTTCCAGGGCGTCTTCGCCGGCGCGGGGGAGCTGGGCGAGGACACCGCCACGGCGATCGGGCTGCTGCTCCTGCTCGGCGCGTGCGGCAAGTCGGCGCAGGTGCCGCTGCAGTCCTGGCTCCTCGACGCGATGGAGGGCCCGACGCCGGTGTCGGCCCTGATCCACGCCGCGACGATGGTGACCGCCGGCGTCTACCTCGTGACGAGGTCGGCGCCGATTTACGCCGAGGCGCCGAACGCGCTGACCGCGGTCGCCGTCGTCGGCGCGGTCACGCTGCTGTTCGGCGCTTTCATCGGGTGCGCCAAGGACGACATCAAGAAGGTGCTGGCCGGCTCGACCATGAGCCAGATCGGCTACATGATGCTCGCCGCGGGGCTGGGGCCGGTCGGCTACGCCTACGCGATCCTGCACCTGCTGACCCACGGCTTCTTCAAGGCCAACCTGTTCCTCGGCGCCGGCTCGGTAATGCACGCCATGAACGACGAGATCGACATGCGGCGCTACGGCGGGCTGCGCACGTACATGCCGGTGACGTTCGCGACGTTCACCCTCGGCTACCTCGCGATCATCGGCGTCCCGCCGTTCGCCGGCTTCTTCTCGAAGGACAAGATCATTGAGGCGGCCTTCGCGGTCAATGTCGTCTACGGCGCGGTCGCCCTGCTGGGTGCGGGCATCACCGCGTTCTACATGACCCGGCTGTTCGTCATGACGTTCCTCGGTGAGGCGCGGTGGGATCCCGACGTCCACCCGCACGAATCGCCGCCGGTGATGACGGCGCCACTGGTGCTGCTCGCGGCGCTGTCGCTGGTCGGCGGCGGGCTCCTGTACCTCGGCGGCGGGTTCGTCGAGTGGCTGACCCCGGTGTTCGGCCACGAGGAGGCGCATCTAGACGTGCCGGTTTGGGTCATCACCGCATCGACGCTCGCCGTCATCCTGATCGGCGTCGCGATCGGCTTCCGGCTCTACGCGGGGCGCCGGGTTCCGGTGACTCCGCCGGTTGGGTCGCCGCTCACCGTCGCCGCCCGGCGCGACCTCTACGGTGACGCCGCCAACGAGGCCGTGTTCATGCGGCCCGGGCAGTACCTCACCCGGCTGCTGGTGTTCTTCGACAACCGTGGCGTCGACGGCGTGGTCAATGGCCTGGCAGCGCTCATCGGTGGTTCGGCCGGGCGGGCGCGGCGCGTGCAGACCGGGTTCGTCCGCTCCTATGCACTGTCGATGCTCGGCGGCGCCGCTGTCCTGGTCGTCGCCCTCCTGCTGGTGAGGCTGTCGTGATTGGGTTTCCCCGGCTCACAGTGCCTATTTGCGCCGCCTCGCCTATTTGCGCCGCCTCCGGGCGCTCAGCGCCCTTCGGCTCGCCCGGCCAGCTCAGTGTGAGGATGCTGTGACGGACTTTCCCTGGCTCACTTTGATCGCGGCCGTGCCGCTCGTCGGCTCGGTCGTCGTCGCCGCGGTCCCACGGGGACGCGACCAGCTCGCCAAGGTCCTCGCGCTGCTCTTCTCCTGCGCTTCGCTGCTGCTGACGATCGCGCTGGCGACGCAGTTCGACCCTGACGACGCCGGGCAGGCCGGGCAGCAGGGCCTCCAGTTCATCGAGCAGCACGACTGGATCCCGGCGTTCGGCGTGCACTACGCCGTCGGCATCGACGGCATCTCGCTGGTGCTGATCGCGCTGACCGCCGTGCTCACGCCGGTCGTCATCCTCTCCTCTTGGAACGACGTCGACACCGCGACCGCCAAGCGCAGCGTGCAGACCTACTTCGCCTTGCTGCTCGTCCTGGAGGCACTGGTCATCGGCGTCTTCGCGGCGACCGACGTCTTCCTGTTCTACGTGCTGTTCGAGGCGATGCTGATCCCGATGTACTTCCTCATCGGGAGCTACGGCGGCCCGCAGCGCTCGTACGCCGCGGTGAAGTTCCTGCTTTACAGCTTGCTCGGCGGGCTGCTCATGCTCGCCGCGGTCATCGGGCTGTTCGTCACGTCCGCCCGCGCTGGCGAGGGCACGTTCCTGTTTGCCGACCTGGTCGCGCTGGACATCGACCCGACGACGCAAAAGTGGTTGTTCGCGGGCTTCTTCTTCGCGTTCGCGGTCAAGGCGCCGCTGTGGCCCTTCCATACCTGGCTGCCCGACGCCGCGGCGGAATCGACGCCGGGCGGCGCCGTGCTGCTCGTCGGCGTGCTGGACAAGGTCGGCACGTTCGGCATGATCCGGCTCTGCCTGCCGCTGTTCCCTGACGCGTCGCGGTTCTTCGCGCCGCTGGTCATCGCGCTCTGCGTGATCGGCATCATCTACGGGGCGCTGCTGGCGATCGGCCAGACCGACATGAAGCGGCTCATCGCCTACACGTCGATCTCCCACTTCGGCTTCATCGGGCTTGGCATCTTCGCGATGACCACCCAGGGCCAATCGGGGTCGACGCTCTACATGGTCAACCACGGCTTCTCGACCGGCGCGCTGTTCATCATCGCGGGCTTCCTCATTTCCCGGCGCGGATCGCGGCTGATCGACGACTACGGCGGCGTGCAGAAGGTCGCACCGGTGCTCGCCGGCACCTTCCTGGTCGCCGGCCTGTCCAGCCTTTCGTTGCCCGGCCTGTCCAGCTTCGTGAGCGAGTTCCTCGTGCTGGTCGGCACGTTCACGCGCTACCGCGCGGCAGCGGTGGTCGCGGCGCTGGGCATCATCCTGGCCGCCGTGTACATCCTCTGGTTCTACCAGCGGACGATGAACGGCCCGCTCAAGGCGGGCAGCGAGGTCGTGACCGACCTGCGGGGCCGTGAGGTGCTCGCGATCGCGCCGCTGCTTGCGCTCATCATCGTGCTCGGCGTCTTCCCTCAGCCGGTGCTCGATGTCATCAATCCGAGCGTCGAGCGGACCATGGGCCACGTCGACCAGACCGATCCAGAACCTCCGATCAACGTTGCTGAAAGGACAGGCGAGTGACGGCCCTCGCGCAGCAGGTGCAGGCGCCCGACATCGGGTACGCCGAGGTCTCGCCCATGCTGATCGTGTTCGGCGCCGCTGTGCTCGGCGTGCTGGTCGAGGCGTTCCTGCCCAGGGCGATGCGCTACGTCGCCCAGGTCGGGCTCGCGATGCTCGCCCTGATCGGCGCGCTCGTGGCAGTCGTGCTGCTGGCGGGAACCGAGCGGGTGGCCGGCGCCGGCTCGGTGGCGGTAGACGGGCCGACCCTGTTCCTGCAGGGAACCGTGCTGGTGCTGTCGATCGCGTCGCTGCTGCTGATAGCCGAGCGCAACACCGAGGCGGCCGGTGGGGCATTCGCGGCGCAGGCGTCGACGATCCCCGGCTCGTCCCAGGAGCGCACGGCGGTTGCGGCCGGCCTCGTCCAGACCGAGGTGTTCCCGCTGACGCTGTTCGCGGTCGGCGGGATGCTGCTGTTCCCGGCCTCCAACGACCTGCTGACCATGTTCGTCGCGCTCGAGGTGCTGTCGCTGCCGCTGTACCTGATGTGCGGGCTGGCCCGGCGTCGGCGGCTGCTCTCGCAGGAAGCGGCGCTGAAGTACTTCCTGCTGGGCGCGTTCTCGTCGGCGTTCTTCCTCTACGGCATCGCGCTGCTCTACGGCTACGCCGGAACCGTCGAGTTGGCGGGCATCGCCGAGGCGACCGGCGCGAAGGTCGGGCAGGACGCGTTGCTGCTGATCGGCACGGCGCTGGTGGGCGTGGGGTTGCTGTTCAAGATCGGCGCAGCGCCGTTCCACGCCTGGACGCCGGACGTGTACCAGGGCGCCCCCACACCGGTGACGGCCTTCATGGCCGCGTGCACCAAGGTGGCCGCGTTCGGCGCCCTGCTGCGGGTGTTCTACGTGGCCTTGCCCGGCATTCGGTGGGACTGGCAGCCGATGGTGTGGTTCGTGGCGATCCTGACGATGGTGTTCGGCGCCGTGGTCGCGATCGTGCAGACCGACGTCAAGCGGATGCTGGCCTACTCGTCGATCGCGCACGCCGGCTTCATCCTCACCGGGTTGGTGGTGACGAGCGGGGAGGGCTTGTCGTCGACCATGTTCTACCTGCTGGTCTACGGATTCACCACGCTCGGGGCGTTCGCCGTCGTGACGCTGGTGCGCGACGCCGGAGGCGAGGCGACCCACCTGTCCCGGTGGGCCGGACTAGGCCGGCGCTCGCCGCTGGTCGCCGGCGTGTTCGCGCTGTTCCTGCTGGCGCTGGCCGGCATCCCGCTGACGAGCGGCTTCACCGGCAAGTTCGCCGTGTTCTCGGCGGCGGTCGAGGGCGACGCGACAGCACTGGTCATCGTCGGCGTGCTGAGCAGCGCGATCGCGGCTTTCTTCTATGTCCGGGTTATCGTGCTGATGTTCTTCTCCGACCCGGTCGACGAAGGACCGACCGTAGTCGTGCCCAGCCCGCTCACCACCGCGGCGATCGCGATGGGGGTGGCGGTCACCGTCATCCTCGGGGTGCTCCCGCAGCCCGTGCTCGACCTCGCTGACCGCGCCGCCGCCGAGATGTTCATCCGCTGACCGCCTAACTATGGAGCCGCCGTGACCGCCCGCGCCCGCGCCGCTCGCGCCCTCGGCGTCGAGCTGCGCGACCCGGGGCTGGAAGTCGGCGTCCGGGCCGGGCTGGCGGCGGTCGAGGAAATGCTCCGGGAGGCGGTGAAGAGCAACTACCCGTTCGTGACGGAGATGTCCCGGCACCTGGTCGACGCCGGCGGCAAGCGGTTCCGGCCGCTCCTCGTGCTGCTCGCCGCGCAATTCGGTGACCCGCACGCGCCGGGGGTGGTGCCCTCGGCGGCGGTCGTCGAGCTCACCCATCTCGCGACGCTTTACCACGACGACGTGATGGACGAGGCGTCGATGCGCCGCGGCGCGCCCAGCGCCAACTCGCGGTGGTCGAACACGATCGCCATCCTCACCGGCGATTTCCTGTTCGCGCGGGCCTCGGACATCCTGGCCGACCTCGGCCCAGAGGCGGTCCGCATTCAGGCCCGCACGTTCGAGCGGCTGGTGACCGGCCAGATCCGCGAGAGCGTGGGACCGGGTGACGCAGGTGACGGCGTCGAGCACTACCTGGGCGTGGTCGCCGAGAAGACCGGGTCGCTCATCGCCACCTCTGGCCGGTTCGGGGCATTGATGTCCGGTGCGCCCGAGGCGGCGGTCGACGTGCTGACCCTTTTCGGCGAGCGGATCGGGGTGGCCTTCCAGCTCTCCGACGACATCCTGGACGTGGCCAGCGACGCGGTCGAGTCGGGCAAGATGCCAGGCACCGACCTACGCGAGGGCGTAGCCACGTTGCCGGTGCTGCACGCGCTCGCTGCTGGGACCCAGTCGCCTGAAGATCTGCGGCTGCGCGAGCTGCTGGCCTCAGGTGATCTCTCCGACGCCGCCTGGCTGGCCGAGGCGCTCCGGCTGCTGCGGGCGCACCCCGGCCTCGAGCGTGCGCGCGCTGACTTGCGTCGATGGGCTGACGACGCTCGCGGCACGCTCGCCCCGTTGCCCGACGTGCCCGCGAAGGCAGCGCTGGCGTCACTGTGCGACGTGGTGGTCGACCGGACCGGCTAAGAGGCGCCCTCTAGCTAGGACCGCGAGATCTCGGGCTTGCCTTCTTCACGAATGTTGCCGAACCCGTCCACGATGTCCGGATCGATGCCCCGGTCCCTGAGCAGCAGATCGAGCTTCGCCTCCATCCGGTCGCCCTCCTCCCGCGACTGCGACGAGCCCCAGTAGTAGAACAGCGCCAGCCCGGCGGCCTGCCAGCACAGCTGGAGAAACTCCGACTGCCAGTTCTCAAACGTCGACGAGAAGAACTGCGGAAAGAAGTCACTCCACGTGAAGGCCTGGCTGTGCTCGCGGGCGTCGTTGGCGACTTCGATAGCCTGGAAAATGAATTGACCGAGCCAGGACACGATGAAGAACGCGCCCGTGACCAGCGCGAATGAATAGGCTTTGACAAAGTGCGGGCGTGGATGCCGCGAGCCCGGATGCTCGTGCAGTGGCATTACATCCTCCGACTAGTTGAGAGTCGAAGGATTGCTACCCCATGAAGTCAGTAGTCAATCAGCGGACGACTTCCGGGGCGAGTCGGGCGAGTCGGGTGAGACGGGCGTGTCGGCGATGACGGGCAATGCTGTCGGCGGTGAACACGGCCAGCGCCAGCCAGACCAGGGCGAAACCGGCGAACCGGCTGGCTGGCATCGGCTCGCGAAAGAGCAACACGCCGATGAGGAACTGCAGGATCGGGGCAAGGTACTGCAGCAGGCCCAAAGTGGTCAGCCGGATCCGGGTCGCCGCCGCGCCGAAGAACAGCAGCGGGATCGCCGTGACGAGGCCCGCGCCGGCCAGCAGCAGCGTGTGGCCGGGTGACACGTGCCCGAACGTCCCAGTGCCGTTGGCCTCGAGGATGCCCAGAAACCCGAGTGCCGGCAGCGTTATGACCGCCGTCTCGATCGTCAGGCTCTCGACGGCGCCGGCGTCGGCCTTCTTCTTGATCAGGCCGTAGGTGGCGAACGTCGCGGCGAGCACCAGCGCGATCCACGGCAGCCGGCCGTAGTCGATGGTGAGAACGGCGACGGCCAAGCTGGCCACGCCTACGGCGACCCACTGGCCGGCGCTGAGTCGCTCGCGCAGCACGACCACGCCGAGCAGCACGGTGACCAGTGGGTTGATGAAGTACCCGAGGGAGGTCTCGACGACGTTCCCGCTGTTGACGCCGTATATGTAGGTGGCCCAGTTGACTGTGATGAGCACGGCGGCCACCGCGAGCATGCCGAACAGGCGGGGCTGGCGAGCGTACCGGTTGAGCCAACCCCAGTTGCGCTGCACCGCGAGGATCGCGACAACCACGACCAGCGACCAGATGAACCGGTGGGAGAGGATCTCAACCGGCCCGGCCGGCTTGAGGAGCGGCCAGTAGATCGGGAAGAGACCCCATAGTGCGTAGGCCGCTACGCCGTACAGCAGCCCTCGTCGCTCGTCCGCCACGAGCGTAAGTCTACTTCACTCCTTACCGACCTCATCACCGCCCCCAGCCCTCCGCGATCTCGAGGATGCGGCGCCTCAGGTGATCGTCCACGTGTCCTTGCCGGCGATCAGCGCGGCCAGCGCCGCGTCGTCGCCGGGTCCCTGCGTGGCGATCGACCGGTCGATCTGCTCCCGCAACAGGTCGTCGTAGGTCGGCCGGTCGACGGCCCGGAACACCCCGATCGGGGTGCGGGCCAGCGCCGCGTCGGGCAGCCGGGAGATGGCGAACGCGAGGGCCGGGTCGTCGGCGTGGGCGTCGTGGACCAGCAGGGCGTCCTCGCCGACCGCGTCGATGTCGACGACCTGCAGCGTCGCGTCGGACGCCCGCACGATGCCCTTGCCGCCTACGCCGTCCGGCCCGCGGCCGTATCGCAGCGGCTTGCCGTGCTCGAGCCGGATGAGGAACTCGTCACGCGTGTCGTTCGACTTCAACACCTCGAAGGCGCCGTCGTTGAAGATGTTGCAGTTCTGGTAAATCTCCACGAAAGCCGTGCCCCGGTGGGCGGCTGCCGCGCGAAGCACGTCGGTCAGGTGCCGGCGATCGGAGTCGATCGCGCGGGCGACGAAGGTCGCCTCGGCGCCCAGCGCGAGCGACACCGGGTTGAACGGTGCGTCGAGCGATCCGAGGGGGGTCGATTTGGTGATCTTGCCGAGCTCTGAGGTCGGGGAGTACTGCCCCTTCGTCAGGCCGTAGATCCGGTTGTTGAACAGCAGGATCTTCAGGTTGACGTTGCGCCGCAGCGCGTGGATGAGGTGGTTGCCGCCGATCGACAGCGCGTCGCCGTCGCCCGTCACGACCCACACCGACAGGTCTGGCCGCGAGGCCGCCAGGCCGGTGGCGATAGCCGGCGCGCGCCCGTGGATCGAGTGCAGCCCGAAGGTGTCGAGGTAGTACGGGAACCGCGACGAGCAGCCGATCCCCGAGACGAAGACGATGTTCTCGCGCCGCAGCCCGAGCTCGGGGAGGAAGCCTTGGACCGCCGCGAGGATGGCGTAGTCGCCGCACCCGGGGCACCAGCGCACCTCCTGGTCGGAGGTGAAGTCCTTCTTCTTCTGCGGCTGATCGGTCTTCGGGACCAGGTCGAGGCTGCGGAAGTCCGTCATGAGTCGATCACGTCCTCGATCGCGATGCCGAGCTCCTCCGCCTTGAACGGCAGGCCGCGTACGCGGTTGTAGCCGATCGCATCGACGAGGTACGTCGCGCGGATGAGCATGCTCAACTGCCCGAGGTTCATCTCGGGGATGAGCACCTTGTCGTAACGGCGCAACACCTCGCCGGTGTTCGCCGGGAACGGGTTGAGGTAGCGCAGATGGGCCTGGGCGACCTGGCGGCCGGCGCGGCGCACGGCACGGCAGGCCGCGCCGATCGGACCGTAGGTCGAGCCCCAGCCGAGCACGAGCACCCGCGCGGGGTGCCCGTTCGCCGCGCCGGGATCCTCGACCTCGAGCGGCGGGATGTCGCGGGCGATGCCGGCGACCTTCGCCGCCCGGGTGCGCACCATGAAGTCGTGGTTGGCCGGGTCGTAGGAGATGTTGCCGTGTCCGTCGGCCTTCTCGAGGCCGCCGATGCGGTGCTCGAGGCCCGGGGTGCCGGGGATCGCCCACGGCCTGGCGAGGGTCTCGGGATCCCGCTTGTAGGGCCAGAACACCTGCTGGCCGTCCTCGGTCTCGTGGTTGGGCCCGCTCGCGAACTCGACCCGCATGTCCGGCAGCGCGCTCGCGCCGTTGCCGCCAAGCTCGGGCAGGCGCCACGGCTCGGAGCCGTTGGCGAGGTAGCCGTCGGAGAGCAGGATCACCGGAGTGCGGTACTTCGTGGCGATACGCACCGCCTCGATCGCGGCGTAGAAGCAGTCGGACGGCGACTGCGGCGCGACGATCGGCACCGGCGCCTCGCCGTTGCGGCCGTACATCGCCTGGAGCAGGTCGGCCTGCTCGGTCTTCGTGGGCAACCCGGTCGACGGCCCGCCGCGCTGGATGTCGCAGATCACCAGCGGCAGCTCGAGCGAGACGGCCAGCCCGACGGTCTCGGCCTTGAGCGACAGGCCCGGGCCGGAGGTCGTCGTCACGCCGATCGCGCCGCCGAATGCCGCGCCCAGAGCCGCGCCGACGCCGGCGATCTCGTCCTCGGCCTGGAACGTCTGGACGCCGAACCGCTTGTGCCGCGCCAGCTCATGCAGGATGTCCGAGGCCGGCGTGATCGGGTACGAGCCGAGGAAGATCGGCCGCCCGGCCCGGTGCGAGGCTGCGATCAGGCCGTAGGCCAGCGCGAGGTTGCCGGAAATGTTCCGGTAGGAGCCCGGCGCCATCGGGGCCGGTTTGACCTCGTAAGAGACCGAGAAGTCCTCGGTCGTCTCGCCGAAGTTCCAGCCGGCGCGGAACGCCGCGACGTTGGCGCGCATGATCTCGGGCCTGCGCGCGAACTTCTCCTCGAGGAACCGGATCGTGCCCTCGGTGGGCCGGTGGAACAGCCACGAGAGCAGGCCGAGGGCGAACATGTTCTTCGCCCGCCCGGAGTCCTTGCGCGACAACTCGAACTCCTTGACCGCCTCGATGGTCATCGAGGTGAGGTCGAGCGCCCGGACGTTGTAGCTGACGAGCGAGCCGTCCTCCAGGGGGTTGCTCGCATAGCCGACCCGCGTCAGGTTGCGCTTGGTGAACTCATGGGTGTCGACGATGATGTCGGCGCCCCGCCGCAGGTCGGCGAGATTCGCCTTCAGGGCGGCGGGATTCATCGCGACCAGGACATCGGGCGCGTCCCCCGGCGTCATGATGTCGTGGTCGGCGAAGTGCAGTTGGAACGACGAGACGCCCGGCAGCGTGCCAGCCGGCGCGCGGATCTCGGCGGGGAAGTTGGGCAGCGTCGACAGATCGTTCCCGAACGCCGCAGTCTCGGAGGTGAACCGATCTCCGGTGAGCTGCATTCCGTCGCCCGAATCGCCGGCGAACCTGATAATGACGCGGTCGATCTGCTTGATTTGCTTGACCTGCTTGGACAACGTCAGAACCCTTCTTGCGCGACCCGGACGCTAGCCCGGGCACCGCGGTCTCGCGGTCTCGCACGCCTAATGCTACGCGCGCGCTACCCACGATGCGGTCAGCGCCGCGTCCTGCCCCGGCTCCTGCCCCGCCTCGTGCCCCATGCGACCCCCTGCCGTGATCTTGGGCATTCCCGGCCGACACGTCGTCGTTCGTCCGGAAAGGTCAAGATCACGGAGAACGGGTGACGACGCGTGCTGGACTCCCGGCCTGCGGCGAGGCAGGGTGGGCCCCATGGGACCCTATTTCGACGGCTACGCCGTGGTCGGCCTGGTCCTGCTGACCGGAATCGCCCTGGTCACGGTCGCGATGAGCGCCAACCGGCTGCTGCGCCCGGCGGTGTCCGCGCCGGAGAAAGGCCTGCCGTACGAATGCGGAGTCGACCCGGTCGGCGAGGGCTGGGCGCAGACCCATGTGCGCTACTACGTCTACGCGTACCTCTACGTCGTGTTCGCCGTCGACGCCGTCTACCTGTTCCCCTGGGCGACGGTCTTCGCGGCCCCCGGATACGGCGCGGTGACGCTGGTCGAGATGTTCGTATTCCTGGGCTTCCTGTCGGTTGGGCTGCTCTACGCGTGGCGGAAGGGCGTGCTGCGGTGGGTGTGACTGAGCGGCGAGCCGACGAGCAAGCGGAGCGATCGACCGCCGATCGCGCAGCGTCGGCGCGGTGGCCCGCGGAGGGCGCGAGAAGGCGAGCGCGACCATGAGCGTCGACCTTCCGGAGCCGCGGGTCGGCGCCCTCTCGCGGCTGGCCCCCGAGCCGATCAAGCTGGTCCTCAACTGGGGCCGCCGCTACAGCCTCTGGGTCTTCAACTTCGGGCTGGCCTGTTGCGCGATCGAGTTCATCGCCAGCTCGATGAGCCGCCACGACTTCATCCGGCTCGGGGTCATCCCGTTCGCGCCCAGCCCGCGGCAGGCCGACCTGATGGTCGTGTCGGGCACGGTGACCGACAAGATGGCGCCGGCGATCCGGCGGCTCTACGACCAGATGCCCGAGCCCAAGTACGTCATCTCGTTCGGCGCCTGCTCAAACTCCGGCGGGCCCTACTGGGACTCCTACTGCGTCACCAAGGGCGTCGACCAGGTCGTGCCGGTCGACGTCTACGTGCCGGGCTGCCCACCGCGGCCGGAAGCGCTGCTGCAGGGCATTCTCAAGCTCCAGGAGAAGATCGCCCGGGAGTCGCTCGGCGATCGCTACGACGGCGGCCCACGGTCCCCGCGGCCGCTCCCCGCCGCCGCGCTCGAGCGCCCGTTGCTGCGGCCGGAGCCGCAATGACGCCCGAGGAGTTGGCGGTCGCGTTCGCCGAGCGGTTCGGCGCCGAGGTGGCCCGGCCGGAGGAGGCGTACGGCCAGCTCACCGTCGATGTGCCGGCGGCGTTCTGGGTGGAGGCGGTGGCGTTCGCCCGCGACCAGCTGGGCTGCACGTTCTTCGACTGGCTCACCGCGGTCGACGAGTTGGCCGAGGGCTTCGCCCTGGTGACCCACTTGTGGTCGGTGGAGCAGCGCCACCACGTGCTGCTGCGCACCCGCGTTCCGCTTGCGGACCCGCGCCTGCCCACGATCACCGGGCTCTTCCGAGGGGCGAACTGGCACGAGCGCGAGACCTACGAGATGTTCGGCGTGGTCTTCACCGGCCACCCCAACCTGGTCCCGCTGCTGCTCCCGGAAGGCTTCGAGGGCCACCCGCTGCGCAAGGAGTTCGTCCTGGCCGCCCGGGCGGCCAAGGCCTGGCCGGGCGGCAAGGATCCGGGCGAGTCCGACCACGGCGGGGCCGCGCCCAGCCGGCGGCGGATGCAGCCGCCGGGCGTGCCCGACCCGGCCACGTGGGGCCCGCGCCGCCCGCGTCCCCCGGAGGCCGAGCAGCCGTGATCCTCGACATCGCCGTACGGCTGGCGATCGTGCTGATGGCGTTCCTCCTCCTGCCGCTGGTCGTCGGGCAGCTCGAGCACAAGGCGATGGCGCACATGCAGAGCCGGCTCGGTCCGATGTACGCCGGCGGCTTCCACGGCTGGGCGCAGCTGATCGCCGACGGCGTGAAGTTCGTGCAGAAAGAGGCGATAGTCCCGACGGGCGCGGACAAGACCATATTCCGGCTCGCCCCGGCCGTCGCGCTGATCCCTTACCTCGTCGTGCTCGCGGTCATCCCGATCGGTCCCGGGCTGGTTGGCGAGGACATCAACGCCGGGCTGTTCTTCGTGCTCGCCGTCATGAGCGTCGGCGTTCTCGGGACGCTCATGGCCGGCTGGTCGAGCGCGAACAAGTACTCCCTGCTCGGCGGGATGCGCACGGCCGCCCAGCTGATGGCCTACGAGCTCCCGTTCATCCTCGCAGCGTCCTCGGTCGCGATGGCCGCCGGCACACTGTCGCTGGTCGGCATCGTCGAGGCCTGGGAGCCGTGGTGGCTGGCCTGGCAGCTGCTCGGCGGCGTGGTGTTCTTCGTGGCCGGGCTGGCCGAGCTGCAGCGCCCGCCGTTCGACATGCCGGTCGCCGACTCGGAGATCATCTTCGGCGCGTTCACGGAGTACACCGGGCTGCGCTTCGCGCTGTTCCTGCTCGCGGAGTACGCCGGGATCGTCGTTCTGTGCGGGTTGACGACCGTGCTGTTCCTCGGCGGGTGGCACGGTCCGGCCGAAGACACGTTCGGCTGGGTCTGGACACTGACCAAGACCATGCTGCTCGCGTTCCTGGTGATCTGGCTGCGGGTCAGCTATCCGAGGCTGCGCGAGGACCAGCTGCAGCGGCTGGCGTGGACCGGCCTGGTCCCGCTCGCGCTCTTGCAGCTGGCCGTCACGGGCCTGGTGCGGGTGGCCTGACATGGGGCCACCGGGCCGAACGAGTAGGGTCGCGACGTGACCATCCCGGGAGCGGGTCTGGCCCGCGGGCTCATGGTGACGCTGCGGACGATGAGCCGCCGCTCGGTGACGCGGCAGTACCCGGAGGCCAAGCCGGAGCTCCCGCCGCGCAGCCGGGGCGTCATCGCGCTGCTCGAGGAGAATTGCACGGTCTGCATGCTGTGCGCCCGCGAGTGCCCCGACTGGTGCATATACATCGACTCGCACAAGGAGGTCGTGCCTCCAAAGGAGGAAGGCGGGCGGGAGCGCTCCCGCAACGTCCTCGACCGGTTCGCAATCGACTTCTCGCTGTGCATGTACTGCGGGATCTGCATCGAGGTCTGCCCGTTCGACGCGCTGTTCTGGTCGCCGGAGTTCGAGTACGCCGAGTTCGATATCCGCGACATGACCCACGAGAAGGAACGGCTGGGCCAGTGGATGGCCACCGTTCCGCCTCCGCCCGCGCTCGACGAGGGGAGAGAGCCAGCCCCATGACGATCGTGGAGCTCCTCTTCCTCCTGCTCGGCGCGGTGGTTTTGGGCTCCGCGCTGCTTGTCGTCACCACCCGCCACCTCATCCACGCGGCGCTCTGGCTGGTGGTCAGCCTCGGGGCGCTGGCCGGCTGCTATCTGCTGCTCTCCGCGGAGCTGGTCGCCTGGGTCCAGGTGCTGATCTACGTCGGCGCGGTTGTGGTGCTGCTGCTCTTCGGCCTCATGCTCACGCGGGCGCCCATCGGGCCGTCCGACGACCTCGACAGCGGGAACCGCCTGCTGGCGGCGGGCGTCGCGGTCGCGACCGCGGGCGTCCTCGGCGTCCTCGTCGTGCGCGCGGTTAAGGACGCCTCGATCGATCTCGAGGCGAGCGGGGCGCGCGCGGGGACGGCCGCTGAGATCGGCGCTGCGCTGTTCCGCAGTTGGGTGCTGCCCTTCGAGGTGCTCTCGGTGCTGCTGCTGGCCGCGCTCGTCGGGGCGATCGTGCTGTCCCGGCGCGAAGACGAGGCTCTCCAGCCGGACCAGGTGGGGCCGTGAGCCTGGCGTGGCCGGCGTTGCTCGCCGTGCTGCTGTTCTCGGTGGGCATCTACGGCGTGCTCGCCCGCCGCAACGCCGTCCTCGTGCTGATGTCGGTCGAGCTGATGCTCAACGCGGTCAACCTCAACCTGGTGACGTTCGACGTGTGGCTGCGTGACACCCTGCACACCGGCCAGGTGCTCACGCTGTTCGTCATCACCATCGCCGCCGCCGAGGTCGGCCTCGGCCTGGCGATCGTCCTGCTGGTCTACCGCAACCGCAGCAACATCGACGTCGACCGGCTGCGCGACCTAGGCGAGGAGACGGGTGCGGAGGCCAGCCAGTGGAGGCCGTGACGTGGTTCGTCGTCGCCGCGCCGTTCGTGGCGTCGGCGGTCGGATTGCTCGCCGGTCACCGGTGGCGGGCAGCGGCGGCGCCGATCGCCGTGAGCGGGACCGCGCTGGCGACCGTCTTCGCCATTGTGGTCGTTGCGGGGGCGCCGTGGCGGCCGGGGGAGGCGGTGACGACGTCGCTGGGCGCGATCCCCACCGGGCTCGTCGACATCTCCGTCGCGCTGCGCGCCGACGGGCTCGCTGCCGTCGTCGCCCTGATGGTCGGCGTGGTGGCGCTGGTCGTCCAGGTCTACTCGACGGCGTATATGGCCGACGACAGCCGGTACCCGTCCTACGCGGCGCTGGTCTCGCTGTTCACCGCCGCGATGCTGCTCGTGGTCCTGGCCGACGACCTGTTCGTGCTCCTCGTCGGCTGGGAGGTCATGGGCGTCTGCTCCTACTTCCTCATCGGGCACCACTGGGAGCGCGCCGACGCCCGGCCGGCGGCGGTCAAGGCATTCCTGGTCACCCGGATCGGCGATGTCGGCTTCCTGTTCGGCATCTTCGTGCTCGGCCTGGCGTTGGGCAGCTTCCGGGTCGCTGACGTGGAGCAGCGCGCGGCCGATCTGACGCCGACGCAGCTGACGATCGCGACGCTGCTGCTGCTCTGCGGGGTGGTGGGCAAGTCCGCGCAGTTCCCGTTGCACGTCTGGCTGCCCGACGCGATGGCCGGTCCGACGCCCATCAGCGCGCTGATCCACGCCGCGACGATGGTGGCCGCCGGTGTCTTCGTCGTCGCCAGGCTGTTCCCCGCGTTCGCCGCCGCGCCGGACACGCTGGCGGTGCTCGCGGTGATCGCCGCGATAACGATGCTCGGCGGGGCGCTGGCAGCCCTCGCCCAGGACGACATCAAGCGGGTGCTCGCGTGGTCGACGGTGAGCCAGTTGGCGTACATGTTCGGCGCGCTGGCCGTCGTCGCGCCCGCCGCCGCGATGTTCCACCTGCTGACCCACGCGGCGTTCAAGGCGCTGTTGTTCCTAGCCGCGGGAGCCGTGATCCACGTCGTCGGCAGCAACCTGATGAGCGAGATGGGCGGGCTGCGTCGGCAGACGTCCACGGCGTTCTGGACGATGACGATCGGCTTGGCCGCGCTGGCCGGCGTGCCGCCGCTGGCCGGCTTCTTCAGCAAGGAGTCCGTGCTGACCGCGGCCGAGCATGCGGCCCTCGGCGAGGAGCGGGTGCCGGCCTGGACGGGCTGGCTGGTGCTGATCGCCGCGCTCGCCACCGTCGCCGTGACCGCGGCGTACGCCGCCCGGCTGTGGCTGCGAACGTTCCTGGGCCCGCCGCGCGCCGACGCCGAGCCGCATGCGACGCCGGCGGCGATGCGGTGGTCGCTCGTCGTCCTGGCCGTGCCGACGGTCGGGCTGGGCCTCATCGGGCTGTCCGGCAGCTGGCTGCCCGCTTGGGTAGGGCTTCCGGAGTCTGGCGCGCTCGCGCCGTCGGCGGTGACCGTCGGGCTGTCCTTGCTGCTGGTCGCAGGCGGGGCGCTGACGATGTACGCGGTGTGGCGGCAGGCGCCGGCTGCCGATCCCGCTCGCGCGCTCGGCCCGCTGAGGAGGGTGTTCGAGCAGGGGTTCCACGTCGACGCGGCGTACGACGCGCTGGTCGTCCGCCCCGTCGTGGCGATGGCCCGGTCGGTGGTGCGCATCGACGACGGGGTGGTCGACGCCGCGGTCGAAGGGACCGGCGGCGGCGCCCGGCGGCTGGGCGGCGTGCTTCGGCTGACCCAGAACGGCAACCTGCAGGGATACCTGACGGGCTTGCTCGTCGGCGTCGTGGCGGTCGTCGTCTCGGTGGCGGTGGTGCTGACATGAGCGAGCGGAGCGAGCGAATCAGGAAGCAGAGGGCTTGGGCTCAGGCCGTATCCGAGCGTAGCGAGGCCGGCGCGTGAGCGCGCTGTTGCTCCTGGTCGGGTTGCCGCTCGCGGGCTGCCTGGCGTTGGCGGCGTGCCCGCCGGCGGTTGGCGACCGAATTGCCCGGTGGCTGGGCGTTGTTGTCTCCGCGGCGGTGTTCATGCTCGCCGTGGTCATCTCGGTGGCCTACGACGCGGCCCGTCCGGACGCGCTGGACACGGAGTTCGATTGGATCCCGGCGCTCGGCGTGGGCTTTCACCTGGGCATCGACGGGATCTCGTTGCCGCTGGTGCTGCTCACCGCTCTGCTGACGTTCCTGAGCCTGCTCTACACGGTCGGCCACCTGCCTGCTCCCGGTCGGCCGCGGGCGTTCGTCGCCGTCGTGCTGCTGATCGAGGTCGGGATGCTCGGCACGTTCGTGGCGCTCGACCTACTGGTGTTCTTCGTGTTCTTCGAGGTCGTCCTGGTGCCGATGTGGTTCCTCATCGCCGTCTGGGGTGGCGAGGGCCGCCGCCGGTCGGCGGACAAGTTCATTCTGTACACCTTGCTCGGCTCGGCGGTGATGCTGCTCGGCTTCCTGCTGGTGGGCCTGCACGCCGGGTCGTTCGACCTCGCGGAGATCGGCAGCAGCCCAGGGTTGAGCTCCTCCCTCCAACTGGTGGCGTTCCTGGCGATGGGGCTCGGGTTCGCGGTCAAGGCGCCGATGTGGCCGCTGCACAGCTGGCTGCCGGACGCCCACACAGCGGCGCCGACCGTCGGCTCGGTGCTGCTGGCCGGAGTGCTGCTGAAGATGGGGACGTACGGCTTCGTGCGGATCGCGCTGCCGGTCGCTCCTGAGGGCGCCGAGCTGGCCGCGCCGTGGCTGGCAGCGCTGGGCGTTATCGGGATCCTCTACGGCGGCCTGGCCTGCTTGGCGCAGCGCGACCTCAAGCGGCTGATCGCGTTCTCCAGCGTGGGGCACATGGGCTTCGTGCTGCTCGGGATCGCCACGCTGTCCCCAGCCGGCATCAACGGCGCGCTGTTCGCCAACATCGGCCACGGCCTGATCACCGGGCTGCTGTTCTTCCTCGTCGGGGCGATCAAGGACCGGCACGGCACGGCCGACCTGGACGACGTGGAGCAGCTGGGGCGGGGCCTGTACGCCCGGGCGCCGGTGCTCGCCGCGTTGCTCGCGTTCGCCGCGGTGGCATCGTTGGGCCTGCCCGGGCTGGCCGGCTTCTGGGGGGAGATGCTCGCGCTACTCGGGGCGTACCAGCCGGCGCCGGGCCTGGACGCCGGGGCGTTCCGCGCCCTCATGGTGCTGGGCGGGCTTGGCACGGTCCTGGCCGCGGCGTACCTCCTGCGCATGGTCCGCCGGGTCAACCAGGGCGCGCCGGCGGGTCCGGCCGTGCGTGACGCGAGCGCGCTCGAGCTGGCGGCATGGGCGCCGCTGGTCGTCCTCGTCGTTGTCCTCGGGCTCGCGCCCGGCCTGCTGCTCGGCGTGACCGACCCGGCTGTCGCGGCGCAGGTGCTGTCTGGCGGCGGGCCGTGACCGTCGTGAGCGCGGTCCAGCCGATCGACTACGCAGCTATCGGGGCGCCTCTGGGCTTGGCGCTGTTGGCGATCGGCGTGCTTGTGCTCGACCTGTTCCTGCCCGCCCGGCGTTCGATCCTGGCGGTGTGGGCGGCGCTGGCCGGCATCGTGGTGGCGTTCTTCTACACCGCGTTGGTGCTGGCGGGCGAGTCGCGGGCGACGTTCTGCGTCCCCGGCGGCTGCTCGTACGCCGTCGAGCCGTGGACGACCGTGCTGCAACTGCTTGTCCTGGGCGCGGCGGCGGTCGTGCTGCTGCTCTCGGCGACGGTCGTGCATGAGTCTCGCCTGCCGGCGGGGGAGTACGCGTTCCTGCTGCTCTGCTCGGTGACCGGGGCGCTCGTGCTGGCCGCCAGCCGAGACCTGGTGATCGTCGTGGTGGCGCTCGAGGTCGTCTCGCTGCCGGTGTTCGCGCTGGTCGGGCTGCGCCGCCGGGACGGCCGGTCCAGCGAGGCCGCGCTGAAGCTGTTCCTCGTCTCAGTTGTGTCGACCGCCGTCATGCTGTTCGGGATCAGCCTGGTCTACGCGGTGCGTGGGACGCTGCTGCTGGGCGTGCCCGGCGTCGGCGCCGACCCCCTCGTGGGCGACGCGGCCGATGCGCTGGAAGGCGTCGGCGTGGTGCTGGTGCTCGCCGGGTTCGCATTCAAGATCTCGGCGGTGCCGTTCCACGCATGGGCGCCGGACACCTACGTCGGAGCGCCGCTGCCGATCGCGGCCTACCTGTCGGTAGTGTCGAAGTCCGCTGGCTTCGCGGGTCTGCTGGTCGTGCTTTCCGTCGGCTTCCGTGACCCGGTCTCGGTGTGGGGGCCGGTGCTGGCGGTGGTGGCAGCGCTGACGATGAGCCTCGGCAACCTGGTGGCGCTGCGGCAGCGGGCCGCCGTGCGCCTGCTGGCGTGGTCGTCGATCGCGCAGGCGGGCTACATGCTCGCGCCGCTGGGCGGGCTCGGCTCCGCTGGCTCACCTGTGCCGGGGGAGCTGTTCGACGACGCGGTGGCGGCGACGGTCGCGTACGTCTGCATCTACGCCGTGATGACACTCGGGGCGTTCTCCGTGGTCGCCGTGGTAGGCCGGCGTCGGCCCCGCAACCTGCTGACCGACTACCGCGGCATGGCCTGGACCGACCCGTGGGCGGCCGGAGCGCTGGCGTTCGCCTTGGCCTGCCTGGCTGGCGTGCCCCCAGGGATCGTCGGGCTGTTCGCCAAGGTCGTCGTGTTCCGTTCGGTGGTCGACGCCGGGGCGGGCTGGCTGGCCGTCGTGATGGCCGTCAACACAGTGGTGGCGCTGTACTACTACCTGGTATGGGCAGCAGCGCTGTTCGCCCGGCAGCCTGAGGAGGTCGGAGAGGCGGCGCCTCGGCCGGCCGGGCCGCCCTCGCAGGCCGGCGCTGCCGGGTGGCCGGCGCGGCTGGCGGTGGGCTTGACCACGGCCATCGTTGTCGTGTGGTCGGTCGCGCCGCAGCTTGTGCTCGCTGTGCGCGAAACTCTGGGCAACTCGGCACCTCCCGTGTGACCTGCGGGAACGTATGGAGGGTGGCCCAGCGTTCAGCTTGATGAGGCGGCGTTGGTCCGCCCGTTCCACCAACCAGGAGTGATCTTCGTTGCACCGCCACTACAACGGACTCAAGACCGCCGTTCTGCTCGCGGCGCTGTCGGGGCTGATCCTCGTCGCCGGCAGCCTGATCGGCGGGCAAACCGGGCTGGTCGTCGCGTTCGTCGTAGCGCTCGGGGTGAACGGCTTCGCCTACTTCAACAGCGACAAGCTGGCGCTGCGGTCCATGCGTGCCCGCCCGGTCAGCGAGGCCGAACAGCCCGTCATGTACCGCATCGTGCGTGAGCTGTCGACGGCGGCGCGCCAGCCGATGCCGCGCCTCTACGTCTCGCCGACCATGGCGCCCAACGCGTTCGCTACCGGCCGCAACCCGCGCAATGCGGCGGTCTGCTGCACAATCGGGATCCTGCAGATCCTCGACGAGCGCGAGCTCCGGGGCGTGCTCGGCCACGAACTGGCCCACGTCTACAACCGCGACATCCTGATCTCGTCGGTCGCGGCCGCGCTGGCCACCGTCGTGATGGTGATCGCGCAGCTCGCCTTCTTCCTGCCACTGGGCGGGGG
>Ga0184623_10000282_pt1 | contig 21641 bp, 26 predicted proteins | sample PLM1_100_b1_FD_133138 | JGI IMG/M metagenome (GOLD analysis project Ga0184623, IMG submission 133138) | Groundwater sediment microbial communities from an aquifer in East River, Colorado, USA - PLM1_100_b1 | ecosystem: Environmental > Terrestrial > Soil > Riparian zone | place: USA: East River... | reverse complement strand
CGCATGGACGACGTCATCTACGAGGAGTTCAAGGGGACCGGCAACAGCGAGCTGATCCTCGATCGGAAGCTCGCCGAGAAGCGGATCTTCCCCGCGATCGACGTCCAGCGCTCCGGCACCCGCCGCGAGGAGCTCCTGCTCGAGGAAGGCACCCTCAAGATGGTCTGGACGATGCGCCGGATGCTGTCCGCGGTCGGTACGAACGAGGGCATCGAGCTGCTGCTCAACCGCCTCTCGAAGACCGAGAGCAACGTCCAGTTCCTGGGCACGCTGACCAAGAGCCTCGACGCATAGGCCTATCGCCGGTGCGCAAATGTTTGCGCCATCGTTATCGGTCTGGTAGCGTTTGCAACGATGTCGTAAGCCCGTTCGACTCGGGCATCGGCCGCGTAAGAGTCCCCCAGCTCAATACCGCGACCCGCGAACGGTCCCAGTCCGCAGCGACCCATCTCACACCGCGGACCGTTCGTTCAACCAGGAGACCGTATTGCTGAACGCGTCGGTCGGCGTGCAGCGCGCCCTCGATCGCCTGCGCCCCGCCACGAGCCATCGTTCGTCGAAGGCCATCCTCGTCCAGCGTCACAGCCTCGCCATCGCGACGGCCCTTCGTGGCCTCGTGGTGCGCCCGCGGCATGACGTTCGGCCGCGGCGCGAGCTTCGCGCTGCTGCTGAGACCATCCGGATCGCCTCGACGAGCCCCGCGCCCGAGCGGACGCAGGGCATGGGCTCGCCCCACCTCAGGCTCGCTCCCCGGTCGGCGTACGCCGACGGCGCCGTCGTAACGAAGGCACGCTCCGTCGAGCGGCGATCCTTCGTGTCGCGCCTGGGGGCGGATCGTGCCGTGCCCGCCGTGGCCGTGGCGATCCTCCTCGTTGCGACCGCTATCAGCAGTGCGCCGGGTGGCGCGACTGCCGCGGCCGGCCCGGTAGGTGGCCCTAACAGCGACGGTCCGGCGGTCCGGATCGCGGCTGCCGCCGGTGTGACCCAGGACGGGCCCCAGGGCGGCGTCGACGAGCGCTACCCCGACGCCCACAGCACGATCGCCGAGCGCGATGGCGCCGATGGCGCCGGCTCAGAGACGACCGACGCCGTCTCACGCTCCGGCGCGTTCCTCGACGATGGAACGATCCTCAAGCCGGTCGCGGTGGACACGACGGTGGCCGACGGCAAGGGCCTGATGCGCACCTACCAGGTCCGATCCGGCGACACGCTGACAGGGATTGCCAACAAATTCGGCGTCTCGATGATGACCGTCTGGTGGGCCAACAACCTCAAGTCGAAGGCGGATCTCCACATCGGCCAGACGTTGACGATCCCGCCGGTCAGCGGCGTCGTCGTGACCGTCGGACCCACCGACACGCTCGATACCCTCGCCGCCAAGTACGGGGTCGCGGCCGCCGAAATCGTCGACACCAACCAGCTCGAGGACCCGAATCTCATCATCGGCCAGACCCTCACCGTGCCGGGCGCCCACGGCGCCAGCATCGTTATGCCCAAGCCTGCCGCGTCGAAGGCGACGAAGAGCAGCAGCGGCAGCGGTGGTGGGACCGTCAGGCCTCCGTCCCAGTACTCAGGCGGCGCGTTCGCCTGGCCCGTGGCCGGCGGCTACATCAGCCAGTACTACCACTACGGCCACTACGCGATCGACATCGCGGCGGATCGGGGCACCACGGTCAAGGCCGCCGCTGCTGGGGTCGTGACGTGGGCCGGCTGGAAGAGCAACGGTGGCGGCTACCAGGTCTGGATCTCGCACGGCTCCGGGCTGTACACGACGTACAACCACATGTCGGGCGTGTCGGTCGGACGCGGTCAGAGCGTCGGCCGAGGCCAGCAGGTGGGCCGCGTGGGTTCAAGCGGCAACGCGACGGGCCCGCACCTCCACTTCGAGGTCTGGAAGGGCCCTGTCTGGAACGGCGGATCCCGGGTAAATCCTCTCGCCTACCTCTAGTCGCGACGCGCGGACGGCTCATGGCGGCGTTGCCGCCGGCGCTCCGCTCGCTCACCCAGCCAAACCTCGGGCCGATGGCTAGCGGAGCGTCGCCTCGGACCTCGGTGGGCAGTGCGCTCGCTCACGTGCTCGTGGGCGCCTTGCCCTGAACCGCCCACGCGCCGCGACGGTTCTGACGGCTAGTCCGCACATTCCGAACGCCGACTTTCGACGCTCGAATCCCGCCCGGAGGTCGCAACGCCGACCCCATGCGACAATCCGGGCGATGTTTCTCGACCGCGTCAAGATCTGGGCAAGTGCGGGCGCGGGCGGTGACGGGGCCGCGACGTTTCGCAAGGAGGCGCACGTCCCGCGCGGCGGTCCGGATGGCGGCGACGGCGGTCGCGGCGGCAGTGTCTATCTCCGGGTCGATGCCGGTCAGACGACGCTCCGGGACTTCCGCTACAGGCACCACTTCCGCGCGACCTCGGGCGGTCGCGGCGAGCGATCGCGCCGCCACGGTGCTGCCGGCGAGGACCTCTACCTCGACGTGCCGCCCGGCACGGCCGTCTACGACGATGACACCGACGCCCTCCTCGCCGACCTCGTGATGGCCGGCCAGACCGCGGTCGTCGGGCGCGGTGGGCGTGGTGGCCTCGGCAACACGCATTTCAAGACGTCGACCCACCAGGCGCCCAAGCACGCTCAGAAGGGCGAGCCCGGGGAGGAGCGCTGGCTCCGCCTCGAGCTGCGGCTCATCGCCGACATCGGCCTCGTGGGGCTGCCGAACGCCGGCAAGTCGACCGTCCTCGCCGCCCTGACGGCCGCCCGGCCGAAGATCGCGGACTATCCCTTCACGACGCTCGAGCCGAACCTCGGCGTCATGGACCTGGGGGACGGGGATGAGCGGCGCCCGACGATCGCCGACGTACCTGGGCTCATCGAGGGCGCAAGCAGCGGAGCCGGACTGGGCCATGCGTTTCTCCGGCACGTGGAGCGGACCCGCATCCTCGTCCACGTGGTCGACGGCGCCGACCGCGATCCCGCGTGGAATCACGACGTCATCCGCGACGAGCTCGAGGCGCACGACGCCAAGCTCCTCGAGAAGCCGATGCTCGTCGTCTTCAACAAGCTCGACCTGCCCGCTGCCGCCGACGCGTGGCCGGCCTTCCGCAAGGCGCGCGAGCGGGCCGGCCAGGACGTGATCGCAGTGTCGGCCACGACCGGCGGGGGAATTCCGGATCTCCGCGCACGACTGGCCGCCATCCTTCCGCCTGCGGACGAGTTGGACGCCCCGCCGGAGCCCGCCGGCGTCGTCATCCATCGGATCGAGGCGATGGGCGACGGTTTCGTCATCGACCGGGAAGAGGGTGCCTTCCGCGTCCGCGGCAAGCGGATCGAGCGGATCGCCGCCCAGACGAACTTCGAGGTCGAGGAATCGGCCGAGCGCTTCCAGCGCGATCTCGCCCGGCTCGGGATCGACTCCGAGCTGCGGCGGGCCGGCGTCGTCCCGGGCGATCTGGTTCGGATCGGGGCCGCCGAGCTCGAATGGGAGGCTCAGCCGTGGGAGGAACGGTGACCCGCGGCGGCCCGGCCCCCACCCGAACGAGTCGGGCCGCCAAACCGACGTCGACGCCGACGGCCCGGATCGGGATGCTGGGCGGGACCTTCGACCCAATCCACGCAGGCCATCTCGGCCTCGCCCGGGTGGCACTCGACCAGCTCGGGCTCGACCGGATCCTCTTCGTTCCGGCCGGTCAGCCACCCCACAAGCGCGGCCGTCGCATAACCGGGGCGGAGGATCGTCGCGCGATGGTCGAGCTGGCGATCGCCGACGAGCCCCGGTTCGAGGTGACCCGAATCGAGATCGACCGCCCAGGGCCGTCGTATACCGCCGATACCGCCGAAGCCCTCGTGGCCGGGCGCGAGTCCGACGACGAGCCGATCGAGCTGACTGTCATCCTGTCGGCCGAGTCGTTCGCCGACCTCCCGTCGTGGCACGACCCCGCGAGGCTGCTCCGGCTCGCCCGAATCGCCGTCGCCCCGCGGCCGGGCCATCCAGCGCCGACGCCCGAATGGCTCGCCCAGCGGCTGCCCGGCTTCGCCGACCGCGTGGTGGTCCTCGAGGGGCCGCACCTGGACATGTCCGCATCGGACATCCGTGCCCGCGTCGCCGCGGGCCGCTCGATCGAACACCTCGTCCCGTCGCCCGTCGCCGCCTACATCGAGGCGCATCATCTGTACCGCGAGCCACTACCGAGGAAGGGCCAATCGTGACCGAACCCGTCGAGCCGACCACCACGCCGCCGCCGAGCGGATCTCCACGCGCCGACGGCCTGCCGAACCGGGCCGCCGTCGCGCATTCGGAGCGGCCACCGCTCGACGTGGCCCGGCGGATCGTCGAGCTGGCGGAGGACAAGAAGGCGGCCGACATCGTCCTGCTCGACCTGACCGGCCTGACGACGCTTGCCGATGCGTTCGTGATCTGCTCGGGTGGCTCGGAGCGTCAGCTCGACGCGATCGCCGACGGGATCGTCGGCGGCCTGCGAGACGAGAGGATCAAGCCGATCGGCCGCGAGGGCACGGCCACCTCGCACTGGGTGCTGCTCGACTTCGGGGATGTCGTCGTCCACATCTTCACGCCGCCCGAGCGCGACTACTACTCGCTCGAGAAGCACTGGGCGGAGGCGAAGACGGTGCTCCGGGTCCAGTGACCGGGAGCAACCACTCGCACGGAGTACCGGGACCCACGGGTACCGTCGGGTCATGACGGCCTTGCCGGCACGCCCCATAGCATCGGGTCATAGGTCGATCGTTCGGTCGGCCGGTCCCGAGGTCAGATCCGTCGATGTCCCGCCTTCGAGAGCGCTGCCCCACCTGCGGTCGCCGTCTCATAACGACGCGCTTCGACACGACCTTTCGGATGACCGATCGGAGCGAACGGCTCTGCTTCGGTATTCCGGGTGGCCTCTGCGAGGACTGCCACCAGCTGTACATCGACCCGGACCTGATCGACCTGCTCGACCTGCGCGAGGGCCGCTGCGTTTTCGCCATCGAGAGCGATCTCGTCGTCCAAGAGCAAGCTTGGTCTTCCGCTGACTGAAATCGCCGCTGGGGCGGGCCCAGCGGCGACGCATAACTCAGTGGTGACTTGCGGTTGTTCTCCCGCCTAACCCAGGAGGCTCAGACTGGGCCTCTGCCTGTTCTGCTGCGACCGGTGATCATGCCGTAGCCCACGACGGCGATGACCGCGCCGATAACCGCTACGACGATGCTCTGAATGCTGAGTTCGTTCATGTAGTTCGCGCCGCCGGTGAGCACGCCCGCGAGGAAACCGCCGATCAGGCCTCCTACGATCCCGAGCACGATGTGGCCGATCACGCCGAGGCTCTCGTCGCCCTTGACGAGGTATCCGGCGACATAGCCGGCGATCGCTCCCAGGATGAGCCACGAAATGATGCCCACGGGTGCACCTCTTCCAACGCCTATGCAGACCTTTGCGTCCGCGCCTCCTTGTCACGATAGCGCGCCCGCCGAGCAAACGCGAGTACGGAATCGCAGTCGGGGCGCTCGCTCCGATGTGAGCTGGCCGAACTTTCTCAGGCTGGCCGGGAGACGCGGTCGGCGATCCAGAGCGTGAAGCCGAGGCGACGCTGAGCGTCGCCACCGGGTGAGCCGGGGGCACCCTTGACGGTGGCATCGAGCTCGAGGAGCCCTTCCAGCGCGGCCTGGAGCTCCCGGAGCGACCAGCGCCGTGCCTGAGTCGCGAGCTGCTGGACTCGGAACGGATGGAGCCCGAGTGTCCGGGGCAGCGTCTCCTCTCGGGCGCCGGCGGCCAGGTGGTCGGCCACCTCCAGCAGCTCGCGGATCCGACGATGGAGCACCGCGAGGAGCACGGGCTCCGGCGTCGTCGCGGCGAGGCGGTCCAGGAGCTCCGCGGCACGGCCGCCCTCGCGCAGCCCGACCGCGTCGGTAAATGCCCAGACGGAACCGGGGACCGCTTCGGGTACGAGCGCCTTCACGTCGTCTGCTGAAACTGGCTCGGTCGGCCGGTAGAGGGCCAGCTTGTCGAGCTCGTGGGCGGTCATCCGGGTCTGGTTGCGCCGGTCGGCGTCGTTGTCGAGCACGAATCCGCCGACGCGCTGCGCGAGCTCCCGCGCGGCCCCGGGTGCGAGCCGCATCTCGCGCTCGCGGGCCTCGCTCTCGATCCAGCCGGCCAGCTCGCCGGCCTTCGGCGCGCGGAATGCCCGGATGTCGCCGCCTATCGCCCGGACGGCGTCGACGACCCGCTTCTGACCGGGCTCCTTCGCCCCGCTCGCAGTGGCCTCAACGAAGGCGATGCCGCTGCCGGGGGCGATGAGTGGCAGGATCGCGAGCAGCGCATCGCGGCCCTCGCCCGTGACCGTCAGCGCGCCCACGTTCGTCACGACGCCCAGCGTCCCGCCGCCGAACATCGACTGCGTCGCGACGCGCTCGTGGAGCTGGCCGATGAGCTGGACCGCCTGGTTCCGGTCGCCCCTGATGTCGAGCCGCTCCACGGGTCCGCCTGATCCCGAAGCGATCGCTTCCGCCATCCGCCCGACGGCTCGACCCGCAGCGAGGTCGTCGTCGCCCCAGAAGAAGGCGACCGACGGGACCGGCGGGACCGACGGAACCGACGCCGCCGTCACGCGCGGCCTCGCGCCGACTGGAGCGCGGCGCCGGTCCAGCGCAGGCGGCGGACGTCATTCGGGCCGACGCCGGCAGCTCGGCAGACCTCGGACTCGAGCTCGTCCGCCCGGCGACGCACGGCCGCGGCCTCCGCCGACGACCAGCCGCCGGGATAGCGCCGCTGCCACGAGGCGAACCGCTGCGCCATGGTCTCGAGGCGCTGCCCGGCCCGCTTATCGGCATAGGCAACGATGCGCTCCTCTGGGCTCGCGCCTGCAGCCCAAGCTCGGTGGCGCTCGCCGTCGACGAGTCGGGTGACCGGATGGGCCGCGACGGCGGGACCCAGGTCCGCGTGCCCGCGCCGCGCCAGCCACGCGGCGGACCCTTCGCCGTGGGGCAGCGCGCCCGCAGGGTCGTCGGCCGGGAGGAGCTTGTCGGCGTCATGGAGGAGGGCCGCGGCCTCGACGAGCTCACGATCCACTGCCCGAGCCCACGTCGATGCCGCTGTTCGCAGCGCGAGCCACCCGGCGACCTCCGCCACGGCGCGTGCGTGTCGGAGGAACCAGGCCGGTGGATCGAGGGACAGCAGCAGCTCGGCGGCCTCGACCCGCCCGGGAACCGTCATCCGCTCGATGGTACCGCGCAACTGAACGCCGGGGCCGCGACCTTCGAGGCGCCCGTGACGGCAAGCCGCGGGCCGTCCACCGTCGCCCGGGCGCCGGTCGATCGGACGGTCATGCTGCCATTCACGAAGACGGCTTCCACGGATCCGTCTGTGTCGGTCCGAAAGACCTTGGCGCCCGTCGCCGTGAGATGATCGAGGGTCGATCGGGCTGGGTGGCCGTACCGGTTGTCGGCCCCGGCGGATACGACTGCGACGGCCGGCCGGACGACCCCGAGGAAGGCGGGGGTCGACGCCGTCCCGCTTCCGTGGTGAGCGACCTTAAGGAAGTCGACCGCCGGCAGGCCGCGAGCCGCCAGCAGCGGATCGACGTCGTCCTCGACGTCGCCCGTGAGCAGAATCCGGCGCCCGCCGACTTCGCCGAGCAGGACGATCGAGACGTCGTTGATCGCGCGGCCGCTGTCGGGCGGCTCGGCCGGGACGCGTCCGGGGTCCGGCCAGAGCACGTCGAACTGCAGATCGTCGACCGCGAGGCGATCGCCTGTGTTGAGCAGCCCGCGCGCCGGTGCACCCTTCGCGGCGAGTTCCGCCGCCCACGCGCCGTAGCCTGGGCCGGGGCCACGCATGCCGGGTTCGAAGACCCGCCCGATGCGGTACCGATCCAGCAGCAGTGCCAGGCCGGCGACGTGGTCCTCGTGGGGATGGGTGAGCACGACGACGTCGATCCGTCGGTCCCATGGTGGGAGGCGTTCGTCGAGCTCGATGATCAGCCGGTCCGGATCAGGTCCGCCGTCGACGAGCATCCGTCCTCCGCGCCCGCCCTCGATGAGGATCGCATCACCTTGCCCGACGTCGAGGACCGTGATGGTCGTCGATCCGTCCGGGCGGTGGGCCACGGCGAGCCCGATCGCGACGAGCGAAATGGCTAGGGCGGCAGCCACGCTCCGGCGCGCCTTTTTGCCGGCGACGGGCCGGTGGTGAGCCGCGCTCGAGGTGGGCGTGGCCGCTGACGGGATCGCAGACGGGTCCCGGCTCGGTTGACGACGTGCCGAACGCAGCCGACGGCGTGCCCCGACCACAGCCGCGGGAAGCAGCACCGCAAGGGCGCCCGCGGCCACGTTCCACGGCGGCTCGAGAGTCGCGCTGGCAAACGGCAGCGAGGCGGTCGCCTCGACGATGCCGACGATGGCGGACAGGAGGAACCACGCCGGAAGCCCGAGCAGGGTCGCGACGACCGCGGGCGCCCCGAGCATCGTCGCAAACCCGCCGGCCAGGGCGATTGCGCTCGCCCCCATGGCCGGCGCGACGAGCGGCACGATCGCCAGGTTGACGATCGGCGAGACGATCGCGAGCCGGCCGAACGTCACGAGGACGACCGGCAGCGTCGCCGCCTGGGCCGCGAGCGAGACCGCCAGGCATTCGATCAACCAGCCCGGCGCGCGTCCCCGCGCCGCACCGGTCAGCCACGCCCCGACAGGCGTCGCCCAGGCCAGGATTCCAGCGGTGGCGAGCGTCGACAGCTGGAAGCCGGCGTCGGTCACGAGGTGCGGATCGAAGAGGAGGAGGAGAAGGGCAGCCCAGCCGAGGGCCGCCGCGGCGCGTCCCGCCCTGCCGCTCTCGCGGGCCACGAGGACCACGCCCGCCATCGCAGCCGCCCTGACGACAGAGGCGGACGCACCGGCGAACGCCACGTACAGGATGATCGCGGTCGCGGTCAGGACCGCTCGCCTCCTGCGAGCGAGCCCGCCGCCAAGCGCAGCGACACTCGCCGCGACGATCGCGATGTTCCAGCCCGAGATCGCGACCACGTGACTCGCGCCGACGGTCGTGAAGTCGGCGGCGAGGTCGCGATCCACCCGGTCCCGCAGCCCGACGACGATTCCGGCCGCAAGCCCTGCCTCTGGCTCTGGGATCGAGGTTGTCAGCGCGGTCGCGGCTCCGCGCCTCAGACGTTCGAGCTGATTACCGGGCCCGCTCTCGACGGGGATCTCCAGCGAGCGAGCGCGAAGCGTCCCGGACACGCCTGTCCGGCGGAGGTAATCGCCGTACGGATCGTTCTCCGGCGGAGGCCGGACGGCCCCCGACACGACGACCGCCATTCCCGGCTCGATCGGTGGATAGCGGGGCAGGGTCGCCGCCAGCCGCGAGCTGCCCGGCTCGGCCAGGCGGAGGGTCGCGACCTGGCTTCCGTCGCGGACCGCGCCGACCGACTCGACCGTCGCCTCCCACGGGCCGCTGCCGACCGGGAGCTGGACAGCCACCGGCGGAGGGGCGGGAATGAGCACCAGGCGGATCGCGAGCGCGAGGCCACCGACCGCCGCGATCGCCAGACCACGGGCGCGGCGCCGGTGAGCCGGCATGGAGCCGACGCTCCGGCCGGCGACCGCCAGGCTAGCGGCCAGCAGAACGACGACGAGCACTCCGACCGACGGCGCCGCAAGCGCCGCCAGCACCGACCCCAGCGCCAGCCATCCGCTGGCGGGCATCAGCGAACCGTGACGAGGTCGCGCAGCTTCTCGAAGGTGCTCGCCCCGACGACGTTGCGCTCGCGCAGCTCGTCCACGCTGGCGAACGGCTTCTCGGCCCGGGCATCGATGATCTTCTGCGCGGTGACGGGCCCGACGCCCGGAAGCTCGTCGAGTTCGGCCGCGGTCGCGCTGTTCAGGTCGACGAGACCACCGGATGCGCCGGCTTGCCCCGCGGCCGCGCCAGACGCCGGTGCGCCGGCGGCGGACGCTGGATCGTCTCTCGATGGCACCACGATCCGGTCACCGTCGTGGAGTTCAGTGGCCAGGTTCAGCTCGCGGCCGGCTCGCTCCGCATCGACGCGTGGTCCATAGCCGCCGGCCGCGGCGATCGCATCGCCGACCCTCGAGCCCGTCGCAAGCTGGAGCACGCCAGGACGGAAGACGGCCCCCTGGACGTCGACGACGAGTGCAATCGCAACGGACGGGGTGCGGCCGCTGTCGCCCGGCGATTCCGACGCCGTCCAGGGGGCGCCGCCCTCGACGCTGATCTCGCCGCCAGGACCTGATGCGGCAAGGACAAAGGCCCCGATCCCCAACGCGGCCGCTAGACCCAGCCCGCCAAGCACCCTCCACGAGGGCCCTGGGAGGAGCGTGGCCGAGGCGCCAGGGGCATCCCCCGCGCCCGCGGCGGCGGGCACGCGGCCCTGCTCAGTCGCCGCCGCGTCGTCGAGCACGCGCCAGGGCGTCGCCGATCTGTCCATCGATCCTCCGCCGGCGGGTAGTCCCGGGCGACAGGTCCCGGACACGATGACGCCCCGCGACGTAGGGGGCACTTCCTGCGTCGGCGGGGCGTCTGGCGCGAAACCTAGCAGCAGTCGCTTATCTGGCGATTATTTCCGGATTAGCGCAGTAGTCAGTCCGAGGTTTGAACCTGATTCCGAGGCTCGTCAGCGAACGTAGTAGGCAGGGGTTATGAGGTCAGTTTCGCGGCAGAGCGGACGACCTTCTCAGGCGGCGATGTCCGACGGTGCAGGCCGAACGCGCGGCCTTGCTCCTCATTGTCTGGCTCGTTTCGGATGACGTAGCCGCAGGAGCATCGAAGGAACCTGTCGCGGCCGAACTTCACCTCGGCGATGACGTGCCCATGGGTACTGCGCGGGAACCAGTCAGGCGTCTTGATCGCGGCCATGGTCGCGATGTTCGGAGAAGCACCGCAGGGCCTGTCAACGCGACCCTTTCTTCTACCTCGACCGTTCGTTGACAACTAACAATGACCCTTTGTAACGTGGCCAACGAACTGAACCCAACGGGCCAGGAGACACCCGAGGCGATCAACCTCGGAACTGCGGCGGACGAAGGTCTCCTGAAACCCAAACCTTGCCGAGAGGGCACGAACCTTCTCCTCCGGCACACAAGAGGTTGTGTGCCGAATGTCAGGACTATTCCTTCCGCCGCCTGAGGTTTTGAACGCGCGTCCACCGCTGGCGCGCGAGCTAACCTGGCGCAGAATCCAAGCCGGAATTTCTCAACGCACCCTCGCCGAGCGCGTCGGTGTCCACATGCAGTCGATCTCGTTCTACGAGACGGCGCGCATGGTGCCATCGGCCCGCACACTCGCGAAGCTCAAGGCCGAACTCGGATGGAAGTGACGGCGGAGCGTCGCGCCCAGCTCAGCGAGGCCGGCAAACGCGGTGGCCGGCGGCGGTGGATCAAGCATCCTGTTGCCCCGGAAGGCATATTCGATGAGGCGCAGCGGCGGTTCCGCGAGTCCTTCCTGATCGGCCACGTCTGCAAGGCATGCCCGGCCTTCCTCATCGATCAGACGCTGCCGGACGCCGTGAAGCGGACCGTTGCCGAGCGACTGCGCCGCGACCACTACCGCAGGCTCGCTGAACGATCGGCGGCGAAGCGGCGTTCGGAATGACCGCCGAAGCCTGGGTCGAATGGATCACTCGTCCTCAGGGCATGGGCCAATACGCGGAGTTCACCCTGGCCTGCCAACACTCATCGGTCACGTCCGAGCAGATGAAGGACCAGGTCGGAGTCGACTACTCGATCTCGCTGCTGCGGCAGTTGAAGGCCCAGTACCCGGAGGTCCCTGAACCCGAGCTCATCCTGGGCGAGGTTCGGCTGCTGATGGGCTGGATGCTGTCAGCGGTCGCTCGATGCGAATGCGCGTCACGGCCCTGGGTTGTGGTCTCCGATCCGGATCATGGGTATCGGATCGAGAACGTCCCGTGAGCGTCCGCGCGTCGAATCCGGTCCACGCCTCGAACCACGCGATGGGGTCCTGGATCCCAAGGGTCCTGTCCATGCTGCACCTCGTTGCGGTTGGGAACCGTGATCGTCGGTCAAGCACGCGGCTGCTTGTCAACGGCGCGGCTTCGCGATGACGACCTACGACGGCGCGTGGATCGCGGAGAACCTGACCGTCGCGAGAGGCCGACCGCCGCTCGACTTTCACACGGACTGCCCGGTCTGCGGCAGCCGTGACAACCTCCACGCTGGACCCGAGCACTACCGCGACGGCCGGATCAAAGTCCAATGCAAGGGGTGTGGCGCGACCTTGCGGGACGTGATCGCGGCACTAGAACCCGGCCACTCGAATGGGACCGGTCCGCGGGTCGTCGTGAGGTCGCACGACGCAGAGCAACCGGTCGTGCAGCCGGTGGAGGCGAAGGCCCGACCTCGCGCCTGGCTCGCGGCGAAGTGCAACGTCTCGACCGAGTTTCTAAGCGAGATGCCTATCTCGTTCTCGCGCGGCTGGATCAGGCACCGCTTCGACGGCCTCGATGGGGTCACAAAGGATCGTCAGGCCGGGACCGACGCGCGCCGCTGGACGCCCGAGGGAGCCCACCATCCGCCGATCTGGCCCCTCGATGCCGTCATGCCCGAGGAAGCGGTGTTCACGGAGGGCGAGACGGACGCGATCGCCCTCCGGGGAGCTGGCGTCTCGAACGCCTACGCGATCACCGGCGGAGCCCAAAACCCGCCGACGACCGAGGAGTGGGCGGCGCTCGCGGGCCGTGGTTTGAAGATGGCGATCATCGCCTTCGATGCCGACGCCCACGGCCGCGAGGGGTCGGACAAGGCGATCGATGCCGCACTTGCCGCTGGCCTCGATGTCGCGTCGACCCGACCAGAGGGATACGACCCGCTGACGGGCTCGGGCAAGGACTGGTGCGTGTGGGTCGAAGCTGGCGGGACTGCTGAGACGTTCCCAGATGCGACGAGCACCGACAACCTGTTCCTCCAGCCAGCGGAAGTTGAACACCTCCTCGCCAACCCGCCTGAGATGTTGGTCGACGGCTGGTTCCACAAGGCGTCCATCCTCCTGTTCGTCGGCGGGCCGAAGGACGGCAAGACGAGCCTCGCGTTCGGCTTGCTGTCGGCCTGTCTTCGCGGCTCATCGTTCGCGGGCCTGTCCGCCAAACGAATACCAGGCCCGGTGCTCGTATCCGAGGAGGGGTACGTCACCCTCGGCGAAAAGGTCCGCCGCTACGACCTGGACGATTACCGGCTGCTGACGAAGGCGCAGAACTCCGGCCTGACGTTCGCCGAGGTCGTCACGAAAGCGGCCCGCCTAGCCGAACGCGAAGGCCGTCCGCTCCTCATCGACACATTGCGGGCCTGGGGCGGCATCGTGAATGAGGGCGACGCCTCTGAGGTCGGCCGAGTCCTCGACACGGTCAGGACGGCCGTGATCCCTCGCGGCATCGCCTGCATCGTCATCCACCAGACGAACCGGGCAGGGACCTATCGCGGGACAACGGAACTCCTGGCCCAGGTCGAGACGATGGTCGAGGTCTCGCGGGACGGAGCGGACGAGTTCGGCGACACGGCAAGGACGTGCCGGATCGTCTCGCGCTTCGAAGGTGCAGCCGACCCGATCGTCCTCATCCGTGAGGAGGGCACCTACCTCAACGCTGGCGCGCCGCGCATATCGCTCGGCCGGTCAAACGACGCCATGGTCAAGCGCCGTCGGGAGCTCAAAGCGGCGCTCATCGAGGCACCACGGACCAAAGCGTGGGTCATCCAGACGTACAGCGTTTCGGACGGAACAGCGCTCGGTGACCTGCGCGCCATCGGTGCGATCGAGACCCACAGCGGCCCGGCCTCTGAGCCCAAGACATGGTCGGTTGCCCAGTCGGTTGCCCAGTCGGTTGAACACCAGTCAACCAGAAACCCCGCATCCAGCGTCGCGGTTGCCCACAAACCCCGTATACGCGGGTTTGGTGGTCATCCGTGAACCGACGTGGATGCCAAAACCTCGATGACACGTCGACCCCTCAACGTCGGCAGGAAGGAGCCTCGGTGAACCAGCAAATGGGCGATGGCATCCAGCAGGGTCAGATGCCATGGATGAGCCAGGCGTCCGTCCTTACCGTGTCCGACCTTGATCGATGTCGGGCAATAGGGACCTCGATAAGGCCTCGTTATCGGTCGCGCTCGACGCCTTGCGCCGAGGCCGCACGTTCAGGCGTCGGTGTCGATCGACGGTCGCTCGTGCGGAGTTATGTGGTGTCGCGGGGCGACCGGGCGACCCCCACACCCCAGGCCCCGCAGAGAGCGACCCCGCCCCCTGACGCCGACGGCACGCAGAACCGCACAAGCGAACAGGTACCCAGAGAAGCGGAACCGCGCGCTATCGACGGAAACGAGCCAGATGATCGGATTGCGGCCTGATGGCGCAGCCGTGCAAGGTCTGCCATTCGGACGACCGCGAGGCGATCGAGGCGGCGATCGTCGCGAACCCATCCCTGTCGGCGGTCGCCCGCCAGTTCGGCATGAACCGGGACGCCATGACCCGCCACCGGCACAACCACATGTCGCCGGCCATTCGAGCAGCCCACGAGGCGGCGAAGAAGTCGAGCGAGCTTGACGTGGGGCTCAACCTCCTCGGTCGCGTCACTGCTCTGCTCAACGACGCCCACGCCATCCTGGCCGACGCCAAGGCCCAGGGCAAACCGTCGATCGCGCTCGCTGCGATCCGTGAAGCACGCGGGCTCCTCGAGACGTACGGCAAGGCGACAGGCGAACTCAAGCCAGACGGCCAGGTCACGGTCCAGGTCCTGAACGTCGCGACGAACCCTCAATGGCTCGCGATCAGAGACGCGCTGTCGCGGACCTTCGCGCGGCTGCCGAACGGTGACGAGGCTCGGCTGCTGTTCGCCGAGGAGATGCGGCAGATCGACGGCTACGAGGAACCGTCGCCGACGGCCGTTGGCCTCCGCGCGCTCACGCCCTACCGGGCTCCTGATGTCGAGGACGAGGCCGACGACGAGGTGGACGATGACGGCTGATCTCGTCGCTGACCTGGTCGCCCAGTTCGATCCCGTCTCGTTCGCGCGGCGCTGCGGCGTCGATCCGTACGACTGGCAGATCGACGCGCTCCGATCCGTCGCCCCACGTGAGGCCTGGGTCATCGGACGCCAGTGTGGCAAGTCGACCACGGCGGGCCTTCTCGCTGTCCATACGGCGCTGTACCGGCCCGGCTCGACCACGCTCCTCGTATCGCCGGGCCAGCGGCAGAGCGGTGAGCTGTTCGCCAAGGCCCGCTACTTCTACAAGGTGCTCGGCCGTCCGGCAGGAGCCGTGTCAGAAGCGCAGACGACCCTCGAAACGGAAGCGGGCTCGCGGATCATCGCCGTCCCCGGTGGCACAGGTGGCGCAACGCTTCGCTCCTACTCCGCCGACCTCATCCTGATCGATGAGGCGGCCCAAGTAGACGACGCGACCTACACCGCCGTCCGTCCGATGGTCGCGACGAGGCAGGGTCGGATCATCCTGCTGTCCACGCCGTGGGGGCGCGAAGGCTTCTACGCCGACGCTGCGACTGGCGCGGACGCCGGCTGGGTCATCCGCGAGGTGTCGGCCCACGACATCTTGGACAGAGCGTTCCTCGATCGCGAGCGCGCCTCGATGACAGCGACCGACTACCAGCGCGAGTACGAAAACTCGTTCGAGGCGTTGACCGCTGGGATCTGGTCGGAGGCCCAGTGGAACGCCCTTTCTGATCCGTCCGTCGTGTCCCTTGCCGCTCGTCTCGCCGCGTTCACAGGAGGTTCAGATGTCTGACTCGTTCCACTTCCCATCGGTCCTACAGCACGACGAGGCGCTGCCGGGTCGGTACACCGCAGGGCTCGACCTCGCTCGGCGGCAGGACCGATCCATCCTGACCGTCGTTGAGCACATCGACGTCCTGGCCGGTGCCGAAGCGGACATGAGGCCTGACGTCTGGATTCCGCCGAGGTGTCGTCACGACCTCATCCTCGCCGCCGCTGTCCCTGCCTCGGCGTACACGCAGCAGATCGCTTGGGTAGCGGATGTCCTCGCCCCGTTTGGCTCCCATCTGTTCCTCGCCTACGACGCGTCTGGCGGTGGGGCGAACGTCGGTGAGGACATCATCGCCCCGGCTTGGAGGGCGCGAGGTTGGACGGAGAACCGGGCTCGGCCGATCGTCATCGGGCCTGGCGGCAACGATCCCCAAGACCTCGACCACGCGCCAGAGGACGCGCTGATCGTCCGGCTCGCTGAGCAAGTCGCCTCGCGCCAACTGCGGATCGCCGCCGACCTCGATGGCCGCGACGAACTAATCCGCGAGGCGCTGAACCTAGAGCCGTCGCTGACGGCCCGCAAGCGGCTCCTGACGTTCGGCGCGAAGAAGGGTCACGACGATCGGGTCTTCTCGCTCGCGATCGCCGTCTGGCCTCGGTCGCGCTGGGCCGACGCGAAGAAGTGCCTCCGAACAGCGGCCAACGATCGACGCGTCCTCGCGCCGGACGGCGTGATCTACGGCCACCTCAACGTCGTTCCTTCGATCTTCTCCCACCCCTACGACCCGTATGCCCCGATCGGGTCGAACGTCAGCACGGCAAGGAGGGGTACCTGACGAACCACGGCAGCCCAGCAGACCGACACGACCGCAGCGAAGGAGAAGCACATGAGCCGCGAGAAAGCACGAGAACTGCGCAAGGCCTTCCGACACAACGTCGCCATGCTCGCAGGGCGCTACCAGGAGTCGCAGAGCGACCAGTACCCAGTCGAATATCGACAGCGCGAAGGCGCGGCGATCCTCAAGGAGTTGAACGGGCTCGAAGCGGGCCTGTCGCGCGAACTGCTCCTGTGGAACTACGCCCAACGTGCCGAGGCTTCGCGCCTCCGATCATCCGACCCTGTCGGTGACGCGGCGACAGAGACCCGCCGGCTGCGTGAGCAGTTGGAAGCGTCTTCCCTCGCCGAGCAGTACCCGTCGGCGACGCAGGCGCGGAACATCCTGCTTCCGGAGGCCCGACGGCTGATCGAGACCGGCAACCTTGAGCGGGCTCAGGTCTACCTCAACGCAGCGAAGAAGCACGGTGTCATGGACGGGTCGTCCGAGCGCGAGATCAACCGCATCCTAGACCGCACGGTGCCGCACCGCTACAAGGCCGTCGCGATCGAGGTCGCTGCCGTGGACGAGCTCGAACTGGCCCGCCGCGACATCGCCGAGGCGAGAGTCACCCACAAGCTCGGAACGTCGGTTGAGCAGGTCCGCGCTAGCACGGCCGTGAAGCTGGCCGACTACAAGCGGCAGCAGGAAGCCGTGGTCCTGGAGCAGCAGCACGGCATCACGCTGCCCCCAGCCCACGAATAACAACGCTCGCCCCACGTGCCCGGGCATGGCGTGGGGATCGAGCAAGGGCGCGTGGGTAGGTGCTGCCAAGGCCTGCCCACGCGTCCCACTTTCAGTCAGGCAGAGCAACCGCAGATAACGGTCGCTCTCTGGCAAGCCGTCTCGCGCCCCCGCAATCCGTCGGATCGATCGTCAGCGACGCGTCTTGACCGGTCGCTCGTCGTCGTGGCGCCCAGTTGCCATGTCGTCGCTCGTCGGCCCGGGAGGTAAGGCCCGCAGTACCGCGTCCGCGTCCTCCAGCAATTCGCGAACCTCAGCCTCGGTGGGCTCCTCAGCAAGGACGTGGGCGCACTTGTTGCGCAGGTCGCCGAGGTGCTGGATTTTTCTCCAAGTCGGCTGCTGGTAGACCTTCTTCGCCTTGAGGGCGTCGTTGTAATCGGCGATCGTCGGCAATCTCGCGCGGACCTCAGCCTCGAAGGCGATGCACAAGGTCTTCAAAGCGCGCTCTATCTCAACCCCGCAAACGCATCCGGCCGCACGAAGGCGACCGGCAGCGAGGTGACTGCGGGCCTCACCAAGGGCATCGCCTATCTCGTCCATGGACCGGACCGCTCCCGCGAGTCGCAAACGAACACGATGAGAGTCCCCAAGCGTGAGTTGCTTGGCGACGAACAGGTGTGCTTCGAGCACCTTGATAAGGTTCAGGCTCCTTGTTCGATCCCACTCCCAACCGAGGTGATCGAACGCCTCCGAGGTCACGATCCAACGCGCCTCAGCATGGTCGTCATGTGCTACCTCGGACAGGGAGGAAACGGCGTCGAGGAACAGCTCCTCGTCTGGGTCTAGGTCCCCAGCGCGGAGCCGAGGCCACAGCCCGCGAAGCGACTCCTTGCGGTACGGGCGCGCGTCGAGCGTTGGTGCCACGTGGGACCAGCTTTTCGTCGCAATGAGCCCGATCTGTTCGAGGTCATCGCAGGCGGCGATGATCGCGTGATCAAGGTCGCGCTCCGGTGCGTCGCCCCAGGTGGTCTGTTCCTTTAGGCCGAGCGCCACGGCGAGGTGCGGCATCCCGAACATGTAGGCATCGTCCGGTCGACCGATCACTCCACGTAGCACGGTCTCGCACCAGTCGGCGTATCTCATGCGGCGAGTGTAGGCGCGGTGACTGACAGGTAAGCCGTCACGCGTACCCTGTCGTCGGGTCGCGCTCCGCGCCCGAGCGGTCGATCTCGGCACGCCGACCAGACCTGTTCGGGGCGCCGCGACCCCTACGAACACGGAAACGGCGCCCGTCGGGGCGCCGGATAGGAAAAGAGGCGCCCCAGCTGGACGCCTCCTCCCCGCAGTGTTCACCGTTGCGAAGTCCCCTTGCGGGTCGGTCGCCCCGGCTGTCTTAGCGGGGACATCATAACGCGCAATGCGAACAAGTGTGCAAGCTATTTGCGCTATTGGACGTTGCGTTCACGCGCCGATGGTCCTAATCAGCACGCTTGGGGTGTGAGTGGGGGACGGGATTCGAACCCGTGAACACTGCTCTTGCTAAGACAGGCCGTTGGACCAGACTCCGGCACCCCCACACGGGGTTACTTGGACTTCTTCCCGATGATGACCTTCGGCACCCAGGTGCCCCCCGTCTTCGTCGGCGGGAACCTGTTGCCCTTACTCAGCGCGACGTCCGAGCCTCCCTTGCTTGGCTTGTATATCCCCGACGCGGGTGCCTTCGCACCCGGCTTGTGACTGCTTGCCACGATCGTCTCCCCACGCTGGAACCGACGACCCGAACCCTACGCCCTTTTCATCCATCGGTCAACACGAGTCGCGACGCTATATCTGGGGCCATGACGCTCGGAACCCACTAGATGTAGCGGTCTAGAGGGGTGTCGACACTCGTCTGAAAGGCGCGAAAGGCCCGCCGCCACCGTCAGGCACCCTTGCTGACGGCGTTCGGGCGCCAGTGCCATGGGTAAATCCGCTGGTAGGTCCGGATGATCCCGCCGGTCGGCTTCACCAAGGCCGCGACCTCGTTGGCGATCTCCTCCTTGATCGGGTTGCCGCTCGGCTGATGCAGCTGACGCGTAGCGCTCCCGATGAGATCAGCGACCTGCAGGAGCCGGTCGTGACGGGCTAGGTCGATGGTCAGATCGACATGCGGGGCGTCATCGAAGTACGACCGCTTGTCGAGCTGGTCCTGCAGCACCTGAGGCATATACCGGTCGCCGCGCCGCCGCTCGCGCTCGGCAACGATCGCGTTGTAGCAGCGACCGGGACGGGTGGTGCGCCGCTTGATCAGCTGCCCCATCCAGTAGTTGAACTCGATGCTGTCCTCGTTGCCGAAGCGGGACTGGTCGACCAGCTGCCGATCGATGTGAATGAAGTGGGCATACCAGTCGGGGTGACGACGGAGCAACTCGAGCAGGACCTTGGTGGCCCAGTACCGGCCGTCGGGCTTCCGGGCCAGCTTGTGGAAGTGAAGGGAGTAGGGGTAGCCAATCTCGCGCTCGATCCGATCGCGCCAGAGGTCGGGCTCGGGCGTGACGAAGGCGGCCCCGACGAAGTGGCGATCAGACGTGGTGCCGGCCTCGTCAACGGCGAGCGTGTAGAGGGGGTTCGGGGCGCAGCAGATCGTGGTCATTGCGACCGCCCCCCGACCGTTTTCGTGCCCTTCGTGCTGTCGACCATCGCTTCTGCCCTGAACAGAAAAAGCAGGTGCCTTTTTGGGGCTCCTGCTTCCTGCTCCAGCGCGAGCCCTACGACCCCCAAGCGGGGTGGTGGACGGGCTCACCTCCGGGTCAACCCGTAGGATACCTCGAAGTCGTAGCCTTGGGAAGACGTCGAATCCACCCGGCGACAATCGCCCCGCGCAGGGCGGACGAGGAGCGCCCGACAGGAGGAGCAGGATGCCCGGATCGCGCAGCTACACGGCCCAGTGGCTCGTATCGATTGACATGGATGAGCCGCCCGGCAAGGACAAGACCGAGCGGATGCAAGACGAAAACGGTCTGATGCTGATGATGCACGCCTTCCTCGCTGATCACCGTGTCGCCAACGAGCTCCGGGAGACGTTGAAAGGCTGGGCTGGGGACCGCGAGATCGAACGTGTCCTGATCATGCCGCTGGAGGCTTCGCATCCCGACAACCACACCTGATCGAGTTCCGCAACGAACGAGGTGCGAGCGGCTACCCACTCGCACCTCGTCAGATCGTTCCGTCGCTTGACGACGTTGCTGGCCGGCCCAGCGACCGGGCGTCTCAATAGGCGTCACCGATCGCGAGTCGCTTTGATGCCTCGATCGCGCGGACGGATGCTCGCGACTGGCCGTATCGACGCAGGATCTCCATCGATCGCCATCCGCCGATGTGCTGGAGGTCGCCTTCTGATCCCCCAGCGGCCAGGAACCGATCAGCGAACGTGTGCCGTGTCTGGTGCGCGTGGATCGGACGTTGCACGCCATCGTCGCCGAGGTTGAACACGCCGCCGATCCGCGCTCGCCTCTGAACGATCGCGCCGACGGCGTCTCCTGACAGGCCTCCTTGCTGGCCGATGAACAGGAACGGTGCTGATGCATGAGGCTGCTTGTCCCGCTCGATCTGGTAGGCGTAGATGGCGCTCGCTGTCTTCGCGTCGAACGAAACCTCCCTCGATCGTGACCCCTTGCCGTTGACGATCACGACCGTACCCGCCTGCAGGTCAAGGTCTTGAAGCCGGATCGCTGCTGCTTCTGACCGACGAATGCCGGTGTTCAGCATCAGGCGGAGAAGCGCCATGTCCCTCCGCTGCTTGAACGCTTTGCCCTCGCACGCTCGAATGAGCGCCCTCACCTGGTCCATCGTCAGGACGGGCACGGGCACTTCTGGAACGGTCGGTGGCCGCATCTTCTCAAGCGGGTTCGAGTCGATCTGTCCTTGGTCGAGCGCCCAGCGGAAGAATGCTCGTAGCCCTGCAAACCTGGATGCTGCTGACGCTGGACGGAGGCGTGTCAGCTGATCGAGCAAGAACTGCTCGACGTGCTCGCGCTCGATCTCGTGCAGGGCCCGAGGCAGCCCGTTCGACTTCGCGAACTTGTCGTACTCATGGACCGTGCCGACGTAGACGGCGATGGTCCCGAAGGCCCGGCGCGATGCGCGGAGTGATTGCAGGAACCATGCCGCGTGCTTGTAGATCGGCGACTCCCTGTCGATGAGTTCAAGCGGCGTCTTCTGATGTGGGCCGGGCCGGGTCACTTCACACCGTCTTTGGCGTGCGACGGGATGAACACCTTGCCCGTCTTCTTCTCGTACGCCGCGGCGATGTCCCAGGCGTAGGCCCACGTCACGTCATCGAGCGCCTGCGAGATCTCGCGCACCGACTTGCCCTGATCG
>Ga0184623_10000281_pt1 | contig 21699 bp, 19 predicted proteins | sample PLM1_100_b1_FD_133138 | JGI IMG/M metagenome (GOLD analysis project Ga0184623, IMG submission 133138) | Groundwater sediment microbial communities from an aquifer in East River, Colorado, USA - PLM1_100_b1 | ecosystem: Environmental > Terrestrial > Soil > Riparian zone | place: USA: East River... | reverse complement strand
GGAACCAGCCCGAGAACCCGCTCGTGCCCTCGAACACCACCGAGACGCAGGGTGGCAAGGTTGTCGACGCGATCTTCACCGGTCTGATCAACTACAACCCGGACGACGCGAAGGCAGAAAACGCGGCGGCCGAGAAGTTCGAGACGACCGATAACCAGACTTACACCGTCACCCTGAAGAAGGGGTGGAAGTTCCACGACGGCACCGAGGTCAAGGCGAAGAACTTCGTCGACGCCTGGAACTGGTCGGCGTACTCGCCGAACGGCGCGCAGAACAGCAGCTTCTTCGGGTCGATCCAGGGCTTCGAGGACGTGCAGAGCGAGGACCCGGACGAGGACGGCCCGAAGCAGGCGCCGAAGCCCAAGACGGACAAGATGTCCGGTCTTGAGGTAGTCGACGACTACACCTTCAAGGTGACGCTGGCGGCCCCGTCGAGCGTCTTCAACCAGATGGTTGGCTACTCCGCCTTCATGCCGCTGCCGGACGCCTTCTTCAAGGACCCGGTCGCGTTCGGCAAGAAGCCGATCGGAAACGGCCCGTTCAAGTTCGTTTCGTGGAAGGACAACGACTCGATCGTCATTGAGCGCAACGAGGACTACAAGGGCGACGACAAGCCGAAGGTCAAGAAGGTCACCTTCAAGCACTACACCGCGAGCGAGGCGTCCTACGCCGACCTGCAGAGCGGCAACATCGACTACCAGGAGCAGATCCCGACCAACGCTCTGGTGGGCGACAAGTACAAGACGGACCTGCCGGATCGGTGGATCGACAAGCCGGTCGGCGTCGTGACCTACGTCGCGTTCCCGATCTACGACAAGCGCTTCACCAACAAGAAGCTGCGTCAGGCGATCTCGATGGCGGTCGACCGGAAGACGATCACCGACAAGATCTTCAACAAGACCCGGCAGCCGGCCACCGGCTATATCTCGCCGGCGGTCGAGGGTGCTCGCGAGAACGTCTGCAAGTACTGCGAGTTCAATCCGGAAGAGGCGAAGAAGCTTCTCGCCGAGGCCGGCGGCTGGAAGGGCGAGCTGAGCATCTTCTACAACGGTGACGCCTCGCACAAGGACTGGGTCGAGGCCATGGCGAACAGCATCTCGAAGTCGCTGGGCATCAAGGCCGTCGCGAAGCCGGTCCCGACCTTCGCGGAGTTCCGCAGCCAGATCAACGCGCACAAGATGACCGGCCTGTACCGTGCCGGCTGGCAGATGGACTACCCGCACATCGAGAACTTCCTCAACCCGCTCTACAAGACGGGTGCCTCCTCCAACGACGGGCTGTACAGCAGCCCCGAGGTGGACGCTCTGCTCAAGCAGGCGGACTCGGAGAAGGACTCGAAGAAGGCGATCGAGCTGTACCAGAAGGCCGAGGACCTCGTGGCGGAGGACGTTCCGTCCATCGCCATGTGGATGACCAAGACCCAGGCTGGCTGGTCCGATCGTGTCTCCAACGTGAAGGTGACTCCGTTCGGCGAGCTCGACCTGACCTCCATCACCGTAAAGTGAGTTAGCTGGGCGGCCCGCCGGGCCCGCGTCGATCGAGCTGATCGGCGCCCCGGCGGGCCGTTCGCCGTCCGCCCTTCTTGCAGAACGGAAAGACCATGGGCCGTTACACCCTACGGCGGCTGCTGCAGCTCGTACCTGTGCTGCTGGGCACGACCTTCCTCATCTACTGGTTGGTCTGGTCGCTCCCCGGGGATCCCTTCGCCGGCAAGTGCGGCGAGCGCGACTGTCCCGCCTCGTACGTCGACATGATGCGCGGCCGGTACAACATGGATGACCCCCTCCCGCTCCAGTACGTGAAGTTCGTCGGCAACATGCTTCAGGGCGACTTCGGCGTCGACTTCCGCGGCCGTGCCGTGCTCGACACGATGGCTCAGGCCTGGCCGATCACCCTCAAGCTCGCCCTTCTGGCGGTAATCTTCGAGGCCGCCATCGGCATCACCGCCGGTGTCCTCACCGGCCTGCGCCGCGGCGGCTTCCTGGACAACGTCGTCCTGATCTCGACGCTCTTCCTCATCTCGATCCCGATCTTCGTCACCGGCTTCCTGCTCCAGTACGCGCTCGGTATCAAGCTCGGCCTGATCAAGCCGACGGTCTCCGCCGCCGCGCCGTGGGGCGAGTTGGTGGTGCCTGGCCTGGTGCTCGCGTCCGGACAACTCGCCTATATGGCGCGACTCGCTCGGACGAGCATCGCGGAGAACATCCGTGCCGACTACGTCCGTACCGCCGTCGCCAAGGGTCTTACCCGGCAGCGCGTCGTCGGCATCCACCTGCTCCGCAACTCGATGATCCCCGTCGTCACGCTTCTCGGCCTCGACCTGGGCAGCCTGATGGGCGGCGCGATCATCACCGAGGGCATCTTCAACATCCAAGGTGTAGGTGGCACGCTCTTCCGTTCGATCATTCAACAGGACTCGACCATCGTCGTGCCGATGGTCACCGTGCTCGTCCTGGTGTACCTGTTGGTGAACCTGCTGGTGGACCTGCTGTACGGGGTCCTTGACCCGAGGATCCGCTATGAGTGACCCCGTTCTCGCCACGGCCGACGCCGCCGCCGAGTCTCCGAGCCTGGTAACCGGGGGAGCCCCTCCCACCGGTGGGCCCACTGGTGAGAAGCCCCGTGGGCTGTGGGGTGACGCCTGGCGTGACCTGCGCCGCAAGACGCTGTTCTGGATCGCGCTGTCGCTGATCGGGATCATCGTGGTCATCGCCGCGGCGCCGCAGCTCTTCACGTCGGTCAACCCCACGATCGCCGGCAGCGCGGACCTGTCGAAGAGCCTGGAGCCGCCATCGGCGGACGCCTGGTTCGGCTACGACTTCCAGGGCAACGACGTGTACGCCCGCACGATCTACGGCGCGCGCGCCTCGGTGATCGTCGGCTTCCTGTCCGTGACCTTCGCCGCGCTCATCGGCGGGCTCGTCGGGATTCTCGCCGGCTTCTACGGCGGCTGGATCGACGGACTGCTCTCGCGGATCGGCGATGTCTTCCTCGGCCTGCCGTTCGTGCTCGGCGCCATCGTGATCCTCTCCAGCTTCGCCGGCGCACAGTCGGAAGCGAGCGCCACCTGGATCATCACGCTGGTCATCTCGACGATCGTGGTGCTGAGCTGGCCGCTGTACGCGCGCATCATGCGTTCGTCGGTGGTCTCCGGAAAGCAGGCCGACTACGTGCAGGCCGCACGGGCGCTCGGCGCAAGCACCGGACGGATCATCTTCCGGCACCTGCTCCCGAACTGCCTGGCTCCGATCGTCGTCATCGCGACGCTCAACGTCGGCGCGTACATCGCCGCCGAGGCCGCGCTGTCCTTCCTGGGCATCGGCCTGCGCTCCCCGGTCGTCTCCTGGGGCGTGATGATCAGCGACGCGCGCAACGCGATCCGTACCGCGCCGCACGCGATGCTGTTCCCGGCCACGTTCCTCACGCTCACCGTCCTGAGCTTCGTCATGCTCGGTGACGTGGTGCGCGAGGCCCTCGACCCGAAGCTGCGCTAGGAGCCTTGCGTTGACTGACGTCATCACCAGCAACACCCCTGCTCCCGAGGCGGCGGTACCCCCGTCGACGCGGCTGCTGGAGGTCGACAAGCTGCATGTCGAGTTCCGCACTCGCGACGGGGTGGCCAAGGTCATCAACGGGGTGAGCTACCACGTGGACTCGGGCGAGACGCTCGCCGTGCTTGGCGAGTCGGGCTCGGGCAAGAGCGTCACCGCCCAGGCGATCATGGGCATCCTGGACACCCCGCCGGGCTTCGTGACCGGCGGCGAGATCCGCTTCCACGGCCGCGACATGCTCAAGCTCACCGAGGAGGAGCGGCGCAAGATCCGGGGCAGCGGGATCGCGATGGTCTTCCAGGACGCGCTCTCCTCGCTCAACCCGGTCTTCACCGTCGGGTTCCAGATCGGCGAGGTGTTCCGCAAGCGCCTCGGGATGAGCCGCAAGGAGTCCTACCAGAAGGCCGGCGACCTGCTGGACCTGGTGAAGATCCCGAACGCCAGGCAGCGGGTGAAGGCCTACCCGCACGAGTTCTCCGGCGGTATGCGCCAGCGCGTCATGATCGCGATGTCGCTGGCGCTCGACCCCGAGGTGCTCATAGCGGACGAGCCGACCACCGCGCTGGATGTGACGGTCCAGGCGCAGATCATGGACCTCCTCGCCGAGTTGCGGCGGGAACGGAACATGGGCCTGATCCTCATCACCCACGACCTCGGCGTCGTCGCCGATGTCGCGGACCGGATCGCCGTCATGTACGCGGGGCGGATCGTGGAGGAGTCCGACGTCTTCGAGCTCTACCGCAAGCCGTGCCACCCGTACACGCTCGGGCTGCTGGAGTCGATTCCGCGCCTGGACCTCAAGGGCCAGGAACTCAACACCATCAAGGGTCTCCCGCCGAACCTCATGCGGATCCCGTCGGGCTGCGCCTTCAACCCACGCTGCCCGATGGCGCAGGAGATCTGCCGGACGGACATCCCGCCGCTGCTTCCGATCAACGGCGGGACCCGCGCCAGCGCCTGCCACTTCGCCGAGGAGCTCGCCAGCCGTGACTAAGAACATCCTCGAGGTGCGGGATCTCGTCCGGCACTACCCGATCCAGCAGGGCATCATGTACAAGCGGACGATCGGCCACATCAAGGCCGTCGACGGCGTGTCGCTCGACCTGGTGGAGGGCGAGACGCTGGGCGTGGTCGGTGAGTCCGGCTGCGGTAAGTCCACGCTCGCGCGGGTGCTGATGAACCTGGAGAAGCCGACCTCCGGGACGGTGCTCTACAAGGGCCAGGACATCTTCAAGCTCAGCAGGGGCGACATGCGCCGGCTGCGCCGCAACATCCAGCTCGTCATGCAGGACCCGTACACGTCGCTGAACCCCCGCATGACGGTCGGCGACATCATCGGCGAGCCGTTCGAGATCCACAAGGAAGTCGCGCCGAAGGGCAGCCGGCGCCAGAAGGTCGAGGAGCTGCTCGAGACCGTCGGGCTCAGCCCCGAGCACATCAACCGGTACCCGCACCAGTTCTCCGGCGGCCAGCGCCAGCGCATCGGCATCGCCCGCGCGCTTGCCCTGCGGCCGGAGGTCATCATCTGTGACGAGCCGGTCAGCGCGCTCGACGTGTCGATCCAGGCACAGGTGATGAACCTGCTGGAGCGGCTGCAGGACGAGTTCGGCCTGTCGTACGTCTTCATCGCCCACGACCTGTCGGTGGTGCGACACCTCGCCGACCGGGTCGCGGTCATGTACCTCGGCAAGATCGTCGAGGTCGGCACCGAGGACGAGATCTACGAGCGGCCGACGCACCCGTACACCCAGGCGCTGCTGTCGGCGGTGCCCGTGCCCGACCCGGAGAGCCGCAACACCAAGGCGATCATCCGGCTCGAGGGTGACGTGCCGAGCCCGGCGAACCCGCCGTCGGGTTGCCGGTTCCGGACACGGTGCTGGAAGGCGCAGGAGATCTGCGCGGCGAAGGAGCCGGAGCTGGTGCGTCGCGAGGGCAGCGACCACCCCAGCGCCTGCCACTTCGCGGAGAAGCGCACGGTCGTCGTCTCGCACGAGGCGTAAGCCCTGCCGGTGGCGCGCACCCTGGCTGGGGTGCGCGCCACTGCTGTGTGCGGGTGCTTTTCTTGATGAAGGTGCCTTTCATGCGCCTATGACAGACCCCGCATTAAGGCACTAGGGCCAGGGCCAAGGTGATGATCCGCGAGCGGGGTTCATCGGTCTTCCTCGGTGGTAGTGGGTGCCAGCCGGACGGACGCTGAGTAGGCAAGCCAGAACGGGTAGCAGGGCCACACCGTGTTCGGTGGGCAGTGATGGCATGTTCCCCCGATTTGGACGCCGTGACGATCCATCGACCGGGTAGCGATGTCGAGCGCGACGCGGGTACCGAAGTCGGCGTCAGTCATGAGCGCGGCCGGACCTAGCGATGACCGTGTCACTCCACTGGACGTCGGGGCAGGGCCAGGCTTTGAAGCACCAAGAACAGAAGTTGTTCTGCGGGATGTTGATCGCGCGGTGAAGGTCGAGCAGCCGACGCGCGATCTGGACCTTTCCGGGGGTCGGGTTCGTCGAGCCGATCTCGGTTGGTGGGGGTATGTCGTCCGGGGAGTTCACGGGTGCCTTCTCTCTAGCCGGGAAGGCACGGCGGACGCTGACCGGAGCACAACGCCCGCCGTCCCTTGCCCTTCACCCACCAGCCACAGGGCCGCTGCGACCACCGGGGAGTCAGGTAGTTACGCAGTGACACCATGCCGGGGCATTCGGGCCGCTCACACCACGTCTGTAGGACGTTCGGGACGAATAGCGGTACCGTGAAGATTCGTCCCCTGCGTCCCCGGAGTTGTGTTGTGGCTAACGACCTGCTGCGTCGCGCGATGTCCGATGCGACGATGACTGAGGCGGCACTTGCAGCCGCCGTGGGAGTGGACGCAAAGACAGTCGCTCGCTGGATTGCTGACGAGACGCGGGTACCTCACCCCCGCCATCGTTGGGCGACGTGCGAAGCGCTGGGGGTCGGTGAAGACGTGTTGTGGCCGGATGCAATCAAGCACACAGTGAAAACCGGACCCGACCGGGAAGTCATGGCCGTGTATCCGTTCCGATCTTCCTGCCCGAAGAGTGTGTGGCAAGGCTTGATCACCGGGGCGCAGCGCGAGGTCACGTTCTGCGCTTACACGGCCTACTTCCTGTGGCTGGAGATCCCGAACCTGCGCAACGTCCTGCGGAAGAAAGCCGAGCGGGGCACCCGGATCAGGTTCCTGATCGGTGATCCAGAGTCCGAGATCACCCGGCGGCGGGAAGAGGTCGAAGCCGTCCCGCTCACCGTCTCCACCCGGATCAGGATCACGCTGGACGAGTTGGCGAAGCTGCGCGAGACGTCAGGGATCGAGACGCGCTACTCCGACGACCACGTCTCGATGAGCGTCTTCGTCTTCGACAACGAAGCGCTCGTCACTCCCCACCTGGGGAACTTGGTCGGGCACGACTCGCCGATGCTGCACCTGCGGAGGATGCAGGAAGACGGTCTCTACGACCGGTTCCGCTTCCACGCCGATGCCCTGTGGTCAGCCGGTCGGGAGGTCTGGCCCGACTAACGGCCCGTGCATGACTAGGTGCGGCGGAAGGAACCTTTCCGCCACAGTCGCGGCAGTACAACGTGCGGTGTGCGCCTGGATCGGCACCCTTGCACCCACAAGCGAGCCATCCCACGGCGAGGTGCCCGCCCCGGTAGGGCAGTCCACAGCCGGGGCACGAAGTAGTACCCCACCACGCTTCGACGTACATCCAGCGCTGGCGCTTGGTGTCCCAATAACCGACGCAGCTTGACTCAACACACGTTCGATCGCCTGGCTAGTTTTCGCAGGTCAGGGCTACGCTCACCTAGGTCACAGGTTCATAACGATGTGTGTCTAATTCGACTTTCCTATAGGCGCATGAAGGGCAGCTTCATCAACGTGGGCGCGGTCGCGTCAGCCCAGGGTGCGGCGGAGGAAGTCGCGCTGGAGGAGTAGCAGGTTCTCCGCCACGACCTCGTTCGACGCCATGTGGGTGACACCGGTGAGTGGCAGCACCTCGTGCGGCCGGCCAGCGGCGAGCAGCGCGGACGAGAGCCGCAGCGAGTGCGCGGCCACCACGTTGTCGTCGGCGAGGCCGTGGATGATCATGAGCGGCCGGCTCAGCTTCTCCGCGTCCGCCAGCAGCGACGACGTCGCGTACGCGACCGGCTGCTCGGCGGGCAGGCCCAGGTAGCGCTCGGTGTAGAAGGTGTCGTACAGCGCCCAGTCGGTGACCGGCGCGCCCGCGACCGCGGTGTGGAACACGTCCGGCCTTCTCAGGACGGCGAGGGCGGCGAGGTACCCGCCGAACGACCAGCCCCGGATTCCGACGCGGTCCAGATCGAGGTCGGGGTGGTCGGCGGCGAGGGCATGCAGGGCGTCCACCTGGTCGTCGAGGACCGGGGTGGCCAGGTCGAGGCGGATCCCGTACTCGAACGCAGGGCTGATGCCCGGGGTGCCACGGCCGTCCACCACCACGACGGCGAAGCCCTGGTCGGCCCACCACTGCGGCTCGTTCCAGGCACCGCGCGCGGCGATGATCTCCTGGTGGTGCGGGCCGCCGTACGGGTCCATCAGGATCGGCAGGCTGGTGCCCGGGGTGTGGCCGGTCGGGTAGACGACGCCCGCCGGCAGCCGCCGCTCGGTGACCCGCGCCAGCATCGGAGCCGGTTCGAGCGGCGGCGTCGCGGCGAGTGAGCGGAGCGTCGTGCTCTGCCCGCCGGCGTGCACGGTGAAGCTGGCGCCGTGCTGGTCGAGCGTCCGGCTGATGACCACGACAGTGTCGCCGCCCGTGACCACGCCGTGCCAGCCGACACCGTCGGTGAGGCGAGTGGCGGCGCCGTCCGCGGCGGAGAGCCGGTAGACGTGGTTCTGCTCGGGCGCGTCCTCGGCGCCCTCCACGAGCAGGTCGCCGCCGAGCTGGCCGACGTAGCCCCGGACGTACAGCCCGGCCGGGGTGAGCGGCGTGCCGTCGACGGTGAGGCGCCGGCTCTCGGACGTGTCCGCCGACCACAGGAACCGGCCGTCGGGGAGCAGCGCGGGCGTGCCGGGCAGCACCTCCAGCCACGGCTCGCGGACCTCATCGAGGTGTACGTGTACCTGATGCTCGGCTGCCTGATCGTCGGCGCCGAGCACCCTCGCCCGCTGCTGGTGGCGATCCATGACGGTGATCAGAGCGCAGCCGCTGTCGTCCCAGCCGGCGGTGACCAGATACGGGAAGCTGGCGCGATCCCACGGCACCTCGGTGCGCGCGCCGCCGGCGACCGTGATCACGTGCAGGCTGACGTCGGCGTTGTCGCCGCCGGCGTGCGGGTACGCGATCTCGGTCGACGGCTGGTCGGGGTTGGCCGGGTCGGCGATGTACCAGCGTGGCACCGGCGACTCGTCCACCCGGGCGGCGAGCAGCCGGGTGCCGTCCGGTGACCACCAGTAGCCGCGGAACCGGTTCATCTCCTCGGCGGCGACGAACTCGGCGAGCCCCCAGGTGGCGGTGTCCTCCTCGGCGAGTACGCGGTCGGTGCCGTCGGCGTCGATGACGTGCAGGGCGCCGCCGGTGACGTAGGCGACGCGCTCGCCGGTCGGGTCGGGGCGCGGGTCCAGGATCGGGCCGGCGACTGCCAATTCGGTGACCTCACCGGTCGCGAGCTGAGCGCGGAAAAGGCGGCCGGAGAGGGCGAAGACGGCGATCGTGCCGGCGTCGTCGGTGGCGTAGGCGACGATGCCGCCGGATGCCTCCCGCTTCCGCTCGCGCATCGCCCGCTCCTCCGGCGACAGGTTCTCCTCGCCAGCCCCCAGCAGGCTGGCCGGCGCGGCGACCAGGCGTTCCTCGCCGGACGGCACGTCCAGCGCCCAGAGCGCGTGCACCGGATCGGTCGGCCCGGCGGACCGTAGGAAGAGCACCCACTGGCCGTCGCTGGACACACTGACGGTCCGCGGCTGCCCGTACAGGAAGTGCCGGGTGCGCGCGGCGAGGCGCGGGTAGGACAGGGCGGCGAGTTCGGCGTCGGTCGTCGTCACCCCGCCATCCTGCCAGTCGAGCTGTCTACGCTCGTCGGTATGTCTGTCACCGCCGCCCGACGGCTGCTGCTGGTTCACGCCCACCCGGACGACGAGTCGATCAACACCGGCTCGACGATGGCGAAGTACGTGGCCGAGGGCGCGCACATCACGCTCGTCACCTGCACGCTCGGTGAGGAGGGCGAGGTGCTGGAGCCGTCGCTGAGCCAGCTCGCCGCCGACCAGGCTGATCAGCTCGGCGGGTACCGGATCAGCGAACTTGCCGGCGCCTGCGCGGCCCTCGGCGTCACCGACCACCGCTTCCTCGGCGGTGCCGGCCACTACCGCGACAGCGGCATGATGGGGCTGGCCACCAACGACAACCCGCGCTGCTTCTGGCAGGCCGACCTGCGCGCGGCTGCCGAGCTGCTGGTGGACGTGATCCGCGAGGTGCGGCCGCAGGTCGTGATCACCTACGACCCGAACGGCTTCTACGGCCACCCCGACCACATCCAGGCGCACCGGGTGGCGATGGAGGCAGTGCGGCTCGCCGCTGATCCGTCCGTCGATGGCGAGCCGTGGCAGGTTGCCAAGGTGTACTGGACGGCCTTCCCGAAATCGGCCCTACAGCGTGGCATAGACCGGTTCGCCAGCTCCGCCGAGAACCCGTTCGCCGGCGTGACCAGCGCGGACGACCTGCCGTTCGGCAACCCGGACGAGGACATCGCCGCGACGATCGACGGATCGGCCCATGCCGAGGCGAAGATCGCGGCGCTGCGCTCCCACGCCACCCAGATCTCGGCGGACTCCTGGCTGTTCACGCTCGCGGGCAACGCCGGTGCCAGCGAGTTCGGGACCGAGCACTACACGCTGGCCGTCGGGAAGCGCGGCGACGGCGTCGACACAGATCTTTTCGCCGGGATCGAATAAAAGTTGTTGTTGCCGCCGCTGCGGCTTGCTCCTACCACTGAGCGCGGGACGTCGGGTTCCGCTCGCAGTGAGGGAGTGCCTGATGAACCGCAGCCGCCTGCTCGCCACCGCAGCCGCCGCGATCGGTCTGGCGTCGGCCGGGTTCGTGCTGGCCGCGCCGTCGATCGCCCTGGCCGAGGCGCCGCAGCCGATCGGTGGCCTGACCGCCACGACGGTGCCGCACGGCCCGATCGTGGTCGCGCCGCCATCCCTGCCGCCGTCCCCGAAGGGCCCGGACAAGGTCGTGCAGCCGCCGTTCGACCCGCCGATCTTCCCCGGTGAGGTCGTCCAGCCGACCAAGCCGCCGAAGCCGTCCATGCCGCCCGTGCCGCCGGTGAACGACGACAAGGTGGTGGACGCCGACCCGCCGCTTCCGACGCCCACCCCGTCCAAGGGCCCCGGCGACGTCACCGGCAAGCCGCCCTGCCCGACGCACGGCACCTGCGGCGACGGCACGGACGGTGGTGGCCAGCCTGACCCCAGCACGGACTCCAGCACCGACCCTGAGTACCCGGGCGGCGGCGGCCGGCTTCCGATCACCGGTGCAAGCGTTGGCGTCGTCGCCGGGCTCGGTGCGCTGCTCGCGGCCGGCGGTGTGCTCCTCGTGATCCTCACCCGCCGCTGGGCGCGGCTGCGGTGAGTCCGTTCCCGACCGGTGCCGGCGACTCTTCGGAGCCGCCGGCGCTCCGGCGTGTCCGGGAAGTTCCGTCCGCGGACCGCACTTCCGGGGTTAGCGTTCCGTTCGTGGAGGACCGCGACATCGTGCGCCTGCTCGTCGATGGCGACCGGGCGGGAATGGCGGCCGTCTACGACCGGTACGCCCCGCGGCTTTTCGACTACTCCGTCGGGATGCTGCGTGACCGGGACGGGGCCGGGGATGCGGTGCACGACGCGCTGCTGGTCGCCGCCGACCGTGCCCACCAGCTGCGGGATCCGGACAAGCTGCGCCCGTGGCTCTACGCGATCACCCGCAACGAGTGCCTGCGGATGCTGCGCGCCCGCCGCCGCGAAGCCGATCTGGACGCTGCCGGCGATGTGAGCGATACCAGCGTCGACGTCGAGCGCGGGCTGCGGGCGGCCGAGGCACAGGCGCTCGTGCGCGATGCCGCCGCCGGTCTCAACCCGGGCGACCGCGAGGTCCTGAACCTGACGCTCCGGCACGAGCTGGCCGGTGACGAGTTGGGTGCCGCGCTGGGAGTCCCCGCCAACCACGCCAATGCGCTCGTGTCGCGGGCCCGGGCGCAGCTCGAACGGGCGGTGGGCGCGCTGGTGATGGCGCGTACCGGCCAGCGGGACTGCCCCGAACTGGCTACGATGCTCGCCGGCTGGGACGGCGAGCTGACCGCCCTGGTCCGCAAGCGGGTGAGCCGCCACGTCGAGCGCTGCGCCATCTGCGGCGAAAGCAAGCAACGCAAGGTCAGCGCGGCGGCGCTGTTCGCGGCCGTGCCCATGGCGGTCATCCCGCTGGACCTGCGGCGGCGGGTGGTCGACGATGCCCCGGCGCTGCAGAACGTCACCTACCGGCGTCAGGTCGGCACGCGCGCGGAGCCGTTCGACCGGGAGGGCTTCCCGGTGCCGCTGGACGCGCGCCGCCGGCCCGTCGTGCCGGTGCTGGTGGGCGCGCTCGCGCTGATCCTGCTGATAGGCGCGGGCGCGGCGCTGTGGCGCGGCATCGGTACCGACGAGGCGGCGCAGATCTGGGAGCCGGTGGCCACGAGCGCGCCGCCGACGCCCAGCCCGACGGAGACGCCCAGCGTCTCGCCCAGCCCGACGGAGACGCCCAGCGTGACGCCGACCATCGTGCCGCCGAGTCCCACGCCGAGCCGCACAGTTTCGCCGTCGCCGACCGCATCGCCGACGCCCAGCCCGACGCCGACACCAACGCCGCCCGTGGTGGTGCTCCAGGCCACCGACGGGACGTGCGGCAGCGCGCCGTGGACGAGCCGTGCGACCGCCATCGTCACCGAGGCGGTGCCAGAGACCGTCATCGCCAACTGGACGTCCAGCGGGGGGTCGGGCTCAGTGCCGCTCAGCTTCCTTCGCGGCGCCTGGCACGGGAACCTCACGGGCCTGCCCGTTAACGTGCCGATCACTGTGCAGGCGGTGGCGCGGACGGCCGAGGGCGCGTCGGGCGTCTCGAACGTGGTCACGATCGTCCAGTACCAGTGCCCGGGCTGAGATCCGTCCGCGAAAAGTTGTTGGTCTTGAGGTAGTCCGCGACTCCTACCTGTGAGCGCGGGCACAAGGCCCCGCCGGAGCAGGGGAGTGCGCGATGAACAGGACTCGTCTCGCAGCGGTGATCCTGGCCGGATTCGGCCTCGCCCTGGCCACCCCGGCGGTGGCGCACGCAGCGCCGGAGACGGTGTTTGTGCAGGTTGAGGACCAGCGGACCCCATTGACCGCGGACGGAATCGCGGTGCTGGGTGTCTTTGGCGGCGTCGGCGCGTTCGCCGTTTTCGGCCTGTTCGTGGCGACCCGGGCGCGTGGGCTGGACTGACGCCCCCTCCAACCAGTGTGTCGGGAGGTGGACAAGATGGGCGCGAACGAGGGGCTAACACTGTTAACGTGCGCGCCGTGGAAGACCGCGCCATCGTGCAGGCGCTCTGCGACCATGATCGTGCCGGCCTCGCAGCCGTCTACGACAGGTACGCGCAGCGGCTCTACGATTACTGCGTCGGGTTGCTCCACGACCGGCACACGGCGGCCGACGCCGTCCACGACACGTTGCTCGTCGCGGCGGACCGCGCCCAGCAGCTCCGCGACCCCGAGCGCTTCCGAGCCTGGTTATACGCGATCGCCCGGAATGAATGCCTGCGCCAGCTCCGCCAGCGCAACCGGACCGCGCCGCTGGAGAAGGCCGGCGAGGTGAAGGACGAGACCATCGACCTCGGCCGCTCGGTCCAGGCCGAGCAGGCGCGCGCGCTCGTCCGCGACGCCGCGGCCGGCCTCAACCCGCGCGAGCAGGAGGTTCTCAACCTCACGCTGCGGCACGAGCTGAGCGGCGCCGAGCTGGCGGCGGCACTCGGCGTCTCGCCCAACCACGCGCACGCCCTCACGTCGAAGGCGCGCGAGCAGCTGGAGCGGTCCGTCGGCGCGCTGCTCACCGCGCGGGCCGGTCGGGGCGAGTGCGGCGAGCTGGACACAATGCTCGCCGGCTGGGACGGCGCGTTCACGCCGTTGCTGCGCAAGCGGATCAGCCGCCACCTGGAGAAGTGCGCGGTATGCGGCGTGCGGCGGGCGCACGAGGTGCGTGCCGAGGCACTGTTCGCGGCTCTGCCGTTCGCGGTTCTCCCGATCGCGCTGCGGCGGAAGGTGCTCGACTCGGGCGCCGACCTCCGGCGTGTTTCCCATCACGGCCGGATCGCCGCGCCGTACGACCGGGGCGGTTTCCCGGTGCCGCTGGGGCAGCAGAGCAAACGGTCGAAGGCGGCGGTGTGGCTGGCCGGTGCGGCGGTGATCGCGCTGTTGCTCGGCGGCGGCGGGGTGCTGGTGGCGCTGCGACCCGGCGCGGAGGCCACCGTGGCCGAACCGCCGCCGCGCACCACGCCAGCCACCGAGGAGCCGTTCGTCACCGAATCGCCGTCGGCCGTACCGTCGCCGTCCGCGACGTCCGCCTCGCCCACGCCGTCGCCGTCGGTGTTCCGGACGCCGTCGCCGCGGGTCACGCCGCCTCGCCGGGTACCGCCGCGGGTCACTCGCCGTCCGCAGCCGCCGCCCGTTCCTCCGCCGACGACGCCGCCGAGCCCGAAGCCGTCGCCGTCGCGCTCACCCAAACCTCCCTTGCCCAAGCCCGTGGTGACGAACCCGAACTTCGCTGGCGGATGCACTGGAGCCACGGCTTCGGCTACGGTGACCGGCCCGCCGATTGCTCGGGTTTCGGTGACGTTCTGGCGCGCCAAGGTGACGACGGATACCCGGAGCGCGCCGATGTTCCCGGACGGCAGTGACTATTTCGGCAGGGTCGAGGCTGACCAGCTGTTCTTCAACGAGACGGTTGAATTCGTCATCACCGCCGTGGCGGAGAACGGTGAGAAGGGCAGTAACCGTGGTACCACGACATTCGTCTGCCGCGGTCCGGACTGAATGCATCGAGTAATTGTCCGCTGACGCAGCGAATTGCGTTGGGCGGAATAGTGCGTCTGCGCCGGCATCGGTGTTGGCTCTGCACCGGGCACTGCTAGCGTCCCGCCTGTGGACGACCAGGAGATGGTTGCCGCCTTAGGGTCCGGCGACGCGCACTCACTGTCCGCCGTCCATGACCGGTACGCCGCGCGCCTGTACGACTACGCGTTCGGGATGCTGCGCGATCGGGAGGCTGCCGAGGACGCCGTCCACGACGCGCTGCTCGTTGCCATCGGTCGCGTCGGCGCTCTCCGCGAACCGCACCGGATCACCGTCTGGCTCTACGCCCTGACCCGCAACGAGTGTCTCCGGCAGTCGCGGCGCAGCCGGATGGCGTCCCGGCCCAAGGTCGCCGACTCCCGCGACGAGACGGTGTTCTTCGGCGCGGATCTCCAGGCCGAGCAGGCGCGCGCGTGGATCCGCGACGCCGCCGCCGGCCTCGAACCGCACCGCCGCGAGGCGCTGGATCTGACCGTCCGGCACGGGATCGTCGAGGCCGACCTCGCCACCGTCCTCGGGGTCACCCCGAAGCGCGCCGCCGCGCGGGTCGCCGCCGCCCGGCGTGACCTGGACAAGGCTCTCGACTCGCTGCTCACCGCGCGCGCCGGTCACGGGGCCTGCCCGGAACTCGACGCGCTGCTCGCCGGCTGGGACGGCCTCTTCACCCGTTCGGTGCACGAGCGGGTCAGTGGGCACACGGCCACGTGTCGGACTTGTGCGGGCGCCCCACCGCGCGGCGGCGCGGCCGACCGGTTTGCCGAGTTGCCGCCCGCCCCTGCCCCGGCGCTGCTGCGCAACCGGTTGCTGGGCACTGCCGCCGTCCCGGACCGCGTCGCCTACAGGGGCGATGTCGCCGAGCCGTTCCTGCGGTCGGGGTTCCCGGTGCCGCTGGAAGGGGCCGGCCGTCGCCGCCGCGCGATGATCTGGGCGGCCGTGGCCGTCGTCGTGCTGGCGCTCGTCGGCGGTGCACTGTACCTGACGCGGTCCGGCGGCGACGCACGCCGGGAGCGGACTGTCGGTAGCTGGACCGGGACCGACCCCGTCGACAGCGGGTCGCCGCGCTCCTCCTCAACGGAGGTGGCCACGTCGCCGACCGCGTCGGGAAGCGCCAGCCCGAGCGCGTCACCGAGCGGCACGCCGACGCCGTCCGCGTGGCCGTCGTCAAGGCCCTCGCCGGCGCCCACCCCGACCGGTCCCGGTGCGGGCAGCGACCCCAGCACCAAGGTCAACGCCTTCCTCACGGACGCGACGCTCGGTTGCCCTGAACGGTGGCGCGCGACGGCCACCGGCTACATCCGTGGCAACGAGGTACGCAAGGTCACGTTCTACTGGGGCGAGAGCAGCCCCTCACGGCCCGTCCGGCTGGCGCGGATGGGCGACGGGATCTACCAGGCCGCCGTCGAGGGCCTTCCGATGGACGTGCCGGTCTACTGGCGGGTCGTGGCGATCACCCGTACAGGCCTCACCTCCTCGACCGGCGTCAAGACGGCTCAGCACCGCCGGCAGTGCTGACGATCGGGACGCGGGTTACCCTCGCCCGGTGACCGCCCCCGGACCCGAATCACCCGCACCCGCCATGCCGGCCACGCCTACCACTGAGGCGCCGCCCGCTGTGCCGCCGGCTCGGGCCGAACCGTTCTTGCGGATCGCCGACATCGTGGTCCGGCTCGTCGCGGCCGTCCTCACGACGTTGCTCGCGGTGGTGTTGGCGTTGGTCGCCGGCTTCCTCCTGCCGATGCGGGCCGGTGGCGTGCCGGTGCCAGTGATCTCGTTCGCGCTGGTACTGGCCGGAAACGCCGCGCTGGTGTGGTTCGCGCGGTACGCGACCGCCAGCAGACTCGGCATCGTCGGGCCGTGTGTTGCGTGGCTCGGGACAATGCTTGTGCTGGGCACACGGACCGCCGAGGGCGACCTGGTACTACCTGGCGACTGGCGCGGGATCGGCCTCATATTCGTCGGCGCGAGCACGCTGGCGGTGGCCGGTTTCATCGTTGCGTCGCCGAGCATGCGCCGGTCTCCGGCGGCGGTTGTCGAGAAACGGTGACACCTGGGGCACTACACGGGCACGATGTGGCCTTGGCGTCATCGCAGAGGAGGTTTGCGCAGATGAAGGGCGTGTGGGTCCGGGTCGCCGTTGTGGCGGCTGTGCTGATCGCGGTGAACCTGGTGGCTCGGGTCGCGGTACGGATCGCGGATCCGGGCGGAGACGCCGAGTTCGTGATCGCGCTCTGGTCGATCGGGGCTATGGTCGTCGGCCTCGCGGCCACCGTCTTCTACTGGGCCCGCCGGTACTTCGTGCCGCAGGTGCTGACCTTCGCCGGCGCGGTGATCGGCGCGAGCAGCCTGGTGGTCACCCTGGTCGGCCCGTACGTGTCCGGCGGCAGCCCGTTCGAGAACGGGTTCGGGACGTACCTCCTGCAACTGTTCGTATGCCTGGTGGCGCTCTCGGTCGGCGGCGCGCTGGGCCTGCTCGTGGCGATGGCGTTCGGCCTCGACCCCACCAGCCGGGCGTGGAAGCGCCAGGCTGAGCGGGTCCGCACCTCGCAGCGCCAGCGGCAGGGACGCACCGCCCGCTGCTAGTCCGGAGCCCGGACGTAGAGGTAGCGGTGGTGTACGGCGAAGCCCACGCCTCCGTACAGCGCGTGGGCTGCGGTGTTCTCCAGGTCGACTTGGAGGTAGGCGCTGTGGGCGCCGTGCGCGGTGCCGTGATCGAGCAAGCCTCGCAGCAGGTGCGTCGCCAGGCCGCGGCGCCGCTGGGCCGGCTCGACCTCGACGGCGGTGATCCCCACCCAGCCCTCGTCGAGCGCGCCCCGGGCGATCGCGACGACGGTGTTGTTCTCGACGAGCGTGGCGTAGAACGGTGCGTCGCCGCTACGCAAAACCTGCACGGCGACGGGCGGGAGCGCGCCACCCCGGTAGTGGTAGGCGGCGAGCCAGGCGTCCGTCGGCGTGCTGGCGAACTCCACCGGCGGCAGGTCGTCGCGGACGGGCAGGTGGGCGAGCACGTCGCCGGCCGAGGCGGTCATGACCAGGGCGCCCCAGGCGTCAGTCCAGCCCCTGGCGTGCAAGGCGTCGCGAAGGTCGTCCCGGGCCGGTAGCGGCACCTGGATCAGCGCGGGTAGGCCCTGCTCGGCGTACCACGCGCGGGTCTGATCGAGCGCGGCGTCGAGTTCGAGGCCCGGATCGCCGAGGGGCAGGACGGAGTTGGCCCGGCCGGTCCAGCCGCCGCTGGCGCGCAGCCGCCAGCCGCCGATCTGCTCGGTGCGCAGCCCGCGCCAGCCCAGGGCGGCGATCCGCTCCAGCTCCAGGTCGTCGACTTCACGGTGGGCCGCTCCGCGGCGTGCCGGCCTCGGTGGGATGCGCTTCCCGGCGGTGACCTCGGTCCGCGGCACGGCCACCTCGGCACCGTCCGCCGTGCGCACCACGACGACATCGCCCCAGGTGACGAGCTCGCCGAGGACGTCGGCGAAGAGCGGGCGGCCGTCCCGCTCCCCGGCAGTACGGCGGAGCACCACCCGGTGTCCCACGTCGTGGACGCTTAGCGGCACGCGCCACCCCCTGTGTCCATTGCCAACCGCTAGCAGCGATACTAGGAAGGCGCAGAACCGCCTGCACCGCGCCCGAGAGGAATGCACCCGTGACCTACGTCATCGCCGAGCCGTGTGTGGATGTGCTCGACAAGGCGTGCATCGAGGAGTGCCCCGTCGACTGCATCTACGAGGGCAACCGGATGCTCTACATCCACCCTGATGAGTGTGTCGACTGCGGCGCGTGTGAGCCCGTCTGCCCGGTCGAGGCGATCTTCTACGAGGACGATGTGCCGTCCCAGTGGAAGGAGTACTACAACGCCAACGTGCACTTCTTCGATGAGCTGGGCTCGCCCGGTGGCGCCTCCAAGCTGGGCAAGATCCCCAGTGACCACTCGTTGGTGGCCGCGCTGCCGCCGCAGGGCGGGGACCACTGAGCGGGGCTGTCTCGGCTTCGCTGCCTGACTTTCCCTGGGACGCGCTCGCGCCTTACGGGGCGAAAGCGCGTGCCCATCCGGACGGCATCGTCGACCTCTCCATCGGTACGCCCGTTGACCCGACGCCGGCGGTCGTGCGTGAGGCGCTGATCGCCGCCGCCGACGCGCCTGCCTACCCGCTGACTGCCGGTTCGCCGGTGCTGCGTTCGTCGCTGGTTGACTGGCTCGCGCGGCGGTGCGGGGCGGTGGACGTCCAGGCCGTGCTGCCGTCGATCGGCACGAAGGAGCTGGTCGCCTGGCTGCCGACGCTGCTCGGCGCCGGCCCGGGAGACCGTGTGGTCATCCCGGAGTTGGCGTACCCGACGTACGAGGTGGGCGTGCGGCTGGCGCGGGCCACTGTCGTCCGGTCGGACAGCACCGTCGCCGTTGGCCCGGGGCCGGTGAAGCTGATCTGGCTCAACTCGCCGTCCAACCCCACCGGACGGGTGCTGCCCGTCGAGCACCTGCGCAAGGTTGTGGCCTGGGGGCGCGAGCGGGGTGCCCTAGTGGTCTCCGACGAGTGCTACCTGGAGCTGGGTTGGGAGGAGTCGCCGGTTTCGGTGCTCCACCCGTCGGTATGCGGCGGCTCGCACGACGGCGTGCTGGCCGTGCATTCGCTGTCGAAGCGGTCGAACCTGGCCGGGTACCGGGCCGGGTTCGTCGCTGGTGATCCCGCCGTGGTCAACGAGTTGCTAGCCGTACGGAAGCACGCCGGGATGATCATGCCCGCGCCCGTGCAGGCCGCGATGGTGGCGGCGCTCGGTGATTCCGCGCACGTCACTGAGCAGCGCGAACGGTACGCCGCCCGCAGGGTCGCGCTGCGCGCCGCGTTGGAGGCGGCCGGTTTCCGCATCGACCATTCTGAGGCAGGGCTGTACCTGTGGGCCACGCGCGGCGAGGACTGCTGGGCTTCGGTGGCCTGGCTCGCTGAGCGCGGCATTCTGGCGGCGCCGGGCAGCTTCTACGGTCCGACGGGTGGGAACCACATCCGGGTGGCCCTCACCGGCACCGACGAACGTGTAGCCGCCGCCGTCTCCCGCCTGACCGTTTCCAGCTAGCTGTTAGGGCCACGACCCGCTGGCGCGGCGTGGCCCGAACAGCTAACAGAAAGCTAGTTCGTGTGGAGGGCGGCGTTCAGGCCACCCCAGCTGCCCTTGCGCGATACAGCCTCGATGCGGCCGTTCAGCGAGTTCTGCCAGAACAGCAGCCTGTTCGCGCCCGACAGCTCCTGCGCCTTCACGACCTCGCCGTCCGGCAACGTCACCTTTGTTCCGGCGGTGATGTAGCAGCCGGCGGCCACCACGCAATCGTTGCCGAGGGAGATGCCGACGCCGGCATTGGCGCCGAGCAGGCACCGCTCGCCGATCGAGATCACCTGCTTGCCGCCGCCCGAGAGCGTGCCCATGATCGACGCGCCGCCGCCCACGTCGGAGCCGTCGCCGATGAGCACTCCGGCGCTGATCCGCCCCTCGACCATCGAGTTGCCGAGCGTGCCGGCGTTGAAGTTCACGAAGCCCTCGTGCATGACCGTGGTGCCGGACGCGAGGTGGGCGCCGAGGCGTACCCGGTCGGCGTCGGCGATGCGCACGCCGGACGGGGTCACGTAGTCGGTCATGCGCGGGAACTTGTCCAGGCCGAAGACCTGGAGGTGCCGGCCGGCGGCTCGCTCACGGGCGCGCAGCTCGTCCACGAGCTCCGCGGTGCACGGCCCGGCGGACGTCCACGCGACGTTGTTCAGCTTGCCGAAGATGCCGTCCACGGAGAGGCCGTGTGGGCGGACGATCCGGTGCGACAGCAGGTGCAGCCGCAGGTACGCGTCGTGCGCGTCGGCGGGGGCATCGGACAGCGCGCCGAGCAGCACGGCCACGGCAACGGTCTCCAGCGCGGGCAGCGCGCCCGGCCCTACCGCCCCGGCCAGCTCGCGGCCGAGCAGCTCACCGGCCTGCTCGGCGGTCAGGCGCACGCTCCCCGCAGAAACACCGACGAAGCCGGCAAGCTTGGCGGACGCCTCCTCGCCGACCCCGAGCTGGCCGGTCGGGAACCAGGTGTCGAGCACCTGCCCATCGGTGGTGACGGTGGCGATGCCGACACCCCAGGCGGGCGTCGCGGGCGGCGGCGGGGTCGCGGAAGCGCTCATGACGCCTACGGTACCGAGCGTCGCCGGACCGCCTGGACCCTGCCCGGGGCTACGCTCGGGCCGTGACCAGCTCTGTGAACGGCGCCGCCCGCACCACCACGACCAGCCTCGATCTATCCCAGGATCCGATCGAGCTGACGGCCGCTCTGGTCGACATCCCGTCGGTCTCCGGCAACGAGGGCGCGCTCGCCGATGCCGTGGAGGGTGCGATAAGGAGCCTCGGTCGGTTCCGGATCGATCGGGACGGCGACGCGATCGTGGCCCGTACCCAGGATGGCCTGGCCCGGCGCGTGGTGCTCGCGGGCCACCTCGACACCGTGCCGATCGCGGACAACGTCCCCTCGCGCCTCGACGGTCACCTGCTCTACGGCTGCGGGACGAGCGACATGAAATCCGGGGTGGCGGTGATGCTGCATCTCGCCGCGACGTTGCCGGCTCCGGCGTACGACCTCACCCTGGCGTTCTACGACCACGAAGAGGTGGAGGCGGCGAAGAACGGGCTGGGCCGGATCGCGCGGACCAACCCCGACTGGCTCGCCGGCGACTTCGCCGTCCTGCTGGAGCCGACCAACGGGCAGGTCGAGGGCGGCTGCCAGGGCACGGTGCGCGCGGTCGTCCGCACGTCCGGCCAGCGCGCCCACTCGGCGCGAAGCTGGCTCGGCGAGAACGCGATCCACGGCGCGGCCGGCGTCCTCAACCGGCTCGTCGACTACAGCCCGCGCTCGGTCGACATCGACGGCTGCGTCTACCGCGAGGGGCTGAACGCGGTCCGGATCAGCGGCGGCGTGGCCGGCAACGTGATCCCGGACGTGTGCGAGGTCGAGGTCAACTTCCGGTACGCCCCGGACCGCGACCAGGAGCAGGCGGCGGCGCACGTCCGTGAGGTGTTCGACGGGTACGAGGTCAAGGTGACCGACAGCGCTCCGGGTGC
>Ga0184623_10000280_pt1 | contig 21741 bp, 16 predicted proteins | sample PLM1_100_b1_FD_133138 | JGI IMG/M metagenome (GOLD analysis project Ga0184623, IMG submission 133138) | Groundwater sediment microbial communities from an aquifer in East River, Colorado, USA - PLM1_100_b1 | ecosystem: Environmental > Terrestrial > Soil > Riparian zone | place: USA: East River... | reverse complement strand
GCCGAAGGGCATGACGAGGCCCGCGAAGGTGGACAGGTGCGCGGCCACCGCGGTGCTGCGAGCCTCCCGGCCGACCTCGCCGGCGTGGGCGACCCCGGCAGCCTCGGGCGCTGCGACGCTGGCCCCGCAGTTCGGGCAGGTTCGTGCCTGCCGGTCGAGTGTCGCCGAGCAGTTGGGGCAGGTTCGGTCCATGGCGTCTCCTTCGTGTGCGCCCCGCTCGGGGCGCGTGCTGGAACGCCATCGACGATAGAGCTGGCAAGCGCGCGTGTCGTCGGCCGCGGGGCTACACCTGTCGTCGGCTACCGGGAGTAGGCGCTCGTCGTCCGCCGGGAGTAGCGGCATGCTGCACCGACACCGAGCCGTCGGGGTTGAACACCATCCACCAGGGGTTGAACACCATCCACATGGTCACCGCGTGCCCGGGCTCCAGCCCGGTGGCGGACAGCGGGAAGGCGATGCCGCCGCCGGTCCGGGTGAGCGTCGAGGTGCCGGCCACCGTGCCGCCGAAGGTGGTGACCGGGCTGGTGGTCCTGGTGGCCGCCCTGGTGGTCGCCCTGGGCGCCTCCCGGCACCGGGCCGGGGCACACCGCGCTGGCCCGTCGCACGGTGCACCCTCTGGACAACTCATGAGCGCGGACGTAGCCTCGAACCCGCTCATGGCGCTCAGCGTAGCAAGGATCCCAATGCACTCACTGGCGTTGAGCTCGACCCCGTCCCACTGCCGGACGTCGTAGGCAGACCAGGTCCGGTTCGCGGGCTGACGCGAGGATTCGGGCACACGAGAGGGGGCAGCATGTCCGTGGCCGTCGACAGCCTGCTCGACATGTCCAAGGCCGAGCTCGACGACCTGTTCCGCGCCAGTCCAGCCGGGGAGATCCCCCAGGGCGACGGGCGGGGGACGGTCGTCTTCGCCCCGGACAGCAGGGTCGCCGAGCCGGCGGCCAGGCTCGCCCGCCTCGTCGCCTGGCAGGGCAAGGTCTTCGACCCCCGCAAGGGGGAGCTGCTGAACAAGGTCACGCCGTTCGGGATCCGCAGCATCCGGGCCAAGGTATACAAGGACAGGAGCTGGCTCGACGGCAACGAGAGCATCGTGCTGGACTACTCGCGCACGTCGCTCGTGGCCCACTGGATCCGCGACGAGATCCGGTCCATCGGCCCGGGCACCTACTTGGGGATCGTGTACCTGGGCCGGGCCAGGGTCCTCAAGTTCACCCTTGAGTTTCCCGTCCCCTAGCGCGCGGGACGGCCACCTCATGCCGCACCAGATCGCGCTGACCGTCCTCGCCGACGTCGAGCCCGGCCAGGCAGACGAGCTCAAGCGCCTGCTCAGCGCCCTGGGCGGCGGAGAGCCGGCCGGTGGGGCCCTGCCGTTCGCCCGGCTGGGCATGGTCCACTTCGCCCGGATGTTCGTGCTCGACGAGGCCAAGGACCTCGCCGGCGCCCCCATCCCGGCCCGCCTGGTCTTCATGACCGACCTCGACGCGCCCCTGCGCCGGTACCTCGACGAGCTCGTCGACCTCGCCGGCCCCATGCTGGACAGCATCTATGGTCACTGCGAGGGATACCCGCCCGCGGACCGGCGCACCCGAGCCCGGCGCCTTGCCTACCTGCGGTCCGGCGCGGTGCGGTCCGACACGGTCTACGTCAACACCATCGGCCGTAGCGTGCGCCAGGTGCGCCAGGAGGCGCAGCTCTGGGAGGCGATCCAGGCCTTCTTGGATCGTCCCGAGCACGACTGGGCGGGCTGCAGCCCCACCCAGGTCCAGGCGGCGGTCCGGGACTTCGTCACCGGAGCGGAGGAGCTCCGCTGGGCGCGCAGGCCGGCGCGGCCACCTGGACTGCCGTGGAGGATCAGGCAGGCCGTGCACCTCGTCGCCGTCCCGCTCCTGGTGCTCCTCCTCACCCCGCTGATCATCGCGGCCCTCCCGTTCTGGCTGGTCGCACTGCGCCGCCACGAGCGAGCGGACCCGGTGCCGGACATCCGCCTCGATCACGCCCGGACGGAGGAGCTGGCGGCGCTCGAGGATCGCGTGGTGCAGAACCCGCTCAGCGCGGTCGGGCTGGTCAAGCCGGGGCGGTTCCGGCTGTTGACCACCATGGTCGTGCTGCGGATCGTCAACTACGCGACGCGCCACGTGTCAACAGGGGCAGCCTGTCCGGGATCACGACGATTCACTTCGCCCGCTGGGCGTTCGTCGACGACCGCCGGCGGCTGGTCTTCGCCAGCAGCTACGACGGCAGCGTGGAAAGCTACATGGACGACTTCATCGACAAGGTCGCCTGGGGGCTGAACGCCGTCTTCAGCAACGGTGTCGGCTACCCCAGGACCCGATGGCTCGTGAGCGGCGGGGCAACCGACGAGCAGGCGTTCAAGAAGTTCCTCCGCTCCAACCAGGTCCCGACCCAGCTCTGGTACTCGGCCTACGACCACTTGACCGCGGTGAACCTCGACAACAACACCCACATCCGCGCCGGGCTGTGCGGCCCGCTGCGAGACGAGGACGCCAAGCGCTGGCTGCGCCGTCTCTGAAGAAGCTCCAGACGCGCCGACGACGAAGGGGGGCTCGGCATGGCGGTCACCCTTGACCTTGACGACATCCAAGGCCTGATCGCCCGGGGCTACCGGAAGCTCCCGGCCGCCTGCTTCATCCTGCTCGGGGTCGCCGACCCGCCGGCCGCCCGCCGCTGGCTCGGGTCGATGGTCGACGCCGTCGTCCCCGGCAGCGTCGACCCTCCCGACCAGAGCCTGCACCTGGCCTTCACCCACGCCGGCCTGGCCAGGCTCGGCCTCCCGGCCGACGCGCTGGCCAGGTTCCCGCCCGAGTTCGCCGGGGGGATGGTCACGCCCCATCGCAGCCGCGTCCTGGGTGACCTCGGCCCGAGCGCACCGGAGCGGTGGAGCTGGGGAGGCCCGGCCGCGCCGCCGGTCCACCTCGTGCTGCTGCTGTACGCCAGGGACGAGCCGACCTTGGTGGCCAGCGCCGCGCGCTAGAGCAGCTGCATCACGACGTGCAGCAGGTGCGAGTCGAGCGGGTTGACGAAGTAGGCCAAGGGGGCCTTGGCGCGCACCCACCGCTGCAGCTTCGCGTTCTCGCGGATGTTCGGCGTCACGAAGCTCGCGGGAGAGACCAGGATCAGGTCCTGCGGATGTAGCGCTCCTCTCCCGGGAGCAGCCTCTCCTCCGCGAGCTGCAGGTGCTCGTCCGGCCGCCGCGCGTTCTGCAGCGCCTGCGCAGCGGCGAACAGCGGCGGCCTCACCCACTTGTCGAACTGCGGCCGGTAGAGGAACTCCACCCGCCGCTCCAACCGCCAGAGCCAGACCACCAGGTCGCTCAGCGGCCGGAGGGCGAGATAGGTGAACAGTCCCCCAGGCTTCATGTCGGCACCCCCCGATCGCTGGGACCGTCGCCCGAGGACGTGCTGTGCACCCAACCAGCAAAGACCGCGACCCGATCGAGCTGCTCGGCCGCCCGCCGCGCTCGCCAGCACCGGTCAGCCTGCTGGTACGGCCTGCCCTTGCCGCCAACCCGCGGATACCCGTGTCGATCCTGCACCGCTCATACCATAACGAGCGCAAACGTTACAACCAGGACCGTCAACCACCCGCTGGTCGATGACCCCGGGTCGCCCTGTCGGGGGTCACCAGAGCGACCCGGGACCGGGGTGGCCGCACGAGCTCAGGCGGCCGGCCCGTAGGCGGGGAGCTTGACGCCGGAACCGGTGAGCCTGAAATCCACCCAGGTCGCGTTGTTCGTTTCGTTCGTCTCGACGAACCAGCTCGCTGGGTCGGCGATCGCCTTCAGGCGGTAGCGTCCCGACTTCAGCCCGGTGATGTCGATCCACTGCAACGCGATGCTGGCCGGATAGGTGTCACCCCAGCCGACCGAGATCCCGGTCGTGACCGTCAGATCCGCTGACCCGCCGCATCCCCCGTAGACAGAGCCCAGGGGAGCCCCCGGCAACGAGAGCCGGTACGGCGTGTTGTCGAAGTAGCAGAACCCGTGCTTCGCGCCGGTACCGACCTTGTGGCCGTTGTCCAGGCGGCTCAACTCGTACGCCTCGACGTCGCGCACGTGCCAATGGCTGTGGCCGTCCCCGGCCCAGAACATCCTCGCCGGAGTGTCGACACCACGTGACGAGCCGGCGCTGTCGTAGATCCGCTGCTTGACCGTCATCTCGCTGGTGCTGGTGTCCTGACGGGCACCGACAGTCTCGAAGGCGCCTTGGCCGACGTTGACGATGACCGTCGTGAACCGCAGAAGGCGGTGCCCGGGCATCGTGGTCGTATCGATGCCCACGTCGCTCAGCCGTGCCATCCCAAGATCGGGAAGGCGGTCAGAGGCTGCGACCGCGGAACTGGACGGACTGAACGCCGCCAGCGCGGCAACGACCGCTACGGTGATGCCCGCCGCTACCCAACGCCTCGCCACGCGACTACCCCCTCGACTCTGGTGTTCGATAATGACGGTGTCAAACCCCGTAGCCGCCTTGAGGCTGCGGATCGCGGAGCGGCACGCCCCCGCAGGCGCCTCTGGACGGGGTCCTGAAGGCGCACCGCCCCTCGCCGTTAAGCCCCTCGCGGCCATTTCTTCCTGGTGGTCGTGGTGGTCGCCTCGCTCGTCGGGGTGGTGGGCTTGACCGTCGTGGTGGTCGCCCCGGTGATCCGCATCGCTCCAACATCAAGAGCGCAGTGCCCATCCACGGCGTTACTCCCCCTCCCGGGCGCAGCCCGGGCTACGGCGCGGCGGGGGCGCTCCGCCAGCGGTCGGCCAGGGCCTCGACCGGGTCGGTGACCAGGCTGGCGACCGGCAGCTCGCCGAGCAGCGTCTCGTCGAAGGCTGGCTCGGTCTCGGTCACGGCGCTGCGCAGCGCCGCGAGCCGGCCCCGGTACCCCTCGAGCACGGTGCGCGCCCGGGTCGCGGGCAACCGCTCGTGGAAGTCGACGTGCAGCAGGGTGAGGCCGGTGGTGTGGGCGTCGGCGACTTCCGGGACCAGGAGCACGGTGCGGCCGTCGCTCCGCCCTCTGGCCGCGAGCGCCTGGCGCTCGATCGCCACCAGCTGCTTCGTGCCGCGCAGCCGGTGGTCCTGCTCGGCCCGTGACACCAGGCGCTCGGAGATCCCACCCTTGGCGAGCACGGCGAGCTTGGCCGCCTCGTCGCCCGCCTCACCCTCGATGCGGTAGCGGGTGAACCCGGTGACGCGCGCGACCGCCGGGTCGAGCGCGGCCACGGTCCGGAGCGTGTCGTAGCCGAGCTGGGCGCGGACCGCCCCCGCGTCGAGGAGCTCGCGCACCAGCGGCACGGTCAGCACGGTCTCGTCGGAGCGCGAGATGCCGACGGTGACGGTCTTGGCCTGGTGCTTGATCGCGTCGATGGGCCGGGTCAGCTCGTCGATGCCGGCCGTGAGGGCGACGGCGAGGTCGTCGACGACCGCGCCCGGCGTCGCCTGGGAGCCGAACTCGGCCTGCCAGGCGTCGAGCGGGACGGCCCGCGCGGCGTAGCGGAGCAGCGACGCCACCGACAGCGCGGTGCTCGCCTCGAGGGTGCCGTCGTAGCGGCCGGTCCGCAGGCGCGTCCGGTACTCCGCGGCCGGGGCCTCGAGCTCCGGGCCGAGCCGGTCCAGCAGCTCGTCGGCGGTGCGGGCGGAGCCCGCGGTGCGCTCGATGGCCGCCCGGGCCTGCCGCAGCGGCAGGGCCTGGGCGTCGATGGCCAGGGCCGCCTCGTAGCCGAACAGGTGCCCGGCCATGGTCGACAGCACGTAGGCGAGCGCGGGGTGGACCGCCGGCACGGCGATCACCCCGGCCGCCGCGTTGAACCGGTCCTCGCCCTCGGTCGCGATCACCAGCGGGACGCTCTTGTGGGCCCGGAAGATCGCCACCTCCTTGGCCACGTCGTCAGCGGCCGACCCGGCAAGGCCGGCGGCGCAGACCAGCGTCAGCGGCTCCGACGACAGGTCGATGTGCTTCTTGTCCTCGGTGGCGTCGCAGGCGATCGACTTGTAGCACAGCTCCGACAGCTTGATCCGGATCTCCTCGGCCGCGACCCGGTTGGGCCCGTTGCCGACCACCGCCCAGTAGCGCTTGGCCGGCGCGTACCTGTGCGCCAGGCTGGCGATGCGCTCGCGCTGCCCGAGCAGGCGCTCCATGGCGGCGGGCAGCTCGCGCAGGGCGGCCAGCAGCTCGTGGCGCCGGTCGGGGTCGCCGGCGCCGACCGCGTCGGCGATGGCGAAGGCGAGCAGCAGGCCGGCCGCCACCTGGCCGTAGAACGCCTTGGTGGAGGCGACGCTCATCTCCACGTCGCGGCCGTCGGAGGTGAACAGCACCCCGTCGGCCTTGTGGGTGAGGTCGCTCCCCCGCCGGTTGACGATCGCGAGGACCGCGGCGCCCCTGGCCCGCAGCAGGTCGACGGTGCGGTTGGTGTCGGTGGTGGTGCCCGACTGGCTGATCGCGACCACCAGGGCGTCGCCCATGTCGTGGTCCAGGCCGAACCCGGACAGCTCGGTGGCGGGCAGCGCCGTGACCGCCAGGGCGCCCCCCAGCGCCTCGGTGATCGAGGCCGCCACGCTCATGCCGGCCACGGCCGCGGTGCCCTGCCCGATCACCAGGACCCGCCGGATCGCGCCCGTCTCGAGCCGCCGCCGGACCGTGTCGGGGAGGGTCTCCGGCCCGAGGTTGACGGCCAGGCGCCCTCCCACCTCCCGGATCCGGCCCCGCAGCGTCTTGCGGAGCGAGAGCGGCGCCTCGGAGATCTCCTTCAGCAGGTAGTGCCGGAACGCCCCGCGGTCGATGTCGCGGGTGGTGATCTCGGCCCGGTGGAGGTCCCCCTCGCCGACCGGCAGGTCGGTGCCCTGGTAGGTCAGCCGCCGGATCCCGGCGGTCGTCCCGGCCAGAGCCCGGTCGAGCACGATGATCTGGCCACGGCCGCCGCCGTCCGGGTCGCTGGTCGCCTCGCCGTCCATCCGCAGGTAGCGGGCACTCTCCTCGACCAGGCCGTAGGGCTCGCTGGCGACCACGAACAGGTCCTCGGCGAGGCCCACGTACAGGGCCTGCCCGCTGCCCCGCAGCGCCAGCAGCAGCCGGCCGGGCGCCTCGGCGACGCTCGCCGCGATCGCCACCGAGCCGTCGAACTCGGCCACGGTCTGCCGGAACGCCTCTTCGAGGGGCAGTCCCGAGGCGAGCCGGCGCGACACCAGCACCGGGATGACCTTGGCGTCGGTGGTGATCTCGTCCGGGAGCTTCAGCCCGTGCCGCTCGACGAGCCGGGCGTGGTTGTCGACGTCGCCGTTGAGCGCGGCCACGGTGTAGGGGGTCTCGGGCCCGCCGTCCTCCTCCTGGTTGAGGGGGTGGGCGTTGGCCTCGTTGATCATGCCGACGCTCGCCCACCTGGTGTGCCCGAGCACCATCGCCTCGGCGCCCTCGGCTGCCAGGGCCCGGCGGAGCAGCGTGTCCCCGGTGATCGCGGCGCGCAGGCGGCGGCCGTTGTCGCCCAGCTCGCCGACCTCGCTGGCCGCCTTGTACACGAAGCTCAGATGGCCGTGGGGGGTCCGCACCGCCCGGGAGGTGAACAGCCGGTCCTGCCGCCGGGCGGCGAGCGTGCGGGCGACCTCCGGGTCGTCCAGGTCGAGCCCGTGCCCGGTGACGAGCACGTGCAGGCCGGCCGAGTCGCGCCCGCGCACCTCCAGCCGGTCGAGCGCGGACAGGGCGGTCTGGATCGAGGCGAACGCCTCGACCGTGGCCCGGCCCGGGTTCGGCCCGGCGAGCGCCTCGACCGCCCGGACGGTCACGATCCGGTCGCGGCGGATCGCCCACAGCGCGTCCTTGAGCCGGACCAGCGCGGCGTTGACCGCCTCGAGCGCGGCGGTGGGCTGGCCGTGCTGCCCGGCGTCGAGGCGGGCCTCCATCCGATCCACCAGGTGCTCGAGCTCGCCGGCGCGCCGGTCGAGCGCGGCCAGCCGGGCCGGGTCGCCGAGCAGGCACTCGAGGCCGGCCGCGCCCCGCAGCAGCCCGTCGGCCGCCTCCAGCTCGCCGGCGGCCCGGTCCAGGTGCGCCGCTGTGACGGCCTCGACCTGGCGTGCCTCGGACGCCGCCGCCCATGCCCGCTCCAGGCGGAGCACCACGTCGGCGGCGGCCGGCGGCGTGCGGCCGGAGGGGCGTCGCACGACGGCGATGATCCCGCACATGAGGTCTCTCCTTGAGCGTCGAGGTCGTCGGTTGAGCGTCGAGGTGGTCGGGCATGCTTCACTCGGGTTTCGGCAACGCTACCGGTCGGGTCGACCCCCGGACACCTGCAACCGCCCGAGCGGCGTCCCCACCGTTGCCCGGCCTGCTCCCCCCTTCCGGGCCAGGGCCCGCCAGCGTCGCGGGCGCGGCCCAGCCGTCCGGACGCTACGATACCGCTCCTCGACCAGGCGAGCGGCGCACCCGGGCCTCCCGGCGGCGGCGGGCGCCTCGTCCATGGCACCTCGGTCAGCCGCGCTGCTCCTCCTGCTGGCCGGCGAGCTGCACGGTGGCGATCTCCCAGGGGCCGAGGCGGAGCTGGAGCGCCCCGCCGTCGAGGGGAAGGTCGGCGCCGGCACGGCCGAGCAGGTCGGCGCCGCGGGCCCTGGTGAACGGCCCGGTGACGGTGGCGGTCGCGCCGGCCGGGTGCTGGCCGGCGAGCCGCAGCTCGAGCCGTCCGTCCCGGCGCCGGAGCGACGACAGCACCACGCCCTCCCCCTCGACCTCGAGGCCGGGCCGCTCGCCCGGGCCGCGCTCCCCCGGGGGGCCGGCCGCGGCCGTGCCGGGCGCGGCCACCAGGTCGTGCTGGTAGCGCTCCATGGCGCGCAGGACCCCGGCCTCCTGCCAGTCGCCGGCGTGCGGCAGCACGGCCAGGCGGAACTCGCGCCGGCCCTGGCCCTGGGCCCCGGGTGTGGGCAGCTCCGGGCCGGCCGGCTCCTCGCGGTAGGGGTTGTCGTTGCGGCTGATCTGCCCGACCGCCCGCAGCAGGGTCACGGCCAGCTCGCCGTCGAGCAGCTCGTACTCGGTGACCTGGTCGAGCAGGAGCGCCACCCCGCCGGCGTCGACGAAGCCGCGGGCCGGGAAGGTGGGCAGCGGCACCTCGCCGTGCCCGCCCTCGGCGGTGCGGCCCCGCTCGGTGACCGCGAACTGCCCCTCAGCCGACGAACGGTCGGCGGGCGCGGCCAGCGGCACGTGCAGCCGCAGGCGGTGGTCGGTGCACTGGTTGTCGACCACCAGGGTGAGGCGCACGAACGGCTCGCCGGCCCTGACCTCCACCAGGGTGGTCGTGGCCGCCTCGCGCCGCTCGGCGGCGCGGCCGGCGAGGTCGTCGCGCAGCCCGCGCGGCCAGCGGTAGGCGCGGGCCACCTCCAGCCGCCCGCGCAGGGGACCCTGCTCGACGCGGCGGACCGCCACCGACGTCGGCGCGTCCACCAGCTCGTCGTCGGGCGGCGGCCCGTAGTTGTACAGGTCGCCGGCGTCGCCCCCGTCGACCAGCCGGGCGGCGCCGGCCAGCTCGGCCCCGCCGCCCGCGACGTGCAGGGTGCCGTCGCCGGCCACCTCCACCTCGACCATCCCGTTGGAGAGCCACCGCTCCCCCGCCCGCACCACGCCCCCGCCGCCGGTCGGCCCGGCGGCGCCTCCGCCACCCGGCTCCCCGGCCGCGGGCAGCTCCTCCGCCGCGGGCGGCTCCCCCGCCGCGGGCGACTCCCCGGCCGCGGGGGGCTCCCCGGCCGCGGCGGGCTCCCCGGCCGCGGGCCGCATCCCGGACGCGGGGGGCTCCCAGGCCGTGGCCGGGACCGGGCGGACCGTGGTCCAGCCGAGGGCGGGGGTCGGCACGTCGGCCAGCAGACGCCGCCGCGGCGTGACCTCCTCCCCGGGCACCTGCCGGGTGTCCACCGGGGTGGCGTCGCGCGCGGTCTCCTGCGTGGGCAGGCGGCGGCCGTCGGGCAGCTCCAGCTCCACCGCGGCCCAGCCGGCGGGCACGGCCAGGTCCAGCTCGACGAGGCCGCCGCGGGGGTGCGGGGACGGGTTCAGCACCGTTGCCGCGCCGGCCGGGACGCCCTTGGCCACCTCGGCGGCGGCCCGGTCGCGCAGGGCGGAGGCGATCTGCTCGGCCTCGGCCAGGCGGCCGAGCACCTGGTGGGCGACGGCGTCGGCGCCGCAGCCGGTGACCGAGTCGTGGCCCGAGCTCTCGATCACCTTGCCCCAGGCGAGGTCCAGGAAGCGGTCGGGCCAGGACCTGCCCCACAGCGCCTGCAGCGGCTCGGCGTAGCGCTCGAGGAGCCGCTCGGCGCGGGTGCAGGCCGCCTTCACCTCGACCCGCGCGGAGGTCACGCCCATGAGCAGGTTGGCCCGCGCTCCCGAGCGCAGCTCACCCTGCCAGCGCGGCAGGTGGTCGGCGTCGGCCGGGAGCCCGGCGACGTAGTCGCCGAGCGTCTCGACCCGCAGCCGCCACCGGTCCTGGGCCGCGTTGACGTCGGCGACCAGGCCGGCCAGGCCGGGCAGGGGCTCGGTGTGGTCGGACCCGTACATGCCGAGCGGCTCGTCGTCGCCGAAGAAGGGCCGCATCAGCTCGTCGAACGCCTCGACCCGGTCGGCCAGCCGCTCGGGCAGGGCGAGCAGCGGCAGGGCGTTGCCGTAGCCGGCGGCCAGGTACTCGGTCCGCACCTCGGACCCGTCGGGGGCGACCCAGGTGAACGCGTGGCGGTCGATCGCGGCCGGCACCCCGCGCCAGAGCACCGCATGCTCGATGCCCGCCCGGCGCAGGAGCTGCGGGACCTGGGCGGCGTGGCCGAACTGGTCGGGCAGGTAGCCGACGGGCATGGCACCGCCGAGGGCCTCGGCGCGCCGCCATCCGCTCTCGAGGTTGCGGACCAGCGTCTCCCCGGAGACCAGGAACTCGTCGGCCAGGATGCGCCAGGGGCCGAGCGCGAGCTGCCCGCGCCCGGCCAGGCGGCGCACGCGCGCCTCGGCCTCGGGCCGCACCTCCAGGTAGTCCTCGACCGCGGCGGTCTGGCCGTCGAACGTGAAGGCGAACCCCGGGTCGGCCTCGGCCAGGTCGAGGACCCGGTCGACCAGGTCGACCAGGCGCATGCGGAAGCGCTGGAACGGCTCGTACCACTCGCGGTCCCAGTGGGTGTGGGGGACGAGGTGGACGGTCCTCGGAGCTGCCATCGCTGCCACCTTCCCGTGACTGGCCCTCGCCGAACGGGCCACGCCACTGGTTCTCGCCGAACGGGCCACGCCACTGGTTCTCGCCGAACGGGCCACGCCATCGTCGTCGCCGACCGCGCCACGGTACCGGCAGCGCCCAGGACCGGGCCGGCGAACCGGGGCCCGCGACCCTCCTGCTCGGCGCGCCGGTGGCCGGGATGTTCGGCTCACGGCAAGCTGTCCGGGCGGGAAGAGGCGCCAACCGTGGACGCGGGGCCGCGCGAGGAGGTGTCCGGCGATGCGTGAGTGGCTGGTCGGGCTTGCGGTCGCCCTCGGGCTGATGGCGGCGAGCTGGGTGGTGCTCGGCGTGCTCGCCCGGCGGCTGCCGCCCGGGCCGCTGCGCGAGCTGGCCCGGCTCGTCCCGGCCTGCGTGACCACCGTCGGTCGGCTGCGACGGGACCCGCGGGTGCCGCGCCGCGCCAAGGTCGCGGTCGTGCTGGCCGGGCTGTGGCTGGCCTCCCCGATCGACCTGCTGCCGGAGTTCCTGCCGGTGATCGGCCCGCTCGACGACATCGTGGTGGTCGCGCTGGCGTTGCGGTACGCGGCCCGGCAGGTCCCCCGCCAGGTGCTGCTGGACGCCTGGCCGGGGGACCCGGGGCTGCTGGAGCGCCTGCTCGGCCCTGCCCACACACCGGGGTGACCGCGATGCGCGAGGCAGCGCGACGTACCCCGATCAAGACGTACCCCCCGATCAAACGGGATCGCGCGCAAGACCCTGGCCGACGACTGGACCACCGCGCCGACGGCGCGACCTGCCGGCGGACGTCGCCTGAGCAGGTTCCACGCGGGACCAGGCGCGAAGGCCCGCGGCACGGTACCGTGCAGGCATGGCGGAGCAGGCACCTTCCCCGGAGCGGGGGCTCGACGCGTGGGGCACCAGCCGGCGGTCGCGGCTGTTCCCCGGCCCGTTCCTGGTCCACGCCGACCTGCACAACCACACCATGCTGTCGGACGGCAGGGGCGACCCGGCGCGCACCTTCGCCTCGATGCGGAAGGCCGGGCTGGACGTGGCCGCGATCACCGACCACTCCCGCTGGGCGTCGGTGTTCCTCGGGCTGGTCGGCGCGCCCGGCTGGACGGGCATCGACGGCCGCGCCTGGGACACCACGGCTCGGCTGGCCGACGCGGCCGACGCGCCGGGCGAGTTCGCCGCCCTGCGCGGGTTCGAGTGGTCGAGCGCGCTGTTCGGGCACGTCAACGTCTGGGGCAGCCAGCGGTGGACCGACCCCCTGCGCACGCTGGTCGTCTCCATGACCCCGCTGTGGCGCTGGCTGGAGCGCCGCGCCCCCGAGGGCCTGATCGGCTTCAACCATCCCGGGACGGGGCGGCTGCGCTTCGGCAACTTCCGCTACCGGCCGGCCCTGGCCGACCGCATGGTCAGCCTGGAGATGTTCAACAAGACGCACGACTACCTGTTCAAGGACACCCAGCAGGGGCGCGAGTCGCCCCTCAACCAGTGCCTGAACGCCGGCTGGCGGGTCGGCATCCTCGGGGTCAGCGACGAGCACGGCACCGACTGGGGGTTCCCGGAGGGCAAGGGCCGGGCGGGCCTGTACGTCCACGAGCTGACGCGGGCGGGCGTGCTCGAGGCCCTCGCCGCCCGGCGCTTCTTCGCGACCCGGGTCAAGGGCCTCCGCCTGGACGCGTCGCTCGAGGGTGCACGGATGGGCGGCATGGTCGCCCACGGCGGCGGCCCCGCCCGCTTCGAGGTGGACCTCGACCGCGGCGAGGGATGGCAGGGCCGGCCGCTGAACGTGCAGGTGCTGCGGCCCGGGCCCTTGATGCCGACCCTGGCGGCGGCCGAGGACGTGAAGGTGCCGTCGCCGGAGGAACCGGTCGTCGCCTTCGAGGCCCGGCTCGACCCGGCCGAGGGTGCCTGGGTGGTGCTCCGGGTCACCGACCCGGCCGAGCCGCCCGACCCGCGGGCGAAGGGCGAGTGGGCCGCGCTGGGCCGGGCCATCGCCTACTCGAGCCCGTTCTGGCTGAGCCCGGCGGGTCGCTGACCCGGCCAACGTCGATCCGGGGCTACCCTTCGCCCACGTCCCCGCACCCGCGGGGTCAGGCCACCACGGGCGAGGCCAGCAGGACCCGCCGGAAGATGGCCTCGTACCCGCTGACCATGCCGGACACGTCGAAGTTGTCAGCCACCCACCTACGGCAGCGCCAGGGGTCGAGCTCGCCGGCGCGCTCGATCGCGGCCGGCAGCTCGGCCAGGTCGTCACGGATCCAGCCGGTGAGCCCGTCGCGGACCACCTCGGGGACCGAGCCGCGGCGCAGGGCCACCACCGGGGTGCCGCAGGCCATGGCCTCGACCATGACGATACCGAACGGCTCGTCCCACTGGATCGGGAAGACCAGGCAGTGGGCCTGGGCCAGCAGGTCCTTCTTCTGCTTGGTGTCGGCCTCGCCGAACCAGTGGGCGTCCGGTCCGAGCAGCGGGCGGACGCGCTGCTCGAAGTACTCGTGCTCGGCCGGCTCGTTGCACTTGGCCGCGACGATGATCTCCCGGCCGGCGGCCCGCGCCGCCCGGATGGCGAGGTCGGGCGACTTCTCCGGGCTCATGCGGCCGAGGAAGAGCACGAACTCCTCCTTCTTGGCCTCGAACGGGTACTCGGCCACCGGGATGGCGTTGTGGACCATGCCGGCCCACTCGAGGTGCGGCGCCTTGGCGCGCTGGGACCTGGAGATCGCGACCAGCCGGGCGTACCGGTTGATCATTCGGTAGTACTCGGCCAGCTCCCCGGTGATCGGGCCGTGGGTGGTGATTACGGCCGGGACCCGGCCGCCGCGGAGCAGCAGCGGCCCGGCCACGGTGTGGTCGTGGAGGACGTCGACCTCGAGCCCGTCCAGGTACTCGGCGGCGGTGAGGGCGTGGACCACCTCGGGAAGCGACTGGCCCAGCTTGGCGGTTGGCGGCTCGGCGTAGGTGGGCAGGAAGCGCGCGCCGGTGTGGTCCTCGCCGGCTCCGATCAGCGTGACGTCGTGGCCGCGGGCGACGAGGCCCTGGACGAGCCAGAACAGCATCGCCTCGATGCCGCCGTAGCCCTTGGGTGGGAGCTGGAACCAGGGCGGGGCGACGAGGGCGATGCGCAGTGGCGAGCGCGCAGGCGTGTACCGCGTTGGGGCGACCCTGACGTCGCCTGGTGCGATGACGTCCTTCAGCACACTGACCTCCTGGTCCGGACGTGCCGGACGGACGGACGAGACCGGGTGGGGGAACCCGGGCTGCTGACGCGGGGGTGCAGCCGGTTGGGGGGTATTACCGGCTGCGCATCAGTTTCATAACTTTGTCATAAGTCGGTGGGGAATGTGCAATCGGCTGGTGGCGGCCTGCGGACCGCGCGGTGGCGCCATGCCCGGCGCCGAGCCCGCACGCCCGGGATCGCGGTCGAGTCGGCAAGTCCGAGGCCGTGCCGGGCACCGGCCGGGTGGTCGGCTTCTTCGAGGCCGTGCAGCGCACCGGCCGGATGGTCAGCTTCCGGCGCTCTTGCGGATGGCTGGGAGGCGCACGTACTCGCCCGGGTAGATGAGGTCGGGGTCCTTGGACCGCAGACGGGCGCGGTTCGCGGCGATCACCCGCACCCAGTAGGCGGCCACCTCGCTGTTGCGCAGTGACCGCGGGTTGCGCTCGGTGGCCAGGGCGAGCTGGTTCCTGGCGATCAGCCAGAGGTTGTCGCCCGGCTCCACCCGGTGGATGGATGGCAGGACGGTGCCGCTCGGGCCGGGGCCCTGGGTGCCCGGCCCGGGGGCTCCGGGTCCCGGGGCCCCGGGACCCGGAGCCCCGGGGGGCGCGCTGCCGCCGCCCCGCGGCTTCGTGGTCGTCGTGGTCGTGCCGGCCGGGTGGGGCAGGTAGCCGGGCCCGGGCGCACTGGTGGTCGGGGCGGGCGGGCGGGCCGGCGCGGTGGTCGGGGCGCCCGCCCGCGTCGAGGTCGGGGCGCCCGCCCGCGTGGTGGTCGTGGCGGGCGCCGCCGTGCTCGTGGTGACCTGGAACGTGGGCTTCGGGCCGGGGGGCTCCACCGTCGGGGTGGTCGGCGGCGGGGCGGCCGTGGTCGGCGGCGGGGCGGCCGTGGTCGGCGGCGGGGCGGCCGTGGTCGGCGGCGGGGCGGCGGTCGAGGAGGTGGTGGCGGCCCGGGTGGACGTGGTGGTCGGCCGCGTGGTGGTGGTCGTCGTCGTCGACGTGGTCGCGATCGACGTGCTGCCCGGCGGGGCCGCCGGCTGCGAGCCGGGGCGCCCGGCCGGGCGCGGCACGTACCCGTCCGACGGCGGGGTGGTCGTCGTGGTGGCTGCCGTCGCGGCGATCGGCCCGGGTGCGCGGCGCACCACCAGCGTGCCCGCCACCGCGGGGCTGGCGCCGGCGATCGAGGTGGCCAGGGCGACCGCCACCGCACGGTCGGCCACCCGGCGCACGACCGGGAGCGCGAGCCACTCGACGCCGCGGATCAGGGCCGGCACGCGGGTCACGCTGGCCGCCAGGTACAGCGCCGTGCTCGCAAGCAGCCACCAGGCGACCAGCAACGCGACCATCCGCAGGACGGCGCCCAGCACGTCCTCGACCGGGCTGTACAGCAGCCACGCGCCGAGGTCGCGGCCGAAGTGCCGCCAGGGGATCTGGAAGGCGGCCAGCCCGCCGAGCCGGTGCAGTCCGATGACCGCGCCGACCTCGAGTGCGACCAGGGCCGGGAGCGAGCCCGTCCTGCGCAGCGCCACAGCCTTGCCGACCGTCATGCTCGCTTCGCCTGCCCCGGTTGGTGTGCATCCAGCGGATGCGATCGAATCGTCAGTGTGCAAGGGGTCCGCCGCATCGGTCAACGGCCTGGCCGCCGCCTGTGGAGCAGACGGGCTCAGGGCACGCCGGCGGGCAGCCCGAGCTCGGGCGCCATCGCCTCCGGCGGCCGAGGCTGGCCGAAGTAGTAGCCCTGGCCGATGTCGCAGCCGAGGTCCCGCAGCCGGGCGACCTGCTCGGCGGTCTCGACGCCCTCGGCGACCGCCCGCATGTCCAGGTTGTGGGCCAGGTTGACGACCGCGGTGACGATCGCCGCGTCGTCAGGGTCGCCGAGCAACCCGTCCACGAAGGCCCGGTCGACCTTGACCTTGTCCACCGGGAAGCGCTTGAGGTAGGTGAGCGAGGAGTAGCCGGTGCCGAAGTCGTCGATCGACAGGCTGACGCCGAGCGCCTTCAGCTCGGCCAGGGCGGCGTTGGTGGACTCGGCGTCCTCCATCAGCACGCTCTCGGTGATCTCGAGGTGGATCGAGGCCGGGTCGGCGCCGGTCTCGGCCAGGATGTCGGCGACCAGGCCGGCCAGCTTGGGCCGGGCGAACTGGCGGGCCGACAGGTTGATGCTCATGTTGAGCGGCCTGCCGCCCGGGCCGGCGGTGCGCCAGCGCTCGGCCTGGCGGCACGCCTCGCGCAGCACGTAGGTGCCGATCGGCACGATCAGGCCGGTCTCCTCCGCGAGCCCGATGAACTCCTTGGGCTCGAGCAGGCCGCGGGCGGGGTGCTCCCAGCGGACGAGCGCCTCCACGCCTTCCAGCTCGCCGGTGTCGAGCGACACGTTGGGCTGGTAGAAGACCCGGAACTCGCCCCGCTCGACCGCCCGGTACATGGAGCTGTGCAGGGCCAGGCGTCGCCTGGCCCGCGCCCGCATGGCCTGGTCGAAGACCTCGCGCCGGTTGCCGCCGCGGGCCTTGGCCCGGTACATGGCGGCGTCGGCGTTCTCCATCAGCGCCTCGGGCCGGAAGTGGGGCCCGCTGCCCAGCGCGATGCCGATGCTCATGGTGACGAACACCTCGGCCTCGTCGAGCATGAACGGCTGGGCCACCGCCTCCGCGACCCGCTCGGCGATCGCGAGGGCGTGGGCCTCGTCGGCGATCCCCTCGCACAGGATCGTGAACTCGTCGCCGCCGAAGCGGGCGACGGTGTCCCCCGGCCGGATGACCTGCTGCAGGCGCTGGGCGAGGGCGATCAGCAGCCGGTTCCCGGCCGCGTGGCCGAGGGAGTCGTTGATGAACTTGAAGCGGTCGAGGTCGAGGAAGAGCACGGCCACGGACGCCCGGCTGCGCTGGGTCCGGGCGAGCGCCATCGTGGCCCGGTCCAGGAAGCAGACCCGGTTGGGCAGGCCGGTCAGCGCGTCGTGGGCCGCCTGGTAGGCGAGCCTGGCCTGGGTCTGGGTGCGCTCGATGGCGATGTCGGCCAGGTGTGCGGCCAGCTCGAGGAGCTGCCAGTCCACCGGGTCCGGGCTGCGCGGCGTCTCGTGGTAGAGGGTGAGGGTGCCGAGCACCCGAGCCGCGTCCGAGGCCATGATCGGCACCGCCCAGGCCGCCCGGACCCCGAGCGCCTTGGCCGCCTCGCGGGTCCGGGCCCAGTTGGAGTGGGTGGTCACGTCGGGCACGATCACCGCGGCCTGGCGGTGGACGGCCGCGCCGCTCGCGCCGGCCTGCGGGCCGACCACCAGCCCGTCGGCCTGGCCGAGGCCCTCGGCGCACAGGTTCGGGGCAGCGGCCACGCCCAGCCTGCCGCCGTCCTCGTCGAGCAGCAGGACCGCGCAGCGCGCCCCCTCGGCCTCGGTCTCGATCACCCGGGCCAGCACCGTCAGGGTCTGCGACAGCGGGGCGTCCCTGGCGATCAGGTCGAGCACGTGGGCCTGGCCGGCCAGCAGCGCCTCGGCCCGCTTGCGCTCGGTCACGTCGCGGCAGTTGAACACCACCCCGCCGACCGAGGGGTCCCCGAGCAGGTTGTTGGCCAGCGTCTCGATGTGCCGCCAGCGGCCGTCCGCGGCCAGGACGCGGAACTCGAACGTCTGGCTCGGCTCGTGATGGTCGAGGTGGTCGCTGAAGCGGGTGCGGGCCTCCTTGACGTCGTCCGGGTGGACCACGTCGAACAGGTTCTGCCCGATCCGCGCCTCGCCCCGGTAGCCGAGCATCCGGGAGAACGCCGGGCTCGCGTAGGTGATCCCGCCGCCGACGTCGAGCACGATCACCATGTGGGAGGAGTTCTGCACCAGGGCCCGGAAGCGGGCCTCGGAGTCGCGCAGGGCCCGCTCGGCCCGGCGCAGCTCGAACTCCTTGGTGATGTCGCGCGAGGTCAGGATGAGCCGCCGGTAGCGGCTGCCCGCCGCCGGCACGCGCGCGTACGCGCAGGAGATCCAGCGGGGTTGGCCGTCCGGGCTGAGCACCTCGAGCACCGACGGCAGGGTGCCGGCGTCGCTCGCCCAGCGGTCCACCCGCACCTCCCGGCCGTCGGTGTCCCTTGGCCGGAGCCGGGACAGCCCGGGGGTGCCGACCACGTCGGCGGCGGGGTAGCCGGTGATCCGCTCGAACCCGGGGTTCCAGCTCGCCACCCTGCCGTCCGGGTCGATGGTGGCGATCCCGTCGGAGGTGTTGGAGAAGATCTCCGACAGCTTGGTGCGCTCCTCGATGATCGCCTCGAGCAGCTCGCCCTTCTGCAGGGCGCCGGCGACCTCCCCGGCCAGCGTGTCGAGCACGGCGAGCTCGCCCTCCTCGAAGCCCTCCAGCCCGGTCCGGTTGTAGGTGACCAGCACGCCTGCGGCCTCCCCGCCGAACCGGACCGGAGCGGCCAGGCAGTTGCGCCAGCCGTCGGCCAGCAGCAGCTCCGTCATGGCGCCGTCGCTCGTGCCGGGCCCGACCCGCTTCGCCTCCTCGACCGCCAGCAGCGCGGTGGCCAGGGTCTCGGTGCCCATCGGCTCCTGGAAGGTGAAGTAGCAGGGGTCACCGACGCTCGAGCGGTGCACGGTGCGGGCCCGGCCGGCCACCACGACCAGGTCGGCGGCCTCCGACTCGAAGCACGTGCGCACCTCGAGCAGGAACTGCGGGATCGCCTCCCGGGGGTCCATCGGCACCCCGAGGGCGTGCATGGCCCGCTGCATGCCCTGCAGGCGGGCACGGTCGGCGCGCACCGCGGCGAAGGCCCGGTTCGCACGGTGCAGGACCATGAGTGGGGCGAGGAGCAGCGGGATGGCCGTGGGAACCGCCGTGTAGACGCCGACGAACAGCACGCCGACCGCGAGGTTGACGGCTGTCGCGGTCCCCCACGGAAGCAGGCCGGGCGCCATGGAGGCGAGAACCTGGTGCACCGGCTGTTGTCGGGTGAGGCTGAAGGCGACCAGGATCGCGAGCACGTTGACGAGCCAGACCGTCGCCATCGCGGCGAGCAGCGCCAGCACCCCGCCCACGGACGGCGGGCCGGCGCTGGGCCGGAGGTGGACGAACACCAGGCTGCCTGCCGCGACAGCGCACGCCCACTGGGCGACGTTGAAGCAGGCGATGACCGGGGGGATGCGCAGCAGCCGCTCGGACAGCGCCTTGGCCACCACGGTGGCGGCCACCGCGATGCTTCCTGGGAAGGCGAAGACGAGCGGGGTCAGCACGGCTTCGAACAGGTCGAACGATGACGCCTCGTCGTCGTAGATGACCCGACCGCCGCGGAACCGGTAGCGGAGCTCCAGGGCGCCCGCTGCCGTGAGGGTGACGAGCAACGCGCCGATGGCGACCCAGGACGGCCGGGCGGCCGGTCCGGTCACGGACGCGACGACCACGGCCCCGCCGCCCCCGGCCACGGCGAGCGCGGCCGACCACACCGGGACGGAGCGGGGAACGGCGCCCTTGTCGGGCGCCGTTCCCCGGGGCTCCTGGCTGGGTCCTGGCAACCTCTACTCCCAGGCGCCGTACCAGGCGGCGCCGTCCCACCCGGTGCCGTACCAGCTGTGCTCGTTGCGCCAGTTCCCGCCGCCCCAGTCGTTGTCGGCCCAGGTGAGCCGGTACCAGCGGGAGGTCTGCCAGCCGGTCGAGTACCAGGTGCCGGTCGTCCAGCTGCCGGTGGTGTAGCCGAACGGGTCCCAGAACAGGAGCTGGGCGGTGAGCAGGCCGCCGAGCACGAGACCCAGCAGGCCGCCGACCGGGTCGATGGTCCTGACCCGCACGGTGCCGCGGGAGAGGTCGAGCTGGCCGAGCCCGCTGGAGCGCGCGAGGCCCTGGTTGGCCGTGCCCGGCGGGGCCGCGAAGGCGGCGGCGTACGCGTCCACCAGCCCGGTGCCGACGACCATCGGGTCGGCGGACACGGTGGCCCGGGTGGTGGCCTTGAGCGCGTGCTTGAGCCGGTCGGGGGTCATGCCCGGGTTGGCCTGCAGCATGAGCGCGGCGACGCCGGACACCACGCCCGCCGACATCGACGTGCCGCTGCCCTTGCGGTAGGCGCCGTCGACGTAGGCGGGGAACCGGGCGTCGATCTCACTGCCCGGTGCGCGCAGCGAGATGACGTGGCCGCCGGGGGCGGTGACGTCGGGCTTGCCCAGGCCGTCGGCGGCGGTCGGGCCGCGGGAGGAGAACTCGGGCAGCAGGTCGTCGCCCAGGCCCGCCGTGCCGTTGTCGTCGATGGCCCCGACGGTGATCGCGAAGGGGTCGTCGCCCGGCTTGGAGATGGTGCGCGGGTCGGGCCCACGGTTGCTGGCCGACACGACCACGGCGACGCCGGCGTCCCAGGCCCGCTCGACCGCGTAGTTCAGCGGGTCGACCGTGTAGGACTGGGTGGAGTCGGTCCCCAGCGACAGGTTGAGGACCCCGATGTCGTAGCGGTCCTTGAACGACACCACCCACTGGATGGCGGCGAGCACGTTGCTGACGTCGGCGGCGCCGTCCCGGCCGGCGATCTTGAGCGAAAGCACGCGCGCCCCGGGCGCGGCGCCCTTCCACTTGCCCTGGGACGAGGCGCCGTTCCCGGCGATGGTGCCGGCGATGAAGGTGCCGTGCCCGTAGGAGTCGGCGCAGCTCGACTCGCCGGACAGGTTCACGCAGGAGGACGTCTGGCCGGTCAGGTCGTCGGTGACCTGCACGATCCGGCCGTGCAGGTCGGGCACGTCGGCGACGCCCGTGTCCACGACGGCCACGGTCACGCCGCTGCCGGTGGCGCCCGCCTGCCATACCGCGTCGGCCCGCACGACCTTCGGGTAGACCGAGCGCGGCGTGGGCGGGGTCGTGGCGGCGAGCGTGGCCTGGACGCGCATGCGCCCGTCGCGCGAGACCGCCCGCACGCCGCGGGTGCGGGCCAGCTCCTGGACGGCGCCGGCGGGCAGGGTGGCCGCGAACCCGTGGACGATCGGGAGCGGCCGGGTGACGCGGCCGCCGAGCCGGGCCACCGCGCGCTCGGGGGCGCTGCCGCCGCCGGCCTGCTTCTGCACGATCACGTGGACGGCGCCGCGCGCCGCCACGAGCAGCGGGTCCACCACCGCGGCCGCGGCCGGAGCGCCACCCCCGGCGGCGGCAGCGCCGCGGGCGGGGGCGGGCACGGCGGCCAGGACGAGCAACCCGGCGAGAACGAACGCGAGCACGGCTGCGAGCCGTGACGACGATGGGCGATGGATCTCCACGCCCTACCTCCTGTACTTGATCCCACACGAACACCGACGCGACGGCCCCGTCCCGCGAGGCCGTTCGGATGTGGCCGATGGCCACGGCCGCCGCACGGCGCCGTGGCCGGCACGCGGCGTGCGCCTGCGTGCGGGCACGGTCGGCAGCCCCCCG
>Ga0184623_10000279_pt1 | contig 21742 bp, 24 predicted proteins | sample PLM1_100_b1_FD_133138 | JGI IMG/M metagenome (GOLD analysis project Ga0184623, IMG submission 133138) | Groundwater sediment microbial communities from an aquifer in East River, Colorado, USA - PLM1_100_b1 | ecosystem: Environmental > Terrestrial > Soil > Riparian zone | place: USA: East River... | reverse complement strand
GCGCTGGGATGGGCGGAAATTGTTCGAGCGGAGAAGATTTACTTCGGGGCGAACGTGCTGGATTATAGCGGCTATCCTGACTGCCGGCCCGAGTTTCTGCGGGCTTTTGAAATGCTGGCCAAGGTCGGGACGAAGGCCGGCGTGGAGGGCTGGCAGGTTCGCATCGAGGCGCCCCTGCTGAAGATGACGAAGGCCGAGATCATTCGCCGGGGCGTGGCGCTCCAGGCGCCGCTCCATCTGACCCATAGCTGCTATGATCCGGATACCGCGGGACGGGCCTGCGGCCGATGCGACAGCTGCCGGCTGCGCCTGAAGGGATTTGCGGAGGCGGGCCTGACTGATCCAGTAGAATATGTGGCGATGAAGCCTGCCTCTTAAAAGAGCAAGGAGATGATAACAGCGTGTTGACGGCCATGTACGAATTGACTGCAGAAGAATTTTTCATGTACCTGATCATCGCGTTGGTCTTTATTATTCCCATTTCGGTTCGGATCTACCGATGGTTTGGGATGTTACGGCTCAAAGCGCAATTAAAGAAAGACCTCTCATGAGTCGGCTGGCGCAATATTTAATCGTCACTGCGCTGTTGTGGCCTGTGCCCACGGCTCTTGCAGCCGCTTCTCCTCCCGAAGGGACAGATTCCGGCCTGACGGCGGTGTTTGTCCGCTACTACAGCGCGATCGCGAAAGGACGATGGGGCGATGCGTTTCAGATGTTGCATAAACGTCTGAAAGAGGCCACCGCAGTGCAGACTCCCGAAGATTTGGCGCGTCGCAGTTCCCGCTCGCAGCAAGATCTTATTGCAGCCTTCGAGATCTATGATCGGTTGGAGGTCGTGAAGACCGAAATGGACCTAACCTCCATCAAGGCTCGTGTGACCGCGGCCGGAGACGGCGACGTGGCCGGAGAAGTCTCCTATGACCTCGTCGTGTTTCCCAAAGGGCAGGGCCGCTCTCTGATGTATCGCGTCACCATGAATGTGGGGCTCGCGCAAGGGCAGATCATCCGGATCACCCAACATTCCATGGCCCGCATTGATCCGGGCGGGCACGGCGACGCCATCTAACATCCTGTGTCAGTCAGATGCCGTCTTCTTTACGCCGCGTTTCTCTCCCCTTTGTAAGAGGAGGCAGGGGCATAGAAGGTCGTCTTGGCGACCTTCAGGGTGGGTGGGTGCGAAGGTGGGGTAGAGGAGTGGTTGACAATCCGAAGCAGAACAGTATATGCAGATTCCTTTATATATCGGCACTCCATAGGCAGAAGGGGGACCTGGCATGATCGAGGAGGTGACGCGGCTCGTCAGCGAGCGCTATGCGCGAGCTGCAGCGACCGGCGAGCAGATGTGTTGCCCGACCGGGTACGATATCGACGACCTGAAAAGCTTCATTCCGGAAGAGGTTCTGAAAATTTCCTACGGCTGCGGCACACCGGCGGGACTGGACACGGTGAAGCCGGGGGAAACCGTCTTGGATATCGGCTCGGGCGGGGGGATTGATTGCTTCGAGGCGGCCCGGCGCGTCGGGCCGGGCGGTCGGGTCGTCGGTCTGGACATGACCGACACCATGTTGGAGATTGCGCGACGGAACGCTTCGGCGGTCGCACACAATCTCGGCCACTCATCCTCCAATGTGGAATTTCGAAAGGGCATGGCGGAGGCCATGCCGGTTGAAGATGGGACGATTGATCTGGTCATCTCCAATTGCGTGATCAACCTGGCGCCCGACAAGCGGAAGGTCTTCCGGGAAATGTTTCGGGTTCTCCGGCCCGGCGGCCGCTTCACCATTTCGGACATCGTGGCGGATCAGCCTGTTCCTCAATATTTGATTCATGACAAGGACAAATGGGGGGACTGTCTTTCCGGCGCCCTCACGGTTCAAGAGTACCTGACCGGTCTGACAGAGGCCGGTTTTCAGGGGACTCACCAGGTGAAATCTCAGGCGTGGCGCGCGATCGACGGTATTCATTTCGTATCGGTGACCTTAACCGGGTACAAGCTGCCGGCCGTAATGGAACCCAACGGGATCCGCTTTGCCACTCTTCGCGGTCCATTCAGTCGACTCGTGGACGAGCAGGGACGGCTGTTTCGCCGCGGAGAAGCCGTTGCCATAGATGCCAAGGCCGTGTGCGCCTTTAGGACCCCGGCATTTCAGGATTTGTTTATCCTGTCTCGTGAACCGGCCCGCATGACGACCGGCGATCCGCGGTTCGTGGCGATCTTTCCTGAACAAAAGCCGTGCGTCTGGCAAGGACACTTTGCGCTCCTGACCGGGCCGTTTGTCGAAGCAGAGGATGACGACCATCACCTCTACCGCCGGGGCGTACCGCTGGAAATCTGTTCAAAAACTTTGCGGGTGTTGACGGAGGAAGCCTACCGACGGCATTTCCTCATCATCAATCGGTCTCAGAGTGAAGTCGCTGGTTCGGAGGTGGCCTGCGATCCCCAGGGCGGGTGTTGTTAGAAGGAGAGATCCATGAAGCCGCTAACGATCAGTCCTCGGCAGTGCGCGAAAGTGTTTCGAGTGATGGGAGACGACACGCGGTTTCGCATCGTGCAAATCTTGCTCGGCGGAGAGCAGTGCGTCACTGATCTGGTGCGGACCTTGAAGACCTCGCAACCGCATGTGTCCCACCATCTTCGTGTGCTTCGGCAAGCCGGACTCGTAGAAGGAATCCGGGAAGGGCAGCGAATCTGTTACCGCCTCCTCCCGGCCGTGCAGAATCGCCTTGCAGGAGTCAGAGAGGAGGCCCTGGATTTCGGATGCTGCAAGATCTCATTCTCCCAAACAGTCCTCGTCCAGAAGCACTAAAACCGCCGTCCGTCCCCTTCGGTGAGATGCTTCTCGCTCAGGGCGTGGAGTGGCTGGAGGCGGTCAGCCTTGAGATCCTTCAAGTCAATGTCGGAAAGCTGTGCAATCAGACCTGCACACATTGTCACGTGGATGCCGGTCCGCATAGAACGGAAATCATGACGCGAGAGACGATCGAAGCGGTCCTCGATGTAGTCCGCCGCTACCCCAGTCTTCGAACGGTGGATATCACGGGGGGTGCCCCTGAAATGAACCCGCAGTTCGAATACCTCGTCGAGCAATGTCGGGGGCTCAATCGCCGTGTGATGGATCGTTGCAACCTGACAGTATTCTATGTCCGAGGAAAAGAACATCTGCCGGAATTTCTGCGAGACCACCAGGTTGAGATCGTGGCGTCGCTTCCCTGTTATCTCGAAAAGAATGTGGATGCCCAGCGCGGCAAGACGGTCTTTGCGCGAAGCATCGACGCCCTGCTCAGGCTGAATCAGCTTGGGTACGGGATGCCGGGAACCGGACTCATATTGAATCTTGTCTACAACCCACTGGGAGCAAAATTGCCTCCCGCCCAGCCCGAACTGGAACAGGAGTACAAGAGCGAACTACGGGAGCGCTACGGCATTAAGTTCAATAATCTCTACACCATCACCAACATGCCGATCAGCCGGTTTCTGGAGGATCTGTGCAGCTCTGGGCAGTATGAACGATACATGGAGCTGTTGGTGAGCAGCTTCAATCTTGCGGCGGTGCAGAATGTCATGTGCCGGAGCCTCATCAGCGTCGGCTGGGACGGCACCCTTTATGACTGCGATTTCAATCAGATGCTCGAGCTGCCGCTCTTTAAAGCCGACTCGCACACAATCAAAGAGTTTGACCTCGCCGCGCTGGAGCGGCGGCGCATCGTCATCGGCGATCACTGTTATGGCTGTACCGCCGGCGCCGGCTCAAGCTGCGGCGGCGCCTTGGCCTGACGCTCCGTCGTGGAATTCCTGTTCATAGGGCTGTTGTTGGTGTTGCTTTTGGCCTACGCCAACGGTGCGAACGATGTCTCGAAGGCCGTTGCGACACTCGTCGGCAGCGGGGTCACCAATTACCGCACCGCGATTCTCTGGGGAACCATCTGGACTGTGCTGGGATCGGTGATCGCGGCGTCCTGGGCCACGGCGATGCTGCGAACTTTCACGACAGGAATTCTCAAGGGCGAGGTGGCCTCTCCAGTTGCCCTAGGACTGGCAGTGATCACCGCCGCGATTCTCTGGGTCCTGTTCGCCTCGTGGAAAGGACTGCCGGTATCAACCACGCATGCGATCGCGGGTGGGCTCTGTGGGAGCGGCGTGGCACTCCTTGGTCTATCCGGAGTGGACTGGTTCACAGTTTTGAAGAAGGCGGCGCTGCCACTCGCACTGAGTCCTATGGTGGCGTTTCTTCTGACATGGGCGCTGCTCCCGTTGCTTGAGGCGACCGTCGGCCGATGGAGCGGCTACTGCCTGTGCCTGCAGCCGCGCACCGGCGCGCTCATTGCGATAAATCCTCAAGGCAACAGCCGAATTCTTCATCAAGGAATCGGGACTGAAGTCGTGCTGGACACGGGGACGGCCTGCGAGCGAAGCCAACTGTCAGGCGTATCCGTTGGCATGGACAGCATCCACTGGCTGTCGAGCGGCGCCGCCAGTTTTGCGCGCGGACTGAACGACGCACCCAAGATCGTGTCTCTGATCCTCATCGTCCAAATCAGTTCGGGACAGCTTCCATCCGAATTTCTTTTTGTGATGTTTGTACTCACCGCTCTGGCGATGGGAGCAGGCAGCTATTGGGGAGGCCGGCGAGTCACGGAGGTCCTCGCCGAAAGAGTTACGAGCATGAACCATACTGAAGGATTAGCAGCCAATTTGACCACATCTGCCTTAGTGACGGCGACCGCCATTGTGGGCATGCCAGTCTCGACCACGCATGTGTCTGGGTCTGCGATTATTGGGGTCGGGGTCTGGAAAGGGCTGAAGATGGTCCGATGGGGAACAGTCAAAGAGATGATCCTGGCCTGGGCCGTGACAGTGCCGGTGGCTGCAATTCTTGCTGCCGGCCTGGCTTTGCTGTTCCGTGCCCTCCTCTAAGAAGCTTTCTTGACGGTCCTACCCGGTTCTGATTACATACCACCGTGGCGTCCTCACGCGACAAGCGCTGGCAGCAAAAAGCCCGCAGGGATATGCAGAAGCGGGTGGCCGAAATTCGGGCGCGCGCGCTTGAGAACCTCGATCTTGCGTTCGATAAGCTCATCCAGGAACAGCCCGATCTGTACTTCAAGATGGAAGAGGGTTTTGAAGAAGTTCAGCAAACGATCACGCTGGTCGGCGAAGAGGTGGAAAACGCCAGCGGCCTCTCGGAGTTGGAGCGGCTCGATCGACGGATCGAGTTTATCGAGGAGCGCTTCGAGGATCTGGAAAGCGAGCTGTTGGGACGGCCACGCCGCCGGCGAAGGCGCCGGCCCAACCTTTTCGATTTCTTTCGGACGGCGGCGGGAGGCGGCGGTGGAGGAGGGGTTGACCCGGGTGACGTCCACACGGCAGCCGAAGCGTACGAGTTGCTCGGCCTGGAAGAAGGATGCTCACTGACTGCCGTGACCCGGGCGTTTCGTCAGAAGGCCAAGGAACTGCACCCGGACGCCCGCGACGGCGACCGTAGCGGCGAACCCAAGCTGCGCAAATTGATCGCCGCTTATCAGTATCTCAGATCTATCTACAATGCCGGCGACGACAACGCGTCAGCTACCTAGAATCTCAGCGATAGGCGTCCTTACGATGCCGAACAGCTAAAATTCGCACTTCCTTCTGCTTGTGATCCACGGCATAGATTATTCGATATGAACCCTGTCTGATGCGATACATCTTGTCTTCACCTACGAGTTTCTTGCTGTCACGTGGCAGGGGATCTTCGGAAAGCGTCCGCATGCGGGATTCGACGCGGGCGACATCTGTGTCCGAGATGCGGTCTAAATCCTTGAAGACACGCTTCTCAAACAGCAGCTCGTACATTCAGCGCTTGGCGCGCCGCCGTGCCATATACCGGTCAAGGTCGCCCACTGCAAAGAACTCTGCATCCTTAAGTCGCGCTCGTCCGAGCTCACGGTCTTGTATTTCTTCCTCAAACTCGCCGAGTTTGTCCTCGAGCGCAGCCGTGATGACGTAGCTCATCTTGAGCCCGTGTTCACGGCAGAATCGAGCCAATTTTTTCTTGAGAGGTTCGGGAATTCTCGCCCCCAATGGCACAGCAATTGTCTTCATCGTTTCGTTTCCCAGTGAGTCGACATCAAATGCTATCAAATTATGGCATTAGATAGCAATAACTATCTTGGATGCGTGGGATGGCGACCGCAGCGGAGAACCCAAGCTGCGCAAATTGATCGCCGCTTAGCAGTATCTCAGATCTATCTACAATGCCGGCGAAAACAACGTCAGCCACCTGAGTCATCTCAAGGCGTTGCCATTTTGTTTTCATCACCCAGGCTGCGCTCGTAGAGCAGCACCTTCCAGCCATCTTCCTCGCCGAGGAACTGTCCGACGATCGGGAGCATGCCGGTGCCCGGGATCTGTCCCGTCTGCCCCAGGCTGCCGTTTTTCAGGACCCACATCATCTCGCCGGGTGTCCGCAGCTTGTTGAACTTCGGATTGGTGAAGTCTCTGGGCTTGATCGGGAGCACCTTTGCGGCGCCGCCATCACCTTTGCCTTCCGGGCCATGACATTGAAAGCAGGTGCCGCGTCCCAAGAAGATCAGTTTGCCCTCTGCCAAGATTTCCGGGGTTGGTTCGATCGGAGGCTTGAGCGCCTTGGCTGCAGCTCGGTCCCTGACCGGAACACGCGATAAGGTAATGTCGTATTCCCCACCCGGCTGTCCGTATCCGGCCGGCGGCACTCCCTGTGCGAATGCGGCCCCGGTACAAAGGATGAAAAAAAGACTGAAAACGGAAACCAGAGTCATCTCCCCTCCTTCTTAACGTGTCGCTGGCGCTGCACGTACAATAACATGAAGAGTCCAAGCAGAAGCATCGGCACACTCAGAATCTGCCCCATCGAAATGAATCCGCCAAACAGTCCGAGATGCGCATCCGGTTCGCGAAAGAGTTCCACAAAGATCCGGCACGCCGCATACCCGGCAATGAATGTCCAGAACAGAACCCCCGGCGCACGAGGACGTCGGTCCACGATCCAGACCAGAGCAAAGAGCAGAACTCCTTCCAGGAAGGCCTCGTAGAGTTGCGAGGGATGGCGGCACACAGGGCCGCCCCCTGTGGTGTCAAACACCATGCACCATGGGACATCGGTCGGGCGCCCATACAGCTCGCCATTGATGAAATTGCCCAAGCGCCCGAGCCCTAATCCGATAGGAGCGGTCGGCGTGGCGAGGTCCGCCAGCGTGTAAAATGAATACTTTTTTCTCCAGCAGAAGATCCAGCCGGCGAGAATGACACCGATCAGGCCGCCATGGAACGACATCCCCCCCTCCCACACCGAAAAAATCTTGGCAGGGTGATCGAGGTAGTAAGGAAGGTTATAGAAGACAGTGTAGCCGAGGCGCCCGCCGAGGATGACTCCGATCGCTGCATATAAAATGAGGTCGTGAAGGTCATTGATCGGAAGTGTCACCTTGCGTCTGGCGGCGCGGGTCTTGATAAGGAAAAAGGCTCCGGTCAGAGCCAAAACATACATGAGGCCATACCAACGGATGGCGAGCGGGCCGAACCTGATCAGGACCGGATCAATGTGGGGGTTGGGAATCACGGGTCGCCCATCCTACGCCTCCCCAGACAGCCCTTCAACTCTCGGCTTGACGCGCCGTCGCATTCTTCGATACACAGAGGCTGTAAACTCTGTGAGGGAGCCCCGATGGTGGAAGGAAAACGCGCATATACCCTGTACGACGCGATTCGTCGCGTGTTGGACCCGTTGCGACGCGATTGGGAGACATTCACGCCTGAGGAGCGCGATATCGTGCTTCGCGAGATCGAAGGGTTTCTCCGCAGCGTCAAGCCCCCCCAAGAACCTTAGGTGATGACGACTCCCGCATACCCCACCACCCGATTCACGTCCCCGCTTATCTCTGCCGAGGTTGCATACCGGATGACGCTGGCTCTTGTGGCGCCAAGAGTACGAGCGGCGGCCAAGACCGCGGTGGTCGGCGCATAGCCGCACATCGTAATGTCCCGCTCTTCGACCGTCGCATGGAAGCGGCGTTCATCGAGACTCTGAACGGCGTCGAGCGCCAGTTGGTCTTGCAGGCGAGCAAACTCGTCAGCCGTGAGGCCGGCCGGCGGTAACTGCCCAAAGCCGGGTCCGCAGTGTGTCATGTCGCTGCTGGCGATTAAGATGGGCGACTCGCTCCCTGTGTCTCGGATCAGAGACACCAGCGCAAGACCCAGCGCCAGGCAACTCTCGAAGCTTCGTGAACCGACCACGATCGGCAGCACGGCGATGTCGGGACGGCGGGTGCGAAGGAACGGAAGCTGGACTTCCAAACAATGCTCGTACTGATGGGCAAGCTGATCCGCTTCAGCTTCGGGGAACCCGTCGAGCAAGGTGCGAGCAAGGTCTGCCGCGATGGGAACCACGCCCCCCGGCACTTCCCATTCTCCCTCTGCATACACGGAAAGTGGCGGGCCATAGCCTGTATGGTTGGGCCCGATGAGGATCGCGATGGAGGGGAGCAGAACCCGGCTATAGACGGCGCCCGCCACCGCCCCTGAGAAAATGAGGCCGGCATGCGGACAGATGACCGCCTTTACCGGTACAGGGTCAACGCCGATCTCGAGAAATGATCGAACCTGTTCCCGGAGGCCAGCCGCCGTGGCTTCATAAAAACGACCGGCGCAAGCGGGGGGGCGGCGCATCTGGCTTCAAAGCGAGCGCTGAGCGACGAGGCTTGCCATGAACGGGCCGCGCTCAGGATGAAGGGGGCCTTCCCGGTACGCCAAGATCCGGAGCTTCGAGAACAACGAGAGCAGTTCGTTATGGCCGAGGCAGAATTCTTTGCGATGCGGGTGGTCAAAGCGCTCGTGGTTATCAATGAGAAAGGTTTCATAGACCAGGATGCCGCCAGGCGCTAAGGCTTTCAGGATGTGCGGAGTCAGGTCCCGCTGCAGATAGTAGAAGACGACGATCAAGTCGAACGCTTCGGCCGGGATCGCCGGCGCCTGCTCAAGATCCACGAGACGAGGTGCGATTGTAAGGCCGAGGGATCGCGCTTTCGACTCAAGCGCGTCGAGGCTCTCCTTATACCGGTCCCAGGCCTCGACCTGAAACCCTTCTTTGGCGAGATAGAGAGCGTTCCGACCATATCCGCAGGCCAGATCGAGCACGCGTCCAATGCGCAGCAAGTGCCGGTGATCGAGGAGCCACTGGGCCGGAGCCTCGTGATGATCATCGGCGTCCGCGCCCCGCCGTCGTGTGATCCGGGCGCCGACAGAACCCTGCACGCTCTTCACGGGCGGGCGGAGTTTTCGTACCCAAAGATCCAGCTCCTGCACCCTGTGCTTGGCCAGAATGGCCTGCGCGATTCTTTCAGCGAAGGCCTCAATAAGCGCGAACTGTTCGTGCTGGCCTATGGCAATGATCTCGGCGGTCACCTGGGCATAATCCACGGTATCCGAGACGTTATCTGTCGAGGCTGCCTTCGAGAGATCGAAGAGAAGGTCCAGGTCCACCGCCATGGGTTGAGGCTTGTTCCGCTCCGCTTCCGTGAGCCCGCAGAACCCTTCGAATTCCAGCCGTTCAATCACCAACCGATCAGACATGGGTACTCTCCTCAGTCGGCAAGGTAGCAATATTTTTGGGCACGCTGGCCGCGATGTCAAGGACCATACAGTGCGCCTGCATTTCGTGCACCAGTACCAGGCTGCAAGGCCGCTTGACTTGACTTGGCAGGGGGTCTCATAATCGAATGTTTATATATCACGAAGGCGTATGGCGGAGTTTACGCACTTTAATGAGTCGGGACGGGCGCGCATGGTGGACGTGTCCGAAAAGGCGACCACGCAACGAACGGCCCTGGCTCAGGCGCGCGTTCTGATGCAGCCCGAGACCCTGGAGCAGATCCGACGGGGCAAGATTGCCAAGGGAGATGTCCTGGCCGTGGCGCAGACGGCTGGAATCATGGGCGCGAAGCGCACCTCGGACCTGATCCCGATGTGCCACCCGGTGCTGATCACGAGCGTGGACATTGACTTCAAGGAAGATCCTCAGCAGAATCCCGCCGGCCTTTGCAGCATCACCATTAACGCCACAGTCAAGACCAACGGGCAGACGGGTGTCGAAATGGAGGCCTTGACGGCTGTTGCCGTCGCGGCTCTGACCATTTATGATATGTGCAAAGCCGTGGACAAGGCGATGATTTTTAGCGACGTGTGCCTTCTGGAAAAGGCCGGCGGCAAATCCGGGACGTATACCCGTGCTGCGGGTGCAACAAGATGATTACCCTCAAACTGTTCGGGCTCCTCAAGACCTTGGCGAACAATCAGACGGAGATGGCCGTATCGCTGGACGGCGGCCGGAAAGTTGCCGATCTGGTGGGACTCCTCGATAAGGACTATCCGCAGATCGCGGAGCTTGTGCACAAGAAGAAGGTCTTGATCTCGGTCAATCAGGAGATCGCGCATCCCGAGACGGTCATCCAGGAGGGCGATGAGGTGGCGCTCTTACCCCCCTTCGCCGGAGGGAATGCGCCGCGTGGCGACGAGAAGCTGGTGCGGGTCCAGCAGGAGGATTTCTCGATTGACCAGGAGCTCGCGCGAGTGCGGGCGAGCTCGAAGCGCATCGGAGGCATCGCCATCTTCCTGGGAACCGCGAGGGACCGGTCCAAGGGCAGGGATGTCAGTGGCATCAAGTTCGAATATTATGAAGGCATGGCTCAGAAGAAGCTCCGCGAGATCCGGGAACGAGCGCTGAAGGACTTCGACGTGATCGAGTTGCTCATCCTGCACCGGTACGGCGATATTCAAATTGGTGAGAATATCGTGCTGGTGATCGCGGCCGCCGAGCACCGGGCCGAGGCGTTCCGGGCCTGCAAATGGGCCATTGACGAACTCAAGCAGATCACGCCGATCTGGAAGCAGGAAAGCACGCCGGAGGGGGAGATTTGGGTGGAGGAACACCCATGAGCGGCATGCCGCTGACGCAGGAGACGCCGCGGGTCAACGATACTTTTGGCAGGCCGCTCCGGAGCCTTCGTCTCTCGGTGACGGACCGTTGCAACTTGCGGTGCAAATACTGCATGCCCGAAGAGGAGTACACCTGGTTACCACGGGAAACTTTGCTCAGCTTCGAGGAGATGAGCATCCTGACCGGCATCTTCACGGAACTCGGCGTAGACAAGGTCCGGTTGACCGGCGGGGAACCATTGCTACGCAAAGATCTTCCGACCCTGATGCGGATGCTCTTGCTCAATCCCCGCATTACGAACCTGGCCCTCACCACCAATGGCATCCTGCTGGCCGAGCAGGCGCAGGCTTTCTATGACGCAGGCTTGCATCGCGTCACGGTAAGCTTGGACACGCTCAGGCCTGAGCGCTTTAAAGCCCTGACGAGAAGGGACACCCACGAGAAGGTGCTGGAAGGGATTGATGCGGTGGCCCGGGTCGGCTTTAAGGGCCTGAAGCTCGACACGGTCGCTATCCGGGGATTTAATGATGATGAGCTTGTGGATCTGATTGAGTACGGCAAACGCGTTAATGCGGAAGTGCGCTTCATTGAGTATATGGACGTCGGCGGAGCCACCAACTGGTCCATGGACAAGGTCCTGTCACGGGCCGCCATGTTGCAACTGCTCAGTCAACATTATGGGCGCATTGAGCAGATTGTCGAAGACAGTTCCGCTCCTGCGCAGCGCTTCCTCCTGCCGGACGGAACAACGTTCGGCATCATTCCGTCAACAACGACGCCCTTTTGCTCGACCTGCGATCGCAGCCGGCTCACCGCGGACGGCATGTGGTATCTCTGCCTCTATGCCAAAGATGGAATTGATTTGCGCCAACCTCTGCGCGACGGCGCCTCTCCCGAAGAGATCACATCGCTCATCAAGTCCGTCTGGCAAGGGCGTAGGGATCGCGGCGCCGAAGAGCGCAAGGCGCTGGAGAGACTTGGTCTCAGAGAAGAGCAGTTAATCGAAATCGAACGGCTGCGCCAAGATCCCCACCTCGAGATGCATGCCAGGGGAGGCTGAATCCTTTTTTCTGCCCCCATGCCTGATTCCTATCTCCTTCCCCTTCTTCTTCTGGGGCTTCTGTTAGGAGCCAAGCACGCGCTTGACGCCGATCACATCGCGGCGATTCTCACCATTGCCACGGAGAACCGGACATTCTGGCGCTCGTCGCTCATTGGGTTCTGCTGGGGCGTCGGGCATACCGCTATTCTGTTGGTAGTGGGAGCCGGCGTACTGTTCTACAAGCTGAGCATTCCGGCGGATTGGAATAACCTTTTTGAGGCAGGCGTGGGTGTCATGCTTATTGTCCTCGGCTTCTCCGTGGGCCTTGCGCTGTGGCGAGAGCGCCTGCACGTCCATGCCCATGAGCATGAGAACGCGGAAACTCACCGCCATCTGCATTCGCATCGCGCGGGGGCCCATCATCATCACCTGCATCGCTTCCGGTTGGAGTACAGGTCTCTGGCCATCGGCATGGTCCATGGGCTGGCGGGCAGTGCAGCACTGCTGCTCCTTGTGGTGGCTACCATGCCCTCGGTCTGGCAGGGTCTGTTGTATATTCTGGTGTTCGGGATCGGCTCAATTGCCGGTATGGTGTTGCTCGCGACGGCGCTCAGCATTCCGTTTGCGGTGCGTGCGGAGAGGATGGTGCGTGCGCATCAGGTTTTGCGGGCCGGAGCAGCCCTCATCAGCATCGTTCTGGGGAGTAACATCCTCTTTGGGTGGCTGATGTCTTAGTGTTCATCCGCGGGCGCGACCCTCTTGCTTCTCTGCGTAGGTGCGGGAGGAGGCTGACTCAGGATAAATCATGAGGGAGAGGCGGCGGCTTCGTCCAGTGAAGATTGACTTACGCCCTTGTTTTGTCTACTCTGCATTCAGATGAAGGCAAGCCCGCCTGTGTCAGATTATCAATTCATCTGAGTATGACTTTACCGCGGACTCCGCCTTCGTAGAATCAGGCGGACTATAATCAGCGACAGACGCGACCATGGCGAATAAAAAAGACCGATTAACGACCGAGTTGAGCAGGTACGTCGGGCTCGGGCAGTGGGCGAAAGCGGTTCAGACCTTGCAGAGCCTGATTAATCTCGAGCCGACGAACACTCATTACTATCTCCGCATGGGAGATTATTCCCTGAAGGCCGGCAATAAGGCCGCCGCCATCAAATACTATTATCAAGCGGCGGACATGTACGCCAGAGCCGGCTTTGCAGTCAAAGCCATCGCCACCTATAAAATGATTTTGAAGATCGCGCCGAACGAGACCCAAGCGACCCTGCTTATGAAGACCATCCATGCAGGATCCGGGCTGGAGCTGTCCGAAAGCGCTCTTGCCGAACTTCAGCAGTCGACCGTGGCGTCGAAAAAGTCAAAGAGTGATCCGGCGAGCGTGAAGGAACCGGACATCCCAGAAATCGAGTGTAAGATTGCCCAGCCCTCAGAAACGACGCGCGAAGAAGCCCGGCCACAGGCCTCACACGAGCCGAAGCGTCAATGGCAAAACGTTCATGAGCCTGCGAGCCCGTTGCGTCCTTCGGCGCCGGAGCCGCTGGCTCCTCCGATGCCTGCGGCTGCCCAGCGCCCTCGGCCGGTCTTCAAAGCCGGCGAGACGAAGAACATCAATCAGCTATTTGCCAGTTTCACCCAAGATGAGTTCGGAGCGATTGTAGACAAGCTCGAGCAGTTGGAGTTCATGGACGGGGAGCGGATCGTCTCCGAAGGAGACGAAGGCGACGGGATGTACTTGATCACTCGAGGCGGCGGCAAGGTCGTGACGGATCATAAGGGTCAGGAAGTGGAACTGTGCGAGTTGGGTGAAGGCGAATTCTTTGGCGAGATGTCGCCTCTGGCCAGCGGCCAACGGAATGCGTCGGTGTTTGCGAAAGGGGAAACCGAAGCTCTCCGACTCAGGTCCGCCGATCTTTCTGAAGTCATGAAGCAATACCCTCGCCTGGAAACCGTCCTCGAGGAATTTTCTCGTGCCATGCAGCAGAAGATGCGGGGACTGCCGGAGTAATCCGTGATCATTAGGATTCTGGGGTGCCATGGGTCGGAGTTGACCACCACCGACACCCGAGGCGTGACTCATCCGTGCAGGGCGTGCGGGTTCCTGGTGAATGGTACCTGCATGGTGGATGCCGGCTCGATCAGCGCGGGTTTGCTGGATACCGAGCAAGACAAGATCCGACATGTTCTCCTCTCCCACGCCCATTTCGATCACATCAAAGGGCTCCCGCTGTTGGCGGACAACATGATTGGGCGGACCCAGGGAGGTGCCATCAATGTCTGGGGCCTTCCAGAAGTGCTCAACACAGTCAGGCAGCACATCTTCAATAATGCGATTTATCCCGACTTCACGCGACTGCCGACTGTCCAGGAAGCGCCGCTGGTCTTCCAGCCGTTTCCGGATGAGAAGCCCATATCTCTGGATGGCCTCGAGGTTACGTCAGTCCGAGTGACTCATACCGTGCCGGCGGTGGGCTTCATCGTTCGGGATGCAGAGGCGGCCTTTCTCTATAGCGGCGATACCTCCGAAACTCAACATCTCTGGGAGGTGGGAAGGCGGGAACGCCACCTGAAAGCCGCCTTTATCGAAACTTCCTTCCCGAATGATTTGCAAGCGTTGGCCAGGACCACTGGCCATTTAACGCCGGCGATGCTCGGCCGGGAGATCGCCAAACTGGATCGCCCGGAGATCGCCGTCTATGCCTATCATCTGAAGCCCTCCTACCGGGAGCGCATCGCGGCTGAGCTCAAGGCGCTGCGCCTGCCCAACCTCCATCTGCTCCAGGAAGACCAGGTCATCCGGATCTAGTTTTTGTCATGGCATGGTTTAAAAAGGAACGAGCGCCGGGCGCCGGGGAAAGAAAGCCGACCGTCCCTCAGGGACTCTGGCTCAAGTGTAACCATTGCCGGGAGATCATCTACCGGAAGGAAGTCGAGCGAAACGCGAAGGTCTGTCCCAAATGCGAGTACCACTTTCCGATTTCGGTAGAGGATCGCATTGATCTCCTCCTCGATCTCGGAACTTTTCGTGAGTGGTCCGCAGGCCTGTCGCCCGCCGACCCGCTTCATTTCAAAGACACTCGCCGCTACCGGGACCGTCTCGCCGATGCTCAAGAGCGGACAGGGAAGAAGGATGCGCTGGTGATCGGGGAAGGGCGCATCAACGGTGCTCGCCTGGTCTTAGGCGTCTTTCACTTTGCCTTCATGGGCGGCAGCATGGGATCGGTGGTGGGCGAGAAAGTGATTTTGGCCGCGGAGCGTGCGTTGCAACAGCGCATACCGCTCGTCCTGGTGATCACATCGGGAGGCGCCCGCATGCAGGAGGGCATCCTTTCATTGATGCAGATGGCGAAGACCGCGGCCGCGATCGGCCGCCTGGCTGAGGCGCGAGTGCCCTACATCTCGATCCTCGCCGACCCCACCTTCGGCGGCGTGACGGCGAGCTTCGCGATGTTGGGAGACGTGATCCTTGCGGAGCCCAAAGCGTTGATCGGCTTTGCCGGTCCGAGGGTGATCGAGCAGACGATCCGCCAGCAGTTGCCGCCGGAATTTCAACGCGCCGAATTTCTGTTGGACCATGGGATCATTGATCTCATCGTTCCCCGAAAGAGATTGAAAGAGACAGTGTCGGACCTCCTCGCGTTTTTTCGATCCGAGTCTGAAAAAGTCGCCAGTTCCTCTTGAAAGAATCTCGTTGCCGCCTTTCTCGCTCTTAGTTGAAGCCGCCCTCTCTTTTATGGTAGAAGCGCTTCGCTTCCCCGCGCACCGGCTGATCTGACCACCGGTGGCCACGGAATTCGAAAGTAGTCTCCGGTATCTGTATGGCCTCCAGAGCCACGGCATCAAGCCGGGCCTGAGCCGAACAAGTACGCTGCTTGGCGGGCTGGGAGACCCGCACCGTTCGTTTGGGGTGTGGCATATCGCCGGGACGAACGGGAAAGGCTCGACCGCCGCGATGCTGGCTGCGATGCTGGCCAGACAGGGATATCGAGTGGGACTCTATACCTCTCCGCATCTCCTGGACTTTACGGAGCGTATTCAGGTCAACGGCATCCCGATCTCCCATGATCGCGTCGGGGACTTGACTGAGATGGTTCGGGCGGTGGCTGAGAGCCGGCTCAACGAGCCTCCGACCTTCTTTGAGGCGACCACCGCGATGGCGTTCGCCCACTTTGCGGAGGATGGGGTGCAGTATGCGGTGATCGAAGTCGGCCTGGGAGGACGATTCGATGCAACGAATGTGGTCATGCCGCTTGTCTCGGTGATCACGACCATCGGGTTGGATCATCAGGAGTACCTCGGCACCACTCCCGAAGAAATTGCCGGGGAGAAGGCGGGAATTATCAAGCAGGGGGTGCCCGTCATTACTGGGCGGGTGGACGAAGGCCCCCTGTCCGTGATCCAACAGGCGGCCGGAGCATGCCAATCTCGGTGTTTCTCATTGAACCGAGAGTTCGACATTCTGGGGGACAGTCCTGCGCGGTTTTCCTATCGTGGGGTATTTCGGAATTATGAGGACCTGACCTGTCCGCTGGCCGGCCGCCATCAACTTGACAATGCGGCTTGCGCAGTTGCCGCGCTCGAAATGGCACAGGAGCGCGGGGTCGTAGTTGAGGAAGGGGCCATCCGGGATGGGCTTCGCATGGTGCGCTGGCCCGGGCGTTTGGAGGTTGCGGGTCAGCACCCTGAGGTCCTTTTGGATGGAGCCCACAATCCTCAAGCCGCGCACGCTCTTGTCCAGTATTTCATCGGTCGGACAGGTCAGCGACCGGCGTCCCAACGCTGTCTGATTCTCGTGGTCGGCATGATGCGCGACAAGGACCGCCAGGGTGTCCTCTCGCAGCTGGCCGCGATCCCGGGCGCCAACCGATTGATCCTGACGAAGGCGGCACATCCGCGGGCCGCCGAGCCTGAGGAGTTGGCCCGAGATGCGGAGAGCTTTGGACTTCCGATTGAGCTTGCGCCCACCGTGCGCGAAGCGGTCGCGCGGGCCAGAGCGCTTGCCGCGCCCGACGACACCATCTGCGTGACCGGCTCTCTTCTGGTGGTCGGGGAGGCCAAAGCATTCCTGGAACACACTACCGTGTCCGATCTCCGGGGCTGAAGCAATGGACGGCAGGGTCCGCCTTCTGATGTTGGTCCTGACTCTGTCGGTTTTTTCCAGTTCGGTGCTGGCCCAGGAGCGGCCTCCTGCACGTCCGATTCACATTCAAGCCGACACTCTAACCTACGAGAAAGCAACGCGGGTGTATGAGGGCAAGGGACATGTCGTGATCATCCAGGGACCGCTACGCCTGGATGCCGATGAAGCGGTGCTGAATGTCGAGACCGGGCAACTCAGCGCGGTGGGGAATGTACATCTCAATGATGGCATTCGTGACACGCGTGGGGATCGGATGGACCTCAACATCAACACCTCGAAAGGCGTCATCTTTCACGGGCGGATGTTTGTGGTGGATGGGGAGTACACCTTGGACGGCAGGATCTTGGAGCGGGTGTCCGAGACGCAATACCGCATCGAGGACGCGGTGTTTACCACGTGCGATGAACTGGAGGGAGAGCGGCTGCCGTGGAAAATCACGGCCGAAAAGGCCGAGCTGGAGATTGATGGCTATCTGTACGCCCGGAATGCCTGGTTCTGCATCCTGGACATCCCCGTGATGTACATGCCGGTGGTTCTGTTTCCGACCAAGCGCGACCGTGCGACCGGCTTGCTTATTCCGTCGATCGGCTCCAGCGGTGAGCAAGGGTTCAAACTCAGACAGGCATTCTTCTGGGCGATCAGCCCCAGCCAGGATGCGACGGTCGCGCTGGATTACCGAGGCAAGCTGGGACGCGGCGGCGACCTCGAATACCGCTACATCTGGTCCAGAAAATCGCAAGGGAGGCTCTTCACCCGGTATTTCCAGGATACGCAGAACAAGGTTGACCGGGCAGACGTAGTCTACCAACATCTGACGCAGTTTTCGGACGACTTCCAAGGCCGGATTGATATCAATTACCTGAACCAAAAAGACAACCTGAGCGTCCTCAGCGAAAACGTCCTCCAGCGCGTGGCGTTTTTTCAGGAGTCGCAGGCATATCTCACCCGGCGATGGGACAATCATGTGCTGTATGGGTTGACGCGCTACTCAGAGAATCTGTCGTTCTCGGATGACACCACGCTTCAGACGCTGCCGGAGGTCGGCTACAGTCTTCTGCCGGCGCGGCTCGGCAGCCTCCCGCTGTACGGTTCGCTCGACACCACCTTCGACAGCTTTTATAGAGTAGAAGGCATTGATGCCCGGCGGGTGGATTTCTTTCCGCGTCTGTGGTCGCCTCTTCCGGTCGGGCGGTATTTCACGATCACGCCGCTGATAGGTTTCCGTGAAACCTTCTATAGCCGGAGCCTTCAGTCCGATCAGTCCACATCGCGGGAGGTGCCATATCTCAGCACCTCGCTCGATACGCGGCTGGCGCGGCGGTTCCAATATGCGGGTGGTTCGGCGATTATTCATAAGATCGAACCCGCGTTGATCTATGAGTACTTGCCAGCCACCCGACAAAGTGAGATCCCGGTCTTCACCGATCTGGACCGGCTCGCCAAGAAGAACTTAGTGACCTACCGGCTGACGAACCGCCTGTCTTCCAAAGTGTTTGATGGAGAAACGATTCAGAATTTGGAATTTGCGTATCTTCGGCTCACCCAGAGCGAGCATCTGACTTCCTCGCCGACCGGCAAACCGTTTTCGGACCTTCGCTCCGAGCTGATCTTACGCACGCTCAAGCCAGCCTCGATGATTCTGGATATCGACACTTTTTACAACCACTACGAAAACGCGGTCGTGCAGGTGAATACCGACCTCACGTTAGACCTGATGAGGCGGTACTACATCACCGTCGGTCAGCGATTCACTCGGCCAGGGACGGTGCCGGTGAGGGGCGACCTCTTCAATCCGCTCTCGCTCAATGAGGAACTGGTGCGGAGCGAGAGGACCCACTTTTACACGGCCCAGTTCGGCGTCGCCCTGCCATACAATTTCTACTTCGTCACCTCAGGGTACTACGACAAGGAGGACGGCGTATTTCCGGAGGTCAACTACGGGCTTTTCTACGTCGGTTCGAGCCGTTGCTGGGGTGTCGGGGCCTTCTTCATCCAGCGACCCGGCCAGGCATCCGAGTATGCGGTCGTATTTACCTTGGGTGGCGTAGGCTATACCGACTCGCCGTTCAGCGCTCTTTATCGCTCACTGTTCGGACGCCTGGGCATTGACATTCAAAAGCTTCGGTGACCTTGACAAGCGCATGGGCCAGGCTCTCATAATTCCCCATGCGACGGTGGGGTCAGAGTCGATTTATTCACCGATGTATTCACGACTCCGTTAGTCCAAGAATCAATAAATCGACTCTGACCCCACTTTTCCTACTTGCGCTAGTTGGACTTCTCTCTTATTTGCTGGGTGCCACATTCGTTCCGGTCAGCCATACCGACAACGGGCGGCGGATTTTTTTATACGGCATGACCGCCGGCGGCCTGGTCGTTGAGAATAGCCATGGCATGGAAGGCGTGGGTTGCGCGATGTGCCATGGTGTGGACGGCCGGGGTGGCATGATGCATGGCATTCCGGCTCCTGATATCACCTTCTCCGGCTTGACCGATCCTCACGGCCATGAGCACGAGGCGATGGGGCGGCGTCATCCGGCCTTCAACCGCGAAACGATCAAAGCGGCGATCGTGGCCGGGGTCGATCCGGCCGGCAACACCCTTCATGAAGAAATGCCGCGGTGGACCGGTATCTCAGCGCATGACCTTGAAGATCTGATTGATTACCTCCAGTTCCTGTCTCGAAGCAGTCGCCCTCGTACACCCACTCCTGAACGGATGTAAGACCTTTTAGGTGCATTGACAGCCTTGCGCCGGCTGGGCTACGATTTTACAGAGACTAAAATCGGCGATTGAGCAAACCTTGGAGGTATTAGCGTGGGTAAGGCGATTCCTGTCAGTTCTACCACCTGGGATTCGGAAGTCGGAAAGGCTCAGGGATTAGTCCTCGTAGATTTTTGGGCGGTGTGGTGCGGTCCGTGCCAGATGGTGGCGCCAATTGTTGATGAGCTGGCAACGGAATACAACGGCAAGCTCAAAGTCATGAAGCTCAACACGGATGAGAATCCCGACGTTGCGGGTCGCTACGGCATCATGAGCATCCCGACGCTGCTCTTTTTCAGGGGCGGCCAGCCGGTGGAAAAGGTGGTGGGAGCCGTTCCGAAAAAAGTCCTCAAGGACGCCATTGACAAGCTGCTGACCCCTACCGCTTAGTGTGCCGGACTGTTCATGAACACCTACTACGTCGGCCGATCCTCTCGCGGGGAACCCGTTGCTCTTCACAGTGCAACGGGTCATTGGCTTTTCTCCTTCGGCCTCCTCGACGTACCACAAGGTACGCCTCCGTCGGCCTTAGTTGCGAGAAGCCCCGGCGAGCTTCGGTCTAGGCCGCCTCGCTACGGCATTCCTGAACAATCCGGCCGACCCATGTGCTGACTGAGCTCCGCATCCGCAACTTCGCCATCATCGAGGAAGTCGGGCTCGAATTTTCCGATGGGTTCACAGTTCTGAGCGGCGAGACCGGCGCCGGCAAGTCAATCCTTGTGGATGCGGTGGATCTTCTGGTCGGGGGCCGCGCCTCGGCTGATCTGATCCGCACAGGCGCCGAGGAAGCCGAAGTTTCCGGCGTGTTTGCGATCGGCGAGGACGGGCCGGTCGTCTCACTGCTCAAGGAGCAGGACCTCCTTGGGTCGGGTGAGCGCGAGTTGATTCTCCGCCGTATCCTCTCTCGATCCGGCCGGCATCGCGTGCATGTAAACGGCCGGCCAGCCCCGCTCGGCGCGCTTCAGTCCCTCCGCGGACTGCTCGTGGATATCCACGGGCAGCACGATCAGCAATCCTTGTTCAAACCATCGGTGCAACTCGACCTTCTGGACGCGTTCGGCCTTCTGACTGAGTTACGACAGCGGTACACCTCTGCATTTGAAAACATGCGGGAGCTTGACCAGAAGCTGGAACAGCAGCGACAAAGCGCCTCAGACCGGCAGGCGCGCGAAGACCTGCTACGTTACCAGGTTGAGGAAATCTCGGGCGCCCAGCCTCGTTCAGGCGAAGATCAAGAACTGGAGCGCGAGCGGCTGCTGTTGTCTGAGGGCCGCCGGCTGGCGGAGCTCGCGCACCAGATCTACGGGCCCCTCTACGAGAAAGAACCGTCCATTCTGGACAGCCTGGGCAGTCTCGCCACCTCCTTCAAGGAGATCAGCGCCATAGACGCGGAGCTCGCGGCCGATCGCGATCTGTTGGATGGCGCGACGGCAGAGCTGTCGGATATCGCGCGCCGGTTGCGAGAGTACCGGGACCGACTTGAGTATGACCCTGATCGTTTAGAGAAGGTGGAAGAACGGCTGGATCTGCTCCGTCGGCTGATGAAAAAATACGGCGGATCGCTCGAGGAGGTGGTGCGACGTGGCGAAACAGCCACGCGCGAACTCGCTGAGCTTGAAACTCTGCACCTTGATCTTGCCAGACTTGCCGCCGAGCTGGAGGAGGCACGTGAAACGGCGCGGAAGCAAGCCGAGTTGCTGTCCCGAAAGCGCGCAAAGGCGGCGAGCGATCTGGAAAAACGACTCGAAACGGAGCTCAAGGCCTTACAGATGGACCGCGCGCGCGTCCGGATTCCTGTTGAGCAGGCGGCAAGCGGGGACGCTGCGGCCTTGACTTCCACCG
>Ga0184623_10000278_pt1 | contig 21744 bp, 21 predicted proteins | sample PLM1_100_b1_FD_133138 | JGI IMG/M metagenome (GOLD analysis project Ga0184623, IMG submission 133138) | Groundwater sediment microbial communities from an aquifer in East River, Colorado, USA - PLM1_100_b1 | ecosystem: Environmental > Terrestrial > Soil > Riparian zone | place: USA: East River... | reverse complement strand
GTCTGCTGGACGCCCATGATGAGGTCGGCGGCGATCCACACCTTGATCATCGACTCGGTGTTGTTCACCTGCGCCTGGCGCGAGTCGCCGTACCAGCGCTCGGTGAGCTGGTCGTAGACCGCCCACGACGCCCAGCCGCTGCGGCCGTGGACGAACGCGGTGGCCGAGTTGATCCGGTCGACGCCCGGAAACTGGACGATCGTGGCCGAGTACAGCGGGGAGAAGCCGGCCGGGTAGAGCTCGTTGCCGTAGAAGTCGGTGCGCCAGGTGGTGTTCGTGATCGGCGCGAACGTGTACGACCACGCCCCGTCGGCGCCGGTGGTGACATGCGCGACGAACTTCCAGCCGGTGCCGGCCTGCTGGATGACGCTGACCCGCACGCCGGCGAGCGGCACGCCGCCGTTGCTCACGACACCGCTGAAGGTGCGGGTCTCCCCCGCCGGCAACGAGTGGGACGGCGGCGTGACGGTCACGGTGGTGGCCACGGCGTCGGCGCCAGGCGCGGGCGTGTCCTCTGCGGGCGGCGTGCCCGGGGCCGAAGGCGACGTGGTCGGAGTCGACGGCGACGTGGTCGGAGTCGACGGCGACTCGGACACGCTCGGCGTGGCGGTCGGTTCAGGAGTCGGGTCGGCCAAGGCCGGTACCGGTGCGGTCAGCAGCGTCGCCGCGATCATCGTCACGGCCAGCGCAAGGCCTGCTCTACCGGTTCTCAGCACTGGATTACGCCCCTCGGTTCGTGTCCCCCCACCGCACCCGGGCAGACACCCGCGCGCGCCAACGGCGAGCAGCCTACCGAGCAGGTCAAGCTGGGGTGACGCGCCCTACTGGCGCGCGCTCTTGCGGTCGCCTTGGGCCACGTCGGACGCCGGGTCGTCGTCGAGCCGGGAGACCCACTCGATGACAGTGCGGGCGACGTCCTGCGCGGTGAGCCCGAGGTCGGCGAGGATCTCGGCCCGGGAGCCGTGCGGGTGCCACTGCACCGGTACGCCAAGGTCGCGCAAGGGCACGTCCACCTCGGCGTCACGCAGGGCCTGGGCGATCGCGGTGCCGACGCCGCCGGCGCGGACGCCGTCCTCCAGCGTCACCACGAGCCGGTGGCTCCTGGCCAGATCGAGGATCTCGGGGCCGACCGGGCGAACCCAGCGCGGGTCGACGACGGTGACCCCGATGCCCTGCTCGGCGGCCCGCTCGGCCACGTCGAGCGCGGTCGATGCGAACGAGCCGAGCGCGACGAGCAGCACGTCGGACGCCTCGCCGCGGTGCAGGACGTCGGCCTCGCCGATGCGCTCCAGCGCCGGGATCTCCTCGGGCACCACGCCCGTCGGGAAGCGGACCGCCGTCGGCCCGTCCTCCCAGGCCAGCGCCTCGCGCAGCTCCTCGCGCAGGGTCACGGCGTCACGCGGGGCGGCGACACGCATCCCCGGGACGACGCCGAGGATCGTGTAGTCCCAGACGCCGTAGTGGCTGGGCCCGTCGGGGCCGGTGATGCCGGCGCGGTCGAGGACGAAGGTGACCGGGAGCTTGTGCAGCGCCACGTCGAGCAGGGTCTGGTCGAACGCGCGGTTGAGGAAGGTGGCGTAGACGGCGACAACCGGGTGCAGCCCGCCCATCGCGAGGCCGGCCGCGGACGTGACCGCGTGCTGCTCGGCGATGCCCACGTCGAACGTGCGCTCGGGGTACTTGCGGGCGAGCTTCTCGATGCCGGTGGGGCCGGCCATGGCGGCGGTGATGCCGACGACGTCGCCGCGCTCGTCGCAGATCTTCACCAGCTCGTCGGCGAAGACGCTCGTCCACTTGAGCCCCGGCTTGGCGTGCGCCTTGCCGGTGAGCGGGTCGAACGCGCCGGGGCTGTGCAGGCAGTCGGCCTCGTCGTCCTCGGCGGGCGCGTACCCGAAGCCCTTGCGGGTGACGGCGTGGACGATGACCGGCCGGCCGTACGCCTTGGCCCGGCGCAGCGCCACCTCCAGCGCGTCACTGTCGTGGCCGTCGACCGGGCCCACGTATTTGAGACCCAGGTCCTCGAAGAGCCCCTGCGGTGCGATCGCGTCCTTGAGGCCCCGCTTGATGCCGTGCAGCGCGTCGTACAGCGGCGGGCCGACCAGCGGCGTGTGGCCGAGCACCTCCTTGACGGTGTCGAGCACCTTCTCGTAGCCCGGGTTGAGCCGCAGCGACGCCAGGTGGTCGGCGAGGCCGCCGATGGTCGGCGAGTAGGACCGGCCGTTGTCGTTGACCACGATGACGACCGGACGGTCCTTGCCTGCGGCGATGTTGTTCAGCGCCTCCCAGCACATGCCTCCGGTGAGAGCGCCGTCCCCGACGACCGCGACCACGTGCCGGTCCTCGCCGCGGATCGCGAAGGCCTTGGCCAGGCCGTCGGCATACGACAGAGCGGTGGACGCGTGCGAGTTCTCGACCAGGTCGTGCTCGGACTCCTCCCGGCAGGGGTAGCCGGAGAGCCCGCCGCGCTGGCGTAGTTTGTCGAAGCCCTCGTGGCGGCCGGTGACGATCTTGTGCGCGTACGCCTGGTGGCCGGTGTCGAAGAGGATCCGGTCGCGCGGGGAGTCGAAGACGCGGTGGATCGCCAGCGTCAGCTCGACCACGCCCAGGCTCGGGCCCAGGTGCCCGCCGGTGCGGGAGACCTTGTCGACGAGGAAATCGCGGATCTCGGCCGCCAGCGTCGGGAGCGACTCGGGCGGGAGAGCCTTGAGCTGCTCCGGCGAACGGATGCTGGAGAGCAGGGACGCGGGTTCGTGACTTCCCTGGTCGTTCACAGGATCAGGCCCCTCACTGCGGTCTTGCGTGGGTCGGTCACGCCCCCCGGCGTGCGGTGCTCTCCGAGTCTAACGATGGCCGGCTTGCAGGATGCTGAGGACCATGCGGAACGGCCGTCCGGGAAGCCGTGGTAGGCCCGGCCGTGTTGATGTAAGGTGCCCTTCATGCGGCAATAGCCGGATGAAGGGCACCTTCATCAAGAGAAGGCGCGGGCTACTCAGCGACGGTGAACTCAGCGACCGGTGAACTCAGCGACCGGCGCTCTTGCGTCCCCGCTGGGACACCGCGTCGATGACGACGGCGAGCAGCAGGACCGAGCCGGTGATGAGATACCGGAACTCCACTTCCAGGCTCAGCAGGTTGAGCCCATTGGTGATCGAGGCGATGACCAGCGCGCCGAGCAGCGCCGAGTACATGCGGCTGCGGCCGCCGAACAGGCTGGTGCCACCGATGACGGCCGCCGCGATGGCGTTGATCAGGACATCGCCACTGCCGGACTGCTGGCTCGCCGAGCCCAGGTAGGTGGCTGCCACCACGCCGCCGGTCGCGGCGAACGTCGAGGCGAGCACGAACACCGAGATCCGGACCAGGTCGACGCGGATACCGGCACGCCGCGCGGCCTCGATGTTGCCGCCGACCGCGAAGATCGCCCGCCCGTACTTCGTCCGGCGCAGGATCCAGTCCATCACCAGGACGATGATCACGCAGAAGACGAAGATCCACGGCAGTCCGCGGTCGATGTTGAGCTTCCATGCCACCAGTGCCGAGAGCACCAGCAGCGCCACCGTGACGGTCGTGGTGACCCAGATCGGCTGCACGGACAGCCCCGCAGCCTTGCGGCGGCCCGCCTTGACCACCTGCCCGACCAGGTAGAGGGCGGCGAGCGCGACGCCGAGCACGTACGGCTGCCAGCCGGTGAGGAAGCTGAACTGGCCGATGTCGGTGAGCGTGCCGTTCGGCGGCAGGTTGATAGTGCCGGTGCTGCCCAGCACCCAGAGCTGCACGCCCAACCAGGCGAGCAACCCGGCGAGCGTCACCACGAAGGACGGCACGCCGACCTTGGTGAAGACCAGGCCGTGGATCAGCCCGATGACGGCGCCGCCGGCGATCGCGAGCGCCACCGACACCGCCGCCGAATAGCCATTGGTGACGTTGGAGACGGCGAGCACCGCCGCGGCCACGCCGCTGACCGAGCCGATCGACAGGTCGATCTCACCGAGCAGCAGCACCAGGACGACGCCCATCGCCATGATGCCGATGGCCGCCACCTGCTGCGCCAGGCTGACCAGGTTGAACGCGTTGAGGAACTTCGGGTTGAGCGTGGTGAACACCCCGACGATGACGACCAGCCCGACGATCACCGGCAACGAGCCGAGGTCGCCGCTGCGCAGCTTCGCGACGGTCGCGTCGACATAGCCGCGTATGCCACGGGCCTGGATCAGGCGCGGGTCGAGCAGGTCGGCGCTGATGGCGGGGGGCTCACCGTTGACCGCGGCTTCCGTGGGCGTGGTCACGGCTGCTCCTCCTTGTGCTGTTGGGCCCGCGCCGCGCGCTGGGCGACCACGTTGTCGCTGGCGCCGGTGATCGCCGCGATGATCTGCTCGTAGCTGACCTCGCCGATCCGGAACTCCCCGGAGTTGTGGCCCAGCCGCAGCACCACGACACGGTCGGCGACAGCCAGCACGTCGGCCATGTTGTGGCTGATCAGCACCACGCCGAGCCCGCGCTCACGGAGCCGCTCGACGAGGTTGAGCACCTGCGCAGTCTGCGCCACGCCCAGTGCCGCGGTCGGCTCGTCGAGCATGACGACCTTGGGGTCGCCGAGCAGCGACCGGGAGATCGCCACGGTCTGGCGCTGGCCGCCGGAGAGCGAGGCGACCGGGATACGGACGCTCGGGATCTTCGCCGAGAGCTGCTTGAGCAGTTCCCAGCTGCGCCGCTCCATCTCGGCCTCGTCCAGCAGGCCACCGCGGGTGACCTCGTTGCCGAGGTAGAGGTTGCCGACCACGTCGAGGTTGTCGCAGAGCGCGAGGTCCTGGAAGACGGTGGCGATGCCGAGGTGCTGGGCCGCGGCCGGAGAGGTGATATGGACGGGCTTTTCGTCGAAGTTGATCTCGCCGCTGTCGGCGGGATCCACCCCGGCCATCACCTTCACCAGCGTGGACTTGCCGGCGCCGTTGTCGCCGACCAGGGCGACGACCTCACCGGGATAGACCTCGAAATTGACGTCGGTGAGCGCCCTCACCGCGCCGAAGCGCTTGTTGATACCGCGGAGCGACAGCACAGGCGCATCGGTCCGCGCCTCCGCCACCGCCTGCTGCGGAGTGGTCGACATGTCGTTGCCTTTCGACGGCTAGCAGGCGTCCCAGGTGGACGATCCCACCCGGGACGCCTGGTGCGCTACTGGTGACTGCGCTAGGTGACGACCAGCCGTGTTACTTAAGACCAGCCGCGGTGCACGCCGCCGCATACTGCGCCGTGCAGATCTGGTCGACGGTGTACAGCTTGTCGGCCACGATCGTGTCCTTGACGTTCTCCTTGGTCACGGCGATCGGCTCGAGGAGGACCGAGGCGACGTCCTTCTCACCGTTGTTCACCTTGGCGTCGGCGCCGGACACGCTCTCGCCCTTGGCGAGCGCCACGGCCAGCTCGGCGGCCTTCTCGGCCTCCGGCGCGTAGGCCTTGTAGACCGTCATGTACTGCTCACCGGCGAGGATCCGCTGGATCGCGGCCAGCTCGGCGTCCTGACCGGTGACCGGCGGGAGCGGGGTGATGCCGGCGGTCCGCATCGCGGCGATCGCGCCGCCACCGGTGCCGTCGTTGGCGGCGTAGACGCCGATGAAGCCGGTCTTGCCCAGCGTGGCGATCTGGCCGGACATGAACTTCTGCGCCTCTTCGGGCTTCCACTCCGGGGTGAAGAAGTCCGGCTTCGGCACGATGTCGAAGCCGCTCGAGTCGAGGACGCTGTGCGCGCCCTTGGAGAAGAGCTTCGCGTTGTTGTCGGTCGGACCACCGTTGATCATGACGATCTTGCCGGAGGTCTTGCCGTCCTTCTTGAGCTTGTCGACGAGGGCCTGAGCCTGGAGCTTGCCGACCTTCTCGTTGTCGAAGGAGATGTAGTAGTCGATGTCGGCGTTGAGGACGAGCCGGTCGTAGGAGACGACGGGGATCTTCTTGGCCTTGGCCGTCTTGGCCATGGTGCCGGCGGTCTCGCCGTTCACCGGGTCGAGGACGACGACGTCAGCGCCGGCGGCGATGACCGAGTCCATCTGCTGGCGCTGCTTCGCCTCGTCCTGAGATGCGTTCTGGTAGTTGACCTTGCAGTCAGAGCAGAGTGCCTTGACCTTGGCCTCGAAAAGGGGCTTGTCGAACTGCTCGTACCGCGTGGTCTGGGACTCCGGGAGCAGCAGCGCGATGTTCTTCGCACCTCCGCCGTCACTGCCGGAATCGTTCGAGCTCTCGCATGCGGCCGCCCCGAGCGCGAGCGCGACCGCGGCCGCTACGGCGACGCTGCGACGAAGAGTGGACACCGAACCTCCAAGGAGATGCCTTGCGGCGAACGGACAGGCATCGGCGGCGAACGCCGATGTTGGCACCCTCTGGCAAGCGGGAAGGTTCTGTCAAGCCGTTGACGTAACGATTTGGGGGTTGCTGAGGTCCGACGTGCCCGCTTGATCGGAACAGGCAAACTAATACCCACCAGTCGGCACTAACGTCGCCTATAAGTCACTACGGTTATGTGAAGCGTTGACAGAACAGGGGCGGACTCTAGGATCTCGCTATGACGACCGTGCCGCGCTTGATCAACCTAGTCGGCAACCAGCGACGGCTCACTGAGGCGCTCCGTGTCCTCGGGCCATCTACTAGGGCGGATCTGGCCGCCGCCACTGGCCTGTCCCGGGCGACGATCTCTGCGACCCTCGGCGACCTCACCGACGCGAACCTGGTGATCGAGCCCGGCGGCACCACGCCCGCCGGCCCTGCCGGCGGGCGGCCGGCGAGCGTGGTCCAGTTGTCCCGGTCGGCAGGCGTGGCGGTGGGCGTGGACATCGGCCGGCGGCACCTCAAGGTGGCGGTCGCCGATCTCGCCCACACGGTCCTCGCGGAGAGCGGCCTGCGGCTGGCGCCGAACGAGGAGCACACCGCGGCGGTCATGCTCGACCGCGCGGCGACGCTGGTGCACGAGGTGCTGGCGGCGGCTGGTCACGCGATCCCGGACGTGGTGGGCGTCGGCCTCGGGCTGCCGGCTCCCGTCGTCAGCAGCACGGGGTTGATCGGGGCGTCCAACATCCTGCCGGCGTGGTCGGGGCTGACCCCGGCGGACGAGCTGAGCAGGCGGCTCAATGTCCCGGTTTGTGTCGAAAACGATGCTAATCTCGGCGCGCTGAGCGAGCACCTCTGGGGCGCCGGACGCGCCAGCAAGTCACTCGTCTACCTCAAGCTCGCCACCGGTATCGGCGGCGGCATGGTGATCGACGGCCGGCTGTTCCGGGGCGTCTCGGGCACCGCCGGCGAGATCGGCCATCTCACCCTGGACGCCCAGGGCGACGTGTGCCGGTGCGGCAACCGTGGCTGCCTGGAACTGGTCGCTGGCGGCACCGCGCTGGTCGAGGTCCTCCGCCGCACGCACCCCGAGGTGCAATCGCTGCCGGATCTCGTCCGGCTGGCCGTCGCCGGCGACGCGCCGTGCCGGCGGCTGGTCGCCGATGCCGGCAGTCACCTCGGGGTGGCGCTCGGCGGCATGGTGAACCTGGTCAACCCGGATCTGGTCGTGGTCGGCGGCGAGTTGGGCAGCGCGGGCGACGTGTTGCTCGACCCGCTCCGGCACGCGCTGAGCCGGTCCGCCGTGCCGTCCGCGGTGGACGCCGTCACCGTCGTGCAGGGCGTCCTGGGCGACCGCGCCGAGGTCCTCGGCGCGGTCGCCCTGGTGCTCCGCGAGGGCGATCGGCTCCCGGCGCCTGCTTAGGAACTACATCCGTAGGAGCTACATCCGGTAGGAACTACATCCGGTAGAAGTCGGTGTAGTGGTTCGGCGTATACCAGCCCGCATAGGTGCTCACGTTGATCACGATCCGCTTCGCGCCCCGGGACTGGCCGTGGCGGGAGTAGACCTGCGCGTCGTACTCGCGGTAGCTGGCGCCCGTCGGCAGCTGCCGCTCGCGGTTGTAGTGCACGGCGCCGCCATAGAGCCACCGGTTGGTGCCGATCTGGCGCCAGGAGGCGCCGCTCGGCCAGTTGAGGGCGTCCCAGCGGTCGTACATCGTGTACGCGCTCGCCGGGCAACCACAGTTGTAGACGGCGGCACTGGCCTGGTCGCCGGCCTGCGGCGCGACGACCGACGGCGCGACGACGGCGGTGGCCGCGAGGCCCAAGACCATCGCGACGGACGCCAGCACGGAGGCGAGCCGTCGCGCGGCCGTATGGCGGCGCGGCGGATGGACAGCGGTGGTGGACATGCGGTCTCCCATTGTTCTTCGAAGGGTGGGCGGTTCTCCGAACAACCGTTGCCGCGCCAGTTGATTGGCCCGACCTGTACGCCGGGTGAAACGTCGGCGTGCGCTCGCCCACGTTAGGGCGAAATGTGAATATGAGCCGTGAATTGTAGCTTCTTGGCACCGTCTGCGACAAGAGTCACGGCTGGCGCTGAACCGGACTGTTCCGGCACGCGGGCAATAACCGGGCGGCGGATACCCCGCAAACCCTGACAGTTGACGTAATGCGCCGCCCACCGCGAACCGTCGCCGTGGGGCAGCGCCCGTGCCGGTTGCCGCACCGGCGAGTCGGACGAACCGCCGTCAGCTCTGCTCAGCGAGGCGGAGGTCGGCGGTGAGCGCCTGCTGGACGATCACGCCGACGTGGTGCAGATCCTCGGCGGCGGCGGTGAGGGTGAGCGCTGCCGTGAGCTGCCCGATCCGGTCCTGCAGCACCGCTATCTCGGGCTCCGCGCTGGCCACCGTCACCTCGACGACAGCGGGCGGCCCCGGCCGCGGTGGCAGCACCACGGCGGGCGGTTTCGGCCGCGGCGGGAGCACCTCCGCGGGCATGGACGCCGGTAACGCAACAGGTGCCGGGACCGGCGGCGGCTCCGGGGCGGCCGGGGCGGCCGGTTCCAAGGCGGCGGGGGCGGCTGGTTCCCGTGCGGCCGACTCCAAGGCGGCGGGGGCGGCCGGTTCCGCGGCCGGTTCCGGGGCGGCGTCGGCGCGACCCAAGGCGATCGCGACGATCACGGCGGCCAACAGCCACTCCAGGGCGAGGATCGCGCATGCGCCGGCGACCAGCGGCGCCGCCGGCACCGCGTCGAGCGGGACCCGTCCGACCACGACAGCCCACGTCGCCGCCGCCGACACGACGGCTCCGACCAGGCATACCCCCAGATACCGCCGGTCCACACCGTGCCGAGGGAGCACCGAGCCGGTCTGGGTCATGGAGTCTCCTCTCGCGCGCCGCGACCGCGACGATAGGCGAGCGAACCCGCCCTAGCCAGGCCGCCGGCCCGTCAGCTCCGCACGAGGGTCGCCACGCACTCCACGTGATGGGTCATCGGGAACGCGTCGAACGCCCGGAGCGCGGCGAGGCGGTAGTCCAGCTCGCCGAACGTCCGCACGTCGCGGCCGAGCGCTGCCGGGTCGCAGGCCACGTACGCCACCGCCCGTGGCCGCAGCGCCGCCACCTCGCGGACCACCGCGGTGCCTGCACCTGACCGGGTCGGGTCGAGGACGACGAGGTCGACGCTACCCAGCCCCAACCGGCGTAGCACCACCTCGACCCGGCCCTGCTCGATCCGAACCTGCGGCAGGTCGCGCAGGTTGCGCCGCGCGTCGCCCACGGCGCTGCGCCCGGACTCGATCGTGACGACCGTCCCGTCAGGCCCGACCAGCGGCGCCAGCGCGCCGGCGAAGAGACCGGCGCCGGAGTACAGGTCGAGCAGCGACTCCCCCGGCTGGGGGGCGAGCGCGTCGCGGACCGCGTCGACCAGCGTCTGCGCAGCGGCCGGGTGGACCTGCCAGAAGCCGTCGGCGTGTACCAGCCAGGTCCGGTCGGCGGCGTGCTCGCGCACCCGCGCGTGGCCCTGGACGGGGCGCGCCGGCGGCCGGCCACCGGCGTCGAGCACGGCCACGCCGTCAGGCAGCGCCGGCGGGGTGACCCGGCCGGCGCCCTCCTGCGGCGTCACCACGACAGCGCGGTCACCATCGGACGACGCGACCACCTCGACCGCGGCGACGCCGGGCCACGGCAGTGCTGTGACGCCGACTTCGTTGACAGCCGGGACGGCGATCGGGCACGACTCGACCGGGATCACCTCGTGCGAGCGGTGCCGGCGCAAGCCCGCCACGCCATTGCGGTCCACGGCGAACTGCACCCTGGTGCGCCACCCGAGCGGGCCGCCCGGCAACTCCTCGACCTCGCTAGCGGCGCCGAAGCCCAGGGCGTCGATCTCGGCGGCGGTGAGCCCGCCCAGCCGTTCCAGCTGCTCGCGCACCACCGCGGCCTTGATCCGGCGCTGCGCGGCCGGCGTCGCGTGCTGCCAGTCGCAGCCGCCGCACCGGCCCGGACCGGCGTACGGGCACGGTGGCGCGGTCCGGTCGGGCGAGGGCGTGTGCACGGTGACGGCGTCCGCACGGCAGAACGCGCCGCCGCGATCCTCAGTGACGAGCGCGGTCACCCGCTCCCCCGGCAACGCGTGCCGGACGAACACGACGCGGCCCTCGTACCGGGCGACGCAGTGCCCGCCGTGCGCGACCGGTCCGACGTCCAGCTCCAGCTCGGCCCCGAGTAGCGGCCCGTCGGCGGCGGGCTCCGGTCGCCGTCGGCCCCCGGCGTGACCAGCCGACCGGCCGCGCCCCCGAGGAGCGGACCGGGTCACGGCTGCGGCGCCGTCACGCGCGCGGTGCCGGCGTCGTCGGGGCCCGGGCGCTGCAGGACCAGGTCGTCCGCGGACTCCAGCTGAGCGTCGGTCCAGGGGCCGCGCACCACCCCGCGCCGGATGTCGCCGGGGCTGCGGTCCTGCCGGTCGAGATCGCGCCTCTCGCTGGACTCCAGCTGCCACGGCACGCTGGTCACCATGATCCCGGGCTCGAAGAGCAGCCGGCCCTTGAGCCGCAGCGCGCTCTGGTTGTGCAGCAAGTGCTCCCACCAGCGCCCGACCACGTACTCGGGGATGAAGACGGTGACGACGTCACGGGGGCTCTTCCGCCGGACGTCCTTGACGTAGTCGATGATCGGCTTCGTGATCTCCCGGTACGGCGAGTCGATCACGGTGAGCGGCACGGGCACCTCCCGGCGCTCCCACTCCTCCTGCAGGTGGCGGGTGTCCTTGTCGTCGACGTTCACGGTGACGGCGGTGATCGTGTCCGGACGGGTGGCGCGCGCGTAGGAGACCGCCCGCATCGTCGGCATGTGCAGCTTCGACACCAGCACGATCGCGTGGTTGCGGGCCGGCAGCATGCCGCGGTCCTCCGGCGGCTCCAACTCGGCGGCGACCCGGTCGTAGTGGCGGCGGATCCCGAGCATGAGCAGGTAAATCACCGCCATCGCGACGATCGCGATCCAGGCGCCGTGGCTGAACTTCGTGACCAGGACGACGAGCAGCACAGCACCCGTCATGCAGAGGCCGAACGCGTTGATCGCCTGGGAGCGACGCATCCGCCGCCGGACGGCCGCGTCGCGGGTGGTGCGCAGCAGCCGGTTCCAGTGCCGGACCATGCCGGCCTGGCTCAGGGTGAAGGAGACGAACACGCCGACGATGTAGAGCTGGATCAGCTTCGTGACCTCGGCCTGGAACCCGACGATCAGGACGCAGGCGAAGACGGCGAGGAAGATGATGCCGTTGCTGAACGCGAGCCGGTCGCCGCGGGTGTGGAGCTGCCGCGGCAGGTACCGGTCCTGCGCGAGTATCGAGCCGAGTACGGGGAACCCGTTGAACGCGGTGTTCGCCGCCAGCACGAGGATCAGGGCCGTCACGACCGCGACCAGGTAGAACCCGGGCGGGAAGTGGTCGAAGATCGCGGATCCGAGCTGGGCGACGATCGTCTTCTGCTCGTAGCCGGCCGGCGCGCCGACGAGCTGCCGGGCCGGGTCCTCGGCGTACTTGATCTCGGTGAGCCGTGCCAGCGCGATGATCCCCATCAGCATCGTCACCGCGATCGTGCCCATCAGCAGCAGCGTCGTGGCAGCGTTCTTGCTCTTGGGCTTGCGGAACGCCGGCACCCCGTTGCTGATCGCCTCGACGCCGGTGAGCGCCGCACAGCCGGACGAGAACGCCCGGAGCATGAGGAACCCGAAGGCCAGGCCCGCGAACGAGTGCTCGGCCTTCAACTCGAAGCCGGCGCTCTCGGCCTTCACGTCGTCGCCGAGGACGAAGATCCGGAACAGGCCGAAGAGGACCATGCCGAGGATCGCGATCATGAAGCCGTAGGTCGGGACCGCGAACGCCGCCCCCGACTCGCGCACCCCGCGCAGGTTGATGGCGGTAAGCACGACGACCAGCGTCACCGCGACCGGCACCTTGTGCTGGCTGACGTACGGGATCGCCGAACCGATGTTCGCCACGCCGGCGGAGATCGACACCGCGACCGTCAGCACGTAGTCGACGAGCAGCGCGCTGGCCACGCCCAGGCCGAACTGGCCGCCGAGGTTGGTGGTGGCCACCTCGTAGTCGCCGCCGCCGCTGGGGTAGGCGTGCACGTTCTGCCGGTACGAGGCGACGACCGTCAGCATGACGACGACCACGGCCAGGCCGATCCACGGCGAGAAGACGTACGCCGACGCGCCAGCGATGCTCAGGGTCAGCAGGATCTCGTCCGGCGCGTACGCCACAGAGCTGAGCGCGTCCGACGCGAACACGGGCAGCGCGATTCGCTTAGGCAGCAGCGTCTCGTGGAGCTTGTCGCTGCGGAACGGGCGCCCTACCAGCAATCGTTTGAAGACAGACGTCGGTGACGGCACGGCGCCAGACTACGTGGGACGGTCACCAGCGGTAGCGGAGGCTCGGCGTGTAGCGTCCGAAGGCGTTCAGGCGTCGGGTTCGCCCCCGGAGGGAAGCTAAAGTGCACATCGTGATCATGGGCTGCGGGCGGGTCGGCTCGACGCTCGCGCACAGCCTGGAGGAGCGCGGCCACACCGTCTCGGTCATCGACCAGAACCCGGAGGCGTTCCGCCGGCTCGGGCCGAACTTCCGCGGCACGACGGTCGCCGGCGTGGGCTTCGAGCAGCAGGTACTCATCGAGGCGGGCATCGAACGGGCGGACGCCTTCGCCGCGGTGAGCAGCGGCGACAACTCCAACATCATCTCCGCCCGGCTCGCCCGCGAGAGCTACGGCGTGCTCCGGGTGGTCGCCCGCATCTACGACCAGAAGCGCGCCGAGGTGTACGAGCGGCTCGGCATCCCCACCGTCGCCACCGTCCGCTGGACCGCCGACCGGATGCTGCGGGCGCTCTGCCCGGACGGCAACATCGAGATCTGGCGCGATTCCACCAGCACCGTGGCGCTGATCGAAGTGGCCGTACACCCGGCCTGGATCGGCCACCGGCTCAGCGCGCTGGAGACCGCCAGCGGCGCCCGGGTCGCCTACGTGAACCGCTTCGGGGTCGGCGAGCTGCCGACCGAATCCACGGTGGTGCAGGATGGTGACCAGGTTTTCATGCTGGTCACCGATGACATGGTCGAGCAGGTCAGCAAGATCGCGGGCACCGCGCCCGAGGGGAGCCACTGAGAGATGCGCGTCGCGATTGCCGGAGCGGGCAACGTCGGCCGTTCCATCGCCGCAGAACTGATCGAGAACGGCCACCACGTCATGCTCATCGAGCGCGAGCCGAGGATGATGCGCACCCAGCTGGTGCCGTCGGCCGAGTGGATCCTCGCCGACGCCTGCGAGGTGTCGTCACTGGAGGAAGCGGGCATCGCCGGGTGCGACGTCGTCGTCGCCGCGACCGGGGACGACAAGACCAACCTCGTGCTGTCGCTGCTGGCCAAGACCGAGTTCGCGGTCCCCCGGGTGGTTGCCCGGGTCAACCGCGCCGAGAACGAATGGCTCTTCACCGACCAGTGGGGCGTCGACGTCTCGGTGAGCAAGCCGCGACTCATGGCCGCGTTGGTCGAAGAGGCCGTGAGCGTCGGCGACCTGGTCCGGCTCATGACGTTCCGCCAAGGCCAGGCGAACCTGGTCGAGATCACGCTCGCGCCCGACGCGCCCTACGTGGGCCGGCCGGTGCGCGACGTGCCGCTGCCCCACGACACGGCGCTGGTGGCGATCCTTCGCGGCGGTCGGGTGCTGGTGCCGTCGCCGGACGACCCACTCGAGGCCGGCGACGAGCTGATGTTCCTGTGCACCGCCGAGGTCGAGGACGAGGTGCAGGACGTGGTCTCCGGACCTGCCTAATCCCGCGGGCGAAGCGGGCACGCTGTGTCATTTGGCTCGCTCCGCGAGCGCGCCGCGGCCGCGCGATCGACGCCGCAGGCCACGCCACGGCTAGGCCGGTGCGTCGCCCGCCTTTCGATCGCGTCGCGCGCCCGCTCTGCTCACGGGTTAAGCAGGGACGGGTTCGGTTGCCGGCTGTTGGTTGCGGACGGCGCGGCGGCCGTACCAGATCGTGAACGCGAACGCCGCGACGTAGAAGCTGCGGCCAGCGAGCCGGGCGACGCCGAGCGCGTTCTCGTGTCCGCCGTAGTAGAGCGCGAGCTGGATCGTGCTGTTGGTCCAGAACGCGGCCGTCCACACCAGCGTGATCAGCGAGTACGCGCGCACCAGGACCGAGTGGTCGCGCCAGTCGGGGTGGGCGCCGGTGAGCAGCGCCCACGCGTAGCCGACGACGGGACGGCGGACCAGCGCCGAGATCGCGAACGCCAGGCCCTCGACGTAGCTGAAGACGATGCCGGGCAGGTAGAAGTCCTCGGCCCTGCCGCTGCGAGCGGCGAAGAACGCGGCGATGCCGACGCCGACCAGACCGTTCACGGCGTGCCGGATCGAGTCGCGGCGCAGCAGCCGGACGGCCGCCAGGATGACCGCGGCGGCCACCGCCGACCAGATCGCCGGGGTCAGCGCCTTCTCGAACCCGAACGCCTTCCAGAGCGGCGTGGCCATATTCGCGACGATGAAGACCGTCACCGGGATCGCGCTCTCGACCAGCCCGCGGACGCCGCCGATCTGCTCGCGCACCGCCTCGGCGATCGTCGGCTCGGGCTTCTCCTCCTCGGCTGACGGCGCGTCGTCGGCCAGGGATCGGTCGGTGCGGTCCACGCTCACGATGCGTTCGGCTCCAAGGTGTATCGGGGGTTGTAGATCACCTTACGGTCGTCACGGACGGCTAGGCGACCCTCGGCACTCAGACTCCGCCCCGGTTCTATCCCCGGGATCCGCCGCCGGCCCAGCCAGACCAGGGTAACGGTGCCGGTGCCGTCGAAAAGCTCCGCTTCCAGCGTGGGCAGGTTGGTGCGCGGGGTGTAGACGACGGACGTGAGCCGGCCGGAAACCGTGACCCGCCCGCCGCGGGCGCATTCGTCCACCGGCGTGGCGCCGATCCGGGCGCTGGCCTCCTGGAGGTCCTCGGCGTCGAGTTCGCTGTCGGAGGCGACCAGACGACGGAAGAGGCGCCGTACGCTGGACTCTTCCGGCCGAGGGTCGCTGTCGGTCCGGGCCATCTTTGCCTCACTGTCGTCGTGCTGTAGCCAGGCCACACTGCCAGAGTACGACGCGTGCACGCGCCACTCACCGTCACAGCGCGTCCGCCGTGACATGCGTCACATGTCGGACGTCACGCTGGTAAAGCGCGTTTCCTTGCGGCACGGCAGTATCACGCTGTGCGACTTTCTCCCGGCTCTGTGGCCGTGATCCTTCCCGGCACGGCGTCCACCGCCGACTTCGTGCAGCGGGCGTTCGGGCCGGCGCTGGCCGCGTTCGGGATCGGCCTGGTCAGCGACGATCCGCCGCGCGACGGGGACGTGGCCGGGCAGTGCGCGGCGCTCGCCGAAGCGGTGGAGCGGCACCGGCCGGTGCTGGTCGGCGGGGTGTCGATCGGCGCCCACCTCGCGGCCCGGTGGGCGGCCTCTGGCACGGGCACGCACCGGCCGGAGGGGCTGCTGCTGGCGATGCCCGCCTGGACCGGACCGCCTGGCCCGGTCGCCGCCGCCTCGACCGCCACCGCCGGCGAGGTGGAGCGCGACGGGATCGCAGCCGTGCTCCAGCGGATCCGCGCCGCCGCCTGGCCGGACGCCCGCTGGGTCGCCGACGAGCTGGCCACCGCCTGGCCGGCGTACCGTGCCGAGGACCTGGCCGCCACGTTGCGCGCCACGGCTGCGTCCGCCGGCCCGTCGGCGGCGGAACTAGCCACGCTGGCGGTGCCGTGCGGGGTGGCCGTACTGGCCGACGATCCGCTGCATCCCGCTGCCGTCGGGCGGGAGTGGGCCGCGGCGGCGCCCCGCGCGGCGGTCGTGGAGACGCGGCTGGCCGCCGTCGGCGCGGATCGCGCCACCCTCGGACGCGCCGCCCTCCTCGCCTGGCTCCGCGCCCGCGCCTGACACCGGTCACCTCGGGCCTGCGTCCGACCACCACCCACGGACAAACCGGACTTGCGGGGTATTCGTGGCTACGTGCGCCCGTTGAAGGCACGCGAGTCCCGCAAGTCCGGTTCGACGACCCCGCCAGCCCGCAACGGGCTCACGGTTGGAAGCGGTAGCCCATGCCGGCTTCGGTGATGAGATGGCGCGGGTGGGACGGATCGGGTTCGAGCTTGCGGCGCAGCTGAGCGAGGTAGACGCGCAGGTAGTTCGTCTCATGCTGGTACGCCGGCCCCCACACCTCCTGCAGCAGCTGGCGCTGCGAGACGAGCCGCCCGGGGTTGCGGACCAGCAGCTCCAGCACGCCCCACTCCGTCGGCGTCAGGCGCACCTCCCGCTCCCCTACCTGCACCCGCTTGGCGGCCAGGTCGACGGTGAACGCCGCTGCCCGCACCACCACGTCGTCGACCGACGGCGCCGAGCGGCGCAGCGCCGCCCGCAACCGCGCCAGCAGCTCGTCCATCCCGAACGGCTTGGTGACGTAGTCGTCGGCCCCGGCGTCGAGCGCGGCCACCTTGTCGCTGGAGTCCTGCCGCGCCGACAGCACGACGATCGGCGCCGTGAACCACGGCCGCAGCCCTTCGATCACCTCGACGCCGTCCAGATCCGGCAGGCCCAGGTCGAGCACGATCGCCTCGGGACGGCGGCGGGCGGCCAGTTCGAGGGCGGTCGCGCCGTCGGCCGCGGTCTCCACCTCGTAGCCGCGGGCCCGCAACGTGATCTGCAACGCGCGCAGCAGCTGCGGCTCGTCGTCGACCACCAGGATCCGGGTCATGGCGCCTCGTCGAGGGTCGCGTACGTCTTGCCGACGCCCGGCGCAGCGCCGAGATAAATGCGCAGTATGCCGCGGGCCATGCGGCCAGTCTTCCCTGATCCGGCCCGCGCATCGGCGGCGACCCGCGCGAAGCGGCCGGTCAGCGCGCGCACCGACCGGCCGACCCACTAACGAACTTCGGTGATCTCCGGGCCGCGCTTCGGCGGCTGGACGCCCTTGCGCTCCGGCTCAGCCTGCTGCTCGACGATCTCCCGGGGCAGCCGCAGTGGCAGCGGGTCACGCACGGGCATCGGGTCGCCGCCGCGCACGACGACGACGTTGCGGAGCGACTCGGTGAGCACCTGCTCGGCCTCCGGGTCGGCCGCCGCCGCACCGGTGAACACCGCACGGAGGAACCACCGCGGCCCGTTCACGCCGACGAAGCGCACCGGCTGGTCGCCGTCCGGGGTCTTCACCGTGGCGTGCAGCTCGGTGCCGAACTCGCCTTCGGTCTCCAGGATCGAACCGCCCTCGGCGACGATGCCCTCACCGATCTCGGCGCGAACCTCGGGCCAGATGCCCTCCGTGCGGGGCGCCGCGAACGCGCCCAGCTGGACGCCACTCGCGCCGTGCACGAGCAGGACCGCGGACACGTCGCCGCTCTGGTCGGCCTCGACCCGGACCTCGACGTCGGGCAGTGTCGGCACCTGCAGTGCGCCGAGGTCGAGCCGGGCGACGTCGTCGTCCGGCGCCTCCGCGACGTCCCACGGACCGACATCGCGGCGTACGGACTCCGGGGTAGCTTCGATCGTCTCCTCGGCGGTCTCGTCGGATGTTGCCCGCGCGTCCGGCTCCGAACTGCGACGCCGTCGGAACATGCTCACCGGTCCACCTCGCTGCTGCGCTGGCTGATTCGCTTGCTCATGCCTCTCCCTCGGGCCGCAGCCCGTCATGCCCACCCGTGGAGCCGTGCCCGCCCGCACCGCGGACCGAGCCCGGCAGCTCCGCCACCACGCGGAAGCTCGCCCGTTCGACCCGCTGCACGATCAGCTGGGCGATCCGGTCGCCCCGCCGCAGCCGCACGCTCTGGTCACGGTCGAGGTTGATCAGGTTGACCTTGATCTCCCCGCGGTAGCCGGCATCGACCGTACCGGGCGCGTTCACGATCGACACCCCGAGCCTCGCCGCAAGCCCCGAACGGGGATGCACGAACGCCGCATATCCCTCCGGCAGAGCGATCGCGACACCGGTCGGGACGAGCGCGCGCTGGCCCGGTTCGAGGGCCACGTCCTCGGCGGTGACCAGGTCCGCGCCGGCGTCCCCCGGGTGCGCGTACGCGGGCGGTGGGAGGTCCGGATCGAGCTGGCGCAGCAGCACCTCCACCTCGCCGACCCTGGCCCGCTCGTCCAACTCGGTCATACCGCTCCCGTTCGCTGCTCGCGTCGCCGACAACCCCATCCTGCCCTGTCGAGGGCCGGCGCGGGGTGCGCCGTAGGCTCGAACGATGGCGACCGACGGCTACAGCGAGCGGCTCGTGGTGGCGTGGTGGATCTGGCCCTGCGCGCTGGGCGCCGCGACGCTCATGGCGGCCGAGATCCACCTCGGCTACGACGGGCTGCGGAGCTGGGTGCCGTACGCGATCCTGCTCCCACTGACGGCGGGGCTGCTGTGGTGGCTGAGCCGCCTGCGCGTACGGATCACCGGCGGCGAGCTGTGGGTCGACGACGCGCACATCCCGGTGCAGCTCCTCGTCGCGGCGGAACCGCTGGACGCGGCAGGCAAGCAGGAGGCGCTCGGGCGGGAGCTGCACCCGTTCGCGTTCGTGGTGCACCGGCCGTGGGTGCGCGGCGCCGTCCGGATCGTGCTCGACGACCCCGCCGATCCCACGCCGTACTGGGTGATCAGCTCCCGGCGTCCCGCCGCCCTGATCGCCGCGCTCGGGCTGCCACTGCCGGCGCCCGCCGAACCCGCGTCGCGCTGAGTCCCCGTGGACGCTGGTCGCCCGCCCGAAAGTCCGGTTTGCCTAGGGGCCGGCGGTGGCCCCGGTGCCGCACGATGAGGGAGCATCAGCCGGCGGGCGGTAGCTGCGGACGGCGCAGCGCGGTCTTGCGCAGGTCTTCGCGTACCAGCTCACCGATGCTCTTGGTGGCCCGGCGGTTGAGCTCCCCGGCGACAGCGGCTCCGGTGAGGAGCGGTCCGATCGTGGTGAGGTTGCGCCCCATCCGCTTGAGCAGCCGGTCGCGGAGTTCCTTGCGCATGCCCACACCGAGCACGGTGGTGAACCCGCGGGCGGGGTGCAGGAGGGTGACGCCGCGCCGCTGCGCCCAGGCGCCGAGCAGCTGGGTGCCCTTCTCGGCGGCGGTGCCCTGCACCGGCAGGCCATAGGCCTCGTGCAGTTCGGCGATGAGCTTCACCTCGACCGCGACGACGGCGACCGTTTCGGCGGCGATCAGGACGGGCGCGGTGAGCAGCGCGGGCGGCGCGGCCCACTCGACGGCGGCCAGCCCGCCGCCGGCCGCGCCGATGCCAGCGGTGACCCGGGACGCGTTGCGCACCAGGGCTTCGGCGAGCGCGTCGCCGGTCTTACCGTCGAAGTGACGGCGCAACGTATCGAGATCGCGGGCTGGTAGGTGCGGCGCGACGTCGACGAGGGTGTCCAGGGTCCAGCGGAGGGCCGCCCGCGGCCCCATGATGAACCGGCGTGCGCCCTTGCGGGCACCGCCGCCCGCCGACGAGGCGAGGCGGCCCAGCAGCTTGCGCCGCTCACCGCTCTCCAGCTCGGGCTCGGTGAGGCGCGCAACGTCGTCAGGGGACATCGACGGGTCGGTCATGCTGTCTCCCTCGCGCAGGGGCGGGTGGGGAGACGGGTCGGTCGGCCGTCTCCCCCTCCAGCATGCGTCAAGCGGCGCACTCCCGGCAGACGGGCTGACCGTTGCGCTCACCTGCGAGCTGGCTGCGGTGATGCACCAGGAAGCAGCGGGAGCAGCGGAACTCGTCCGTCTGCATGGGCAGAACCTTGACGGTCAGCTCTTCGCCGGAGAGGTCGGCGCCGGGAAGTTCGAAACCTTCCGCGACCTCCGCCTCGTCGACGTCGACACTGCCGGATTGGGCCTCGGTCCGCCGAGCCTTCAACTCCTCCAGGCTGTCTTCACCCAGATCGGAGTCGTCGGTACGGCGCGGGGCGTCGTAGTCGGTGGCCATATTGGTGTTCATCTCCCGTGTTCGTATCCGCCCGGGGCACTGGACGGCTCTGATCTCACCTGCCGGTCCGAAAACTGAATCGACCCGGCGAGCGCGGAACCTTACCGTTTCCAGCGCACCTAATACGCGCCAGAGGCGCGTTCTGTTCCCGATGTGATGGAGGTGACACCGATGAACGCCGTTCAGTTGACCGGCGCGCTCTCGGTGAGCGCGCACGGTACCCCGTCCCGCCTGTCTTTGCCGAGCCCGGCGCGCTGATGCGCACGCAGCTCGGCACCTCCTCCAGCGGAGCCCTGAAATGTCTTTCCCGCCTACTGGCAACCTCAACCCTGAACCTTTCGCAATACTTCCTGCGGATCTCGGATTGCCCGCACTCGGCTGGTCGCCGTACTGGGCGGGCCATGCCGCCGGGCTCGCGGAGCACTATCCCGGCAGCCGACCGGCCCGGGTGGTCCGTGCCGACCGCGCGCACTGCCTGATCCATACCGGCGACGAACTGATCCACGCCGGCATGGCCGAACAACTCGATCCGGCGCCCACCACGGGCGACTGGATACTCCTCGCACCGGGCGACCGGATCGTGGCCGCCCTCCCCCGCCGCACCGCGTTCACCCGCGGCGCCGGCCGTACCGACACGCGCGCCCAGGTGCTCGCCGCCAACCTGGACGTGGTGGCGGTGCTGCACGCCCTGTCCGCGCCGCCGAACCTGGGCCGGATCGAACGGCTCACGACGCTGGCGTGGGCGAGCGGCGCCCAGCCGGTGGTCGTGCTGAGCAAGGCTGACCTTTCCGGCGATCCGGACGGGGACGTGGCGGAGACGGCGACGGCAAGCCCCGGCGCCGAGGTCGTCGCGGTGAGCACCGTCCCCGGCGATCCGTCCGGAGCCGGCCTCGACACACTGCGGGCGCTCCTGCCTGCCGGCGCGACGGGCGCGTTCGTCGGCCCGTCCGGCGCCGGCAAGTCCAGCCTGGTCAACGCGCTCGCGGGCGCGGAGATACTGGCGACGGGCGAGATCCGCGACGACGGCAGGGGCCGGCACACGTCCGTCACCCGCGAGCTGGTGCCGCTGCCGTGGGGGGCGATCGTCATTGACACCCCAGGGCTGCGCGGCGTCCAGCTCTGGGATGCCGCCGACGGCCTGGAGGCCACGTTCGCCGACATCACCGCGCTGGCGGAGGCGTGCCGGTTCGGCGACTGCAAGCACCGTACCGAGCCGGGCTGCGCGGTCCAGGCTGCGATCGCCGAGGGCACGCTCACGGTCCGGCGCCTGGAGAGCTTCGAGAAGCTCCAGCGCGAGCAGGAGTGGCTGGCCAGCCGGTACGACGCCCGCCTTCGGGCCGAGCAACGCGCCAAGTGGAAGGCGCTCACCAAGAGCCACCGCAACCGCCCCGGGCGTTAGAGCGTGCGCGATGGGACGGCGCAGCCCGCCAGCGCCCCCATCGGTGTGCGCTCTCAACTAAAGGGG